>Ga0181532_10001677_pt1 | contig 21173 bp, 19 predicted proteins | sample PEATcosm2014_Bin_33_FD_119768 | JGI IMG/M metagenome (GOLD analysis project Ga0181532, IMG submission 119768) | Peatland microbial communities from MTU Mesocosm Facility, Houghton, MI, USA - PEATcosm2014_Bin11_30_metaG | ecosystem: Environmental > Terrestrial > Soil > Wetlands > Peat | place... | reverse complement strand
CTGCGGTGGCTCCCGTGGTCATGCAGGTTACGACGGCAGGAGCGGTCGAGATCCTCTACGGCATCGATCTGCAATCGTTTGACGCGGTGAGCGGCGGGTTCCGCTACCTGTCCGGCGGACCGTTTCAGGGTCCCTACGACATGATCATCGACGACCTGAAGGCCGCCTCCAAGCATCTCAAGGTTGGCGACACTCTGGAAACGCTCAATCATCCGTTCCGCATTTGTGGCATCGTCGAGCACGGCAAAGGCGCCCGCGAGTTCGTTCCCATCGCTACGCTCCAAGACCTGATGGGCGCCATCGGGAAGGCATCCATCTTCTACGTGAAGCTCGACGATCCGAACAATGCCAACGCAGTGGTCACGGAAATCAAGAGCATTCCGGGCATGCAGGAGTACGGCGTGCACTCGCTGAAGGAGTATCTCAGCCTGATGACCTCGGCCAGCATTCCCGGACTTAACACGGTCATCGACGTCGTGATTGGCATTGCGATGGTCATCGGGTTCATCGTGATCTTCCAGGCAATGTACGCGGCCGTGATGGAGCGCACGCGTGAGATCGGCATTCTGAAATCGCTAGGGGCCAGCAAGCTCTACATCGTGAACGCGGTATTGCGAGAGACATTGCTGATCGCGATTGGCGGCGTCATTCTGGGGATCGCGTTCAGCTATGGCGCACGCGCGGGCCTGAAGGCAAAGTTCCAGACGCTGCCCGTGCTGATCACCTACGGCTGGCTGGTAAAGGCGGCGGTTATTGCCCTGATCGGATCGCTGCTGGGAGCGTTCTATCCGGCGATCAAGGCCGCGCAAAAGGACCCCATCGATGCGCTGGCGTACGAATAGGGGTGGAGCACGCCTTTCAGGCGTGCATGCATGAAGGTAACAATTGGGCTGCGCTTTAGCGCCTGGGGGTTGCTTGCATCACCTCGGCGGCTAAAGCCGATTCATCAACAGATCCGGAGACTGCACCGCTGAAGCGGTGCTCCACCCGGTTGCGTTGACCCCGAGACAAGCCCGCCGCTTCCACTGCTCATCGGCTGTACTGGTTCTGCTTCTTCTCCGCGTGGCGCTCCAGGCCAAGTTGGATCAGCCGATCCATAAGCTCGGGATAGTCGATGCCGGTCGCGGCCCACATCTTGGGATACATGCTGATCGAAGTAAAACCGGGGATCGTATTGATCTCGTTCACGTACATTTTTTTGGTGCGCGGGTCCATTAAGAAATCAACACGCGCCATACCCGCGCAGTCCACAGCCTGGAATGCAGCCACGGCGAGCCGTTGCACTTCCTTCTGCTTGGCCTTGCCGATCTTGGCTGGGATGATCGACTCCGAACCTTCCACCAGGTACTTGGCGCTGTAGTCGTAGAACTCCTTGATGGGAACAATCTCACCCGGCAGCGACGCGATGGGCTTATCGTTGCCCAGAACTGAGCACTCGATCTCGCGAGCCTTACCCTTCTGGCCGCCGACACCTTCTTCAATCACCAGCTTGCGATCGAAGCGCGCAGCCTCATCCATGGCGGGGGCGAGTTCGCTGGAATCGTGAGCCTTGCTGATGCCGACCGACGATCCCAGGTTTGCGGGCTTCACAAACACCGGATACCTCAGTGCGCTTTCAATCTGCTTGCGGACGTTCTTTGGCTGCTCGCGCCAGACGCTGCGCAGGACGGTAACATGCTTCACGATGGGCAGTCCGGCATTGCGGAAGAGACGCTTCATCACATCTTTGTCCATGCCGGCGGCGGAGCCGAGCACGCCCGCGCCCACATACGCAATGTCCGCCAACTCAAGCAGGCCCTGAATGGTGCCATCCTCGCCGAAGGTGCCATGCAGCACTGGAAAGATGATGTCCACATCCACGGGATTGACGCCGGCGCGCAGCTGATGAGCATCGGTCTCAAAAGGCACGAGAGCAGAATGATTTTCGCCCGGCATGGGTGGAACCACAACGCCCTCGCCACCCGCCAGCACTGCCGCGGACGAGGTAGCGTCAGGATCGCCGGCGCGCAGGTGCTTCGGCTCAGGAGTATCGGCAGGCTTGCCTTGCAGCAGCCGTTCGGCATGTACGGCAGTCACCCAGCGGCCTTCCCTGGTGATGCCGATGGGCAACACTTCGTATTTGCTCTTATCGATCGCGTTCAGGACCGAGACCGCCGACAGCAGTGAGACTTCATGTTCGCCACTGCGCCCGCCAAACAGGACACCCACCCGGAGTTTCTTCATGAATCGATCTTACCGCTACAGATTCAAGTGAGAAGTAACGACTGATAGACATCCGGCTGCACTTCTGCGGGACGATCAGTGCGAGTGGAGGCCGCGTTTGGAAACATACATGGCCTTATCGGCTGCAGCACAGAGTTCCGTGGGATCGGCCCCGTCATCCGGATAGAGGGCATAGCCTGCACTCACCCCCGTCCGCACCAGTTTTCCTTCGACGTTGAGGGGCTGGACCAGTGCCGACTCCATGGCCGATGCCAGCGATTGTGCTCCTTCAGCTGTGGCAATTTCGCTCACAATGGTGAACTCGTCGCCGCCGGTCCGGGCCAGTGTATCGGAGGCGCGCATGCGGCTGGAGAGCCTGGTCACTACCTGCTGCAGAGCTCCGTCGCCAATGCGGTGTCCGAAAGTGTCGTTGATTTCCTTGAAGTCGTCGAGGTCGAGCAGGAGGACGGCCACCTTGCAACCGGTGCGGTCGGAACGGGCGAGAGCCTGCGTCAGTCGATCCTGCAGTAAACGCCGATTGGGTAGTCCTGTGAGCTCGTCATGGTAGGCGAGATGCTCGGTGGCGTGGATTTGATCTTCCAGCAGCGTGACGATCATGCCGACAGCCACCAGGTATTTCGGTATGTTCCAGGTCTCGGACTCGACGCGGACCGAGGGTGCGAACTTTGCCAGAAGGATGAAAGCAGGAAAGGTCAGTCCCCAGGCCACGAAGCCGAAGACGGTGGCCAGGACTCCGGCGGAGGGCCGGAGGAAACGATACCAGTAGAGGCCGCCGGTAAAAAAATTCAGGCCTGCAAGGATGAGGAGAACTCCATAATCCGGATGGCCGGAAGAGACGCTCCACCAAACCAGCACGGCCAGTCCAACCAATGACAGCCCAATGCAGATAACGTACGGAGTGATTTCCTGGTACCAAGCCCAAAGCATCAACAAGGCAGCAATCAGTCCCACCACAACCACCGCGTAGTAGAAACCGTTGGCGCTCAGTCCCCACAGCACGGCATTGGTGTAGGCGAGAGCCGGAACACCCAGTACCAGCGAGACTACCAACTGCCGCCGCCACGTGGTAGCTTGCGGCGCGACGGAGGCCACGAAAGCGACGCTGGCCATGACCATGGCGCAGAGCCCTATCGCACGCTCCATCTGGGCCATCCTGTCAATGTTGGAATGGGCGAACTCCGCCACCGACCGCAGTAAGATAAGAGCCCATCCCGTGAGCCAAAGATTAACGCGCTCCCTGGTTTGCTGGCGTCGTATGGCGGCAAAGACCGTGACCAGGATGGCCAGAGCGATCAGTGCGGGCAGGGCATTGAAATTGAACTGCATGAAAGAAAGCACTCATCCAGGAATCTGAGCAACAAAGGCTGATTGCCAGGGTTCTTCGATAGCCTAACATTCCGATTTCGAAGTGCAATGGGAAGTTGGTCACCGACTGTACGTTGCCGTTGCCAGATATGGATTGGTTCTGCGGCGGCCTGGGCGGAGAGGATCGCCAGGATCGCTTCCTTTGGGCTAACCGCCGTTTTCGTTAACGGTCTGGCAATCTGCCGGCAAGGCGCCTAAAACGCTCCCCCGCCGCCGCCGCCGAACCCGCCGCCGCTGAAACCACCCCCGCCAAAGCCACCGCCGCCAAAGCCAGAACCGGTGCTGCTGGCCCGGGGCGCGGTAACAAACGCCTGATGTGCATCCGAGGCCATGGCGTGCATCGATCCCGCGAAGAAGATGGGATTGAATCCGACATACGGCGTGGGCCCGACATACCAGTTCGGCGGATTCTGCACGATCCCCTCAAACGCCTTCGCCCAGCGATTCTCGATGCCCAGCGCCATCGCGTAAGGCAAAATCTTCTCGAACGTGTCGGGTGGCATGCGCCTCAGCCGGTCAGCGTCGACCCGGGTGATGAATTCTTGCAAGCCGAGGATCTCCACTTTCGTTCGCACACCCTTCAGCGACTTCGCCGGCATGATGCGGGCGAAAAGGACGACGATGATGAGCGCGATGAGTCCGGCTGCTATCAGTAATCCCGGCGCATCCAGGATATTTCCCCAGCCCAGCACTTGCAGGAGGACAAACGGGAGCGCGGTGAGGACCACTCCCGCCAGCACATAAACATGCGCCGAGTCGGGATCCACCGTATACATACCCTTGTTTTTCAGTTCGGCGAGGATGTCGCTCTTGATGCTGGGAATCGCGACATAAAACTTATTGCGCAACTCCGAAAGCATGATCTGGGTTGAGCCGGCAGGGAACATGTGGTTCAGCATCACACGTTCGTGCGCTTCCAGCGCATTCCACTCCGCTTCGGCCTTGAGGGCATGGAAGGTGTAATCGCGATGCGAGAACAGCAGTGTCTTCGACTCCGTCTCCTCGATCTTCAGATAGCCCTTGACGGCCAAGTCCACCAGGGTTGAAGTGATGTCGCGGGGATGAACGCTGTCCTCAATGAGCGAGCCGACCTCGGCAGGCGTCATGTCCTTCGGCGGCTCATATATGGGAGCGACGGAAATGTCGGCTTTGGGATCGCGGCCCTTGGTCCACCAGAAGAGGAACATCACGATCAGCGCCCACAGCGGCAGCAGTATGACGATGTTGCTGCGCAGAAACCACAGGGCGAAAGTAAGTTTGCTGGGCTCGGTCAGAATCCCCTTGCTGATGTACACGTCGGCGGTGAGACCTTCGCGCATGGACAGCGGACCGTTGCTCTCCACCTTGACGACGTTGCCGTTGACCGCCACCGTTGCGTCCTGCGACTGCGAACCGTAAACCCCCGTGAAGGCCTGCGCACGCAGATCGCGGGCAGCGCCCGTCGGAAAAACCATGATCGCCATGGCGCCATTGATCGGCACCGGCCAGTCGTTGCCGGTTACGTTCCAGTAGAGTTCGTCGTGATCGTCGAACCAGCGCACGGCGTTCTTGACCGTATAGGTGATCTCGACAACCCGTCTTGCGTCTACGGCGTTGGGAACGTAGATCTTGAGGTGACGATAGCCGTTCTGCACGCTGGAGTCGTACTTCAGCGTAAGGCCCTGGCCGTCGGTCACTCCGGTGACCGTGAGAAACAATGTGTAGTTAGAGCCGTGCGGCCCGGGATACTCGATGGGAATGTCACGATAGAGGCCGTGGTACACGCCCTCGAAGTCGACCACCAGATGCTCGCGGACGGTCATGGTGCCGTCCTGCGCGACCGCAATGTTGTCGACAAAGCTGTTGACCTGCCAGTCGCGCGCAAAGGCGGGAGTAATGAGGGCGGCGCAGAGCAGCAACGTCGCGACGATTCGGAAGTGGCACTTGGCAGTTAGCATTTGGCACTTAGCAACTAGCGACTAGCAAAAATTAAACACGCTTGCTGCCTTCCATCGCCGGTTTGGCTAATTGCTAGTTGCTAATTGCTAATTGCTGCCTTCAGAACTTCACCGCGACCGGCTCCCGCTGCGTGGGCTCCGTGATGTCGAAGAACTGTTTCTGTTGAACATGGAACATCCCGGCAACGATATTGCTGGGGAAGGTCTGGATCTTTGTGTTCAGGTCGCGCACAACCGCGTTGTAATAACGGCGCGCGTTCTGGATGGCATCTTCCAGGCCGGTAAGCGATCCCTGTAACGACTGGAACTGCTCGGAGGCGCGCAGTTGCGGATATGCTTCCGCCACAGCCAGCAGGCCTCGCAAGGCATAAGTCAACTGGCCTTCCGCCTCGCTCTTTTCCGCCGGAGTGCTGGCAGCCATGGCCGCGCTGCGGAACTTGGCCACGTTCTCGAAGGTGCCCTTCTCGTGGGCGGCATACCCCTTCACCGTTTCGACCAGGTTGGGGATCAGGTCATAGCGCCGCTTGAGCTGCACATCGATGTCGGCCCAGGCATTGTCGGCACGGACACGCAGTTGGACCAGGCTGTTGTAAATGCCGATCAGCGTGAACGCGATGATCGCCAGTATGGCGATGATGATGATGAGACCGATCATTCTTCCTCCAATCCGGCGAGCGGCCTCGCCGGCGGGCGCAAATCCATAACCGCGCGGAAAACAGCGGACGAGCGGAAGGTATCACACCGCGGAAGCGCGAAGCAACGCGAGGCGGCCGGAAGCCAGCAGTTCGAGACGGGCACAGGAAGCTCTGCCAGGCGTAAAATAAGGGGTTCGGCCGACTGCCGCATCTCCCTGCAATGGCCGGCATCTATTAGTAGTCATCCCATTTCGACCTACCTGAGAGGACGCACTTATGGCTAGCACCATGACTCCCGCGCGCGAAGGAACACGCATCGCCGCCAGCATCAATAACGCCCGCATTCCAACCGAATTCAAGAACGAGCCCTCCATCGACTGGAGCAATCCCGAGAACACTCGCCGCATGAGGGTCGCCATCGAGAAGGTACGCAACGAACTTGGCCACGAGTACGATCTGGTGATCGGCGGTCGTCGCGTGAAGACTGCCGAGAAGACCGAGTCGCTCAATCCCGCCAAGCCATCCGAGATCGTCGGAGTACATCAGGCGGCCGGCGCTTCGGAAGTCGAGCCCGCAATGCAAGCGGCGCTGAAGGCCTTCGAAACCTGGAAGTATTCCACGGTTGAAGAACGCACCAACCTGCTGTTCCGTGTCAGCCACCTGCTGCGCGAGCGCAAGTTCGAGCTGATGGCGTGGATGGTCTTCGAGGTCGGCAAGAACTGGCCCGAGGCCGATGGCGACATCGCGGAGCTGATCGACTTTTGCGACTTCTATGCGCTGGAAGCGCTGCGGCTGGCGAAGGCCGAGACTCCGGTGCAGTTGCCGGGCGAGCGCGACTGGTTGCGTTACATCCCGCTGGGCGTGGGCGCGGTGATTCCGCCGTGGAACTTCCCCGGCGCGATTATGGGCGGGATGACGTTGGCATCGATCGTGTGTGGCAACACGGTCATCCTGAAGCCGTCGGGTGACTCGCCGACCATCGCCGCGAAGTTTTTCGAGATTCTGGAAGAAGCCGGACTGCCGGACGGCGTGGTCAACTTCTGTCCTGGCCACGGCAACAGCTTCGGCAATGCCATCGTCGAGCATCCCAAGACGCGCTACATCGCGTTCACGGGATCGAAGGAAGTGGGCCTGCACATCAACCAGCGTGCGGCCGTGCAGCAGCCGGGGCAGCTCTGGATCAAGCGCGCTGTTCTGGAAATGGGCGGCAAGGACTCGATCGTCGTCGATGCCGATGCCGATCTGGACGCCGCGGTTGAGGGCGTAGCAAATTCGGCTTTCGGCTTCAGCGGGCAGAAGTGTTCAGCGTGCTCGCGGGCCATCATCGACGAGCGCATCTACGATAAGTTCCTCCAGCAGCTGAAGGAGCGAGTGGAAAAAATCACCGTCGGCGATCCGGCGTTGAACCCGAACATGGGCCCGGTAGTGAACGAAAAGTCGATGAAAACGATCCTGGGCTACATCCAGAAGGGAGTCGCGGAAGGCGGGCGTCTGATCACCGGCGGTGAGCGAGTTGGGAATGAAGGCTACTTCATCCAGCCGACCGTGATTGCCGATGTCGATCCGATGGCGACCATCTCGCAGCAGGAGATTTTCGGGCCGGTGCTGGCGGTGCTCAAGTCGCGCAGCTTCGAGGACGGCTTGCAGATCGCCAACAACACCGAGTTCGGCCTGACCGGCGCGGTCTATACCAACTCGGACGACAAGATCGAGGCGGCCAAGCAACAGTTCCACGTCGGCAACCTGTACATCAACCGCAAGTGCACGGGAGCGATGGTGGGCGCGCACCCTTTCGGCGGTTTCAACATGTCGGGGACGGACTCGAAGGCGGGCGGCCCGGATTACCTGCTGCTGTTTACCCAGGCGAAGTCCATTGGCGAGAAGATTACCAAGTAAGACATTTAGGAGAGTGCGAAGGCCGGAGCAAAATGCTTCGGCCTTTTTGTTTTGACCGAAGTCCCAATAGCTGCCGAAAAGGCCCGACAAGAGATCCAGAATCAGACGTGCCGGATCTAGTCAAAACTGTTGTCCCTCAGCCAGCCGGATCCAGGCAATCAGAGTGAACGGTCCCATGACAAAGAACGAAACCAGCACGCAGACGCCGATGATGTCGGAGTTCATCCAGTTGGAACCAGTGACGGCGGTCGCTGTGCTCGATGGAATCGCAAGCAGGAGATTTTCAGCCGCTGAAGCTCCATAAAACAGAACGGGTAAGCGCCAGAATTCCAGCGGCAGTGACCGGACCGCCCGATTTCGCAGATAGATGGCGAATACCTGATAGATGACGTAGATGGTGAGATACCAGCCGAAGAAGTTGCTCACGGGCACGCCGAAGTATGCCCCTCCATTCCTCCATACCCAGGCACGATCGATGTTGGTCCAGACCGGATCCATCGCAAGGTCCCAGGCCACCATGACGAAACTCGCAACCAGCGGCAGCAGGACCACTTGCCTGCCGGAAAGAGTTCTGGTTGGCGAGCCGAGGATTAGCAATCCGACGACCCATGACACGTATCCCATTCCGACGTACGCCAGGACCAGCAATACCGGAAGCTGGAAGACCTTCGGTCCCATCAGGTCGGTAAAGTAATAACTCCCGAAGGGAAAGCCAGTCCTCAGGCCCAGGCTTTCAAAGAAAGCCCCGACTCCAAGGCACACCGCCATAAAGACAAGAATGCCCCGCGTGCGATAGACAGTTCTTCCGTGGAGGAAAGCGAATGTCGCTGGAGGGAGTACGTGCAGCACAACGATCAGCAGAGTCGGCACCTTGCCCACAAATGGCTGAAGAATCCTCGCGGCCACGTAGAGAAGGAGCAGCAGATACATTAGTCGCCTGGTGAGATTGCTGCTCTTGGCGGGTGTCAACATGGGAGCATTCTGAACACGCCACCGCAGGGCGCTCCGTCATATCAGCAGAATGTTGTCGATCAGACGCGTCGTCCCGAAGTACGCGGCGACGGCCACCAACGCGCCGCGACTGGTATCCGCAACCGGATCGAGCGTGTCTGGATCCACAACGGCGAAGTAGTCCAGCCGCGCTGCTGGTTCTTCCGCGATCACCTGCGTGCCAACTTCGATCAGTCTTGCGGCATTACGCTCGCCCTGATCGACCAGCATCTGCACGCGCATTACTGCACGATGCAGTACCAGCGCCTGCTGACGCTGCTCCGGCGTGAGAAAGACGTTACGCGAGCTCATCGCCAAGCCGTCGTGCTCACGCACGATGGGACAAACGACGATCTCCACATCCATGTCGAGATCGTTCACTAGCTTGCGCAGCACGGCTACCTGCGCCGCGTCCTTCTGTCCGAAGAAGGCGCAGTCGGGGCGGACAATCTCAAACAGCTTGGTAACCACGGTTGCGACACCGCGAAAGTGGATGGGGCGTGATGCCCCGTCCAGTCTGCTACTCAACTGGTCGACCAGCACGTAGGTCTGCGCGCCTGCGGGATACATCTCGTCGGCAGTGGGCAGGAAAAGCAGGTCGGCGCCGAGCTGCTCCAGCATGCCGGCATCGCGCTCCAGAGGGCGCGGGTACTTGGCGAGATCTTCCGTGGGAGCGAACTGCAAGGGGTTGACGAAGATGGAAACTGCCGTGACATTGCAGCGCGCCTTGGCCGCGCGCACCAGCGAGAGATGCCCTTCGTGCAGCGCGCCCATGGTGGGAACGAATCCCAGTGTCTTGCCACTGCGCGTGATCTGGCGGCAGGCGGCTTTCATTTCGGCGATGGTCGGAATGCGCTTCAAGGGCACTAGCAGGTTAGTTGTGTTCAGCAATGGGTGGAGCACGTCTTTAGACGTGCATAACAACCGCCACACTAAGAATCGGCTTTAGCCCCTGAGGTAAACAATGCCTTAGCTCAGGCGCTAAAGCGCGTCCGATTCGAGTCCGTCAATCAGCACACCTGAAGGCGTGCTCCACCCACGCGAAACACGGAAATCCAAAGTCGAGCTAGTTCGGCGGCTGAGCGGCTGGCGCCCTAGCGGGAGGCGCCGATTGGGTTGGCGCGGTCTCATCGCCATCGTCCGCTGGCAGCTCGGGCTGCGACAGCGTCCAGCTATCCAGCACGCCCTTCAGCACAGGCTCCAGCCGCGCCAAATCCTGCGGCGCAGACTTCAAGGCTACGGAGTAGATTTCGTTCTCCTGCCCCTGAATGAAGATCATCTCCTCAACCCAGTCGTGGCCTGTCGCCTTCTCGCGATACCGAGCCTTCAACATCTGCGCTGGCTGGTGATCGACGGTCCGCTCCTGGCGCTGCAAGGTGACGAAATTCTGCCCTGCTTCACGCATCGCAGCCATGGCCTGCTCGATGATGCCGTTCAATCCCGGGCCTTCTTCATCGCCTTCAGGAGAAGGTGCGACCATCGCCAACGTGATCTCGTACCACAGCGCGCGGTCTTCCTTCTGCGGCGGCGCGACCACCACGCCGTTACCGTCAAAGACGTCGCCCAGCATCGTCCAGGAACTTGGGTACTTGAAGCAGAAGCCGGCATTCGGCTGGCAGTATCGTTTCCAGGGGACGGCAGGCTTGTGCGCGGGAGCAGCAGTCTGACTCGCCGCAACCGACGCCAGTCCCAACACCATCGCAATCAACCAACCAGCCCGTTGCGAAAGCCGCATGTCTCTACACTGGCACAGCGCGCTTGCGTTCGGCAATCGGGGCCCCCAGCGACCGCCGATTTTGCGGTTGTTGGGGTCGAATGGTCTGGAGCGCGGCCAGCGTCTCCTTGGGCAGATGGTACGACTCGGCGTCTGAGGGATATCCGCCCGACTTCACATCGTCCTTGAAAGCGAGCAGCGCGTTACCGATGACCGCGCCGACGTCGGCATAGCGGCGCACGAACTTTGCCGGCGGCGAAAACGTCAGCCCCAGCAGATCGTGGAGGACCAGCACTTGGCCATCGCACTCCGGACCAGCGCCAATGCCGATGGCCGGAACCTCCAGCTCGTGGGTGATCATCGCCGCCACTTCGCGGGGAATGCCTTCCAGCACCACGATGCAAGCGCCGGCGCGCTCCAGGGCGAGGGCGTCGTGCATCAACTGCTCGATCGCCTGCAGCGTCTTGCCCTGCACTTTGTAGCCGCCCATGGCGTGCACCGACTGCGGCGTCAGGCCAATGTGACCGACGACGGGAATTTCGGCCTCGACCATGCGTTCGACCAGATGAGCCCGCTTCTCGCCGCCTTCGATTTTGACCGCCTCTGCGCCGGCTTCCTTGATGAAGCGCGCAGCATTGCGTAGCGATTCGCGCTGGCTGAGGTGATAGGACGCGAACGGCATATCGGCAACCAGGAAGGCGCGCTTGACCCCGCGGCGTACGGCGCGCGTGTGATGCAGCATCTCGCGCATGGTGACGGGCAAAGTGTTTTCGTAGCCCAGCATCACCTGGGCCAGCGAGTCGCCGACCAGTACGACGTCGATGCCGGCCTCGTCCACCAGGCGCGCGCTGGGGTAGTCATACGCGGTTAGGCAGGTGATGATTTCCTGACGTTGTTTTTTCTCGAGAAGGGTGGAAGCAGTGATCTTGGCGCGGAAGTCGCCGGTGGTAACGCTCACGATGTCCTCCAGTGCAGTTCCGCGTTCGCGGATACCGCCTGATTGGCCTCGTCACAAGGGGTTGTGATCCCGAGTGGGGAGACGCTTGCATTCTATACCCTGTGGCGGGCCGGTCAATCACTATTTAGACGTAGCCGGCGGGGACGGCGATGCAATCTGCGGCGGCTCCATTGCTGCGGCGCAGCTATGGTCGTGGACGATGCGCCAGCCCTCGGGAAACTTGCGGAAGATGAGGGTGAAGAGTCCGTGTGGCTGCTTGCCGTCGGGCATTACCAGATGGAACTGGCCGCGAGCGAAGGCAACATCCGCACTGAGGGATTCCACGCGCAAATCGCTGAACGAAAGCGTACCCATTGAGCGACCCGCCGACTGGTAGTTGCGCCGGTAACGCTCCAGCGTCGGCTCCCATCCTTTTGTTTCGGTGGCGCCGGAAAAGAAGGTGAGCTCCGGAGATTTCCAGTAGCCAGCCATGAATGCATCCAGGTCGCGATGGTTCCACGCATCGACCTGCGCCTGCAGCACCGCGCGGACGGCGTCGTCAATGCTGGGAGAGTTTTGATTCTGGGCCGATGCGAATGCCGTCGCAAGCAGAACAATCAGCGATGCTAATTTCATGCCAGCCTCCGGGCGCAAGTGTAACGGAGGCTGACGAGAAAGAAAAAGCGGTGAGCCGATGCCCACCGCTTGTCGTACGGCCCGTCGTTCTCTGACTTCGTGTTGCTGTTAGTGAGCCTGCGCGTTCACTTCGGCGCGGTTCCGCTCCAAGGCCGCCATAAAGACGTCCTTACCCGGAATATCCTGCACCTGTCCGGTCAGCACGGGACGGAAGCGGACAGCGCGGCCATAGTAGGCGCGCATGCCACTCTCGTCCGCCTTGACGGCAGTGCCATTCAAGGTTGCACCGGCAAAGAGACCACGCGAACGGGAATAGGTCAGTATCTCCGCATTCATGTCCCAACTGGTGCTGGCGGCGGCATCACGTCCAACGGGCCCAGCCGCAGCACTGGCCGCTCCACCGATCTTAAACTTGGCACTCAGCAACTGGTTCATGCCATTGTCATTCATGATCAGCATGGTGACGTCGACGCCTTCAGCGCCGATCTGTGCGCCCCAGCTTCCGCCGGTGACGACGAAGAAAGCAGGCGCGCTCCAGCCGCCATTCGGCAACCGGCACGACGCAACGCCGCGCCCATGCTCCGCGCCGAAGATGAAGCCACCTTTAATCATGGAGGGAATGACGGCTACGCACTTCGCCTTGGTGAAAACCGAATCGGGGATACCGTTGTCAGGTGCGGCCAGAAGCTGGTTCAGATCCTTGGCCGCGTCGTCCAGGCGGGCCATGGCCTTGTCGTGCTCCGAGCCCTCTGGCGTGGTGGCATCCTTGGCATCCTGCTTGGCATTGTCGGCCGCGGCCTCGTCGTTCGCCGCCGCATTCTTGTTGTCTTGTTTCGTGGTGTTTGCGCTGTTGTCCTGCGCCCACATCATGCATGCGCTAAGGATCAACAAGCCAGGGAGAATTCCAATTCGTTTCATAACTTTCTTGCTCCTCCTCGGATAACCGGCGGACAGATCCGGCTCCGTCCTAGCTTGTTGGATAGAGAATTGGCCAAGCGGGTTTACAGCGAGGAGCAACTATTTGTCAGACACGGCTTGCAACCCTGAATGACAGAGACACATCGTGCTGGTTTCAGCGGAATTTACGCGGGGCGCTTGACGGTCGGCGGCTGTTTCCACGGACGCTTGGGGCGTTCGCCTTGGGGTAGATCACGATCGCGTACCCGATCGTACACATAGGTTGCGCTGACGGTTCCCAGGCCCTCATTGTAGAGACTGATACTGCCGATGCCTTCCTTCAGCTCTTCGGAGAAATCGTGCAGCGCCTTCAGATGGTCGGCGGTGGCGGGATAGACAGCCTTGCTGGTCTGCAAGACTTTCTGGTAGCCGTGGTCCACCAGCTTGGAGATTTCGCCGTTGATGAGATAGCCCGGATAAGCGAAGATCTTCACACCGCCGTCATCGGCGCGCTCGATCGCCGCGGAACAGTGATACTTCTTCAGAAACACCCGACCGCTGGCCCCGGGGGCTTCCAGCACGTCGAAGCCATGGTCGCGAAACCATGCGACAGCTTCTTCAAACGATCTCGTCTTAACTTTCTTGGCCATTCCAGTAGCAAGTCCTCAAGTGCGATATCTACGTTACGAATTGCGTTGCCCAGACGGGACAACTATTTCCGCGTACCCTGGTGGGAACTCACACTGTCGCACATTGCGAGCGCCCGCCGCAACTGGCGCGCATGAAAATTCAACGATGAATGGGCCGTACTCATTCGCTCAGCGTAAAGTTCACGTTGATCTGCGTATCAACCTCGACTGGCTCTCCGTTCAGGTAATAAGGCCGGTAGAGCCACTGCTTGACGGCGTCGATCGCCGCCTCTGTTAGCATGGGATGTCCGCTGAGCACGCGAAGATTCTGCACCGCTCCATCTTTTCCAATCACCGCCTGCAACGCCACTGTTCCTTGAATTCGCGCTTGCCGGGCGAGAGCCGGATATTGCGGCTTTACCTGGTGAATCAGCAAGCCCTGCGCAACGCCGGAGGAGACGCGAACTTTTTGCACCGTAGCCTTGGGCACCGCAACTGGAATATTGCGCAGGAGTTCACTGATCATGGTGTTCGGAACTGATCCGGGCACGCTGTTTGGCACGCCAGTTCCCGGGACAAGCACAGAGCTGCCCGGTAGCTCGTCATCGCGCACCAGAACAATGGCTTTAGGAATTTCTCGCGGAAGCATCAGCGCACCGCGATCGAGCTCGCTTGTCTGTTTTGCAGCCCTGGTGACGCTTCGTGGCGCGGGCGCAGTGGCCGGCGGCGGAGCCGGAGCTTCCAACATGCTCGTTAGCTTTTGGCTTGGGAGCGCCTCGGTGTAGACCAGCGAGAGCAGGACCAGCACCCCGCCCAGCAGGCTCTGCGCACCAAAGGAAATCACGGTCGTCCAAGGGTTGCGGCCGGCGAGTCTTCGACCTGATTCAACAAGACTGTCCTCGAACATGGCATCAGTGCTCCTTGCGCTGTGTCTATAACAGACACCGGAGCGACGGATTATTGTTCCAGGAAAAAGCTGGGGCGAGCGATGTTGTCACTTGGGCCAGCGCGCCGATGTGTAATCGACGGCCTCCTGCACGTTGAGTTCGCGAGTGCTCACACCGGTCCGGACGTAGAGCTTGGGAGCGTCGCCTTCTTTCAGATAGACCGGCCGAGGAGTTGGAGCGACCATGACGCGGCACACTTCCTTGTTCTCCACGGCGTGAAAGACTATCTGCACGGAACGGCACGCGTCGCCGCCGAGTTTGGTTGCGACTGCGGTCATCACTGCCTGCTCGAAGCCATCGCGATCTTGTTTCTTCAGCGTCCTGTAGTCATGATCGAGGCCGACGATCGAGCCGTCGTCAGCCACGCCGATCAGCAGGGTTCCACCGTTGCCGTTCATGTAGCCGGCGAGCGTCTTCATTACGACCGCTTCCAGGGCGCGATTGACTTGTTCTCGCGCAGGTCCCAACGAAACGACGACTTGAACTCCAGCTTGGCGCTCTCGCCTTGAGCGATTAAAGTTCGCAGGTCGCTCTCGAGAGCGGCGCTCAACTGCTCAATCCGCTGCGAGCGCCGCTGCATGCTCGAGTACAATCCTGCGCCGCACACGCTCAAGATCATGCCGACGATTGCGTAAAAGGCGGTCTTTTCCGGCGTCTGGCCAGTGAGCGATCGATGGAGTTGGGTTACAGCAAAATCAGCAGCCGTGGAATTTCCCGGCTGGTATTCATAGTAGTAAACGAATTCGTTGGTGGGATAGAGAACGAATATGCCGACCGCAGCGCCCAGCAGCAGCGCGGCGGCAAAGATGCGCAGCCGCGAGCGGAGTTTCCAGGAAAGCTGCATCGGGTTCGGCATCGCCGCTAGCTTCTCCAATGCAAGGTTACCGGGCCGTCCAGGGGATGGCGCATGGGCTTGCCGCTCGCCTGCGATTCCAGCCGTGCCTGCTTCAATTCGAAGTACCACTTGGCGGGACGGTCGGCATCGTCGATCAACATGAGCGACGGGTTGTATGTCAGCCCTTCGGCCTGTTGGATCATGGTGAGCTGGTCCTGCCTGACGAAACGCCGGCCGAAGACCTTCGCGATGGGAGTTAGAAACGGTACGTTGAGGAAGACGTTCCATGCCGCGCAGACATCGATGCGGCAGTTATTGTCGATGGTCGGCGTGACCGTCGTCAGACTGGCGAACCACTTCTCGCCGCAGCGAATGATCTCATAGCGCCGGTTGGGCAGAACGAAGTCGATGGTCGTAGTGATCGGCTGGCCATAGACGCCCAGCAGCTTGTAGGGCGCGCTGTTGGCCGACGGCTGATGCGCGATCATGCGAAAGCCGCCTTCGATGGGTTCGAAGCGCTTTTCCTTTTCGTGGATGCTGGCCTGTGAACGCCACCACCACGATTGATGTACGAACGGCCCGTGCGCCGGATCCATCAACCCGATGATGCCGTGATCGATACTGCAGGGCAGATCGGCAGTGAGATACGCGGAATGAAATCGCCGGCTGAACTTCGGCACCTCAGGGACGGGCGGCAAGTGCGGCAAGTCCTCTGGCCGTAATTTTCCTCTCCCACTCTGTGGGACATAGACCCAAACTTGGCCATCGCGCTCCTCGGAAGGAAACGCGGTGGCGTAGATTTTGCAAGGATCAAGCGAATCATGCTGGGTGAGCGACGGGATCTGGCGGCACTGGCCGGAGACCGCTTCGAAGGCCCAGCCGTGGTATTTGCAGGTGACTTGCTGCCCGTCGAACCATCCGTAGGAAAGCGGAATGCCGCGATGGGGGCAGGAATCGCGCATGGCGAAGTAGCTGCCGCTGGCGGTGCGGCCCAGGACAAGCGGAATGCCGAGGAGCATGGCCTTCGCCATCTGCCTGCCGGAAATCTCCGAGGCGCGTATTGCCGGATACCAGTCGTCGTAAATCAACGTGGTGGTCGGGCCGGACGCCGCGGAGGGAGCGCGAGTGACTTCGCCAGTCATGGTTCCGAAGCCATACTACTCGCGTCTGGCTTACTCGTCACACCTCTCCATCCCGAAATCCACGCCCCGCCCAGCAGCAGCACGACGGGATAACATTCCAGCGTGTAGCGCGGCTCAGGATTGGGAAGCGTGCCGAGAAACGCTGAGCGCAGCAGCACAAACAGCAACATCATCCCGAGATATTGCGGACGCGGACCGCGCACAACTCCCATCACTGTCGCGAAGAGAAACAGCAAATTCGGCGCGCCCCAGAGCGTCGCGATCACTGAGGATTCGGTGTCGCCGGCAAAGTCCCACCAGCGAGAGTCCAGGGGAAGCATCTCCGTTCTCGGACGCAACCACATGTCGGTGACGCGCAGCGCCGGCAGCCAAACGTAATAACGCAATGGATTGCGGCGAATGCGTTCATTGGCCAACGCCGTCAGCTGCGAGTTCAGCTCAGGATTGATCACTAGCGTCCTGGCATAGACGTCGAAGATTGCCTTTGTCGTCTCGTGTTCCGCTGGGCTGTCAAAGGCCCGCGACGACAACACGCCGAGATCAACCTTGTCATCCGGAACCTGCCAGTAGACCTCTTCCGTGGAGACGTAGTCGGCAGCCCACGTTCGCACCCACTTTTCAAAGCCGTCAGGAGAAAACTCATCGGGATCGCTGGCTGACTCCGGGACCAGCGGCTGGAAGCGATGGAAATCGCGCCAGTTGCGGACGGTCCAGGGAACGAGCGGCGCCAGCGAGATCGCCAGCACTAACACTCCTGCCCAGAAAAGGTGAACGCGCACCAGCGGCCGTCGGGACAATCGGTAAAGCAGGTAGAGTCCGAACGCGATCAGCAGGATGCCGCCATCCGGCCTCAGCAAAATGCTGCAGGATATGGCGACGCCGCAGCAAGTCCAGCCTGACCAGGCATAGCGTCCTTGCTCCGATGCGTTGAAGCCCGCGGCTGCTGCGTCGAGCGCCACCGCGACGAAGAAGATGCTCAGCGTCTCGGTCAGAGGTGCGACTGTGTAATTGGCGGTGAAAGGGCACAGCGCCGCCAACAGGAACGCAAATTGCGTCGCCCGCGATGATACGGTTCGCCGCGCCAGATCGGCTATGAAGAAGCAGCCGACTACGTCGATGATGATCTGCACCAGCAGCACAGCGTTGTAATGTTCACGGCCGAAGAGCGCAAAACATGCGGCGAGGAACGCCGGATATGCCGGCAGGCGGATCAAGGTAGGACGTATTCCGTCGGCGTGAGTGAGGCCGAAGGTGCCGCGGTCGAGCCAGTTCTTCGCGATGTCACCGTAGATCAGCGAATCGCCGGTAACGTGGGGGAACTTGAAGTAGAAGACCAGCCGCAAGGCGAACGCGGCCAAAGTAACCAGAAGGAAGAATCCTCGGGCCTCGAGGACAATGTGCCAGAACGGCGGCACAGTCTTCACCGAATTGCCGGCCGGCGAGCGCACGTGGCGAATATAGCACTCCGGCGACAGGCACAGAATTGTTCTTGACAATCAATCGTGCCGGAGTAATATCATGCGCATCTTTCCAACTTCAAGGATCGAGGTGGGCGTCGGGCTGGGTAGGCTCGACGCCCGAGTTTCGTCCACGCACAAGCGCAGCGGCGATACTGCTTGGTGGATCGGTTTCATCGACAAAAACATTTCTGCGGCACGATAGCGATTTCTCCGGCATGCTAGCCAGCCAGAAGAGGCACCGACATGGGCAACGGACTGCTTGGATCCAGCACTCTCGAGGTCTTGATTGGCCTCATCTTTGTCTACCTGCTGCTGGCCATCATCTGTACCACGATGAATGAGTGGATCGCGGGTATCTTCAAAACGCGATCCACCACCTTGAAGCGCGCCATCGTGCAATTGCTGGATCAACAGCCTGAGACGAAGGATTCGCCGGACCGCAATTGGTTCTTGCAACAGTTCTACGCCCATCCTCTGATTGCCGGCATGTCCGGGCCGAAGAAGAATGAGCTGCCCGCTTACCTTTCCGCGCGTACCTTTGCAACTGCGGTGATGGATATTGCCACGCCGCGAAAGCCCGGAGTCATCACCTTCGCCGATCTCGAAACCGGCATCAACAATCTTCCCGCGGGCGACGTAAAGACGACGCTGCTGGCGGTGATTCAAACTTCGAACAACAATCTCCAGCAGGCGCAGAAAGACATCGAAGCCTGGTTCAACGACACCATGGATCGCGTCTCCGGCTGGTACAAACGCACCACGCAGATATGGACGGTGATCATTGCTGCTGTCCTGGTGCTTTGCGCCAATGCTGATACGCTGCAAATCGCAAAAACGCTGTGGACCGATCCCACGCTGCGCGCCGAATTGGTGGAGCAGGCCAAGGCGCGGGCAGCTCAAGCACAGGCTCCGGCGCAGACCGCCGATAACGCTAACGCTCCGCCTGCCGCAAACCAGCCGGCAACGCAAAACGAATTGGACGAGCTGGGACAAGTCGTGGGATGGAGCCACCAGTCTGTGCCTGCCACCCCAGGCCAGTGGGCCGACCACATTCTGGGCTGGATATTGAGCATCGTGGCGGTATCTTTGGGCGCTCCTTTCTGGTTCGACCTGCTGAACAAGTTCATGAGGATCCGCAATGGCGGGGATGCACCTGAAGAAACAATACCTTCCGTGCCTCCGCCAGCAGCAGGTTAGGGGCCCCTGTGAGGTTCCGCAGGCCATGGTTGTGGTTAAAATACAACAACTGGGCCTGTCTCCGTCCTGTAATCTAATACGTACCGCCGCTGTTCGTCCCCCTTTATTGATCTACGAACGCACAATTCGCAAGCCCACAGAATGCAACGGCATCGGTCTCCATAGCGGAGCCCCGGTTCGCCTGCGTCTATTGCCCGCTCCTGCTGGAACCGGCATCGTCTTCCGTCGCGTCGATCTTGAGGGCTACGAGGTCGAGGCCATCAGCCGCAACGTCGCCAAGGTCAGCTACGCCACCAGCTTGATGAAGAAGGGCGTGTTCATCTCGACCACCGAACACCTGCTCTCGGCTTTCATCGGCATGGGCGTGGACAACGCCATCGTCGAGCTCGACAACCTCGAGGTTCCCATCCTGGACGGCAGCGCGCAGCCGTTCATCGAGATGATCACCGAAGCCGGACTGCGCCAGCAGCGCCGCAAGCGCGTTTACCTCAAGATCCTGCGTCCCTACGAACTGCACGAGGGCGAGAAATTCATCGGCGTCTATCCCGCCGAGCGCTACTCCGTGAGCTACGCCATCGATTTCCCTCATCCCCTGATCGGCAGCGAGCGCTTCCAGGTCGAGCTCTCCAACGGCAGTTACGTGAAACATATTGCCGCGGCCCGCACCTTCGGCTTCCTCGAGCAGCAGCGCGCCATGCTGAACATGGGCCTCATCCGCGGCGCATCGCGCGACAACTGCGTTGTGCTCACGCCCGACGGCATCGACAATCCGCCGCTGCGCTTTCCCGACGAGTTCGTCCGCCACAAAGTGCTCGACCTGATCGGCGATCTCGCGCTCTTCGGCAAGCGCATTCTGGGCTACGTCAAGGCCGACCGCGCCGGACACGCGCTGCACACCGCCATCGTCTCCCGCATCCTGCGCGACCAAAGCTACGCCGAGGAAATCACGCTAAGCGAAGACGCGGTTGCCGATTGGCCCGAAGAACATCTCGCCGTCGCCGACTAGACCTGCTGTCGTCGATAGGCTCCCACTAGAACAACTGCAAACTTCATTCAGGACGGACCGCCGCGATTGATAAGGGTAGAGCGCCGCTTTAGCGGTGCAGTCAGGCACTCGCTAATGGATCGGCTTTAGCCGCTGAGGCGAGAAGGCACTAGGTCCGACTTGGCAGGCTTAATGGGCACAGCTTCAGCTGCGCCATCATGGGCCAACATTACTTAGAATTGTCGTCCCGAGGAGGCCTTCAGAGACTGTGTCGCGACCGGCCGACGAATCTTGCGTTGGGATAAACCGCCCGAAAGCCGCTCAAACCAGCCGCGAAGCGGCGGCAGTGCAGTTAGCCCGGCGCGTGAGCGCCGGGTAAATTGGGAAATTGAACTGAGCCGCCGAGCGGCGATACCGGTTGCGACACAGTCTCTTCAGGCCGACGAGGGATTTGCTTTCCCTAGGAGCTTGCGGCGCAAAGTCTTGTCCTAAGCAAAGGACACAGATGGCCCAGGCGCGATCTCTGCTTAGAAGATTCCCTCTTTCTGCAGATCCTGAACCACCACCTGGACCACCGCATTGATGGCCTTGTCCACTTTCTTGGGATCGGGATTGAAGGTCTCGCTGATGCCCGTCCAGACAAATTCCCCTTCCGGCGTAGAGGTGCCGTATAGATTCGTTTCGACGCGTACGGTCTTGTCCTCGCGAAGATAATCGGGAGAATAGACTCGCGGGTAGACTGCGCCGT
>Ga0181532_10001673_pt1 | contig 21192 bp, 8 predicted proteins | sample PEATcosm2014_Bin_33_FD_119768 | JGI IMG/M metagenome (GOLD analysis project Ga0181532, IMG submission 119768) | Peatland microbial communities from MTU Mesocosm Facility, Houghton, MI, USA - PEATcosm2014_Bin11_30_metaG | ecosystem: Environmental > Terrestrial > Soil > Wetlands > Peat | place... | reverse complement strand
TGCGAGCGTCGCCGGAGGCGCTTTGAGGAGTATTGACAAGGTTCGCGACGAGCACTGGCTGACCAAGCATCCCATCGACTACGCGTAGAGACTAACGAGATTTCACCAGCGATCAGACCACCGTCCTCATGGCTACGAGAGTCACGGCCACGGAAGCTGGGAACATCAGGGTAAGCGTGCTCCTCACAGGCAAGGGACCCCGACAGATAGTTGGAGGGGGGCAGTAATGGCTACGAGTGAAGTAGTACAGGAGCGGGTTCAGATCTCGCTTGCCGCAGAGAGCCTGAGTGAAGAACGAATTGCCTACCTTGAGAGACTAGTCAGTCAGGCTAGAAGCGCCGCCGCCGTCTTTACCCAATCCACCCAAGAAGACGTTGATCGCATCGTCAAAGCGATGGCCCTGGCTGGCCTGGATCAAGCTCAACCTCTGGCCCGCCTGGCGGTTGAGGAAACCAGGCTCGGAGTCATGGAAGACAAGGTCATCAAGAATATGGTGGCCACCGAGTTCGTCTACAACTACATAAAGGATAAACGTACCGTCGGTGTCATTCGCGAGTTCCCCGAACGCAATCTGGTGGAAGTGGCGGAACCGATCGGAGTCATCTTCTCGATCACACCGATTACGAACCCTACTTCCACGGTGCTCTTCAAATGCATCATGGCCATCAAGACGCGGAACGCGGTCATTTTCAGTCCGCATCCGAACGCGTGGCGTTGTTGCTCCGAGGCCGTGAAGATCATGTATGAGACTGCGCTGAAGCACGGTGCGCCGGAAGGGGTTTTTGCCTGCCTGGAATCTCATACTTTGCAAGACAACGCCTACCTGATGCGGCACAAAGACGTGGGCTTGATTGATGCCACTGGCGGGCCGGGCGCAGTCAAAGCCGCTTATAGTTCTGGTAAACCAGCCCTGGGCGTGGGACCGGGCAACACCCCGGTCTATTTGGAAAAAACGGCGGACGTGAACACCGCCGTGACCGACATCATCCTCTCCAAGACGTTCGATAACGGCACCATCTGTGCGTCCGAGCAAACGGCCGTGATCGACGATCAGATTTATGACCTCGTGCTAAAGAAATTTGCGGAACTGGGCGCACACATCTGCAGCGAGAAAGAGACGAAACTACTGGCGCGCACGGTCATCGATCCTGAGACCGGGTTTATGCAGCCCATGGCAGTCGGGCAGAAGGCTGCCGATATCGCCCGTCTTGCAGGGATTGCCGTGAAGGCAGGCACCAAACTCTTGATTGCGCCAATTCATGGCGTAGGCCGCGAACATCCCTTGTCGGTGGAGAAGCTATTCCCGGTTCTCGCGGTCTATCGCGCGAAATCTGTCGATGAGGCGCTGAAGGTTTGCGTCGATGTGAATCATGCCGGTGGGCTGGGACATACAGCGGTCATTTTCTCGCGCGACGATGAGGTCATCCGCAGGTTCGGCGAGTTGATGAACGCAGGGCGGATCCTGGTGAACTCGCCCGGCTCAGTCGGAGCGGTGGGCGGCGTTTACAACGATCTCGCACCGACCTTTTCCTTCGGATGCGGCACCGGCGGCGGCAACAGCACCACCGATAACGTCAATATCTATCACTACCTCAATATCAAGCGCGTGGCTCGGAGGACGCAAGCCCATATGTGGTTCCGAGTTCCCAATCAGATTTATTTCAACCTGAACGCGGTGGAAAATGTGCGTCAGTTCCCGTCGCGATCGACCATCATTATTACTAACCCCGCTCTGGAGAAGTTTGGCCACGTCGACATTGTCCGGCACTACCTTCCGCAGGGAACCCACGTCCACGTCTCGGTTATTCCCGATGCGGAGCCAGAGATCAAGGTGGTGATGCAGGGAGTGGAGGCGCTCAACTTCTACCAAGCGGACCAGATCATCGCACTGGGCGGCGGGTCGGTGATTGATGCGGCGAAGATCATGAAACTCAAGTATGAGTCGCCCGACGCGGACCTGGAAGAGTTGGCCGCGCCGTTTCTGGATCTGCGTAAGCGCGTGGTCCAGTACCCGACGGAAAAAACCAACCGGGCGCGACTGATTGCCATTTCCACTACCAGCGGAACGGGGAGCGAAGTCACTCCCTTTGCCGTCCTCACCGACAAAGCGCGGGCACGCAAGGTGACCCTCGCCGACTACTCGCTGACCCCGGATGTGGCCATCGTCGATCCGCAATTCGTTATGTCGATGCCGAAGGGCCTTACCGCCGATACCGGCATCGACTGCCTGACCCACGCGCTGGAAGCCGCGGTATCCAGTTACGCGTCGGCCTACACCGATTGCAACGCCATGCAGGCGATCCGGATGGCGTTCAAGTATCTGCCCGTCGCCTATGAGAATCCTCGCGATGAAGAGGCGCGCTTGATGATGCACAATGCCGCCTGCATTGCGGCGATGGCCTTTGCCAATGCGTCGGTGGGCGTGAATCATGCGCTGGCGCATGCTTTCGGGGCGCGCTTCGGCGTGGCCCACGGACGAGCCAATGCGCTCATGTTGCCGCACGTCATTGCGTATAACGCGTCCGTGCCCACGAAGTTTCTGCCGTCGCCTTACCAGAAGGGGTATATCGCACACAAGAAGTACGCGACGATCGCGGATCTGCTGGGTCTGGGCGGCCACACGATTGACGAAAAGGTGAAGAACCTGGTGGTGGCGACAGAACAGTTACTCGACCAACTGGGGTTCCCGCGTTCGATCGCCGAACTGGGAATTTCGAAGGAAGAATTCGAGCGGGCCATGCCGGAACTGACCAAGCTCGCCTTTGACGATCCGTCCTGGCGGTCGAACCCTCGTATGCCGCTGATGAGCGAATTGGCAGACCTGTTTTGGAAGGCTTATCACGGACGAGGCCCGGCGAAAGCGGCCGGGGCAACTGAGCAACAAACGTCGCTGCAACAAAGCGCGTAGCGGATGGTGGTGGGTATGGCAATGATCGCCGTGTGGCTCAAGATTGACGAAGAACGCGCTGGGCAGGCGTTGCAAGAGGCCGAAGAACAACTGGGCAACGTCGAGGGTGAGGTGGCGTTGGATTTTTCTTCCGTGCGCCGGATCGATCCGAGTGCGCTCAGAGCGTTAGAAAAGTTCGCGGGCGTAGCGGATGACAGAGGCATCAAGGTCGTGTTGCGCGGTGTCGACGTCGGTGTCTACAAAGTGCTCAAGCTGGTAAAGCTCGGGTCGCGATTTTCGTTCGTGAGCTGAGCGGCGCGATTGTTCGAAAACTGAATAGGAGAACTGCCTTGTCGAACCGTGAGCAGACCGTTAAGCAGCAAGGTGACCGCCTATCCTGGGGGGACACCGTTTTCCTCCATCTGGAACGCGAGGACATGCCCTTCAACGTCGCCTGTGTCTGCGTGTTTGAGGGCGAGATTTCTTATAAGGATTGTGTCCAGTTTGTCCAGTCGAAGCTGCCGCTTATTCCGCGCTACTTGAAACGCGTGGTACCGCCACCGCTTAATATCGGCCTTCCCAGCTGGGAATACGACCCCACCTTCGACATCGGCCGCCATGTGCGCGAGGCGACGCTCAAGCACGGTTCCGACGCCGAGTTGAAAACACTGGCGGGCAAGATTCTGAGCACGGTGATGGACCGGCAACACCCGCTATGGGACCTGACGCTGGTCCATGGGCTGGAGGGTCAGCGCAGCGGACTGGTTTTCCGCCTGCACCACTGCCTCGCCGATGGCGTCGCCGGGGTTGGGATCATGAATGTGCTCATGGACGCGAGCCCCGTGGCGCCTCGTCTGCCCAGACGAAAGCTTCGGATCCAAGTCCCACCGCCGCGTGACGTCCTGACTTCTCTGACCAACGGCTGCGTCGATTCCTATTCTGATTTCTCCAAACGAATTCTCGATGCTCTGGCAGACGTATCGAGCATGGCCGAGCGCTTGGCCGCGAATGGCGGAAATCTGGCTACGGACGAGTTCGCTCGCCTACTCCCGGAAATCAGCGGGTCAACCGAGCGGCTGCGGTTCAACGTTTTCTGCCGCGGCCCGCAGAAGTTCGCCTGGGCTGAGATTCCGCTGGCAGAAATTAAAGCCATAAAGAGCAGCTGCGGGACCAGCGTGAATGACGTCATTCTCGCTTTGGTGACAGCGACCATCCGGCGCTACGTGGAACTGCATGGCGATCCGGTTAAGGGGCGGTTGCTCCGCATAATGGTTCCGGTCAATCTGCGCGGCAATGACAGCGCGGGCGAATTGGGAAACCGCATCTCCCTCGTCCCGGTCACCATTCCGCTGGATATTCGCAACCCTCGGAAGCTGCTGGCTGCGGTCCATGAGAGAACGGAGTTTCTGAAACGCTCGCATGCCGCCGAGTTGGTGAGTTTGGCGGGTGGTTTGATCGGGATGTTTCCGACTACAGCGCAGGCGCTGGGCGGCCACATCCTGAGTCGGCTGCCGTTCACGCCTTTCAATATGGTCTGCACCAATGTGCCGGGACCGCAATCACCGCTCTACCTGCTCGGCCACAAGATGCTGCACTGCTATCCCTATGTCCCGGTCGGCGGTGAGATGGCGCTCAACTGCGCCATCTTGACCTACAACGGCACGGCGTATTTCGGGTTCAGCGGAGATGTACACGCAGCACCGGACCTGCGGCGGTTGGAAACACTTTTGCAGTTGAGCTTTACGGAACTGCGAGAAGCCGTCGGGCTCAGACCCTCACAAGAAGGAAAGAAGAAAAAGAAGAAAGTGCGTGCGAACGCCAAGGTGAAGGTTCCATTGACATCGTTGGCCGCGAAGGCGCCAGTGCGAGCGCCAGTTCAGGTTCCGCCCGTCGCGTCCGCTGAATCAGCAGTACAGCCAAAACCCCCAGTTACGGAGGGTAAAGTCTTGACGCAATTGATCGCCTAGGGGTCGTCAAGCAGGAAGTCGTTGCCGTGGTAGGTATCGAATCAGCATCGCAAGTGACCCCTTGGTTAGTCACGGGGCGAACCCTATTTTTAATTATTCATGTTCTGGGGATCTCATGTTTTGCCTACATTGTGGCGAGGCGCATGGTTCCGCTGCTTCGCGCTGAACGCGATTTTCGTTTTGACCACCCCTGGCTGCGATTGGGGAGAGTTCTAAAATTCTGGCTGGGACAGTGGAAGCAACCGCGTTACAAACTCGCTGGAACTCTTCATATTTTCATTTTTGCCGGCTTCATCGTCCTGGCCGTTCGCGCTTTTTCGGTGCTGATTGTCGGCGTCTCCGAGAATTTCGTCATGCCCGGCCTTGCGGGAAGAGCCGGTCCCATCTACGACATCATCACGGATTACGCGGCCACCATTGTTTTTTTCTGCATGGTAATCGCCGTAATGCGCCGCCTGGTTTTCAAACCGGCGCGGTATGCGGTACCGGCAAGGTACGGCAAAGCCCAAACAGCCGACGCTATCTTTCTCCTGTCTCTGATCGCAATTTTGATGGTCGCCGACAGCCTGTTTGCCGCCGCTAAGGCCGCCGCCCAATCACAGCCAGGCCAGTCGATTGAGACGCTAGCCGCATTTTCGCTTCCCTGGATACTGCAGAAGGCTCTCGCCTCAACCTCACTGCCCACTCTTGGAAGGCTCTACTTTGGCGCTTATCTCGTCCATGAACTGACCTTTTATTTCTTGCTCTGCTATCGGCCCTTTGGAATCCAGTTTCACGTGGAAACCTCCCTCTTCAACATTTACTTCGCAAAGTTAGACCGGGAGATTCTGAAACCGGTGAGATGGGGCGTCGCAGAAGAGCACCTGGATCAGGTGAAATCGTTCGGGGTAAAGACGTTCGAAGACTTCACCTGGAAGCACATCCTCGATTTCTATTCCTGCGCCGACTGTGGGCGGTGTTCAGACAATTGTCCGGCCAATGCGGTGGGAAGGCCGTTGTCGCCGCGATTCATCACCGTCAAGGCAAGAGATTACAGCTTTCAGCATTATCCGGTCGTTGGACGCGCTAACAATGGAACTCCGCTGATCGGGAACAAAGGCTCTGGCAACATTTATTCCGCGGACGAAATCTGGTCGTGCACGACCTGCGGCGCGTGTGAAGCAGAATGCCCGTTGTTGGTCGAGTACATCGACAAGATCGTCGATTTGCGGCGGGGCATGGTCGATGACGGGAATGTGCCTCAGTCCCTGCAAAAGCCGCTGAAGGCGCTGGAAAGCCGCGGCAATCCCTACGGCAAGATGGAAAAGAAGAAGGCCGACTGGGCAAACACTAAAGAATTCCAGCAAGTCTGCCCGGTCGAGACCGTCGGCAAGAGCAATAACGCTGATACTCTGTATTTTGTCGACAGCATCACCTCCTACGATGACCGGATGCAGTCGATCGGGCGTGCAACAGCGAAGATTCTCAACCATGTCGGGGAGAATTTCGGAATCCTAGGCGCGGCGGAAAGAGATAGCGGCCATGAAGTCCGGCGCTTTGGCGAAGAGACGCTCTTCATGGCTTTGCGGGGTCACAACGTAGATGCCATCAAAGCGTCCGGAGTCCAGCGCATTGTTACTGCTGACCCACACGCCTACAACGCGCTGAAACACGACTACAAGGACGTGCCACCGGTAGAGCACATCAGCCAGCTGATCTCCAGAGAAGTGAAAACCGGCAAGATCAAGTTCAATCCGATAGAAAACGAAAACAGTGTGTACGCCTACCACGATCCCTGCTACTTGGGGCGGCACAACCAGATTTACGACGACCCTCGAGATGTGCTCGATGCGATTCCCGGCCTGAAGAGGGTCGAAATGACGCGGTCTCGCGACCGTTCGTTCTGCTGCGGCGGTGGTGGGCTGATGCTGTTCTACGAGCCGAAAGAAGATCAGCGCATGGGCGTGAAACGAGTGCAGATGGCGGCGGAAGCCGGAGCCAATGTGATGGTGACGGCCTGCCCCTTTTGCATGGTGAATATTGAAGATGCGATCAAAGTCGCGGGCCTGGAAGGAAAGATGACCGCTATCGATCTGGCGGAACTGGTCGATCAGCAAATCGCGCGGGAACGTCCCGGTTTGAAAGAAAAAGATGCTGCCGAAAGCAAGGAATGTGTGGTGGCTTCGTCCAACACACAATGAGTTTGGAATTAAGAACGATTCGCGGAGGTGAATGTGGAGATTCTAGTTTGCGCAAGAAGAGTGCCTGACACTTCGGAAAACGAGATTCAGCTGAACAGTGCCGGGAACGATATCGAACGTGACGAGTTGGTCTATTCGATCAACGAAGCGGACAACTACGCGGTCGAGGAAGCCCTCCAGATCGTCGCCCGAGTCGGTGGAACCGTCACGGTCGCCACGGTTGGTGGCGAAGATGACGAAGAAATTCTGCGACGGGAGATGGCCATGGGCGCGAATCATGGCGTCCTGATTACTGACGAAGCATTCATCGGATCGGACGGCAGGGGCATTGCCACCATCCTGAAAGGCTTCGTGCAGAGGGGGAAGTATGACCTGATTCTGACCGGGATCCAGGCTGAGGACGGAGGCGCTCAGGTCGGCGGAATGCTGGCGGCGCTGCTCGACTATCCGTTCGCTTCTTTGGTCAATTCCATTGAAGTCATGGATGGCAAGAAGCTGAAAGTCAGCCGTGAAATTGAAGGAGGCAACAAGGAGATCAACGAGATCGATCTGCCCTGTGTGCTCTCGATTCAGACGGGCATCAATGAACCACGCTACGTCGGCATGAAAGGCATCCGGCAAGTGGCCTCATTGCCCATCCCAACCTGCGGCGCAGCGGACCTCGGGGTCGACGCAAGCGCCGTTGGAGAAACTGGCGCGAAGGTGAAGCGGGTGGACTACTTCGTGCCTGCGCTCGGCAAAGGCGCCGAGATTCTGCACGGCGGCCGGGAAGAGAATGTCGACAAAGTTCTGGAGTTAGTGACAGCCAAAGGAGGGTTGAAATAATGGCTCCCATCTTCGCTTACATCGTGCACAAAGGTGGCGTGGCCGCCGATTCCGCGCTCGAACTAGCGGCTGCGGCGCGAAAGATCGATCCCGCTGCTTCACCGACAGCCATTCTCACCGGTTGGGGTGCAGACCTCGATGCCGCGAGCAACGCCCTCGGTGCTTCTTACCCTGAGGTCTGGAAAATTGCCAACGAAGCTCTTGCTTACCCGAATGCCGAATTGATCCGCAAAGCCCTGCAGAAGGTCCTGCCGAGCAACAGCATTGTGCTGGTCGCCCATGAGCATTTCGGAATCGATCTGGCGCCCGGCCTTTCCGTCAAGACGAATTCAGCTCTTGTCACCGACGTGCTGGACATTGCCGGAGTTGACGGCGCCAGCCTCAAAGTAGTCCGCCAGGAATTCGGCGGGCAGGTGAGCGCTCACGTTCGTTGTGACATCTCTTCGGGTGCGGTGATCACGATACGTCCGGGCGCATTCAAGCCGCTGGAAGGCACTCCCATCAGGGGCGGCGTTATCGACAAGTCATCTGACATTGGCGCTCTAACGGCGGGCCGCCGCTATCTGGAAACGGTCGTCGCCGAGGCGGGCGACGTCGATATCACCAAGTTCAACGTTTTGGTTTCTATCGGCCGTGGCATCCAGGAAAAAGACAATGTCGCCATCGCGCAGGAACTGGCTGACGCTCTGGGTGCGGCGGTGAGTTGCTCGAGACCCGTGGTCGACGCCAAGTGGATGGAGAAGTCACGTCAGGTGGGCTCATCCGGAAAAACCGTCAAACCCAAGGTCTATCTGGCATGCGGCATCAGTGGATCCTTCCAGCATCTGGCTGGCATCAAAGGCAGTCCATTCCTGATCGCCATTAACAAGAATCCGAAGGCTCCGATCTTCCAGGTGGCAGACGTCGGAATTGTCGACGACATCCTGGAGTTCTTGCCGGAATTGACCAACAAAGTTCGTGAATTGCGACACGTCGCATAACAAAGCGAGGCACCGCCCATGATTACAAGTAAAACACTGAAGTTAAGTTTGAAGTCGCTCAAGGACTTCGCCAAGAAACGTCTGCCGGACGAGGTCCTCCGGGATCTCGATGAACGTGACGAATGCCCGCTCGAAATTGTTCGTCACATGTGCAGCCCGGACAAGCTGGGCATTCAGCTCCTGTTCATCCCGGAAGAGTTCGGGGGCATGGGCGGAGGAACCTTCGATGTGTATTGCGTCTGCGAAGAAATGGCGCGCATCGACTTGGGTGTTGCCACCGCCGTGCTAGCCACATTCCTGGGTAGCGATCCCATCTTTGTCGGCGCCACTCCGGAGCAGAAGAAAATCTGGCTGACGCGCATCGCGGAAGAAGGACTCTTGTTCGCCTATGGCGCCACGGAGCCGGAAGCGGGCAGCGATTTGGGATCGCTTCGCACCACAGCGGACCGTGTTACTGAAAACGACCGCGTCGTGGGCTACAAAATCAGCGGCAACAAGCAGTGGATCAGCAACGGTGGAATCGCCGATGCCTACACGGTTTTGGCTAACACGCCCAGCGGTCCGAGCTGGTTCATCGTGGAAAAAGGGGTGAAGGGGTTCACCCACGACGAGCCGGAAGACAAGCACGGCATCCGCCTCAGCAACACTGCGGCGCTGGCGTTAGACAACGTTTATGTCGATGCCGACCGGCTCGTGGGTGGCGTCGAAGGCCAGGGGTTGAATCAAGCGCAGGCCGTGTTCGGCTACACACGCCTGATGGTCGCAACGTTCGGCCTGGGCGCAGGATGGGCCGCACTCGACCGGGCCATTCCTTATTCCACCAAGCGCATCCAGGCCGGAGCACCACTCTCGGAAAAGCAGGGGTACACCCACAAGCTGATCGTGCCCAACGTAGCCCGACTGGAAGCCGCCCGCTCCTACATCGAAGAAACGGCGGAGCGCATTGACGCGGGCAAAGAGGGCAGCTTGAACACCGAGGGCGCCATCGCCAAGTACATGGCAACCGAAGCCGGCAATACCGCCGCCGAGGCCAGCATCCAGGCGCTCGGTGGTTACGGTTACACACACGAATACATGGTGGAGAAAATCAGCCGCGACGTGCGCATCACCACGATCTACGAAGGCACCTCCGAAATCATGGAGATGACCATCAGCCGCGACCGCTGGCAAAATCACCTCAAAACCCGCGGGCAGTACTATCACGAGCGCGCGCGGGAATTCGAAGCATTGAACGCCAAGCAACCGAACGTGGGCGCTGATGTCGCGGCGCTCGCTCTGCACGCGCTCGCCGAGGTTATGGAAAAAGCGCGGGTGGCACGCCTGACCCGCTTTCAACATATTCTGCTGCGGCTAGGTGAGTTGATCGCTTATGCCGAGTGCGCGGGGAGTTTGTCCCGTCGCGCCGCGCGATCGACTGAAGGCAAACTCAATGAAAAAGCGAACCGGCGTTTCGACGCAACCGCACTCGCGGCGATCAGCCGAGTCTTTGCCCGCGATGCCGCGCTCAAGGTGGCCGAGGAAGGTCTGCGCTGGGTCATCGGAGCGGGGGGTATCGGCGATTCCGAGATCGCCGCGTTTGAAACAAGTTTGGGATTGCCTGCGATTCATCGCGCGCAGGCCGGCCTTATTTCGGACATGGACTATGTAGCTGACGCACTTTACGGCCGTGCGGCCAAGCACACGGAAGCGGCCGCGTAGACATTTCATAGAAGTTGTTGCCGGCGTCCGGCTCTCTCTCAGGGGCCGGATACCCTCTCTTAATCAAGCAGGAGCGTCATCATGGAAAACACCGCGAATCGAGCCATTGCGATCGTGGGTGCGGGAGCCATTCTGCCCGACGCCGCGAACGTGCCGGAATTTTGGGAAAACGTGAAGAAGGGCCGTTACAGCATTTCTGAGGTTTGGCCCGAGCGCTGGGATCCCGCGCTCTACTACGATCCAGACCATAGTGCACCGGACAAGACTTATTCGAAGATCGGTGGCTGGGTTCGCAACTACGTGTGGGACCCGGTCAAGTGGCGTTTGCCGATCCCGCCGCGCGTGGTCGCGGCCATGGATGAGTCGCAAAAATGGGCCATCGCCTGCACCCGCGAAGCGTTAGAAGACTATGGCTATCCCAAGCGCCCGTTGAACACTGATCGCACGGCGGTAATCCTGGGCAATGCCATCGGGGGAGAAAAACACTATTTCACCGTGACCCGCATACTCTTTCCGGAATTCGCGCGCGAACTGGCCGAATCTGCCAGTTTCGCCGCGTTGCCGGAAGCGGTCCGCCGCGACATTACGGACCAATTCCATGAGCGGATGGGAAAGCTCTTTCCTGAAATTACGGAAGACACCATGCCCGGCGAATTGTCCAACTGCATTGCCGGCCGCATAGCAAACGTTTTCAACTTCCACGGCCCCAACTACGTTTGTGACGCCGCCTGCGCATCGGCAATGGCAGCGATCAGTGCCGCGACGGAAGGGCTCGTACAACATCATTTCGACGTGGCTGTCGCCGGGGGCCTTGACCGCAACATGGGCGTCTCGAGCTTCGTCAAGTTCTGCAAGATCGGTGCGCTCTCGGCCAGCGGCACGCGTCCCTACGCCGAAGGAGCCGATGGGTTCGTCATGGGCGAAGGCGCCGCGATCTTTCTGCTTAAGCGTCTGGCCGATGCCGAGCACGATGGAGATAAGATCTACGCCGTGCTGCGCGGCCTGGGCGGATCGAGCGACGGCAAGGGAAAAGGGATCACCGCGCCCAATCCGGTCGGGCAAAAATTTGCTATCGAGCGCGCCTGGGAAAATGCCGGATTATCGCCCGGTACCGTGACGTTGATCGAGGGCCATGGCACATCCACCGCCGTGGGCGACGTGGTCGAAGCGCAAAGCATGATTGATGTGCTTGCCAGCTCTCATCTCCCCGCGCATTCCGTGGCGCTTGGTTCGGTCAAGTCGAACTTCGGACACCTCAAAGGAGCGGCCGGCGCCGCCGGACTGCTGAAGGCCACGCTGGCGCTTCGCGACAAAGTGCTGCCGCCTAGCGTGCATTGCGAGCATCTCAATCCCAACATCGACTTTGCGCACTCTCCGCTCTACGTCAACACCGAACTGAAACCCTGGACAATGCCACCGGATGGCGTGCGCCGCGCCGGCTTGAGCGCCTTTGGTTTTGGCGGCACCAACTTCCACGCCGTGCTCGAAGAATACATTCCGGGCAAGCTGAACGGAAACGGCAAGCGATCAGTGGCGGTTAGCGACATACCGTCGACTGTAAAGGAGCTAACGCCAAACCCCATGACCATAAAAAATGCGGAAAACGCTTCTCGCGCTTCTTCTTCGGCCACTGCCAGCTCTCCTTCTTATAAAGCCCCGTTGCGCGGAGCCCTGGTAATCGGCGCGGCTTCCGAAGCTGCGCTGGTCGAGCGTTTGCGCACCGTAGAAAAGGATGCGAAAGCAGGCCTCGTCCCGGCGCCGACGGCCCCGGCTGAATCCGACCTGCGCGCGCCCGAGCGTCTGGCCATCGACTACGCCAACGCAGCCGAACTGGCAGCCAAAGCAACCACTGCCCTCAAAGCGCTGGCGGCCAATCAGCCGGCAATGTGGAAAGCCCTGCGCGCGCAAGGCATCTTCCGCGGTCACGGTCCCGCTCCCAAAGTCGCCTTCATGTATACCGGTCAAGGCTCGCAGTACGCGAACATGCTCCAACTGATTCGGGCACTGGAGCCGATTGTGGCTCAAACCTTTGCCGAAGCCGATCGCGTAATGACGCCCTTGCTCGGCAAGCCGCTCACCGAATTCATCTTCGTCGACCCAGCAGACGCCAACGCCGTCGCCAAGGCCGAGGAAGATCTCCGACAAACCGAGATCACCCAGCCAGCCGTGCTCGCGATCGACCTGGCGCTGACCCGACTCCTGGCCGCTTACGGCATCGAGCCCGACTTCACCATGGGACACAGCTTAGGCGAATACGGAGCGCTGGTCGCGGCCGGCGGCCTCCCCTTTGTTGACTCTCTCGAAGCCGTCAGCGCTCGCGGCCGTGGAATGACTCAGGTGGCAATGGATGACAACGGCCGCATGGCCGCGGTGTTCGCTCCGCTGGAAGAAGTCGAACGCATCCTAAAGACGATCAAAGGCTACGTCGTGATTGCTAACGTCAACAGCAACCATCAAGCGGTTGTCGGCGGTGCGAGCAAGGCAGTCGAGCAGGCCGTGGAAGCCTTCCAAAAAGCTGGCTATGACGTGTCTGCGATACCTGTCAGCCACGCCTTCCACACAACGATAGTGGCGGGAGCCAGCAAACCGTTGCGGCAGGTCCTGGAGCACCTGCATCTCCAATCGCCGCGTGTGCCAATTGTCGCGAACACGAACGGCGAGTTTTATCCCACGGGGCCCGACGTTGTCCCTCAGATGCTGGACATTCTCACGCAGCAGGTCGCCTCTCCTGTGCAATTTGTTAAGGGTCTGCACACGCTCTACGATGCCGGCGCTCGCATGTTTGTTGAAGTCGGACCGAAGAAAGCGCTGCAGGGATTTGCCGAGGATGTGCTCGGCGGCCACAGCGATGTGGTTTCACTGTTTACCAATCATCCGAAAGTCGGTGATCTCGTTGCATTCAACCAAGCGCTGTGCGGCCTGTATGCGGCGGGACTTGGCCGCGGAGTCGCCGAAACCGTACGCGAGCCCGCGGTAATACGCGTGACGGCTCTTTCGTCACCGGTGGAAACTTCCAAGCCAATCCCCGTTGCTGCGTCCCCAACGAACACGTCCGCCACGCGAACCTCGCCGTCGAACGGCGACCGCTATAACGAACTCGGCCATTTGTTCGCCGACGTTCTCGATCGCGGCTACGAAATCTACCGTGGTGAGAATGGGCGCTCCACCTCCGAGCCCGTGGTCATCACCGGCGCAGCGCTAGGTCTGCCCGGAACCGAGCACATCTTCGACGATGCCAACATCGGACGCATTCTGCGCGGCGATCAGTTTATCGATTTGATCCCCACGCGCTTCCGGCAAGCCATGCTCGACAAACACATCACGCGCCTGGTGAAGAGCGAAGCGGGAGAACCAAGGTTTGAAACCCTCACTGATGTCGCGGACGTTATCAAGTTGGCGGGCCGCGGAGGCGCTTTTGACCTGGAAAATGAATTTGGGATTTCCGCCGAACGTGTGGGCGCCTTCGACCGGGTCACCCAACTGGCGATCGCCGCGGGCCTCGATGCCTTGCGCGACGCCGGCATCCCGCTGGTGATGCGCTATAAAACCACGACCAAGGGCACGCAATTGCCGGAGCGCTGGGGATTACCTGACTCTTTGCGCGACGATACTGGTGTGATTTTTGCCTCTGCCTTCCCCGGATACGATTCCTTTGCCGATGAGATGGCACGCTACTATGCAGACCACGAACGCCGCAAACAGCTGGCCACGCTGGAGAGTGTGCTGGCCCGTGCGGTTGAAGGGAATGGTCACTCCAACCTGGTGCAAGAGATCAGACGGCGCATCGACGAGTTGCGTGCCGCCATCGACAAAGAGCCCTATGTCTTCAACCGGCGCTTCTTGCTCCGCGTCCTGCCCATGGGACACTCGCAATTTGCCGAATTTATCGGCGCTCGCGGGCCCAACACACAAATCAACGCTGCTTGCGCGAGCAACACGCAGGGGGTCGGGCTGGCGCAGGATTGGATACGCGCCGGGCGGTGCAGCCGCGTGATTGTTATCTCGGCCGACGACATTACCACCGACCACCTGATCGATTGGATGGGCGCTGGCTTCCTGGCCACGGGAGCGGCAGCCACCGACGAAGTCGTCACCGACGCGGCGATTCCCTTCGACCGCCGGCGGCACGGCATGCTTATCGGCATGGGCGCCGCAGGTCTGGTAGTGGAGAGCGCAGCCGCCGCGCGCGAACGCGGAATACAACCCATCTGCGAAGTGTTGTCCACCACGACGAACAACAGCGCATTTCACGCTACTCGTCTCGATGTCCAGCACATCGGCCAAGTAATGGAGACTTTGGTCGCCGGAGCCGAAGCGCAAAGCGGCAATTCGCGCCGCCAGATCGCGCCGCAGACGGTTTTCGTTTCCCATGAAACTTACACACCGGCGCGCGGCGGCAGTGCCTCCGCCGAGATCCACGCGCTTCGCCGTGTCTTCGGCGAAGACGCGGATCGCATCGTGATCGCCAATACCAAGGGCTTCACTGGTCACGCCATGGGAACGGGCATCGAAGACGTGGTCGCGGTCAAGGCCCTCGAAACCGGCTGCGTGCCACCGGTCGCCAACTTCAAGGAAGTTGATCCCGAGCTGGGACCCTTGAACCTTTCGAAAGGTGGAAGCTATCCCGTCGAATACGCCATACACCTGGGGGCCGGGTTCGGTTCGCAGATCAGCATGATGCTGCTGCATTGGATAAAGACGAAAGACGGTATCCGTCCCAGCCCCAGCGCTCTCGGCTATGGCTACCGCATTGCCGATGCCAACGCTTGGAGTACATGGCTGACGAGTATCGCGGGTCGCCCGGTTGCCGATTTGGAAGTGGTCCACCGCACGCTGCGCGTGCGGGATCAGGGGGCAGCGGCGCGGGTCCCTGAAATCGCGCAGGCATCACGAACGGCAACCACGACAACGACCGCATCAACCCGCACCCCACAAGCAGCGCCGCCCGCACCAGTCGTCACCGAAAAACCGGCTCCAGCGCCGGTTAGCGCGGTCGCTGCACCGGCGCCTAAAGCTCAAGCTGCCGCTCCTTCCGCACAGCCGAAGCCCGCATCAAAGAGCGATCCAGTGAAAGAGAAGGTGCTGTCTCTGGTAGCCGAGAAGACAGGTTATCCGGTTGACATGCTCGATCTGGATCTCGATCTGGAAGCGGATCTGGGCGTCGACACGGTTAAGCAGGCGGAGGTTTTTGCCGCTATCCGTGAGACCTACAGCATTCCACGCGACGAAAACCGCAAGCTGCGCGATTACCCAACCTTGGCACATGTGATCCGGTTCGTGTATGAGAAGCAACCGGATCTGGTGGGTGCCGCTCCGGCTTCGGCTCCATCTTCAGCGAAGGCAGTGGCAAAGGAAGCAACCCAACCCACCACTACGACGGCGTCCGCAGCTGTTGTTCCTGCGAAAGACACCGCCAGCGATGAGGTCAAAGAACGCATTCTCGCGCTCGTGGTAGAGAAGACCGGCTATCCGAAAGACATGTTGGACCTGGATCTCGATCTCGAAGCGGATCTCGGCGTCGACACCGTGAAGCAGGCGGAAATGTTCGCGGCCATCCGCGAGATCTACAGCATTCCACGCGACGAAAACCGCAAGCTGCGCGACTACCCCACGTTGGCGCACGTGATCCGGTTTGTCTTTGAGAAGCGGCCTGACTTGGCTGCAGCCCCAGTGGTCGCGAAGGAAGAACTCAAGCTCACCACGACGAAACCTGCCGCAGTTGCTGAAAGCCCGGCACTCACTGCAACCCCTGCGCAAAGCATCGCCGGCGATGCTGTCAAGGAACGCATTCTCGCGTTGGTGGTGGAGAAGACTGGCTATCCGAAAGATATGCTGGATCTGGATCTCGATCTCGAAGCCGACCTCGGCGTCGACACCGTGAAACAGGCGGAAATGTTCGCGGCCATCCGCACTGCATATAACATTCCGCGCGACGAGAACCGCAAGCTACGCGATTACCCCACATTGGCGCACGTAATCCGTTTCGTGTTTGAGAAGCGTCCCGACCTAGCTGGGGTAGCTGCAACTGCATCCTCACTGACTATCAGCGCGCCAACTGTACCAGCGCCGCTCCCAGTTTCGGCCAGTGCGGCCACAGACGACTCCATTAAGGACAAGGTAGTAGAGATCGTGGCCGAGAAGACCGGCTATCCGAAAGATATGCTGGATTTGGATCTCGACCTCGAAGCGGATCTTGGAGTCGACACCGTCAAACAGGCGGAAATGTTTGCGGCCGTGCGAGCGGCGTACAACATCCCGCGGGATGAGAATCTCAAGCTACGCGACTTCCCTACCCTGGCCAGCGTGATCAAGTTCGCTCGCGACCGGCAACCCGGCTTGGCCGTCGAGGCGCCGACCTCGCCAACCGGCAAGCTGTCCGCACCCGCACCGACGTCTGCCGCCGCGCAACCGGCCACGGACGACTCTATCAAGGAGAAGGTGCTGGAGATCGTGGCCGAGAAGACCGGCTATCCGAAAGATATGCTGGACTTGGATCTCGACCTCGAAGCCGACCTCGGCGTCGACACCGTCAAACAGGCAGAGATGTTCGCGGCCGTGCGAGCGGCGTATAACATTCCGCGCGATGAGAATCTCAAGCTGCGCGACTTCCCAACCCTCGCCAGCGTGATCAAGTTCGCTCGCGACCGGCAACCCGGCTTGGCTAAGGTGCTCGCTCCAGGCGCTTACGCCACACAAGAGAAACACGAACTGTCGCAGAAGAAACCGGCGGCACCTGCATCTTCGGGTTCGAAGCCGATTGCGACTCCACGTCCGCTCCCCGCCAGTTTCGACGCCGCCAATCGTATTCCGCGCCGCGTACCTGTTCCCAACCTGCGCCCGCCGCTTGCTATTTGCAAGCCAACCGGTGTGGAGCTCGCATCCGGTCGTCGAGTGGCAATCATGCCCGACAAATCCGGCGTGGGAGACGCGCTGGCCGAACGGCTCCAGACTTTGGGCGTAGAAGTTCTCCGTGTCAAGGAGGCGTCAGACGCGGACACGCTGGCCACCCTTCTAAAGAGTTGGCTGGCCGCAGGCCCAGTGCACGGAGTGTACTGGCTGCCCGCGCTGGACAACGAGGGGAATCTCAGGGAGATGGACCTCGGCAGTTGGCACGAAGCTCTGCGCGTGCGTGTGAAATCGCTGTATGCCACCATGCGCGTTCTGTACGAACAGATTGCGGCGCCGGGCACGTTCCTCGTCTCAGCGACGCGGCTCGGTGGACAGCATGGCTACGATGAAGCCGGCGCGATTGCACCGTTAGGTGGTGCGGTCGTGGGCTTTTCCAAAACATATAAGCGAGAGCGGATAGACACTCTGGTCAAGGCGGTCGACTTTGAAGCGGAGCGAAAACCGTCAGAGGTCGCCGACATCCTGATTGAGGAAACCCTGCGTGATCCTGGCGCAGTCGAAATCGGTTACAAGGAAGGGCTGCGCTGGACGGTTGGTCTGCAAGAACAGCTAGCTGCTGATGGCAAGCCAGGACTAACGCTGGACAGCAACACCGTCTTTTTCGTCACCGGCGCGGCCGGAAGTATCGTATCGGCCATCACCGCCGATTTGGCGACGGCCTCCGGAGGCACATTTTACCTGCTCGATCTGGTGCCCGAGCCTGATCCGGAGAATCCCGATCTGAGACGCTTCGCGACCGACAAGGACGGCCTCAAGCGCGATCTGTTCGCACGCATCCAGGCGCGCGGCGAGCGCGCTACGCCGGCCCTGGTTGAAAAGGAGCTGGCAGCCCTGGAGCGAGCGCAGGCAGCAAATAGCGCGATCGCTGCCGTGCGAGCGGCCGGCGGTACAGCGCATTACTTCAGCGTCAACCTCACCGATGCGGACGCTGTAACCAAAATCATCAAGCAAGTGCGGGAGCGCAGTGGGCACATCGATGTGCTACTGCACGCCGCCGGCACAGAGCGCAGTCACTTCCTGCCGGACAAGGATGCGCGTGAATTCGATCTGATCTTCGACGTCAAGAGCGACGGCTGGTTCAATCTTCTGCATGCCATCGGCGATATGCCCCTCGGGGCGACGGTGGCGTTCAGTTCGATTGCCGGGCGCTTCGGCAACTCCGGACAAACCGATTACAGCGCGGCCAACGACCTGTTGTGCAAGATCACGTCGAGCTTCCGCACCACCCGGCCGGCCACACGCGGCATCGTCATCGACTGGACGGCATGGGGCGGCATCGGCATGGCCACGCGCGGCTCCATCCCTAAGATGATGGAACTGGCTGGTATCGATATGCTGCCACCCGAGGCGGGGATTCCTTTGATTCGCCGCGAACTCACCGCAGGGGGCGTTGGAGAAATTGTTATCGGCCTTCGTCTCGGCGTTCTGCTAAACGAGTGGGATGCCACTGGGGGGCTGGATACATCGGCAGCGGGCACCCTGACCCGATCGCCGGAGCAAGGACCAATGGTCGGCAAGATAGCAGGCGTGGGCCTGCAGAGTGGCCTCAAAGTCGAGACGACGCTGGATCCGGCGATTCAGCCGTTCTTGCACGATCATCAAATTGACGGTACACCGGTGCTACCCGGGGTCATGGGCATCGAGGCGTTTGCCGAAGCCGCGCTATGCCTGCTTCCCGGCTGGCATGTTGCGGCAATCGAAGACTTGAACTTCCTGGCGCCGTTCAAGTTCTATCGGAACGACCCGCGCGCGGTGACGGTCGAGGCAGTCATCTATCCGCAGCGCGACACCTTGGTGGCGGATTGCCGGTTGAATGGCAGCCGGTCGCTCCCCAACCAGGCCGAACCACAAGTGACCACGCACTTCACCGCCCGGGTACGGCTCACAAAACAGACACCCCAAGCGGTGACCGTACCGGCGTTGGGCTCGCCGGAAGGACACATCGTCGAAGCCGCCGACATCTACCGCCTCTACTTCCACGGACCCGCATACCAGGTTGTGGAGCGGGCGTGGTGGGACGGGCACCGGATTATCGGGCTGATGGCCAAAGGCTTGCCGGCAAACCATCTGCCGTCCGAACTGCCGACACTGATGACGCCGCGTCTGATTGAGCTTTGCTTCCAGACTGCCGGAGTCTGGGAGATGGGCATGCAGGGCCGTATGGGTCTGCCGCAGCACATTGACTGCGTTTCATCATTGTTACCGGCCCTGGGGTCGGCCGACACACGGTTATACGCCGTGGTCACTTCCGACTGGGGTCGCGGTAGCTTCGATGCAGAGGTTGTGGATACGAAAGGAAACCGCTACCTGCATCTTAGCGGCTATCGCACGGTAGCGGTTCCCAACGCAGTGAACGCTGAGCGGTTGAAGGCACTACAGGCTGCGATGTCGCTGGACGCCGTCGCGGTATGAAGGAAATGAAATGATTGTCCTGAAGACCTCTTGATCGGGGACTTATGAAACACGAATTTCAACGCGTGGCCATCGTGAATCGCGGCGAAGCCGCCATGCGTTTCATCCACGCTACCCGCGATTTCAATCAAGAATACGGCACGACGTTGCGCACGATCGCGCTTTTCACCGAGCCTGACCGCCATAGCATGTTTGTGCGTGAAGCCGACGAGGCAGTTTGTCTCGGTCCCGCTCAGGTCCTCGATCCAAACACCCAGCAGCCCAAGAGCAGTTATGTCGACTATGGCCGGCTCGAACGCGCGCTGGCGGTGGCGCGCGCGGACGCGGTCTGGGTGGGATGGGGTTTTGTGGCCGAGCACGCCGCATTCGCCGACCTTTGCCGCGAGCTGGGCCTCGTGTTCATCGGCCCGGACGGCGACGTGATGCGGCGTGTGGGCGACAAGATCGCCTCAAAACGAATTGCCGAGCAGGCGCAGATACCGGTGGTGCCATGGAGCAATGGGCCAGTGGAGAGCCTCGCTGACGCTCAGGCCCATGGCGAGCGCCTGGGCTATCCGCTCCTTATTAAGGCTACCGCGGGAGGAGGAGGTCACGGGATTCGCCTGGTGCGTTCGGCGGACCAACTCCCACAAGCTTTTGCGAGCGCCCGGGCCGAGGCGTTCAAGGCCTTCGGGGACCCAACCGTTTTCCTGGAGCAACAGGTGCAATGCGCGCGTCACGTCGAGGTCCAAATTATTGCCGACCAGTACGGGACGACGTGGGCCGCCGGCGTGCGCGACTGCACCATCCAGCGACGCCACCAGAAAGTCCTGGAAGAAGCACCTTCGCCGGCGCTTTCTCCGGAGCAAGATCAGTCGCTGCGCGAGGCGGCGGTGCGCCTGAGTCAAGCAACGGGCTATCACAACGCGGGCACTGTCGAATTCCTGTACCAACCGGAAATCAACCGCTTTTCTTTCATGGAAATGAACACCCGCTTGCAGGTCGAACATCCAGTGACCGAATGCACGACCGGAATCGATCTCGTAAAACTTCAAATACACGTTGCGCGTGGCGGCCGCCTGGAAGGCGAACCGCCGCGCACCACCGGTCATGCCATTGAGGTGCGACTGAATGCGGAAGATCCGGAGAATGGCTTTGCTCCGGCTCCGGGCGTTATTGAGCGCTTCAGAATTCCGCCATCGCCAGGGGTGCGCGTCGACACCGGAGTGGCAGAAGGCGAAGCCATTCCAGCTGAGTTCGACTCGATGATCGCCAAGATCATAGCTTACGGCCAGAACCGGAAAGAGGCGATTTCCCGTTTGCAGCGAGCCTTGCGCGAGAGCGTTGTCGTCATC
>Ga0181532_10001672_pt1 | contig 21192 bp, 17 predicted proteins | sample PEATcosm2014_Bin_33_FD_119768 | JGI IMG/M metagenome (GOLD analysis project Ga0181532, IMG submission 119768) | Peatland microbial communities from MTU Mesocosm Facility, Houghton, MI, USA - PEATcosm2014_Bin11_30_metaG | ecosystem: Environmental > Terrestrial > Soil > Wetlands > Peat | place... | reverse complement strand
TCTGGCAACCATCTGAGTCATCTTACCTCCGGCGTCATCCGTTCTTCAAGCGGGTAGTTCCGGACGCTTGTGTCTATACACGCGAAAGCGTCTGCCGCGCGAGCGGCTTCGTTCAAGTCGGCTGGTGGTGAGCAATCGTTGGTGGCCACAAGCGCGTTGCCCAGTACCAATCTCGCGAAACTTCCTACAAGCTGACTTCTGCCCCGGGAATAACTTGCGATGGCCCGCGCAGCCGTACCTGAGTCAATTGTTTGGAAACGACTGTCCCGACCCTGCAATTCGTTGCATTCGTAAACGCAATCCCATGAGGAAGCCCAACTCTCAAACCAGACTTGTGGGGGAAGTGGGTATCGCCCTTGCACTCTATAATATGGCGAGGCCGCTCTAGCGAGCGGTTCTCAACTAGATAGTTTTCAACCCGCGAATCGCTTCTCCAGCACCGCTGAGGTCGGCGAGCCGCATCTCGGAATACTTGCGAGATAGAAGCACGCCTGGAGCGCCAGCGCGGAAAGCCGCGAGAACTGCTTCCTTAACGCTTTGCGGCGTGCACTTGCTGTTATTGGGCTCGGTCGGGATATCGATATCAATGCCTGGCCAAATCAGAGTGCTGGTGCCAGCAACCCCCTCCAGCGCGCGTTTCGTCTCGCGGTAGACGTAATCAGCCGAAAGCCCTGTGTGAGGAACCTGATCGTAGCTGCGCTCCTTGAATCCCATGAGTGCATAGTTAAAATCGATCAGGCCCTGTTTCGAGAGATCTCCATAGAGGGTCGAGCCGATATTGTCTGCATACAGCGCCATCCGCTCGCCCCCGCAATTGTTGTACATAACAATCTTTATAAAATCCGAATAATTCGAGAGCTCATGAAGGTCTTGTTCCGCACGGTAGATCGGATTGAAGGAATGGTTGTGCCAGATGTGCCAACCTACCGGCACTGTCTGCTTGGCGGCCTTTACCGTCTTGTAGATCGCCGCGTAGGTCTCGCGAAGGCTGTCAGTCCAAAGCATCTCCCATGCGGCGAGCTCCGGATACCGCAATAGGAGCCGCCAGAATTGAACGTAGTAGCCGTCCACGGGGCGTTTGCCGCTCCGCGCCAAGCGAACGAATTTTTCCAACTCCAGAAATCCCTGCCGGGCGCGATCCACGTTAATGCCGCGCTGTCTTGCTTTGCTCTGACAAAACTCGCAGAAGCAGGTCACGTTCCCGGGGTCAACCGGCGGTACATCATGGGTGGCCCCTAAGCCGTCGGAAAGCGCGCCCTGCCGTTCGGATCCCCACATGATTCCGTCAATGTCATAGGAGCGGGCATAGTCTTCGACCAGACCGGTCAGGAAATTTCGGTAATCCGGATTGTTGACGCACAGCGTCTCGGCATTCCGTCCGTAGAGATCCCGCTCCTGCAGCTTCTCGATATTCAGCAAGTCAGTGCGAAACACGTCTTCAAGCCAGCAGAGGACCTTCATGCCGCGCTTCTTCGCGGCAGGGAGCACTTCGGCCAGGATATCCAGGTTGCCGTGGTCGGGCGCACGCGTGTCCTTGAGAACGGTGTTTTTGTAGTACTGGAGATGGGGGATGGCGAAATTCCCGCCGTGAAAATTGAGATCGTACTCCTGCTTGCCGTGATCGGGCAGCGGTTGGCCCGGAATCTGTCTTCCGGCGATCCCGCGACCGTAGGTGAATACCGCAAGAAACAGGGTATTCACGCAGGCACGTTCCTGAAGCACATCAAGGACTTTCTCGGTACCTTCATCCACAAACGAAACTGCTCCGACTTGGATGCCGATCATTTTGGAGGAGACAGCAGTATGTCCTGAAGTTGGCATGGCTAAGGCGGCGCCGGCTCCAGCGGTGATCTTCAGGAATTCGCGGCGATTCACGTCCAATTTCAACATGGACTACTCCTATTTTCTTTGGTAGCAGCCGATGTCTATGTTTCCGGATTTGACTCGCGGTGAGCCTTCGAGATCCAGTTCTCCGACCTCGAATCCGCCGGTCGCACCAGCAGCGATCGCGGGCGAATCTGATCGCAGATGAAAGTCCTTGGTAGGGTCAACAAAATGCGGGTCCTCAAAATGGGAATGACGGTCATTTCCGGTTGACTGAACATAGTTGTCAAATCCCGTCACGGTGGCAGCAGCCCCTCCCCACATGCTCGCCTTCGCTCCGGAAGCACAGTAGTAAAGGTTGTGATCGATGGCGAGCGGCGGCTGATTTTTGTCGACCTGCGATTTATTCACAGATATAAGACAGCGAGACCCCGCGTAGACGATATTGTTCGCAAAAATATTGTCTGCCATGTTCCACTGCATCTGGAACTCACCGGATCCTGTTCCCGACGTATCGTTGTCGTAGAGCGTGTTGTTGACCACGGTGCAGTGCTCGGCGTGTCCCCGCTCAGGCGCATAACCCCCGATGGAAACACCCGCGGTGTGGCCGTGATAGATAAGGTTATTTCGTGCCGTGATGTAACTGGTGGCGCGGTCCCGGTGCTCACTGGCTAGTTCGATTCCAAAGTCCACATCATGAATCACGTTCTGTTCGATCAGGACCCTGGTGCCGCCGTCCACGTAAATACCATCGGAATTTTCGTCGTTGCCGTAGGCCGGATTGCCGCGCGAAGTAATGTTGTAAACGAGATTGCCGCTCACCACTCCGTCGCGCGCCTGGTCAACGGCAGGGTCGGGTGCGGTGCGCTCGAAACCGATGACGTCGATTCCGATGTTGTTGTTGTCGTGGACAACGTTGTGCGTGATGCGGAAGTTTGTGACGTTCCCGTTTACCACCAACGATTCGCTCGAACCGGTCTTGAGATGATGCACTTCATTGCCGTCGATAACCAGTGCACTGATAGACGTCTTGGCGTCGGTGCCGTATACCGCAATGCCAAATCCGTTGCCGCCTCGTCCCGGAGCATCACGGCCGTTAAACGTCTGCTCAATATGATGGACGTTGTTGTTCAGCAGTTCGATGTGTGAGCCGGTCCCCATAACGCTGATGCCCAATGGAGCGAGCCGATGTTCGGCGGTGCGGAAGTTACGAATTTCAAAACCTTCGATCCTTACGTAACTCTGGTTGTGAATCGTTAGCACGCCCTGTCTGCCGGAGGGAGTGAAATGTTCCGCGTCCAGGATTGCCGTCTCGCCGGGAGAGCTTCGAAACACAATGTATCCATCAAGCGCGTTGCCGGACACGTTGATGCTTACGAGTTCTTCGTAGACTCCACCCTGCACATTGACGGTACTGCCCGCACGTGCGGTGTCCGCGGCATGTTGAATCGTGCGCCACGGTGCCGATTGAGTGCCGGGATTCGAATCAGTCCCGGTCCTCGACACATAGAAGGAGCAGTTGGGCTGGCCGAAGGCCCCGCAGACCCACACCAACAACACAACAAAAGACAGAACTCTCACGCCGGTCCTCCAAGAAAAGCACCCTAAAACTAGGTCTTAAACACGGTTCATTGCGGCCGCACTTCCAAGAGCAGATGTTCATCAAACTCAACCGGCAGATGCGCATCGTGTCCTGACACCGTTCCGAAACTTCTCCCCGTGACGTAGTCCACCACGCTGTAGTTACGGTCTTCGAGGCCGCGCAGTTCGACTGGCCCCTTCCACCGCTTGGCAAAAAAGGCGTAGCACATGGTCTGGTCCTTGCGGATCACATGAGTCTCCGGCGCATCGAAGCCGATGTCATAGAGCTGCCCGAGATATTGTCCCTTTGACAACATCTTGTCACGATAGATAAGAAGCCACTTTTCGAATTGCTTCTCCCGCTCCGGAGTCAGATCGGATTTGCTCCGCTTCTCGATCAGTGACGGAAGAACAAACTGCGTTCCCACGACGCCTCCCACGCCCATAGTGGACGCGAAGTCGTTGCCACCATCGCTCAGTTCGACGTGATCGCCGAAGAATGGAACGTTGTCTCCCATCAGCGCTTTTAACGTCTTCGCCTTGGAACGAACTTGAAAGGAACCTCTCGGGTCGGAAGCCACTGACATATTGAAGTGCGGCATGGTGAAAAAAGAGAACGCCGTGCCGCAGGGGCAGAACTCCACCAGCGTCCCAGGCTTTACCGACTGGGCGATGTCGTAAATTGCCTTAAAGAAATCCGGCAGAGCTTCGACCGATTCCTCCGGCTGTGCGTGGTGGTGAGCTGGGTTGTAGCAGGCTGGAACTCCGTTCATGTGCTGGCCATCGAGCTTCAGCCCGTCAAATCCCCAATCCACCAAGAACTTTCGCACCCATGCCTTGTGGTACTCCACGACGCGGCGGTCCGCTGGGCACAAGTAGTAGGAGTTCCACCAGGAAACTTTTCTCTTGGAGCCATCACGGTTCAGTAACTCGTAGTCGGGATGATCCCGGAGCAGTTTCGCGTCTGGCACAGCGCTGAGCGGTGACCACCAGAGCTGGGCCTTGAATCCTTCCTGATGAATGCGGTCAACCAGGGCCTTAATGTCAGCGTCTCCGTGGGGGAATTTCTGGGGATCAAGCGCCCAATCGCCCACATTGTTCTGCCAACCGTCGTCGAGCGTGACCCACAAAAATCCCAAGCGTTTCACCGTCGGAAGTGTGTCATATACCTGCTGAGGCTGCACCGATCGGCCATATCCCCACGCGCACCAGATTGCGCCGAAAGCGTCGTCGGGAGCGGTGGCCGTTTGGAACCCTTGTTTCATCATGAAGCGTCGGTAGTCGGCGAGCGTGCGGAAGTAGTCTCCCCGGTGGACGGCGACGAAGGTGCGAAACGTATGAAAACTTTCACCGGGGCTTAATGAGATAGCTTTGGTGAAGCGTACAGCCATTGTGGCATGTGCGGGATCGGGCATGGACACGGGGAGGGAAACCAGCTTCGGCCGCGGCTCGACGTGTCCCACCGCCATTCCAACGTCACGCCGCCAGACGTCGATGATCGGCGTACCTCCACCATAGTCGCTGGCATTCATGCCTTGATAATTCTCCTGCCGAAAATTGGTGTACAGCGGTAGGACCCAGTTGGGACGTTTCTCGTAGGAGCCGCTCTGGTAAGACCAGAAAGCTGGCGGGCCCACACTGCGTTGCGCGTCCACTTTGTACGCATTGTTTGCCCAACTTTTGACCGCGAGCTCGGTTGTTCCGGTGTTGGTGTACTGGACCTCGAAGAACGCCATCGCGGGAAAGTCGTCGTATACGGTGACGGAGACCATCTTCGTGAGCGCTCCCGCCTTCCCTTCCACGGTGAGGCGCTCACCCTCCCCGAAGGCGTCTTTTGTACGCCCGTGTTTTTGCGAGGTCAGGAGAAATCCGGTCCAGGGCTTGTCGGCGGTTGTGACCGTCTCAGAGTCAGTGAACGGCCCCATCACCGTCTCCGTCTTGTCGAAACGGGCAACCACCCGGCTACGAAGGCGGTTATCAAATTCGATGCGCAGATTGCCGCCCTGAATCTGAGGCTTGCCGGTAGGGATGTCCGCAGCTGCTGCGAGTAAACAAGACGTAAACACAGTGGTGAGAACAATCCGGGACCTGATCGCAATCATGGCTCGCAGCTTTCGAAGGAGGTTGCTGTCAGATCGCAAAACCTCAGGTGAAAACATAGAGCATCTGCTTGATCGGCGCCGGCACATGAAGATTGGATGAAACTAAACGCAAGTATTCGTAATACAAGGAAAGGTTAGCAAAGTCAAATGATTTTGCAGCCTCCCGGGAAAAGTCTGCCGCAAGCCTCGCAGAGTCCTTGCATTCCTCGCCTTCCGTCTGAACCCCTCGCTAGCCGTTTTAGGCGCCCGCAAGTATATTCATCAAGAACTATCGAAGTGTTTGTTCTCTTGCGCTGGACAAACGAAATAAAACGATATAAATAGTAATAGTTCGATAGTCGTTAGCGCTTAGTGTGCGACCGAGGAACATCCCTACCTGGCGAGTGCATGCTTCAATTTGACATCGCGATGGCCCTGGGGAAAAAACCGCGATCCGTCCCGTCTTTTTCTCAGCCAGATCCGTTTATTACGGATGGTTCTGGCGCTGCCGGTGTGATCACTTCGACAGTCATACCACGGCATCAGATTCAATTTGCCCTGAAGTTGGAGTTCTAGCCAACTCGGCCGAAGTGTAATCGAAGGATTAAGGAGGAGAGAATTCCGATGCAGCGTAGAGATTTTCTAAAAAGTACTGTCGCTGTTGCCGTAGCTGCAGAACTTGGAATGGGTAAAGCGCAGGCGAAGGTTCCCGCCCACAACTGGGGAAACTACGACTTCGGCTCCGGTCCCCAGGTGGCCGATCGCCTCAATCAGGGTCCGTTCCCTCAATACCCACCTGATGCCGTCATTCCCACTGACGAAGTGGTGATGACCACTACCTCTTCGGAAGACGTCGTGCCGAACTATGGCAAGGGACTGGTCACCTATATCACAGCAGACAGTGGCACGGAGGAAATCAAGTCAGACAATATTCCCCAGGCGATCGAAGAACTGGTTCGATTTCCCTTGGGCCAGCAGCTTTATATCCGTCCGACCTGGAGGGAAGTGCAGCCGCGGCCTGGACGCCTGGAGATGCCCGATTACCTGAAGCTCGTCTTTGAATTAGCGAAGAAGAACAACAAACGGGTCGGATTGCGAGTTCAGATGTGCGCTCCAGACTATACACACGAATCGGCCCTCCCGGATTTTGTCCTCGACAAAGTGCCAAAAGTTGATCTGGTCCTTAGCGATCAGGAAAGCGGTGCTTCGGCGCAAAGATACTTGCAGAACCCGCATTCGCGTTATCAGCCCCGCTTTGACCATCCTTTTTTTCAGCGGGCATTCAAAGAACTGGTTGGCCTATTGGCCGCAGAATTCGATGGCAATCCGCTCATCGAGTTTATCGATACCTTCATGTATGGCTTTTGGGGTGAAGGGCACACTTGGCCGTTTGGCAACAATCCTTTCCCTGATTACCAGACAGCAGAGCGCACCTGGACCAATATGCTCGCAGTCCAGCTCGAGCACTTCTCGAAGACTCCTCTACTGACCAATACTCAACCGGACTATAGCCGGGTTGGCAATTCAGAACTGGTAGACCGCACGGTCCGCAGCAACAATTGGATTCGGAGCGATACCATTTTTATTGAGAACGAGCAGATTGAAGCGCTCAGCAATCGCCCGCCCTGGATCGCGGCGTTGCTCGAGCAGGGGCTTCCGGGTAAACCTCCCGATCCAAGCGTCGTATATGAAGGGATATCCCCGGCAGAGAACATGATCGCTCATGTGCTTGATGTCGGGGCGAATTACTGGTCGCTCTGGAATTTTCACCAGATCAGCGCAAAGAATCTGATGAGCTACTACCAAGCTTATCCGGCAGCGTTCGACCGGATCAATCGCCGAATTGGCTATCGGGTGAGGCCGTCTTTCATCTGGAGCTATCAGGACGATGGTTACCTGGGGCTAATTGTCGGCTTCGCAAATGACGGCATCGCGGGTGTGCCGGGCGTATTGAGGGTGACCGTGGAGAGCCCGGACGGAAAGGTGCTCAAGAGCGGTTGTCTGGACGCTGGTTACCCCTTACCGGGCAAGATTCGGCAGGCACAGTTCGTGCTTCCGAGCGTCACAGATTGGAAAGGATTGAAACTTAGAGCTGAGATTGAGGTAAAGGGAATGCGCTATCCCGTGCGGTGGGCTTGTCACCAGAAGCTGAACGATGACGGCTCGCTCACACTGCGTCCCAACCTCCGTCAGCAGGTCTAGGCTGCGGTTGTTCTAATCCAAGAGACGCGCGAATTCCACGCATGACGGGAACATCAGGAGGGAGACGATGCGGCGGAGAGATTCGAATGCTTCAGAGTCTAGGAAGAACTCCATGTGCGATCGAGATTAGTAACGAGAAGTCGGCCAGCGAGTGGGAAGCCCGTTGATTTCATGTCGCAATAGCCTTGCGAACTGCTTCTATTCCGTCTGACGCTTCCCCGATGACCTCCAATCTTGGATTTTTCCCCAGCATCGAGCAGATGAATCGCCGAAAGCGTACAAAGTCCTCCACTACGAGAACCCGGACCCATGACATTTCCCTGTTCACCTTGCAGAACGGTAGCCATCACACCATCAGACCACTATAAACTATTGCAGATAGTATTCGGCAGATTGACCCTGCCATTCATTGGGGCAGGCATAACCGCGATTAGACGTGCCTTCCCAGCACGCTCGCGGCCCGCGACCTCCAGAGCAAAGCGGGGGGAACCCTTTCGGCATACAAGAACGGCCAAGCCTGGGTCAATGAGTGCAATGGTGAGCTTTCGCCAATTACGTAGAGAAGCTATAATCTCCGGACCCGCCACAGGCAAGGAACGACCCGTGCAGTGAGGATCTTATGAATTGTTCATTATGCGCATCGATCAATCAGGTGGAATTTCCTGCTGAGATAACCATCCATTACCGCAACTTCAAGAATCTGCACAAGCCGAAGGTCTTGGTATTCCCGCAGCTTTTGGTCTGCTTGGATTGCGGTTTTACGCGGTTTAATGCTCCCGTACCCGAGTTGCGGGTACTGCGGGAAGAGATTGCAACAGCTACGGCTGCCTGAGAGAAATAACTGATCCGGACGGTCCAAGTTTCCAGCACTCATGACCAGTTCAATGAGTCGCCAACTCGCGATCTTACGCCACAGTCTTCAAGCGGGGAGCTGTGTACAAAAACTCTTTACTGGCGGGCGAAAAGCCGACTGCTCCTAGAGAGCAGAATCAAATCCTCCATGGCATTACGGGCTGAATTCGATCCCGCGAACAGAATCCTGCTCCTCCAATTTGAGGGGCAGTTGACTGACGAGGCGATCTCAGAGTTTTATGTGGCGATTCGAAAGCATTGGACGGCGGCCGATGCCAGCATGGGTATTGTCTATCATTCGACATTACACTGGTACAGTAATCAGAGAGCATGCGTCAGCGTTCGTTAGCTGTTCGCGCAGGCTACGAAAGCAATGCGAGGTAACTCTAACCCCGGCGAAAACCCGGTGCCGAGCGCATCCTATGGAGGCTCGATCTTCCGATTGCCGCCAAGCATGATCTTTTCCATTCTCGCCGCGATTTCCTTGGCGGTGTGGTGGAGGCCTCTCACGTCTTCCTTCGCGCTCGCCCTTCGCGACGACCAATACACGCACGTATTGCTGATTCTCCCGATTAGCGTGGCTTTGATATTTGTGGATTGGAAGTCACCTGAGCCATCTACGGGAGTGAGCTTGGGCGTTAGTTCGGGTCTGCTGATCGCGGCTGCGTTGGGGAGCGCGGTTGCGAGATTAGGGGCTATCCCACTTCACCCCGATGAACAACTTTCGCTGAACATGCTGGCGCTTGTAATGTGGTGGATGGGCGCCTTTATTTTCAGTTTTGGCACGGGCACTTTCCGGCGGGCTCTCTTCCCTCTTTGTTTCTTGTTTTGGATCGTTCCTATTCCCCAATTTCTGTTGAACCCAATCGTGAGGCTGCTGCAGGAAGGCTCGGTTGCGTCCGCCCACATGCTTTTCGCGGCCCTCGGAGTGCCGGTCGCCCAAGACGGAACACGACTCACCATTCCAGGCTTGACCGTCGAGGTTGCCCGGGAGTGCAGCAGCATCCGTTCGAGCTTGATGCTGGTCGTGACAACCATGGTCGTATCGCAGACTCTGTTGCGCACCGCATGGCGAAAAGCCCTCGTGATCGCAGTGGCTATACCTCTTTCGGTCGCTAAGAATGGGCTGCGGATCTTTGTGCTTGCCATGCTGGCAACACGCGTGGACCGAAGTTTCCTGACGGGAAGGCTTCACCACGAGGGTGGGATTATCTACTTCCTGATCGCGTTGGCCGCCATCGGTGTGCTGATCTGGGCTGCGCGCCGTGGCGAAGAGAAACACAGAGCCTTGGCGATAACAGATCGTTAGCAACGGTCAAGAGTCAGCGTCAGGGCACACAAACAGTTGACCGGTTGTGGTTGAGTCCGCTGCGAGCACCAACACGCCGTGGTGGTCCCGCAATCGCCAGCGAACGCCCATGGAGCTGGCAACTTCCCGCAGAATCGGAGTTCGGACAGCTCGAGAAGAATGCACTTATCGGACGAGCTTGGGATACAGCTTGGCGGCGATGGATGCCAAGACCGAAGGTCCGTCAAAACGGTCAAAACGCTGCTCTATTGACAGTGCAATCGCTCGGTGAGAGACTGCGGTCGCTGGCCGCGAAACTGGTTCTGTTCGCCCGCTCGCCCGCCAAAGCCCACCCCAGTTCTGCCGCCGCAGAAATGACAGCACCCTGGTTATGAGTAACCATTCCACTGTTGATCGGGAATATTTCCAGAAGGTGTTGACGAGCGCATTTGCCGTGCAGCAGAGTCAGTTGGATAGTCAGTCGCTCTCTGCCCTTGTCGAGGCCGGACGGTTGGTCCCGAACGGAGAGCTTGACGTGGATGGGGCTATGCCTCTGATCGTCGATCGTACGCAAAAAGTGACCACCGCTGCTGGAGTCGCCATCGATCCGTTAAGTGGCGTCCAGCTTTCTTTGCCGGGGCTCGAAGAAAACGATCGAAGTTCCGGGCTCTTTCTGTCGCACTTGGCGAGCACCCGATCCGAGCACGGCGCCGGGGCGGTAGCAGACCTAGCGCTCGACCTTGTTCTCGCTGATATTGCTGAACAAGCGCGCCTAGCGACAAGAGCTAGCGCGGCGGCCATCGCTCTGATGCGCGGAGAGGAAATGGTCTGCCGTGCCACCATGGGAGAGAGTGCTTCGGAGTTGGGCGTGCTCTTGAATGCACGTGCCGGATTGCGTGGTGACTGCATGCAGACCAGGAAAGCGCAGTGTTGCGCCGATACCGATACCGACTCTCGTGTCGATGCCGTCGCGTGCCGGCGTGTTGGCATTCGCTCGTGCGTTATTTTTCCCGTGCTCAAACAGGAGGAATTAGTTGGACTTTTTGAAATTTTCTCTCCACACCCGAAAGCCTTCGGGGACGAAGATATTCAAGCCCTGCAGGCTCTTTCGCAGCAGATCTTGATCGCTGTTAACTGTGCCGTCGAGCTCTCAACTCCTCTGCCCGGGGATGAGCCGCCGACCACTGCCGATAGCATGGAATTGGATGGTCTTCACTTCGGGCGGGCGGACCCGAGAATGCCGCAAAGCAAGAATCCAGGGCTTCGTGATCCGCAGACGACGCTTCTGGTCGGTCTGGTGCTTGCTCTGGCTTTGTTGCTGGGCTGGATGCTCGGCCGAGTATCGTGGGGGGGGACTGCACCCACAAAAAGACCGCCGGCACTGGTCAGCGCTAAGCCGGATGCTGCTTCCCCACAACCCGAGGAGACTAGGCAAGCCGAACCCAGCCCTGCGTCTCTTGTCCCCTCGAAAGCTAGGCGCCCCGAAACGCCCTCCGACAGCTTGGTGGTTTACGAAGATGGAAAAGTCATCTTCCGGCTGAAACCGCCTCAGGCCCATGGCGAGCCGTCCGCCCCGGATCCGGCGTCGGGCTCCCCGGGAAAGGCAAGTGTGCGACTCCTCCAGCGGATTGAACCAGAGTACCCAGAAGCGGCAAGGCAACAACACATTCAAGGCCTGGTCGTCTTGGAAGCCCAGGTGGGCAAGGATGGCGCTGTACAGCAACTTACCGTTATCAGCGGCAACTCGATGCTGTCAACCGCCGCATCCGATGCGGTTCTCAAGTGGCGTTTCAAACCCCTCGTGCAAAACGGCCGCGCGGTTCAATGTCAAATCCAAGTCAGAGTCGCTTTCGTGCTGCCTTGACAGTCGCCGTCCCTGCTCGCGCCGACCATGGCACCGCATAGAGGTACCACGGATGCTCGGGAGTGCACAATTCGGCGGAGTCGACTGGGGCATCTCCCGGTAAGCGGGTTCGACATATGCGTACGCATAGAGGACACAAATTGATAAATTCTGTCGTGGGTATACTTGTCGGAAAGGTTCGACCTGATTTGCACGTAGTTCGCACGATGGACGAGGCGAAGTCGGATTAATCTTCAGCCAGTCAGGGCAAGCGTCTTTAAAACACTTAGGTAACATTGACTGCCGCAGCGCCACTTGTAATCCTGCTTGCTATGCCTCGGAAGATCGACAAGCGACACAAACACCGACCACCTAGGATCCGTGTCCCCCATCAACAAAAAGCAATCTTCACAGTTCATGACCAGCAGTTCGTTGGTATCGTTCAGCGCCTCTCGTTGACAGGGGGATCGGCTCTCCTTGTTAAAGGACCCATTCCTGAGGGAACGCTCGGAGAAATGGCTTTGGGTACGGTGTTCGGGAAAGTGAATGCGCACATCGAATTTCTGCATACCGGAGCGGATGGCGTACCACTCGCGCAGGCATTCGCCTTCCTTGCGATGGATGCCGTAAGCAGCAAACGCTTCAAGGCGGCTGCCGAACAAATGCACAGTGGAGGCTTCTCCGACGTTGTACAGAAACAAACACCTATCGACGCGGCGTTCGAAACCTTGCGGGAGAGCGTCCGCCAGCTTTCTGGGATGCTCACTTCGGGACGAACGAGATCGAAAGGGTGAGGATGGAAGTATTTGAGGCTAGGTTTCCCCTGTCTTGCCCCGAAGCTTCTTAAACATCCCGGTCATCCGATCAGTGTATTTGTGTCGCTCAGCATCGAGCTTTTGAGCGCTTTCCGGCCATTGGTGCCGCTCGGGGCCAGCGCTCGCACGGCTTCGGGATGAAGCTCTGCGAATCGGTTGACAAAGCAGCCAGACGCCGAAAACCCATCCCTGAAGATCTTTGGTTTCGTTGATCTTCGGAGATTTCCAAGCAGCTTTTCCGCTTGCTGAATCATGCTTAGTTTAGCACGTCTAAACACAACCTCATTTCACTCTGGAGCAAAACTGTAATTACACACCGGCAAGAAGAAAGTGGCGCACCGAAGTGCGCCACATGGAATACGTCAATCTGCAACCTGCTTCGGGCTAATGTTGTATATCCAGTACGCCGAGCGTCCACTGGTTGGTATCGTTTTCGATGAGCACGCTCTGGGTGTCGTCGATCAGGTAGTCGGTGAACAGACTCCCGCCCTTGCCGGTGATCCACAAGATGCCGGGCGGTGAGATCAAGCCTCCCTGCGCGGTATAAGTGGCCGAGATCGCAAGCGGTGAGCTGCCCGCAAGAGCCGTGCTTTGGTCGAGGGTGCCGGAGACGGTCTGGTTATTGCCTCCCAGGTTCGCGTGGACCACCCCGACCGCATCTTCCTCACATTCGTTGACGGAGCAATTTGCGCCGACCGTCTGGGTGAGATCCAACGCGTAGTTCCCAAGGACGCTCATTCAGCAGGCTGGAAAGGCGCTCTCACCAAAGCCATTGAATTCGGGCAAGCACGACGGAAGAATGGCTACTACTCACCGTTGATCATTGCCCGCTTCTATGCCGACCTGGGAGACGAAGAGCAGGCTTTCCGTTGGCTCGACACCGCTTATCGGGAACACGATTGGCTGCTGATTGGTTCAAACACTTACTTCCAACTTGCCCCTCTGCGTTCTGATCCGCGGTTTGCTGAGCTGGTGCGTAAAGTCGGGCTGCCGCAGTAAGAGAAGTGCCGCTGGGCCTGAAAGGAGGCTCGGCCGGACCAGATGGGTAAACTTGTTCAGGGGCCTATCGCCCCGAGGTCTTGGTCGGTATATAGCTGTCCTGCACAACTACAGTCGCCGGAATCGTCTTGCCGCTTGCATCAACGATGCGCAAGCAAGGGTCTGCGGTATGGCCGCGTCGTTTTGTCCCCATTTGTTATCGGTATAATGACCCGACGCTCATGAACTGGGTTCGGGCCATCCGCGTGCTGTTTGACTCGGAGCATGGCGCCAAAGATCGCCTCGGTCCACGATGGCTCTTCTTGCGGTCACTCGGCTGTATCTATTTTTCCGCCTTCCTCTCGCTCGTCTTTCAGATTCGTGGGCTCATTGGACCGGAAGGGATTTTGCCGGCGCGCGAATATCTCGGCGCCGTGGCACATTCGTTTGGCTACAGCCGCGGCTTATGGTTTGCGCCCACATTGTTGTGGCTGGCAAGCGGCCCTCATATGGTAACTGCCCTGTGCTGGGCGGGCATGGTTGCGTCGTTGCTGTTGGCTCTGAATGTATGGCCGCGCGCAATGCTGGTGATTTGTTTCGTGTGCTTTCTTTCGTTCGTGAGCGCGGCGCAAGATTTTTCCGGTTACCAGTCGGATGGAATGCTGCTCGAAGCGGGATTTATCGCACTTTTCTTTGCTCCAGCCGGATTCCGGCCCGGCTTTGGAATGGCGTCGCCGCCATCGCGTGCCAGTCTGTTCCTTCTGCAGTGGGAATGGTTTCGCATCTACTTCGAATCCGGCGTGGCAAAGATTGCCGGCGGAGACCCTGAGTGGCGTCAGTTTACGGCTATGGACGAGTACTACCAGAACGGTCCGCTGCCCACATGGATCGGCTGGTACATGCAGCATCTGCCGCACTGGTTCCACGCTTCGACTGCCTTCGCAACCCTAGCGCTCGAATTGGCCTTGGTTTGGATGTTGTTTCTGCCGCGTCGCTGGCGCATCGTGTGCTTCCTCATTGTCACTCCCTGGGAACTGGGTGTCATTCTCACAGCCAACTACACTTTTCTGAACTACCTTGTCCTGACCTTGGGTGTTCTGTTGTTGGATGATCGCTGTCTCCTGCGCTATCTCCCTCAACGATGGAAGAAATCTTTCGTCACGGGCGCCGTAGTGGGCGCACAGGTCGAGCCGAGAGCTTCTCAAACCAGCGAATCCCATGAGGCGCTAGAACCGTCGACAGGTCAAGAACGACCCAAGCAAAGCCAGGCTCAAACTTCAAGAGGCTTCGGCCGGCACAGCAATGCGGTGAAACTGTATCTGACCATTGTTATCCTCGGCTGGATCTTCTATGCAACTACAGCGGAGTTGATGTCGATGTTCTCCCTCTCCTTGCCAATCGCGCCCCTAGCGGCGCTAGAGCCCTTTCGCATCGCCAATCGATACGGACTTTTTGGCATCATGACACGGGGCCGATACGAGATCGAGTTCCAGGGTTCCGACGACGGAAAGAACTGGGTGCCCTATTCGTTCCGCTACAAGCCGCAGGATCTGAGCAAGCCACCTGGCATTTACGCGCCCTATCAACCGCGATTCGACTGGAATCTCTGGTTTGCTTCGTTGGGATCGTGGCAAGAATACCCGATTGTTCCTAAGACCGAAGTGCTTCTGCTCTCCAATGACAGCGACGTTCTCAATCTCTTTGCAAAGAATCCCTTTCCGAATGGGCCCCCACGCGAGGTACGCGCTGTGATTTGGCAATATTGGTTCACAACCACGTCCGAAAAACGAACTCAAGGTCTATGGTGGCGCCGTCAATTTATCGGACTGTATGCTCCAACAATCGAGCGCGAACCTGATGGGACAATTCATGGCGTCGAATGGCCTTCGGTTGCTCCACGCGAGTGAATGCTGGCAGCGATCGCGCCCGTTTTCGCGTTTCAGACTAGCCGCCGGACAACCGGGACAACGCCATCTTCGCCGCATGATAGCCGCACATGCCATGCACGCCGCCACCCGGCGGAGTGGATGCTGAGCAGAGGTAGACCTCTCGCGCCGACGTCGCGTAATGGCGCCAAGTCGGTCGAAACAGCAACTGGCGAATGTCTACGACACCGCCTCCGATGTCGCCGCCCACCAAATTGGCGTCCATGCTCTCAAGATCTGCGGGAGAGAAGACACGCCGCGCCAAAATGCAATCGCGAAAGCCCGGAGCGAAACGCTCAATCTGACCCTCGAGTTTCTCAAGCATGTTTACTTTGGATCCGTTCGGCACATGACAATAAGCCCAAGCCGTGTGTTTGCCGGCTGGAGCCCGTGAGCTATCGAAAAGACTAGGCTGAGCCAGCAGAACGAACGGACGATCGGGGTGCTGTCCGATTCGCACCGCCTTTTCCGAGGCGGCAATCTCCTCGAAGCTTCCGCCCAGATGCACCGTCGCGGCTCGCAAGCAATCGGGAGCGTTCCAGGGAATGGGTGCGTTCAATGCGTAATCTACTTTGAAGACGCCAGTTCCATAGCGGTATCTTTCCAGTTGCCGCTTGTAGCTATCCGATAATCTTTGCCCGCCAACTTTGACGAGCTGCCGCGGAGTCAGGTCACAGAGAAACAGGCCGTAGTTGTCGAATGTCGCCAAATTCTGGACCGGCGATGAAGTGTTCACCTTGCTTCCCAAGGTCGAAAGAAACGAGCATAGTGCGTTGGTGAGGGACTGCGCGCCGCCGCGAGGAATCGGCCAGCCAACGGCATACGCTGGCACCGCCATCAGGATTGCGAACGCCGCACTCAGCGGTTCGTCCAGGCCGAGGAGAGAGTGCGCAGCCAAGCCCGCGAATAGAGCCCGAGTTCGTTGGCTTCGAAACCGGCGAACGACAGCTTGGGCCGACTGTAGTGCGACCATTCCAAAGCGCGCCATCAGCCACGGATGTCTCGGGGCGAAGGAAACCGGTCGCAGTATCTGGGGAGCAAATTCAGTCCAGCGCTCGACGAACGGACGCATGAGCGTGTCCCAGGCCGGAGCGTCGATCCCAAGCGAGCCTTTGGCCTCTTTCAAGTCACGTTCCAACATCACCGTCGTGCCGTCATCGAGAGGATGGGCCAGAGCGGCGGGCGAGTGAATCCATTCTAAGCCGTGGTTGATCAAGGGCAGTGACGAGAAAAACGGCGATCCTGCGCCGAGCGGGAAGACTGCCGACCCGAAGTCATGCCGAAAGCCCGGCAATGTTAACTCCAGTGTACGCGCGGCCCCGCCCGGCATCGACTCGGCTTCCAGTACGTCCACCTGCATTCCAGCTTGGGCCAGAACGATGGCCGCTGCCAGTCCGTTCGGACCGGCACCGATTACGCACGTTTTCCGGCTCATCGTGAAATCACCCTGTGTGCTTCGTTCATAAAATATCTGATGCCCTTTGCCGTAAGGTTCCTGCGGTACCATGGACGATTCAAGTATTCCGGCGCTCCCCGTGGTACCCCGGAGGCGATCGTCTCAGCGGTTGAAGGGGTACTCCTGAATCCAATGAAAACCGCGGCTGACCAGCACGAATTTGGTGTGGTCGACCAGCTGCAACTGCAAGTGAATCTTGTGGCTATCCAAATTGCCATCGAGGATCAATCGATCTCGGGCCGCGCGCTGGAATGTGAAGTGAGCTTTCCAGTTCTTGTCGCTGTCCTTGGTGAGTTCGAGCGTCTTCTCATTGGCGTTGATCGAGGCGCCGTACCGAGCAAACGAATCGTCCATGCGCTGAAAGGACATCCTCTCGGGAGAATCAAAGACGGCACGGTGCCAGCGATCGTTGTCCGTAAGCAGCGGCGAGCGGAGCTGGCCGTCAATGGAGAGTTCGTCCACGGTCCAGATCCCGTAGAGTGGCGATTTCGGACGTCCGCCGCCGAACGTGTGCCAATCCGTCCACGCGCCGTAGGCAGTCACCCCGAGCATCCAGATGCCAAGCGTGATTTGCGCGGCGAGCGCGATCCGGTTCGCGCGGCTCGTGGAGAAAAGCGGGGGTTGCGTAGACGGTCCCACCGTGCGATTGCCGACAAGAAAGTCTGCCAGACGCTGGGACTCCGGCGCGAGCAGGAACAAGGACATAAGGATCAGGTGGAATGAGAAGAGCTTCACCGGAACGTCGTAAGTCATATTGAGCATGAAGACCTGGATCATGTCTGCCAGGGCCACAAGCGCTCCCAACATGGTTGTCCGGGGAAAAATCAGCAGGATTCCACCCAGCATTTCCGCGCACCCGGCGAAGATTTCATACCCGGGCGAGGCGCCAATCGAGGTCCAGAGAACTCCCATCGGGGAAAATTCACGAAAAGCTTGCACAAATCTGGCTAGATACGGGAAAGGCATCTGCAACGGAATGGCCTTGTCCATCCCGTACACAATCAGTTGCGAGGCCAGCGCAAAACGAATGAAGAGCCGAAACCACTTGTGGAGAGTGGCGTAGTTTTCGCACTGGCGGTCAAGCACCGACCAAATACACGTTGCCAGTGCGGCGAAGACCAAAAGGCAGAATGCTAATACCCAGTCGAAAGTCTTGTCGCCGCTGCCGCTGTCGGTGTAAACCAGCGGAAGCTTGGCGCGGAAAATATGGGCGGCGGTCCAGAAGGTGATCTGCCGCATAGGCCACAGCGTGCCAGGGTCGGGGACGTCGACTTTGAGGATGGGAAATAAGGCGCCGCAGATTTGCGTCACGAGGCAAAACATCCCAAAGTATGCAAAGCACAAGCGAAACGCGACGCGACAGGCAGGACTCCAGTGCTGCACATGCGGTTCCTGCTGGAGTTGAGCAATCTGGGGCTGAGCAGCCATCCGAGACCTCCTGGAGCGCTAGAGTTTACATCAGACAGGTCAGGTGCAGCCCTTTACCTTCGTCCGCTCGAAATCGATGGCATCTTTGTGGGGAACACTATGCTGGGCGATCCTGAACTCGAATCCCGCGGCCGCTTTGTAGGGCATCCCAGCGCAAAGTTTTTTCAGCCAGTTTTTGGGGAGTGAGTTTTTCAACAGCCACGCCTGTTTTCGTCAACTATCCAGACTCCGCTCCCAGCTTGGCTTTTCTGTTGTGGATTAAGTTCCGGTTTGCTCGCGCGGGGAAGACCTTGGCACTTGCCACTTACCTGCCGCAATAGACCATAGTACGACCCGGCCAAATAAACACGAAATCGGTTGTGTTGACCGTAACAGAGAACCGCATTGTTCCTTTCGGGTAGCAACCTTCCACCGAGCACAAAACAGAAGAGTAGCGAGGGTCTCTGGTGACAAATGAGACCGTCAACGCCTGGTTAGGAGTTACAGTAAAGGTCGTGGATGAAGCGATGGGAGAGAAAAACTCTTCTTTCGGAAGAAATCCGCTCGAAAAGCAATGCATGCTCGCAAGCTCCCACACTTCTTTGCGCTTTCTCTTGTTGAGGCCTTTCTTCGTCAGCACGACCGAAAGCGGCAACACCACGTGCCCTTCAACACTGACGCCACCTAGCCGCACGGAGACCTCAGACTCTGTCGTGTTGACAATGGTTGTCGCGAAGCTCAGCAGTTCGCCCGCTTCCCCCGAGCCGACTCTCTCGAATCCCGCCCGGGAGCTAACCTCGACTCCTGCGTGGTTCAACTTGTGGATTGCATGACCTGTCACCGGGTCTCGAATGCTTGAGGACACGGTGCCGGGGCGGTTGTCCTCTCCCCACACAAACGCATTCGTCGCCTCCGTCCTGAACGTGGGTACGTCGTTTTGGGCAAACGTGAGAAGCGTCAACGCAAGAACGACAAGCAATACTTCGAGTGTGCGTCGCATTGTAGTGCACCCCGGCCAATGTCGGACTGCTCTTTGTTCTGATGGTGCCCGTGCAGGCCAAGACACTATGCCTCACCTTGTAAACCATAGTGGAAAGGTGCGCGACTGGCAGAAATACCAGCGTCTGTTCTGAAAGTAGGAAAGGCTGCCCGGCACGCCCGTGTACTGAGCTTTTGACATTGAAGGACACGTGGGGGACAAGCCGGTGAACTGTTTTCGGATGCAGGTTGGGACTCTCCTTTTGTGGGCAACGGTTTGCGCGGCACCTGGCAAGGTTCTAGTGCCTGCCTTGCCGCGTCCTACCGGCTTGTTTGCTGTTTGGCAGGATAGGGTTCGATTGCACAGATCGATCGCGTAGGGAGGTTTTATCGAAGGACGCGGATGCAAAGCGGGAACTGATGATCGTGCAGCTTTCTCTTTGGTTCTTTGGCACCCGGTCGGAGTTTTGCCCTTCCGTTTGCCAGAAATTCTCTGGATTCTCCACCAGAAGCAGATTGCGTTATGGTGACGGCGTGGATGCGTTCGTCACCGCCTCCGGTTGAGTTCGTCGACTAGAGCTTTTGTTCCCACCAGTTGCATGTACTCACTCAGCGTCACGAAGCGGTAGCCCCGCGCTTTGAGATTTGCGATCAATTCCGGCATGACCGCCGCTGTCGTCGACAACTCATGGAAGGCGAGAATGTGCGTGTACACTCCGCGCCTTTCCCGCTGTTCCACCTGCTTCAAGACGGCGTCCGCCAGAGAGGGCTTGGGGCACTCGATTGCATTTCTGGTGCACAAATAGTCGAGCGAGTTCACGTCGCGCAGCGCAACCGGGCTCTCCTGCGAGATGGTCAGCAGGTGATAGCCCTGCCGCTCGAGATCGCGGCGGGCATGGTCGGAAATGATCCAGTCTGGAGGACGGAGGTAGTGCGGCTGTGTGCCGGTGACCGCCTTGATCGCTTCCGCACCTCGATTCACGTCGCCGATGACCCACTGCTCTCCCCGTTTCCGTTCTGCGCTGCGCAGTTCGATATGGCTATAGGTGTGGTCTTCCAGTTCGTGGCCGCGCCGCACCAATTGCTCGGCCGCGTCGATGCATGTGATTCCGACATTCTCTTCGTAATGCCGTTCTCCCCAGGTGTTCGGGGCGAGTCGCCATCCCACGACAAAAAACGTCGCCTTGACGCCATTTTCGTCGAGCACGTTCACCAAGCTCGGACCAGGGTGATCGCCCTTAGTGCCAAACAAAACATAGGGTCGCGGGCCATCGTCAAAGGTAAGTGCAATGAGCTTATCGGTCGAAAAAGCAGCCCCGGCATTCAGGAACAGCAGCGCGGCTACGGCGAGCACCTTGTAGGATGACATCCCGTCTCTAAGGATGATTTTCGACATCGCTTCTTCAATTATTGGAGCCGCTCCTTCCCGTGGCTAATTACCTTTGTGGATGGCCTGTCGGACAACCGGCCAGCGCGAGCAGCTCAAGGAATGTCGTAGACTTTGCCTATGGCTGTGACGGTAGAAATGCATAACACCGCCGACGCCGAGTCGCGGCGGGATGTAATCGCGATGATTGAGCACGTCCTCTCGGACCGGCTCGGAGACTGGCGGGTTGTCATCATTGGCTCGCAAGCAAACGACTGCTGGGAGATGCAGATTACAGGCCCCAACGCATTCGAGCGCTCCTATACGCTTGAGGGCACGCTCGGACAGCATGAGCCAAGCACAGTAGCCTCGATCATTGCGAAGATGTTGCCGAGTAGAGGCTGATCCGAGGAGCACTCCAAGATGCAGGAAATTGCATAGCTCCTAAGTTCCCTATGGGTTGCGACGAAAACCCTCAGGGGTCACCCAAAACCGGCCAATGAGGGTCACTTGAAAACCGGCCAACGAGAATGAGGCCCGGGACGTTGATTTCGGCGTGAGGCATGTAGCCTTCGTCGATATGAGCAACGTCTTGA
>Ga0181532_10001671_pt1 | contig 21197 bp, 14 predicted proteins | sample PEATcosm2014_Bin_33_FD_119768 | JGI IMG/M metagenome (GOLD analysis project Ga0181532, IMG submission 119768) | Peatland microbial communities from MTU Mesocosm Facility, Houghton, MI, USA - PEATcosm2014_Bin11_30_metaG | ecosystem: Environmental > Terrestrial > Soil > Wetlands > Peat | place... | reverse complement strand
GCCCATTGATTGGGCGCCTTATCCGTGGTGGAACCCGAAGCATCCCGTGACCAGGGGACACGTGAAGCGGTCTAGGAAGCCGAGGCGCAAGAAGGGTTCCAAAGGCGACGAGTCCGACGACGTGCCCTTCTAAGGCGGTGGCTGCCGCTATGACAGACCTGACCACCATCATCACTGCCACCGACCCTGCTCTCCGCAACCAGCCGCTCGAAGCGGCGTGCGCTGAGCCTTCGCTGGAGGCATTGCTGGAGCAGTGCGCCGGCCTCGACTCCTTCCGGCGGCGGAGTGAGAACCTCTATGAAAGGGTGCGCGCGCTGTTGTTCCTCTACGCAATCCACCGCTTCCACCTGCCGGAGAAACTTAGCGCTGCGCCACAGAGCACTCGTCACCCGTCACCCGTAACCCGTAACCCGTCACGCTCCCTCATCCCATTCAAGGGCTGCGAGCACCTGCTCCAGCGCCGCTTCGAGGAGGCCATTGATCACTTCCTCGCAGTGCAGACGGCGGAGGGTCCCAGCGATGCCATCTGCAGCGCCTTGGCGGCGGCCTACTACCGGCTCGCCTTTCAGACGCTGGCCGACCAGGTGCGCCGGAGCGTGCGCTCGGTGCGCGGCAACCAATGGATGTTCCGCATGGGGCACCCCGCCGATCAGCCACTGCGCATCCGGCCGGAGCTGGTGCGGCCAAACGCCAGCGACGGCACCTACCCGATCCTGCGCGAGTGCACCCCCGTGCGGATGGATCTCACCCATTGCGGGTGGAGCGACATCTTCTTCCTGGGCATGGACTTCCCTGAAGGCGCCAAGGTGCTGAACGTGTCCATTGACCTGGGCGTGCATGGTCGCGACGCTGCTCCGCGCCCGCCGGTGGAAGCCTACCTGCGCGTCATTGAAGAGCCGCTGCTCCGGCTGGTCAGTGTTGACCTTGGCGCGTCGGCGGACATCACGAACCTGGCGGAGGTATTCGACTTCGCCAAAGACTACCTCGGCTTGCTCAAGGCGGCGGTCATCGCATCTGGAATAGTGCCACCGGGAATCGAAGGCTCGGGCCAGAGCCTTGCCGACGTGCTATCACGAATGCTCGGGCAGGGGTGCGGCTTGGAGATCGTTAGCAACGTCAACAACATCCCAAAGGGCTCCCGGTTGGCGGTTTCGACAACGCTTCTCGCCGCGCTGGTCAGCGTTTGTATGCGGGCGACCGGCCAGGCCGCATCGCTCACCGGCCGGTTGCAGGAGCATGAGCGGCGCCTGGTGCTGGCGCGTGCGCTACTCGGGGAATGGCTTGGCGGATCCGGCGGCGGCTGGCAGGACTCAGGCGGCGTCTGGCCGGGCATGAAGCTGATCGAGGGCGTCCTCGCAAGCGAAGGCGACCCGGAGTCTGGCGTCAGCCGCGGCAGGCTGATGCCCAAGCATCGCATCTTCAATGAGAAGGATGCTTCGCCCGAGACCCGGCGCAAGCTGCAGGACAGCTTGGTGCTGGTTCACGGAGGCATGGCCCAGAATGTCGGGCCGATCCTGGAGATGGTCACCGAGAAGTACCTGCTTCGCTGCGGCGCGGAGTGGAAGGCGCGCCAGAGTATGCTGGGCATCCTTCAGGAGATTCTCTCGGCGCTCCAGCGCGGAGACGTGCGGGGGATTGGCGCCGCGACGACACGCAACTTCGGCCAGCCAATACAGACCATTATCCCCTGGGCCACCAATCACTTCACCGAGACACTCATTGGGCGAGTGCGCGCGGAATTTGGCGACTCTTTTTGGGGCTTCTGGATGCTCGGCGGGATGTCCGGCGGAGGCATGGGGTTTATCTTCGCCCCGGAGAAGAAGGCCCTGGCGCAAAAGCGCCTGCAGGAACTCATGTCCGGCACCAAACGCGAACTCCAGCACGCCCTGCCTTTTGCGATGGAGCCTGTGGTCTATGACTTCGCCATCAATGAACGCGGCACCTTTGCCGACCTGCTCGAAGGCGGCGCAGCGCTGATGCCGCCAGGCTATTACACGCTAACGGTGCCGGCTCTGCTGCGGCAAGACCGCCACTCGCTCTCTCCCTTGCTGCGGGCCGAACTGGACAAGTTTGGCGCTGCGTGTCGCACGAAGCCCGAGCTGCGCGGTGTGGTGCAAACGCTCTTCGATGTCATGCTGCCGCGCGGCAAGGCGGAGTCGGCTACAGAAGAAACGCTGAGCACATTGCTGAAGGAGCACGGGTTTGACCGCGTGCAACATGAGCAGATTCGCGCTGATTTGAAGGAAGGGCGGATCGGCCTCGCGCAGAATCGCCTGCCGGCGAGCGCTGTGATCGAGGATGTAAAGGACGGCGATGTCACCGATGCCAGGCAGTGGAAGGCGTCGGATCTTGAGGCAGCCGGACTGGCGGTTCTCAAGAATGGGGAGTTGGCTGTGGTCACCCTTGCTGCTGGGGCTGGCAGCCGTTGGACGCAGGGCGCGGGCGTCGTGAAGGCGCTGCACCCCTTCTGCAAATTGGCTGGGCGCCACCGCACGTTCATTGAGACCCACCTGGCAAAGAGCCGGCGTGTCGCACGTGAGGTCGGGGTTGCTATTCCCCACATCTTTACGACGAGCTACCTGACGCACGCGCCGACCGAGGAATTCCTCGCCCGGCAGAAACGTTATAGCTATGAGGGACCACTGCTCCTTTCGCCCGGCAAATCGGTCGGCTTGCGGATGATCCCCACCGTGCGCGAACTACGGTTTGCGTGGGAAGAGATGCCGCAGCAAATCCTGGATGAGCAGCAGCAGAAAGTGCGCGATAGCCTGCGTCATGCGCTCATCAACTGGGCGCGGGGCGCGGGCGAGGCCAGCGATTACACGGATAATCTGCCGCTCCAATGCTTGCACCCTGTCGGCCACTGGTATGAAGTGCCAAACCTTCTGCGCAACGGCGTGCTGGCGCAGTTGCTCGCCGAGCGTCCTCAGTTGAAATACCTGCTCCTCCACAACATTGACACTCTCGGGACGGACGTTGACCCCGCCTTGCTTGGTTTGCACATCCAGAGCGGGGCCTGCCTCACCTTCGAGATGATCACAAGGCGCCTCGATGATCGGGGCGGCGGCCTGGCGCGGGTGAATGGCCGCGTGCGCCTCGTCGAGGGGCTGGCCATGCCTCGCGAGGAAGTGGAGTTCGAGCTGAGTTATTATAACTCAAACACCTGCTGGATCGCTCTGGACAAACTGCTGGCTGCCTTCGCGCTGACGCGCGCGGATTTGGCTAACGAGGCAAAGGTCACGACGGCCATTCGTCAACTCGCCACGAAAATGCCCACTTACATCACCCTGAAGGATGTGAAGAAGCGCTGGGGCCACGGCCAGGAAGACATCTTCCCGGTGACCCAGTTCGAGAAGCTCTGGGTGGACATGACGGCGCTGCCCGAGATTGAGTCGCGCTTCGTGGTAGTCCCCCGTCTGCGGGGCCAGCAGCTCAAAGATCAGGCCCAACTCGACGGCTGGCTGCGGGACGGCTCGGCAGCCTATGTCGAGGGGCTGTGCGTATATAAGGATTGAGGGGGCCTCGCCAACTAACCTCTTAACGGATCGCGTCGGCGCTTGAATTTCCCCGCCATCCGTGTGTTCTATGCGGGTGCTCAGGACGCTGCGCAAGGCCGAGTATGCAGAGTTGGTGGGGCTGTTCTTCCTCCAGGGAGCGGCGCTGAGCATGTGGTTTGTGCCGTTGAGCACCGTGCTCGATGCGCACGGCCTGCGCGCCATCAAACCGTTAGCCTTTGCTGCCTCCGCCCTCGCTGCGTTCATCTCGCCCCTGATCTTCGGCGCTGTGGCCGACCGCCAGGCCTCCCCGGTGACCGTGATGCGCTGGCTGTCGCTGGCTACGGCGGCAGCCATGACCCTTGCGAGCACGGGCATCAAGCTGGGGTGGAACCCCTGGGTGGTCCTGGCGCTGATACAGCTCCATGCGCTGTGTTCGTCCCCGACTTTCAGCATCGCCTCGACCATTGTCCTTGAGCGCGTGGCGGATGACCTCCCCCGAGTAGGCGAAGGCGAGCTTCCGTAACAGGACCCCGGCGTCACCAGCCGACCAGAGCAGGGAATAAGGATTGACATCAGCCAACAACCCTGGAGAATGGGGCGGCAATGGCGGCCACTCAATCATGCAACCAGTGTCACAGCCAGTCCAACCGCAGACCGGCGTAACCCGAGCCTGGGGCATCGCCGCGCCCCTGCTCGCTGCGATACCGGTCATGCTGAGCTTCGTGACTATTCCCCCCGCGGCTGTGGACCTTAACGTGGACGCGGACACATCCTGGTGCGCTGTATTGAATTACGCCCATCAATACGGGCTGCAGTTCGGCACGGACCTCGTCTTTACCTATGGGCCACTGGGTTATCTCATTTCCTTCTACTATTCCCCTTACTCCCTGGGAATGCGCATGGTGGCGGATGTGGCGTTGTGTTGGACGGTGGCCGCCGGGCTTTGCCTGGTGGCCTGGCGTCTGCGTCCCGTGTGGCGGTGCTTGCTGTTGGGTGTCTTCGTTTTTGTAGCCGCCAACATCAACCGCAGAACTGACCTGGTGATTGACACCGGGTTCCTGTGTTGGGGGTTGCTCTGCTTTGTTGGATCTGGCCGCCGCCTTGCCCTTTCCGTGCTGATCTTCACGGCGCTGGCCGTGTTTGGCACGCTGGCCAAGACCACGTATATGTTCATCGCCGGGCTGAGCGTGATCCTCCTGGCGGGCGAGCTAGCGGCGCGGGGACAGTGGCGTCTGGGCTTAGGGATGGCCGCCGGCTTTGGTATCGGCTTCCCTCTGGCATGGACGGCCGCGGGGCAGAACCTATGGCACCTCGGCTCCTACTTCGTGGCCGCGCTGGCTATTGTCCAAGGGTACAACCAGGCCATGGGCTGGGAAGGGCTGTCCCAGGTCGTGCTCAGCGGGACCGGTCTGGTGCTGGCAGGCATGGCGCTGGTGAGTGTCCGCGCATGGACATCTGAAAAGGGATGGGACAGGTGCGCTGTGTACCGTCGAGGCTCCCTTTTAACATGGCTGGCCGCTCTGCTGTTCCTGCTTTGGAAGCATGGATTCGTGCGAGGGGACTCTTATCATGTGGTGTTCTTCTTCGGTTTTCTGCCGGTGCTGGCATTGGCCCTTGGGATTCTGCCCTGCGAGCGTGGAGCCGCTCGATACTGGATCGGCGGATTGACAGCGGTGTGTTGCCTCCTACCGCTCATTACTCTCCAATCGCTCTTTTTCACGCCGGTATTCGGTTCGCTGCAGCAGCCTTTCCGAGCCTTGGCCTACAACGCTCGTTGTTTATTGAAACCAGCCGAGTACCGGCAGCGTATGAATGACGTTGTGGATGCCAAGCGCCGCGAGGCCAGCCTACCACGCTTCCGCGACATCATCGGACCTGCGAGCGTGGACGTGTTCGGACACCAGCAGATCTACGCACTCCTCAACGACTTGAATTACCGGCCCAGGCCCGTCTTTCAGAGCTTTGTCGCCAGCAACGTCCAGCTTATGCGCTTTAACGAGCAGTTCTATCTTTCGGACGCCGCCCCGGAATATGTCATCTTCTCCCTGGGAGGCATTGACCGCCGGTTTGCGCCACTGGAAGACGCGTTGGCGTTGCGGCATTTGATGATGAACTATGCGCCGGCGGACGCGGAGGGCGGGTTCCTTTTGTTGAAGCTCAAGTCCTCGGCTCCGCCCCAGCTAAAGTTAGTAGTCGAAGGCACCGTCCACCCAGGCGCGCCCATTGATTTGAGAGCGTTTGGCAGCACGAACCTTTGGCTGGAGATCAGCTTGCAACCCAGCCTGCTTGGCCGGTTACGGCAATTCCTCTATCGCCCGCCGACCGTTCGGCTGGCAGCGTGGCGTGAGCCGGGCAAGGGCGTGCTGACGAGGCGCCGCGCTCCGGCAGCGATGCTTTCCGCCGGGTTCTTCGCCAGTCCCCTCTTGTTGCGCAATGACGATGTCCTGAGGTTTCACTCCGGTCAGGAGCTTCCGCGGCCCGGCGCTTATTCGGTTGAACTGCTTCCCGGCGAGGGGAGTTTCTGGCAGGACGCGGTGCGCTTTCGAGTGTTCGAGATCTCTCCGGCCAAGAGGCTCTGAGGGTATATGCTTGCGTTCTACTTCTGTATCTTCCTCAGATCGAAACCGGGTGGCCGCTCATAAGCCGGCACGACAGCGGCGAAGGAATCAAGGCCGAGGTAGTATCCCGTGGAGTGCTCCGACTTGCCCGTGCACTCGAAGCGGAGGACATGCGGGCCGGCAGTGAGCTTGTGCACGCCCCATTCGTCGGCCTGCCGTTTGACCTTGTCGCCGTAGAGGTCCACCACTGCCAGCTCCTGGCCGTCGAGTGTCGCGCGGTAAATGCCGTAATCGGGGGCGTGAATGAGCTTGCCCCATAGGTGAGCCGTGACGTCCTTGTCCACGTTGAAGGTGAATTCCACCCAGCCCTTGTCGTCCTTCGGTGTGAAGAACAGTTGCTTGCCCTCCTTCGAAATACCCGGCAGCGGCTGCACTTGGATGGGATGATCGGAGTGCTTGGCCGTGGGCACCGCTTTCCAGCCGGTGACGAGTTCGAGAGTGCGCTCGGCGAGGCGCCCGTCTCCATACGGCGGCGCGGGCCAAGGCTTGTGCGGCTCGGTCTGATACCAGAATGCCACCGAGGACATGAGGTCGTCGCGCTCGATGAAGCCGCTGCTAGTCTTATCCGGGAACTCCTGCGAGCCCTTGTGTTCGATCTCAACGCGCAGGGACTTTTTGAAGGGCACCGGGTCAGGGATGTGGAAGCGATAGACCGAGCCGCGATTGCCCGCCGCGTAGCCTTCCCAAAGCGGCACGCCGTAGTACGGCCCATCGTGGTGACGGAAGCCCCAGCCGTCGCAGAAGTAATCTTCGGTCCCGGTGCCCCGAAGGCTCGGCTCGGCCTCGCCATCAATGAAGAAGAAATCGTCGCCCTCGCCATACCAGCCGGAGGACATGTTCTGCACGCTCTGTACTGTGCCCACGTAGTGTCCCCTGCCCTCGATGTCAGCAATGAGGTAGTTGCGGCCCATGACGCAGGGATACTCCTGCCGATACATGGCGTGGAAATACGCGGTGTCCTTGGGAAGTGACTTGTACTTCTGCCAGTCCAGGTAGTAGTAGAACGCATGGCACCGCTTGTCGCTCTCGTTGGTCACGGTGATGCGCGCCGACTTCCGGAAGGGCATGGGCCAATAGCAGTTCCTGCCTCGCCCGTCGGACGAGACCTTGATCGGCAGCGACACGAACGGCCTGTCTAACCCGTGGCCGACGCCGAAGAAGTCGCCAATGGGGCATTCGACGCTGGGATGGGTTTCGCCATCCCAGTAAATGCGCAGCATGAGCAATCGCGAGTAGAAGGGCGCCTCGTGCGCAATGGTGTTCCAGAAGTGAACAATCATGCCCGGCCCTTTCAGGTCGGCCAGCACGAGCGTGGCGCCCGGCTCGATGGGGCGAGAGTCCGCGTTCCCATTGCGCCAATTCGGGTCGGAGGATGAGGCGCGCATGGCCTCGAAGTCCTTCAGCTTCTCCAGGCCCGCCAGCGGGTTGCCTGGCGAGAGTTGAGCCGGCGCCTGCACGCAGACACCGAGTGAGAGTCCAAGCAAGAGGAGGTTTGTTTTGATCGAGGTCATGCAGTCAGTAGTAATTTAGTTGACCCGCATATACAAGTATCCCGCGCTGAATGCAACAGCGGAGTTATTCCAACCGCTGGTCCGGCTAGGGCCATTCACAGCGTCCAAGCAAAAGCGGCGGAATGCGCCGCACTCCACACGCTTCGCGATTAGCGGACTGTCGCAGGAACTGGCGAAGCCTCTGGAGTGTGCGGTATGCCCGCGCTTTGGAGGGCCAAGCCAATCTGCCACAGGCAGCACGGACGACTTTGTCAATGGCGCTGCTGGTCCAGTAAACAGCCCCTCGCGCCCGAGTCAACACCCCCCTCAGGCCGCAGTGATTTGTTGAACCTGGTCCCAAGGGAACTGAATTATTCACCTCACGCGGCGAAACCGCCGTCCATGGTGAAGCTTGCGTCGGTAATAAAGCCGGCCTCGGGACGCAGACAATTGGCGGGCGCGGTTTGCAATTGCGGTCCCACCTGTGTGAGGCAAAATGTCACCGGTTCCAGGACACGAGCCAGCGCGGTCTGGCCCGGACGCCGGGCCGCTGGTCTGTTCGCCCTGCAAGTTGGAACTCGGAATGAGGATTATGCGAATGATACCACGGATAGGAACGAGAGGCATGCGCGGTTGGGGGATCGCCTTGCTGTTGTGGGTCGTCGGCGCCTCGGTTGCGCTCGCCACGACCGAGGAACAGACCAACCGGCGGTTTGCCGTGCAGCCGGGCGGCACATTGGTGGTCGAGGTGGATTTCGGCTCAATCAAGGTTAGCACCAATGCCACCAGCGAAGTGGTCGTGGATGTCTGGCGCAAGGTGAAGCGGCGAAAGAAGGCCGCCGAGGAGGCATTCTTGAAGGAAAACCCAGTCGAATCCGCGCAGGATGGCACCACGGTGACGGTCCGTTCGCACCGCGAGCATGGGAGCAATCGGTCGTCCATCTGGAGCGGACCAAACGAGTCCGACGCCCGATACACCATCACCGTGCCCGAGCAGTTCACCGGCAAGCTCCACACGGGTGGTGGATCGGTGACCGTCATTGACCTGGCGGGCGAAGTGAAGGCACATACTGGCGGAGGCGCCTTGAGCCTGACTCGGGTGCATGGCGCGCTGACCGGGCATACTGGCGGCGGGGAGATCCAGGCGACCGACTGCGAGGGCGAGATCAAGCTAGATACTGGTGGCGGCGGGGTTCACGTGAGCGGAGGGAGCGGGTCGCTCGAACTCCGGACTGGAGGCGGCGGCGTCAGTGCAAAGAACTTCGACGGCCCGGCGCGCCTCGACACAGGCGGAGGCGATCTGGCCGTTGAGCGCGTCACAGGCGAGGTCAACGGGAACAGTGGCGGCGGGTCCATACATGCGGTGCTGCTTTCGGAGGTCGCCGGCGATGTGAGACTTTCAACTGGGGGAGGCGGCATTGTCGTCAGCATCCCAACGACCGCAGCGTTCACTCTCGATGCGAAGACTTCCGGGGGGAACGTCAGCACGGAGCTTCCCGTAACGGTGGTGGGTAAGATGGAGGAAGGCCGGCTCGAAGGCACGGTCAAGGGTGGCGGCAAGTCGGTGGTGCTCAGGAGCGGCGGTGGAAATATTCATCTGAAGAAGTTGTAGCGTGAACCGTGAAACGTAATGCGTGATGCATCATGCCTGGAAGGTAAGACTTGCAAAGGTAAGAGTTGCAATTGGCGCCAGCCCCTTGTCAGATCTAATGGCTCGCTCAGATAGCAGCAGCCGACGTGAGGAGGCTCTAATATTTCCCTGCGTGCTATAGGAACGGCTAGTCCGCCAGGCAAGATGCCTGCCGCTACCACGCAGGGCGGTGGTGGTGATAAGACACGCCCTCGATCTGCCGGGACTTCCGACGTCTTTGGTCACGGCAGGTCGTCTGCAAGTCGGCACTCCGGCGGCACCGTCAGCATTCAGGCGACCTCAGCCATTCCGCCCGGGACGCTCGAGCGGGCGCTCGGCTCTCCGGTGGAAGTCTTTACAAGGGCAGCGAAGCTTTTCCTGCGAAGCGCTAGCGCTTCGCGTAGTTTTTCATGCCCGAAATATCCACGATCACGACGGGCTCGTTGCCCATCACCCAGGCGTCGTGGCCCGGCGGAAGGTAGGAGACGTCGCCCGCGGCGAACTCGTGCTCGCTGCCGTCATCCATGACAACGTGCAGGCGGCCGGAGATATGATATTGCAGGTGCGAGGCCTGGCAGCTTTCGGTCTTGGCGAGGGGTTTGACGCAGGTGGACCATTTCCAGCCGGGCTGGAGGGTCGCTCGGCCGAAAGTGACCTCGTTGACGGTGACCAGTTCTACCTTGCCCTTGTCGAACGTGCGGGTTTCGTCCGGACGCGACACACTCTTCTTTTGTACTTTTTCTGCGGTTGTTATCATAATGGTATGGATCAAGGGACTATAATGCAGGAGCACAGGTCTGTCAAATGACCGGGCCGCCACCCCTTTCGATCGGGTGCTTACACGCGGACAGGTCTATTGGCGGGCTGTTAGGCCCGCACGGGGAGCGGTGTGCCGGAAGGTTGCGGCGAGCCGGAGGGCGGCGGCTTCTCCACGGCGCGGAAGCTGCGCCACAAGTGCAGGGGCAACAGGCCCACGCCGATCACGGCGAGTTGGCTGGCCATGAAGAGCATGAGCCACTTGAAGGCCGCGTCCATGAACCCGTAGGAGTGCAGGCCGATGCCCAGCATGTTGACCCCGAACCACGAGAAGCTGGTAACGACGTTGCCGAACACCGCGAGGTTCATGATGCCGCGGTCACGTGCCAGGCCGCCCCACCGGGCGTGGAGGATGATCGCGTTCCACAGCACGATGAGCAGCGCGCCGTTCTCCTTGGGGTCCCAGCCCCAGAAACGGCCCCAGGATTGGTCGGCCCAGATGCCGCCGAGGACCGTGCCGACGAAGCTGAACAGGGTGGCGAAGCAAACGATGCCATAGACCATCTTCACCAGCGCTTTGCCTATGTGAAGCGGAGGGTGGCCCCAGCGATCCAGCATTGGCAGGAGCATTCTCGCCATCGCCTTGGCGGGCGCCGCGCCAAAGGTTCGGGGCAGTGAAGCGCATCCCGGGTCCCCGGGCCCGGCCAAATCGACGGATGCCAGCCTGGCGACCACTGGCGACAGCAGCGAGGCTAGCTTAGCTGCGCATAGGTAAAACACACCGAGGAAGATGTAAACGATCGCCAAGAGGCCCGCCGCAAAAGTCGAGGCATAGCCGAGCGTGACCACCACCACATGGGTCGCCAGCCAGAAGTTCGTGTCCAGCACAGCGCGCAGCATCTCCATGGTGTCGCCTCCGAGCGCGAGATTATGGGCGATCATCAAAGTGATGAAGCCTGCCAACGCGGCCACGATGCTCCCAATGCCCACCCGGTAAATCCATTCCAGGATCAGCCCCAGCACCACCGCACCCCAGCCGATGAAGATGGCGGAGGAATAAAGGTTGGTCACCGGGGGGCGCCCTTCCAGCACCATCCTGAATACGAGGCCGAAGGTGTGCACGAGCCATGCCAGGATGATGAGGTAGAATGCCGAGCGGCGCAGCGATTCCGAGAGACTGGGTATTATGCCAAACGTCAGCAAGGCCCCAAACGCCAAAATCAACGCGCAAATGTAAATGATCATCGCGTGGAGGAAGGGCTTGGCGTCGTTGTAGTAGAACTCGGCGCGGCCCTTGTGCAGCTCCTTCTCGAACTTGGGCCCGAGCCAGGCGCGGTAATCAGCCACCGCGCGGTTGAAGGCCTCGGGCTTGTCCTGGTGATAGGCGGTGGCCATCGCGATCAGATTCGTGAGGGCAGGGTGGATCTCGCCTTGCTTCGAGGACTCGAGCAGGCTTGCGCCGGCAGTTTGCCAGCGGTCGCGACCGGCCTCCGGGTTGATGGGCGGGACGGCGAGCGGGTAGCCAAACTGGGCCATCTGCTGGAGCTGTTCCACCGGCTGCGCGATGCGCTGCAAGGCGGCTTTGTCGAAATCCTTCCCGCTTTCGCTCGCCTGCGCGGCCTCGCGGGCGGCAGGCAGGTCCTTCCAGAACTGGGCCAATTCCTGCGCGAAGTCATCTACGCCTTCCGGCTGGAGGGCAACCTTGAGGCGCTGGTAGAGGTTGAGGGCGTTGAGCAGCTTGGCAACCTGCTTTTGGAAGGTCGTCTGCTGCTCGGCCTTCACCTGGGCGGCCTTGCGCCCCTGCTCTTCGATTATCCCGACCACCGGCTGCAGCTCGTTGAAGGTGTAATAGCGCAAGCCGGACTTGGCGATGCCCTTGTCCTGGAGCTTGAGTTCGCCCAGCAGGTCGGAGTGGTGGATAAGGAAGATCGGGCGGGTATCGGCGACGTCAGGCCGTGCGATCACTTCGAGCAGCCATTCGCTGGACCTGAGCTTCTTCGGGTGATGCCAGAACTTCCAAGACGGCACTTCTTCGAGCGGCACGTCGCCAGTGCTGCGGATCTGAAGCAAGGCATTGCGCGCGACCGAGTCGAAAGGCTGGACGCGGCCATTGAGCAGCACCGGCAGCCGGCCGAACTCGCGCACGTGGAACTGGCCGTCGGCCTTTGGCCGCACCATCGAGAAGAAGATGTCCGTGGCGAAAAGGCCAAGGAAGCCGAAGGGCAGGAGCCAGAGAGTGATTTGGATGAAGCGTTTCAAGCAGTCCTCCGTTTCCGGGTAAAGCCGACCAGGTGGGTGGCGAATTGCACCAGCAAGCCCGCGCCGACCAGAACGCAGGAGAAGTAAGGCGTCAGCCAGCTCGGGTTGTGCACGACTTGCAGGATAGTGCCGTGGTTGTCCTCGTCGTAGCTCGCTTGGTAGTAAGTCTCGCCGGCGTAACGCAAGGGGCTGTTCATGTAGATGAGCACCTCGCGTTTCTCACCGGTGTCCGGACGGTCGAGCACGACCCGGCTGGAGAAGTTCTTCGGAATGTCCGTGCCGGGATAGATGTCATGCTGGAACTTGAGAAGCTGCAGGCTGTAGGGTTCGTAATGGCGCCGGGGCCGGAGGACGAGCTGCCAGGTGCGACTGTTCCAGGTGAAGCTCTGTGGCTGGTCAATGTATTCGGACACCAGCCAGGTGCCGAGCGAGGCTTGCGGCGTGACGACTTCCACGACCGCGCTGGGGACGTCGCGTTTGTCCATTTCAGTGACGCGGGGCAGGTCTTTCACGGTCGCGCGGGCACCGACGCCCTGGCTGGCTGGCGGCGCGTCCGTGGCATCGGCGGTGCGGTTGTTCACGCTTGAGTTGGGGAAGAAGTTCTTGATGCGCAGGGTGAACGGCAGCTCGGCATGGCTGATGGATTTGCTGCTCATCAGTTTGCCTTGGGGGATGGCGACCACTTTGTCGGCCTGGGGATCGGTGGTATCAATCACCGCCAGTTCCGCTTCACGTTCGGTCTCGGAGTAGTTCCTGGCCTCGCCCTCGCGCAGGTGCAGTGCGCTCTCGCGCGAGAGGAGATCGGTCCCGAGCTGGCCCAGGAGCAGGAGAATCAGACCGGCATGGACCATCCAGACGCCCGCCTTGCTGGCCTTGAAGGCAAACCGCTTGAAGTGCGAGGCAATCAGGTTAATCAGCAGCACGCCGCCAATCAGGTAGCCGCCGGGGAATACGGGCAGCTTGGAGCCGTAGAGCACATCAGCCGCCGTGGATGGGTGCATGTAGATGTGGAGCATCTCGAACGCCTTCTTGATGGCCGCCCACATGGGCGCGGCGGACACAAAGAAGGACCGGAAGAACTTCTCCTGGGCCAGGTATAGGCCAAGGGGGTCCTGGGCCATGGTGCCGAAGAAGACCAGCACCAGGGCCAGTGCGAGGCACACGACCGTGAGGCGTAAGGAAGTGAAGAAGCGGACGAGAGTATTGAGGGCGCTGTCGAGGCCGCGAGCCAGCGGGGACGCGTGACGGAGCGCGCCTGTCGCTGGCGCTGGCGCCGAAGGAGGAATCGGGGGAGTCAAGGTGCGGCCTTGCGAGGCGACTTGCTGTGCTACCGGGGCCATTACAGAACCAGAAGGGGCCGGGGCTGTGGCAACTCCCGCACCGGATGACGGCTTATCCTGTGAGCTTATCACGGGTACTTGACCGTCTGCACGAACTTGGTGAACGCCTCCTTCTGCTGCTCGACTACCTGCTCATCGCCCATGAGCTTGTAGAACCACGTTTGTTGTCCCTGGGGTACGACCGCCGCCAGCAAGCGCGCCTTCTGCCCGGTCCGCGCGTCGGTGCCCGCTATGTCGGCCAGCGTGGCCTGGCTGCCGGGCACGTCCAGCGGCTGGACCTGCTTGGAAAGGTCTGCTCCGGCAACTGGCGCGAGGCCGAGCTGACCGCGCCAGCGATTGAGATTGGCCAGCAAGCCGCCGCCGTCGCCTGCCGACATGCTGACGTTGATCGCTGCCTGGGCGTCTCCAGCGCCCCTAATAAGGAATTTGGCCACCAGGAACTGGCCGCCGGGCGTCTCCTGCCAGCCGGAGGGAACCTGCCAGTTCGGTTTGTCCTGACCGGATGAAGCCGCCGGTGCGTTCTGCGCTTCCATGCCCGCGCCGCCAATCGGCGGATGCGAGGGAGGCAACTGGGACCCTACGTCAATCGGCGGATGGGACGCTGGCAAGCCCATTTGGGCTGTCGCACTGGGCAAAGTCACGGATTGCAGGAATTCGATGAACGCAGGCTTCTGCTCTGCGACCAGTGCGTCGTCGCCAGTCATCTTTAAGAACCAGGTCGTTCCGTCTCGTCGCGCAATCGCCGCGAGGATGCGTGTCTTGTCGCCCGAGCCAGGGCTCTCGCCCGCCTGTTCGTAAAGCTGCGCGGATTGGTGGTCAACCTCGACCGGCTGCGCCAGCTTGGTTAACTCTTCCGAGGAGACGCTCTTGACTCCTACCTGGCCACGCCAGCGGTTCACATTGTCCAGGTCGCTGCCAGCCATGCCGGGCAGCGGGATGACGCTAACATCCGCCTGCTTGCCGTTCCGGCCCGCCACGCGGAATGAGGCGGCGCGCATCTCACCGGGGGCGACTTCCTGCCAGCCCGACGGCACCTTGTATTTGAGCGTGGGGGAGCCTGTCCCGGCGGAGATGTCGGGATGTCCCTGCGGCAACGCTGAGGGCAATCCAGCCTCCTGCGCCTTCGCCACCCGGTAAACCTGAATGTCATTGCGCCCGCAGCCCGCAAAGACCCCAATGCACAGCGCCAGCGCCCAGGGCGTGACCCCTGGTTTACTGGCCCTGCAAGATAAAACTATCACGCTATGTGTGTACGAGCTTTCGGGCGCAAACGCAAGCGGGTTATGCACGGATTGCTCAGCCGGCAGCAAAAGAGGGTTGACCGTTCCTAGATGCGAAGCGGGTGGAATTCTTTGCGTTCATTCACGCCGCGCGTTTATAGCCGAGATAGTCCGGCAGGTTGGCTTCGCATCAGGCGCGGTATTCGGCCATGCTGTTCAATGAGCGCCACGGGGCGTCATCCAGCACCAGCTTGTGAACACGATTGAAGCCATACTTCAGGCGCGAGACCAGCGGCCGCGTCATCTGGCGGCGGCATTGTTGACTGAATTCTTCCTGTGCCTGCTCTTCGTCGTGGATCATGGCCGGAGAATCCTATCCGAAGTGCAGGAAGGTATCAAGGTGTGGCAAGGAGGAACGCAGAATGCCTAGAGATGGGTCTGCCGTGACTTCCGGTCAGCCCCGCTACGGGCTTGAAGGCAGCCCGGTCCTGCGCTAGAACCAGCCTATGCGATCCTTTGACAGCCTTAACGAACAGGAGACCCTCGCCCTGGCCATTTCGCTGGAGGAGGAGGATGCCCGCATCTACGACGACTTCGCGGATGGCTTGAAGGAGACTCACCCGGTGCAGGCGCAGCAGTTCGCCCAAATGCGGCGCGAGGAAGACGGGCATCGCCATCGGCTGCTGGACCTTTACCGAAGCCGGTTTGGGGAGCATATCCCCCTCATCCGGCGCCAGGAAGTCCGCGGGTTCGTGCGACGGCGGCCCGTCTGGCTGGTTCGGCCCCTGGGGCTGAAGGCCGTGCAGAAAGAGGCCGAGCTCATGGAGCTGGAGACGAAGCGGTTTTACGAGGCGGCAGGGCGGCGTGCGACCGATGCCGGCATGCGCCAATTGCTGGGTGACCTTGCGGAGGAGGAGCGCCATCACGCCCACACCGCAGTGCAGATGGCGCAAGCCGATATCAGTGAGGAGGATTCCGCGCGGCAAAAGCGGCTGTTCGTGCTGCAAGTCATTCAGCCTGGGCTGGCGGGCCTTATGGACGGGTCGGTCTCCACATTGGCGCCTTTGTTCGCCGCGGCGTTCGCCACGCATGAAAGTCTGGCGACGCTGCGCGTGGGATTGGCTGCCAGCATCGGGGCCGGCATCAGCATGGGCTTTGCCGAGGCGCTGTCAGATGATGGCAGCCTCACAGGTCGTGGGCACCCGTGGGCCCGGGGAACCGTGTGCGGGTTGATGACGACGGCGGGCGGGCTGGGGCACAGTATGCCGTACCTGATCCCGGACGTGCGCACCGCGACCTGGGTTGCCGCTGGAGTCGTGCTGGTGGAGCTGGGGGTGATCGCGTGGGTGCGGCGCCGGTTCATGGATACGCCGTGGTCCTCAGCCGTGCTGCAAGTCGTGCTCGGTGGGATATTGGTTTTCCTGGCCGGCGTGTTGATTGGGAAGTCGTGACACCATGATGCAGGTGCTTGATAAACTGGGCCGGCAATCGCGGCGGACCTATATCCTTGCCTGTTTGGCGGCACTGGCGCTGATCGGCGTGATAGATTACGTGACAGGGTTCGAGATTCAGTTCTCGGTGTTCTATCTGTTGGGCGTCGGGCTGGCGGCATGGTTTGTGGGGAAGCGTTTCGGCGCGGTTATGTCCGTCCTCAGCGTCCTGGTGTGGATTGGAGGGGACGTGGCGGCCGGCGCCCGCTACTCGAATCCTCTCGTGCCGGCTTGGAATGCGCTCATCCTGATGGTGTTCTACTTGATTGTGGTGTGGCTGCTCGCGAGCCTGCGCGCGCTCCAGCGGGGCCTGGAGGCCACCGTGCAAGAGCGGACCCAGGCCCTGCGACACGAGATGGTGCAGCGCCAGCGCTTGGAGGAGGAGATTCTCCAGATTAGCGAGCGCGAACAACGGCGCATTGGCCATGACCTGCACGACAGCCTCTGCCAGCATTTGACGGCGACCGCCCTGGCCGGGCAGGTGCTGGGCGAGCGGCTGGCAGCCAAGTCCCTTCCCGAAGCTGCCGATGCGGGCAAGGTGGTCGAGTTGGTCGAGGACGGGATCACCCTGGCACGCAACCTGGCTCGCGGGCTTTATCCGGTGGACATGGAGGCCGAAGGGCTGATGGACGCCTTCCGGGATTTGGCGGACAACATGAGCCAGGGGGAAAAAATCCGCTGTGTGTTCGAGTGCGAATCGCCGGTCTTGATTCGTAACGACGCCGCGGCCACGCACCTCTACCGCATCGCGCAGGAAGCGGTGCGCAACGCCATCCAGCACGGCAAGCCTAAGCGCATCGGCATCACCCTGGCGGAACGCGCCGGTTTCGTAACGCTCACCGTGGAGGACGACGGGATTGGCGTGCCGGAGAGTGCCGAGAAGAGCAGCGGGTTGGGCATACAGATCATGGCGCATCGGGCGGCGATGATTGGCGGCTCGTTCGCCATTGAGCCGGGCCCCACCGGCGGAACCATTGTGACCTGCTCGTTCCCCCAGCCTGCCACTCCATCGGCGGCACAACCCAGACCAACGCCCTCGCATGACACCTAACGCTGCCTCTCTGCGCAAACGCGTCTTCCTCGTGGACGACCACCCGCTGGTGCGCGAATGGCTGACCAACCTCATTAACCAGCAGCCGGGGCTTGTGGTGTGCGGCGAGGCCGAGAGTGGCCCGGAGGCCAGAGCGAAGATCCTGGCGCTCAGGCCCGACGTCGCCATCGTGGACATCGCGCTGAAGGACTCCTCGGGCATCGAGCTTATCAAGGACCTCAAGCAAAGCCAACCGGAAGTCGCGGTGTTGGTCCTCTCCATGCACGACGAATCCCACTACGCGGAGCGGGTGCTGCGGGCCGGCGCCCGGGGCTACATCATGAAGCGAGAGACGGCAACAAAGGTGATCACGGCCATTCGCCAGGTGTTGGAAGGCAAGCTCTACATGAGTGAGAGTCTGGCGGCGGCGATGGCCGCGCAATTCGTCACCGGCAAGGCGCTGGCCACGGGCTCCCTGGTCGAGCAACTCAGCGATCGCGAACTGGAGGTGTTCGAGCTTTTGGGCGATGGCCGAGGAACGCGCCAGATCGCCGAGACGCTAGGCGTAAGCATCAAGACAATCCAGGCTTACTGTGCGCGGATCAAGGAGAAGCTCAACCTGGCCAGCGCCACCGAACTGGTCCGCGAAGCAGTGCGTTGGCGCGAGAGTGCCAATAAATAAGGGGTAAAGCGGGTCTAGTCATCGCGGGGGAGTTGGAGGTCATCGCGCGGCCCATCCAAATCGAGAGCCTGTGTAGTCCTGGTCGCCGGAGCCGTCATGACCTCGTCGTCATGCTGGCCACACAGGTCTCGTTCCTGGAGCCAGCCCACTGCTCGATCTGCACGGCCTTGCCCAGCCCGCGCCAGCCTCTGCCTAGCCCCTCCCTAGCCCCTCCCGATACACACCGTAGGTTGAAACTGAACCTACGGTGTGTATCGGGAGGGGCTAGGGAGGGGATAGGGTGCGGTGCCGGTGGGATAGAGTGCGCAAGCGCAAGTATCGATGGCCTAGGAACTTCCGGATGCGAGTCGCATGAGGGCAGCGATTGGTTCGAGATCGGGCATGGCGGGTCTCGGCTCGGGAACACGGGCCGAAGGTCCGTAACTCTAGTCAGGTCTGTAAGCATCTGTGGCTGCCAGCTTTACTCCTTATGTAAGCGCCATTCCCCCATTTGGGTCCTCCATAATAACAGATGCGGGCGTCAGCCTACTAAGAAATTAGGCGTTGCCCTACAAGAGAATTATACCTTGCCCAATAGACGGCACTTGGCCCGTCGCTATCGTTATAGGCTGGCAGACGAAAGCCCGATGAATCGCTCGTTTCGTATCATGTGAGTGGACAGTCGGCTCTTGAGCCGCCTCTGGTCTGGTCATGTTGGTTGTCGCGCGCTACATGCGCGTAAGAGTCCAGGATTGCTTGAATTCACGATGAAGAGTCCATTACAACTCAGCAGGAGAGCCACCGGGGCGGTTGTGACGGTTGCGGCTGTTGTTTGCGCAAGCCTCCTTATGAAATCGGGGCTTGGCCAGCCAGCGCGCGCCAATGCGCCGCAGGGCCCCGGTTCGGTTTCCAACGCCCCTCAAGCCGAAGCGACGGTGGATTTATCACCGGGCCAACTGAAGGCGATCAGCATCGAACCAGTGGGAACTTACCTTTTCCCCGTTGAGAAAGAAGCGGTCGGCACCATCAGTTTCGTTGACGATCTGTCGGTTCAGGTTTTCCCGCCCTACCAGGGAAAGCTCATCAAGACATTCGTGGAGCTAGGGGACGAAGTTCAGAAGGGACAGCCGCTCTATACGATTGATAGTCCGGACCTTATCCAGGCCGAATCAACGCTCATCGGGGCTGCCGGAACCTTCGAACTGACCAGCAAGGAACTGGCGCGCGTGAAGGACCTCTACGGAACCAACGGTGTTTCCGAGCGCGAGCTGGAGCAGGCGACCTCCGATCAACAGATGGCCGAAGGGGCGCTCAAAGCCGCGCGCGATGCGGTCCGCGTTTTCGGCAAGACGGAGGCGGAAATCGAGCAAATTGTGGCCACGCGCAAGATTGACCCCGCCCTGATGGTGCGCAGTCCGTTGACTGGTGAGGTGACATCGTACAACGCCCCGCCGGGCCTCCTGGTGCAGCCAGGGACCGCTCCAGCCCCGTTCTCGGTCGCCGACACCTCGCTCAAGTGGATGCTGGGAAATGTTACCGAAAGCGACAGCCCGCTCTGCCATGTCGGGCAAGCTGTCGAAGCCAATGTGATGGCCTATCCGGGTCGTGTGTTTCGAGGCAAGATTGCCAAGATATACGCCACGGTGGATCCAAACAGCCATCGAGTAACGATCCGCTCCGAAATTGCGGATCCCCAACATGAGCTGCGTCCCGGAATGCTCGCCAGCTTCGTGATTCGGGTTGAAGACCCTGCGGAGTCCGTCGCCATACCGATGACGGGGGTGGTCCGGGAGGGCGATGGGACAATGGCCGCCTGGGTGACCACCGACCGCCGCCGCTTTTTGCAGCGAATCCTCAAGCTTGGCCTGCAACGAGATGGCCGGTATCAGGTCCTCGAAGGCTTGCAGCGCGGAGAACTGGTCGTGGCCGATGGGGCCGTCTTCCTCAGCAACATGCTGCACGCCCCACCGTCCGACTAAGTCTCTCAATAAGGGCCGATCATGCTCAAGTCCCTCATTGCATTCTGCCTGAGCCGCCGAGCGATCGTTATGTTCGGCCTGGTGGCGTTTGCCGGCGCCGGGTTCTTCGCCTATAAGCAGCTCAACATCGAGGCCTATCCCAACCCCACGCCGGTCATCCTCGAGATCACCGCCCAGGCGCCGGGTCTCTCCGCCGAGGAGATGGAGCGTTACTACACACGCCCGATCGAGATCGGACTTTACACGACGCCCGGCATTGACGTCATCCGCTCCACCTCCTTCTATGGCTTATCCTTCGTCCGCGTCGTCTTCAACTATGGCGTGGACTTTCACTTCGCTTACAGTCAGGCGGCGGTCGCGCTGCAACAGAATGTCAGCCTCCCGGGCGGTCAGACACCCACGATCCAGCAGAACAGCACGACCGGGGAGATCTATCGTTACCAGGTGATCGGCCCGAAGCATTTCGGGCTGACCAATCTCCGTACCGTTCAGGATTGGATCGTACGGCGGCGGCTCTTGACCATTCCCGGCATCGTTCAAGTCAACAGTTGGGGCGGCCCAACCAAGGAGTTCGACGTCGAGGCCGATCCGCACAAGCTGGAGACCTACAACATCACGGTGCCGCAGGTGCTGACCGCCCTGGGCAACGCCAACCTCAACGTGGGTGGGCGCGAAATCCGCATCGGCCAGCAGTCCATCAACATCCGCGGCGTCGGCCTGATTGACGACGGCGGCGCTGATGATTTGACCCAGGGCTACAAGGTGGATGACATCGAAAACGTGGTCCTGGCCCAAGCCAATGGCGTCCCGGTGCTGGTGAAAGATGTCGCCAAGGTGTCGGTGGGCTATGTGCCAAGGCTCGGCATTTTGGGCCGCGACCACGAGGACGACATGGTGGGTTCGATCGTGGTAATGAGCCGGACCGAGCATGCCCACGACATGATTCCCAAGGTTAAGGCTGAACTTGACCAGATGAACCGCGACGGCACCCTGCCCCCGGGGGTCAAGCTGGTTCCCTATTATGACCGCTCCTCGCTGGTCGCCGTCACCACCCATACCGTTCGGCACAACCTGATTTTCGGATGCTTGCTCGTGTTCTTGATCCAATGGATTTTCCTGGGCGATCTCCGCAGCGCCCTGGTCGTCGGGTTCAACATCCCCTTTGCGCTGTTCTTCGCCATTATCCTCCTGGTCCTGCAAGGGGAAAGCGCTAACCTCCTGTCCGTC
>Ga0181532_10001668_pt1 | contig 21248 bp, 19 predicted proteins | sample PEATcosm2014_Bin_33_FD_119768 | JGI IMG/M metagenome (GOLD analysis project Ga0181532, IMG submission 119768) | Peatland microbial communities from MTU Mesocosm Facility, Houghton, MI, USA - PEATcosm2014_Bin11_30_metaG | ecosystem: Environmental > Terrestrial > Soil > Wetlands > Peat | place... | reverse complement strand
GCTGATGAAGATCCAGCCGGCGCCGATCCCATGCGAATCAGGAAATCCGACCCCGGGCTCGTTCCATACGTCGTCACCCGGCGATGGACGTGCGGCAGCAATCTCTGCAGCACCGCGTCGTCATTGCATCCAACGACCACGCCATAAAACGGAACCCGCTCCATGAATTCGAGAAACGTACGGCGAACGTCGCGCATGTCGCGATAGCAGTCCATATGTTCGCGGTCAATATTCGTGACCACCGAGAGAATCGGCGAAAGCTTCAGAAACGACCGGTCACTTTCGTCCGCCTCGGCAACCAGGTATTGCGACTTGCCGAGGCGCGCGTTCGAGCCCAGCGCGTCCACGCGCCCGCCGACCACGACTGTGGGATCGAGCCCGCCCGCCGCGAGCACGGCCGCGACCATCGAAGTCGTTGTGGTCTTCCCATGCATGCCGGCGATGGCGATACCGTACTTCAGCCGCATCAGTTCGGCCAGCATCTCGGCCCGCTGAATCACGGGGATATGCAAGCGGCGAGCTTCGGCGACTTCGGGGTTATCGGCCTTGATCGCGGAACTGGTGACCACAACATCCGCGCCTGCGATGTTGGCGGCAGCGTGTCCTTCGAAAGTGGACGCGCCCAGCGCGCCGAGTCGCTCGGTGACCACCGATGTTTTCAGGTCGGAGCCGGAAATCTGGTAGCCAAGATTCATCAAGACTTCGGCAATCCCGCTCATGCCGATGCCCCCGATACCCACGAAATGAATGCGCTGAATCTTGGCGAACATGAAAACCTAAACCCCGAACGAACGCTGATAATAGACGATCGACCATTTAACCGCGGAGATCGCGGAGCACGCAGAGAAGGTTCGGGATTCCCCAGTGCCCTCTGTGACCTCTGTAGTTAAGTTTCTTTCTCTGCGACTTAGCGCACTCTGCGGTTAAAGGTCCTACTCACCGTCGGCGAGTCGTTTCACCATCTCCGCAATTTCTTCGACCGCCTTGGGGTGCGCCAACGACTTCGCCGCCGCTGCCATACTCTGCAGCCGCCCGGAATCGCCGATCAGTGCGGCAATCGTGTCGACCAGGTACGCCGCACCCAGATTGCTTTCTTCGACCACCACCGCTGCGCCCGCCCGTTCGAGCGCCCGGGCGTTTACGTTTTGGTGGTCATCGGCAGCGGCCGGAAACGGCACAAAAATCGCCGGCTTGCCTGCCGCGGTAATTTCGCCCACTGTGCTCGCCCCCGAGCGGCACACCAGCAAATCGGCGCGCGCGAACGTGCCCGGCATGTCGTCATTGAACTTGTGGACTTCTCCCGAGATTCCCGACTGCTGATAAGCGGCCAGCACATGATCGTAGTCGCGCTGCCCGGTCTGGTGAATGATGTGGATGCCGGGAATCTTTTCGCGCAAACCGGCCAACGACTCGATCATCGCTTGATTGATGGCGCGTGCTCCCTGACTGCCTCCAAAAACCAGCAGCGTGGGCGCGCCCCCGACTTGAGAAGAAACGGTCTTGGGAGGAATCAAAAAAAACGCCGAACGCACTGGAACGCCCGTGACTTTGCAGTGAGGAAAATACCGGCAAGTCTCTTCAAAGTGCACCGCCGCCGCGGAAACCCAGCGCGCGATCATGCGATTGGCGAATCCTGGTACGACGTTAGGCTCGAAGGCCAGTGTCGGAAGGCGGCGACGAATCGCGGCGACCATTGCCGGCCCCGAGGCGTAGCCCCCGACCCCGATCACGACCTCAGGATCGAAATCCGAGAGCATTCGCGAAGATGCCGCGATGGCACGCGGCAAATCGAACATCGTCTTCGCCCGCGTGATCAGGCTGACATTTTTCAGCGCGCCGACCTGAATCAGTTCCAGAGGAAACCCCGCCTGCGGCACCAGCCGCGTCTCAATGCCGCGAGCCGTCCCGATAAAAAGAACCTCGGCGTCAAATTGCTTCTTAAGCTGCTGGGCAATGGCCAGTGCCGGAATAACGTGTCCGCCCGTGCCGCCGCCTGCGATGATGATGCGCATGAAGTTTGGTTCCGCTAAAGATTCGTATCAGAGCATACCTTCAGGCATGCCGCCGGGGCCCACAATAAACGCGCCTTCAGGCGCTGGAATCCCGGCTTCAACCCTAGGGTCTCACGTCACCTTTCCTACTCGCTCATCGTCGCGTACTTCTTTCTCGCCTCCTGCAGCATCGACAGCACTGACTCCTTCTCGGCCTCCGTATTCCATGAACTGTTACTCCGCGCCGCCGCAATCAAGCGGTCAAGCCACGCCACGAAATAAGCCGCATCCGACGCACTGCGAACTGGCGCTCCTGCCACGCTCACATACACCGGGCTGGTCGTCGCATACGGATACAAATCAAGAATCGGATACTCCGCCTTGTCGCTGAAAGCGCGTAGAACGCACCATCCGCTGGTATCAAGCGTGATCGAGCCATCAACGTGTGCCGAACTGTGGGTGCTATCCATGGCAAGCTCCCGCGCCACCTTCTCGTTACAAACGATTTGCAGATGATCCACCGGAACCATCGAGTTCATCTCAGCCGAAAATCGCACTTCTTGTTTTTTCTCCAGACGCACTTCCCCGCCAATCGCCTGCCTTCCCAGCAAAAACCGGAGCAGCGGCCCGTTCGTCGCAAATGTCCGCCCCGCCTTGATCGCCGCCAGCCAGGGCTCAATCTTCAGCGGGCCAGGCTTCAGTTCCGCATAAACGCGATTCAACCCTACCGGCCCACGCAATGACGCGTAATTGCCCATGAAATCCGTGCCCGCGGCCGTGGGTAAGCGAAACCCACAATTCAGTAGCTTGTACCAAACCTCAGCCGTCGACTTATGATCGGAAAAACCAAGTACCTCGATGTAATCCACCTTACCGAGCGCCACATCCGCGGGTAACTCGGCAGTGAGAGATGCATCTTTTACAGGATTGGGAACACTGTCAAAAGGATGCACGTATCCCACCAGCGCACCTTGTTCATGCGCCATGTCAGCGACGTTCGCGTTTGCCGGATAGAGGCTGGCAGCCGCGGTATTCGGATAAGCTGCATAGCCCGGAAGAATGAAGTTATGCGTGAGGTTCAGCAGTCCCAGGTGCCCCCAGTAACTGGTGTGAAACTCCTGTCCGTGCAGCAGCAGATGATCCGCAGTTGAAGCTGGATCCAGTCGGGGCGAAAAATACGCCATGTCTGGAATGCGCTGCTCCTTATTCACCACCAGATCTTCCACAATTGCCAGGTTCTCAGCCGCGGCCTGCTCCACCAGATGCGCTGGCGTATTTCGGTAGGTCCCCGCATAGTTCATATGCACATGAACATCGCCGCTCACCCAATTCGATGTTGCATCCACCTCAGCAAAAAGTGGAACCATACAAATCGTGAGCTGCGTGGTGCCATCGGCCTTAACACTGACTTTATGCTGCTCAAAATGATTCTCAAATCCGCGCATGACGTCCACTTCAACATCGCCAGCAGGCACGGTTATTTCCGCGACTCCCGATGTGTCGAAGTAGTGCGCTTCAAACGACCGCTCCGAGCGATCAAAGCTGTCGTCGGCGTGCATCCATGCGTTATCGGAAGCGTAAGCCAAGCCGTCCGCGCCCATCACGAAAACCCGCGCTGCCACTGGATTTCCGCTACCATCCACCACGCGCAGCGCGATGCGCCCCATCGGCTCAAGATATTTCCGTTCGCGCGCAACCACTTCCGTCTGCTCCCCGCCCGGAATCGTTTGCACCCACAGCGAAGTGTTTCCGTTTCGATTGGAGATAAACGCGATCTTCGAACCATCCGGCGACCACCGCGGATTCACGTTGTCAAAAGCGCCATAAGAAATCGGGAACGCATCCCCACCGGCAGCAGGCATCAGCCACAGCTGATGCCAAGATTGTCCGAGATAGGACGCATAAACCATGCGCTTGCCGTCAGGCGAAAAGTCCGGACGTGCCTTCCAATTTGTCTCTTCGTAATGAATTTCATGTGCCTTGGCGCCCGGTTCCGCTTTGACCTTCCAGAATCCGCCCGTGCCGTGAATGTGTCCACGATTCGAGACAAACATAATCTCTGACCCATCCCGCGTCCAGACCGGACTGATCTCGTGATCAACCTGGCTGTAATAATAACGAGGCAGAGGGCTGACATTCTCCGGGGTAAGTTGCCGAACGTCACTGAGTAATCCATCTTCGAAACAGCCGACAAAGATATGAAAGTGTCCCTTATAGGAGGTCGATACGAACGCCAGCCGCTTCCCATCCGGCGAGAAACGCGGCTCCAGATTCACCGCGCCTCCGGACGTCATCTGCCGCGTCCGTCCATCCCGCATATCCAGCGACCACAACTCGACGGCGTCGTGATCGTAGCGCGCAAATACCACCCACCGCCCGTCATCCTTACTCGACCAGTCCGGTTGATAGTCATACCCCGGTCCGGCCGTGAGCTGCTCCGCCTTCGCGCTGCGCAGTTCCTGCCGCCACAGCGAGCCCGCCATCGAGTAGACAAGACTGTAGGAATCGGGCGACCAGGCCGCAGCGCTCGGCCCCGTCGTCAACTGCGGCAGATACATTTCTCTGAAGTAATAAGGATGCGGCAAATCAATCTGCTTGAGCACCGGTTCGCGCTGCGCGAAGCAAGAAATACAAGTAACGAGCAGCAAGCAACCCAGACGAAACTCCAACGAGAAACCTCCACCGTGCGAACTCAACCACGAGTTACTCCGCAACTCGCGCCCTCCTCGCCCACGCCCAATTCAGCAATGCCGCTCCGACCGTTGCAGCCAAAATCAGCGACTTACTCAAATCCACCTGCGTTGCCAGCACCACGGCAATCCCGACGCCTAGGACAGCCAGCACCTGCCCTCCAGGCAGCCGGAACCCAGCCGCCAGCCGCCGTTTTCGCCGCAAAGCGATCAGAGCGGCGCAGACCACAGCGTAGTAGAACAGCCGCGCAGCCACCGACAGCGTCACATTCCACGCAAAATTCCCACCGATCGCCAAACCCCACACTGCGGCCGTAAAGAACAGAATGGAAAACCAGGGAGTGTGAAACCGGCTGCTGACCGCGGCAAAGAGCTGTGGCAGATCGCCACCTTTGGCGAGCGCGAACGTGACCCGTGGCATACCCAGCATCTTGGCGCTCAAATACCCGTACACGGAAACCAGCGCGCCGATCGCCACCAGGCCTGCTCCGCGATTGCCCATCGTCGTGCGCGCCACTTCGGCCAGCGGACGACCCGTGGTTGCTCCGGGCCCTAGCACGCCCACTACAACCCATTGCACCAGCGCATAAATCACGGTGCAGGCGATGAGCGCCGCGAACAGCGCGAAACCTGCGTCCCGCGCCGGATTCTTGGCTTCGCCCATGGGTGCCATCGCAGATTCAAATCCACCATAAGCAAAGATCAGCAACATCATCGCCTTCAGCCACGTACTTGCCGGAATCGGCCCCGCTGCGCCCCACGGCGCGGGATGAATGATCGTAACCGCCGCTCCGGCCAACACTACCATCAGCAACGGCAGAATTTTGGCCACCGTGAAAACGTTGCTCACCGCCGTTCCCTGCCGTGCACCCAGAATGTTTACAAGTGCCAGCAGCCCCACCAGTAACGTCAAGATCACAAAACGCGGCCACCATTGTGTCGCCGCCGGCCAGAATACGGCCAGATAAGTAACAAATAAATTCGCAGCCGCTGCCGGAGCCGCCGTCTGTCCGAGGTAGAGCATCCAGCCGACCAGAATTCCCATCAGCCGCCCGAACGCGGTGCGTGCGTAGAGGTAAGGTCCGCCTGCTTCGGAAAATTGCGAGGCCACCTCGGCGTAGCAGGCCATAATCACGCCCATCGCAGCCCCCGCAATCAATACAGCCACGACGCTGCGTTGGCCGAGGAGCCCGGCCACCGTGGCTGGCAACCCAAAAATGCCACTCCCGATAATCGAATTCACCGCCAGCGCAGCCAGGCTCCAACGGCCAATGGCTCGCACCAATCCAGTTCCCATTTGGCTGGTTTGTGGTGAGGTCATCGCGAAACCGTTTGTACCACATCCAGCCCCTCCCTTGGATTAAACTTCTTCACGGGCTGTGAGTCTGGCGATCCGAAGCGGCCCCTGGGAGCGTACTTCGCTGTGGCTGCATCCATCTCCGACATCCGGCTCTTGCTGAAAGTCAAGTCCCTGCCCAAGTCGTCCGACTCCCGGCGCGTTTTCATCACCGGAGGAACCGGCTACATTGGGAGCAGTCTCATTCCCATTCTTCTCGAACGTGACCATCGGGTTCGCGCACTGCTCCGCCCCGGCTCGAAGGCCAAGCTACCCGCCGCTTGCGAAGTTGTCTCCGGCAATGCGCTGGACGCCAACACTTACCGCCAACTTATTCGTCCGGCCGACACCTTCATCCACTTAGTCGGCGTCCCTCATCCGTCTGCAGCGAAGGCCGCCGAGTTTCGCGCCATTGACCTGGTCTCCGCTCGCGAGGCCATCTCCGCCTGCGCTGAACTCGGCATGCATCATTTCATCTATCTCAGCGTCGCCCACCCCGCTCCCCTGGCGATCAGGAAGGACTACATCGCCGTGCGCGCTGAGTGCGAACAGATGATCCAAGAAAGCCGACTCAATTCCACCATCCTCCGCCCTTGGTTCGTGCTCGGGCCGGGGCATCGCTGGCCCTATGTACTGCTGCCCTTCTGCAAACTGTGCGAGTGGCTCCCATTCACGCGCGCCACTGCACTCCGTCTGGGTCTGGTTACTCTTGAGCAGCTAATCCTGGCGCTGGTCGAGGCTGTGGAATCGCCCGCGCAAGGGACCCGCATCGTCGGTGTCCCCGAAATCCGCTCTGCCGGGCTGAACATGTCCGCGGAAACCCGCAAAAGCGCCTGAAAATCGCCGCCTGAAATCGCTCGCTCCGCGCGCCTTTCGACCGAAGGTAACTTCAATTACCGAAGCTCATGCACACGGGGAACCTTCCCCCTCGAGCTCCGGAATGCGATCTTGGTAGCACGCATTCGTCACGAATGCCCGGTAGGAACGGAAAGGGACCACATGGATCGCGAGAATCGGGAAAGCATGGAAGACATCCATCTTCGCATTTTGCGGGTTACGGACGACCTGCGCGTCATCCAGCGCGAGCTCAACTGCGCCGCCATGCAAGCCCCCACCGACCCCGAACTCATGGAAGCTCTCGCCGACCCGCCGGAGATGGAATCCATCCAGGTACTCAAGTCCGCCCTCGACCAGATGCGTCACTTCCTCTGGTTCTACATGCAGGTTGTTACCAGCGATTCCGAGATGGGTGAGAAATTCCGCCAGACCTTGCGGCAGGATGTCCCCGCGCGAGCCCCCGAAATGGAGCAGCAGTTCCAGAGCGCCACCGATGCCATCATGCTGCGCTATCTCGCCGACAGCAAATTCCGCAAACCTAATTAAGATTCCAAGGCCGCTACCGCCTACCTTTCGAGGTGGCCGTTTGCGATGATGTGTGGCGCAGATAACCCGTGTGGCGCGGGCGCCCCCGCCCGCGGCCGTTGTTCTTGTTCTTGCTCTTGCTTCTGCCTCAAGTCAGCATGAGGCCCGGCCCCTGAGTTAAAATCCAGTCGTTGCCGAATCCTCCGCAGATGCGTACCGCCGAACCCGCCGACGCTTCCGCAATCGCGCGCCTGGTGAACGCCGCCTTTCGCCCCGAGCGTTTCTTCATCGACGCCGACCGCACAAATCCTGAGAAAGTCGGCGCGCTTCTTCAGAAAGGCAAATTCCTCATGCACCTCGAAGACGGAGTGCTGGCCGGTTGCGTTTACGTTGAACTGCGCGGCGAGCGCGGTTACTTCGGATTGCTGGCAGTCGATCCGAAGCGTCAGCGTTCTGGAATCGGCGCTCGCCTGATCGCCGTCGCCGAACAGCACTGCCGCTCCGCCGGATGCCGGTTCATGGATCTCACCTTCGTGGATGTCCGCCGCGAACTGCCCGCCTACTACCAGCAATTTGGCTATGTCGCGAACGGCACATTACCATTTCCCGCAGATCAGATCACCAAGGTCCCTGTCCACCTCGTCCAGATGTCGAAGCCGCTATAAGACGCGTGAGCTTGTCAGCGCCCCCGCCCCAAAAAAAGCCGGAGCCCGCAGGCCCCGGCTGTCCAGTTGGTTGTGTGCCCGGATAAAATCTATCTGTAGAGACGCGGCTTGCCGCGTCTCGCCGTCTACGCGCTCCGTCGCGGCCGCACCGTCAAGTCGCGTACCTGCGCCAGAATGCTCGACATCTGCATCCCGTTCAGCTGCGACAAATACGGCAAAACCTCGGCCACGAACTGATCTTCCATCAACTCGCGGACTTCTTCCTGCCGGTTCCGTTCTCCACCAGAGAGCAGATCCGGCACGCTGACCTCGAGCGCCCTCGCCAGTCGCTCCAGCGAAGATAGAGTCGGCGTTGCCTTTTCGTTTTCGATTTTCGACACGTAAGTCCGCGGCACCGACATGCGCAGCGCCAGTTGCCGCTGACTTAAGCCGTTGCGCAGCCGCAGCGATCGGATCGAGAAGGCCAGCTTCAGATGCCCGCGCCCGTTAGAATGCAGGCTCACCGGCAGCGCTTCTGGCGCCGGAGTCATAGCGGCAACCTCCGCCTCGTCCTCATCCAAGGGCAGACGGCAACGGCGGCAAAGACTATTTGATGTGCGGAATTGCACCAAAAGACAACGGTCGCAGCGTACAACTTCCCGTGAGTCCACGGGGGTTAATGTGGTAGCCATTCAGGTTTTGCGAGTGCCAGAGCGGGGGCTACTCTCAAAGCCAACTAGTGCGTAATCTGCTGGATTGGGCCTGTGGATGTCAAGACAAAAGTAGGAGAAAACAAAGCGCTTACCTGAGAAAGCAGCACACAACCAGCTAAAATCACAAGAAAACGGGTAGAAAACCATGAATCAACGCGATGCAGCGTGGTGTTTACTAACTGAGTTCACCCAGTCGGAAAGTCTTAGGAAACATGCGCTCGCAGTCGAGGCGTGCATGCGCGCCTACGCCCGCAAAGCCGGAGCCGACGAAGCATTATGGGGCTTGGTCGGGCTTCTCCATGACTTCGATTACGAGAAATATCCGAGTGCCGACGACCACCCCTACAGAGGTTCCGAGATTCTGAAAGAACGCGGCTATTCCGAAGAAGTGCGGCGCGCCATCATGTCGCACGCGGAATACAGTGGTGTCGCGCGCCTCTCGCCGATGGAAAAAACGCTCTTCGCCTGCGACGAACTGGCGGGATTCATAACCGCTTGCGCGCTAGTCAAGCCGAGCAAGTCGCTTGCCGAAGTCGAAGCCCCGTCTGTCCGAAAAAAAATGAAAGACAAGGCCTTCGCCCGCAGCGTTCACCGCGAAGACATCATCGAAGGCGCAGCCGATCTCGGTTTGGATCTTGAAGAGCACATTGCCTTCTGCATCGCTGCCATGAAGACGATCGCCAAAGATCTGGGCCTCGCAGGCAGTGCATAGAGCGCAACAGGAGACATCTGGCAGGAATCTCTCCAACCGCGTCCTACTATCCGTCAAGAAAAACCCTGCCACCCAGAAGATGGCAGGGTAATTTTCAAGTACGCCGGTTGTTATTTTCCGTAGAAGTAGTCGGCGAACGATTGTCCGTTCGGAACTCCAACCCCGGTCACGTTATCCCAGCCTTTCTTCGTTTTCAGGCCGGAATCGGTACCGAATGTGATGACAAGCGCGGTGTCCTCGTAGAAGGGGTAGTCCCAGATCGCATCGACGAACGATCCTGTGACTCCGGCCACTTCCGCCGGGGTGTACTTGTTGGTGACGCTCGACTCTTGAATGCTTGCTTTAACGTTGGTCTTCGACGTCTGCGGAACGACGTCCAAGATTGTTCCCGCCGGCATCGTATACAGATACGGAGCAGCCTGACCGAGCGCTGCACCACCTCCAGCCAGAGCTTCCTGATTGGCGATGGCCCATATCCCGGAGAACATGGGACAGGCCACGCTCGTTCCTCCCCAGACCTGCCATACCTGTTCGGGAAGCTGACCAGGCACGGAAATGAGGATTACAACACCGGTGAAGGGATCGGCTAGCCAGGAAACGTCGGGAAGTTGACGGTACTTGCCCGGCAGCGCTTTCTGATAAGCAGGCTTGGGGAAGCCAGCGAGACAATTGCCGGAGGAGTCTTGCACAGCGCAGGTGCTAGGTCCGCCGCCCGCGCCCGCGTAGAAGCCGAAGTGAAGCGGTGGATCAGGCACGTATCCAGTCTCGGCCAGCAGAACTTCATTGTTTCCCCAACCATCCTGCCATGCGATTGAGTTGTCGGAGTTTAGCGCCAGGGTGACTCCACCTACTGACGTTGCGTATGGGGAATCCGCGGGATAGCTAACCGACGCCGGGATTCCACTATAACCGAAGGTGAAGTCGCCACTGTCACCACTGGAAAAGTCGGTGGCAATTCCGAGGACATCGCCAATCTCGGAAATCAGATTGCCGTTATCCAACTCGCTCGCGGCGACATACATTTCTTCGGCCCCATAACTGCCCGAGAGAACGTTGGCGAGACCATCGTCTATGGCCGTATATTCGGCTTGGTCGATGTCCTGAAAAGTAGCGGAAGGAGGAACGATCAGGTTGATGTTCGCGCCGGGAGCAACTGCATGCGCCCACTCGACGTCAATATTGATTTCTGTCTGATCGGCGGAGATGCAAAGGCTGGGCGAAGGGATGTAGGTGATGGTCAAGTTCGGCGCTGGCAATCCAAAATACGCCGAGAACGCTGCGGCATCGTTCTGGATGGTGGAGGAACCGCACCAGTCAATAATCCCGATGGTCTGGCCAGTGCCGTCATAGCCTTCCGTGTAGAGACCTGAAAGGTTATACGCCGTCTGAATTTCCGGCGGCGTGTAGGCGCAGCCGGGGCTGGTCAGACTCTGCAGATTCAAGTGATTTCCGGAGTAAGTCCCGATGGGGTATGAGCCGTTATTGTTGGTGGAAAAGGTCTCAGTTTCCACACCGTTAAAACAATTGTTGGTGTAGAAACTATCGTCGGCCGGCGCCGCCTTTGAGTTGACGCCTGCGGCCTTGGAGGTGGGGGGAGCGGTCGGTCGAGCCATCATCGGATGTTCATAGACGCCCGTGTCCAGACCAGAAACTGACTTTACCAGCGTCGCGACAGCGCCGTCGATGTACGGGTCTCGGTCATTGGCGCGGAGCGTTTTCTTTCCGACCTGATAATTGTTCAGTTGTACGTGGAAAGCGGACTGAACGTCAGCCACGGTGCCCCGCGCTCTAACGAAAAAGTTGTCGGGAGCGACCTTCACTATTTTCAGGTTGTGGGCTTCGAAAAACTGCTGCACCGTCTTCGCTTCTTCCGCCGTCGGCGCAAAGCGTGCCGCGAACTGGGACCGGCTCAGGAATTGACGATACTTGGGAGATGCTGGATCGTAAAGTTGGCTTGCCAAAGCGTCGAGTTCGCCGCGATTGTGAGGATTCAACCAGATGCTGACCTCAATCGTCTTGGACGGATCCTCGCTGCCGAGACTCTTTGCGGTAAAGACATAGGCGGGTGTGTTGTGCGCAACCAGTTTGCCGCCCACTGTACTGGCCGATGCCAGCGCACAACTCATCGCGATAACAACTACCACACCCAGCCAGACGAAACTGACACCTGCGTTTGCAGAGTTGTTTTTTTTGTTCATTGCTCCCTCCCCTGGGAGAAGTTGCGTGAAGTCAGAACTGAAAAGTCCATGCGCCTACGAAGCGCCGACCGTTGCGGTCCAAAACTTCAGAAGTGATGAGAGTTGAAAACATGGACTGGAAGTGTCGCACTAAATTGCTAGCCCCGTGACAACTTCAGCCCGTTGAGTGAAATGCGGCAATGCTAGCCCGTTCCTGCGCACTTGGCAACATGTTCCCAAGTCTTTTTTTTGTTTACATCCATCGACGGGACAGTGTGCACTATTTTGCAGTCGTTACTTTGGCGGGATAGATCTTCCCGAGGAATTTCATTCCTCCCGTTACCGCAGCACCTCGGCTATTTTCCCGCCGGCGATCAGTTCCGCGATGTGCGCGAAATCCTGGTACATCACGCGGTCCTTCTCCATCGTCCGGCACACCGCCCGAATCGCGGCGTGCGCCTGCTGCAAGGGCTTAGAAGTCTTCAGCGGCGCTAGGAAGTCAATCGCCTGTGCCGCCGCCATGGCCTCTATGGCCAGTGTGTTCCGTGTGTTGTCGACGACTTTCTTGAGCTTGTTCGCCGCCGTCATGCCCATGGAGACGAAGTCTTCCTTATTTCCCGACGTCGTAATCGAATCGACCGACGCAGGATGCGCCAGCACTTTGTTCTCACTCACCAACGCGGCGGCGGTCACTTGCGGCATCATGAAGCCTGAGTTCATTCCAGCGCCCTGCGCCAGAAATGGCGGCAGGCCTTCACTGAGCGCGGGGTTCACCATGCGCTCCAGCCGCCGCTCGCTGATGCCCGCCAGCGCGCTCAAAGCAATCGCAAGAAAGTCGAGCGCGAACGCCAGCGGCTCGCCGTGAAAGTTTCCGCCCGAGAGCACGTCGCCCTCGCCATCCATCGCCTTCGGATTCTTCACGAATACCAGCGGGTTATCGACCGCCGAGTTCGTCTCCGTCTCGAATATGAGGCGGCAATGCGCAAGCGTGTCGCGCACCGCGCCATGCACCTGCGGAATACAGCGCAACGAGTAGGCATCCTGCACCCGGCCACAATCGCGATGCGACTCGCGAATCTCACTTTGTTCAAGCAAACGGCGCAGGTTTGCGGCCGTTTTGATTTGTCCGGCATGGGGTCGAGCCTTTTGAATGCGCTCATCGAAAGCGACGTTGGTTCCCTTGAGAGCGTCGCATGCCATCGCGCCGATGACGTCGGCGGTATCGACCAGGGTCTCCGCTGCGAGCATCATCAGAGTGCCGATAGCAAGCATGGCTTGTGTCCCATTGATGAGCGACACCGCTTCCTTCGCTTCCAGCACCAAAGGCTTAATCTGTGCGCGCTTTAACGCTTCGGCGCTTGCGATGCGCGCGCCTTTTTCGTCAAAACATTCGCCTTCACCGATCAATGCCAGCGCAAGATGCGCCAGCGGCGCAAGATCGCCGCTAGCTCCTACACTTCCCTGCGATGGGACCATCGGCGTTACGCCACGATTGAGCATCTCGCAGATGGTGTCGATGGTCATGGCGCGCACGCCCGAGTTGCCCTTCGCCAACGAGTTGGCGCGCAGAAGCATCATGGCGCGCGTGTCGGCGATCGCAAGCGGTTCGCCGACGCCGACAGCGTGCGAGCGCACCAGGTTCACTTGCAGCTCGCGGACTTGGTCGCCAACGATGTGCACATCGCTCAGCTTGCCGACGCCAGTCGTGATGGCGTAAGAGATTTTGTTACTGGCGACGAGCGCGTCAACAACCGCGCGGGCGCGATTGACGGCCTCGCGCGCGTCAGGATCAAGGAGCACGGGCCGGCGTGTGTCGAAGTGCGCTACTTCGCGCACGGCTTCGAGCGTCAGATCGTTTCCGTTAATGTGCAGGGCTTTCAAGTCAGTTCCCGGTCTCTGGCTTCGAGTTTTTCACTTTGCTTGCAAAATCACCTTGAACGGATACAACGTTGCCGTCATCACACCCTTCTTTACGGCCGGATCCCCGTCCATGATCTGGCGGGCGGCGTCTTCGGACTCAGCGCGGAAGATCGTAAGTCCCATCGTGTTTTCATCGACGGTCAGGGTGCGGCCTACAAGAATGATTACGCCTTGCGTATTGAGGCCTTGGAGATATGCGAAGTGTTCGGCTACTACGGCCTGTTCTGCGTCGGTCGGGCCGGTGCGGAGCATGTCTCCGCGGACGAGTTGAAGTCGGTAGAGGAACTCTTGCATCGGACTATCCTCACTATCTCCCGATCGCGGCTCGGAACATTTTCATATATTTTTCCGGCAGCGCGCGCGGTTTCATTCTTGCGTCAGCGACGATGTGCGTGGTCTCGCCTTCGGCCAGCAACTCACCGGTTTTCGCATTTCGAAGCTCGTATCCGAAGCGGATCACTTTCTCCCGCACGTGCTTCAGATACGTGTGCACGATGACCTCGTCATCATAGTGCACGGGAGCCTTGTAGCGGCACTGGGCATCGACAACCGCAATGAAGCAGTCGTCTTCCCGCTCCATATCTTTATAGGTAAAGCCGAACTGGCGGAGGAGTTCGACACGTCCCACTTCGAACCAGATGAAATGATTGGCGTGATAAACGACGCCCATCTGATCGGTTTCTGCATAACGGACGCGAATGCGAGTTTCATTCACGGTCGCGCTCGGACTTACATTTGCAGATACAGATGTATGGTGCCGGGTCATCGACCCGTCCACTTTGGCTTGCGCTTTTCCAGGAACGACTCGATTCCTTCGCGAAAATCGGCACTCTGGCGAATGCCCGCATTTTCGCGGATGGCGGCTTCAATTTGCGCATCGAGTTCCGCGCGTGCGTGATCGGTAAGCAGGCGCTTGGTAAGGGAAAGCGATAGCGGACTGTTCTCCGCCAACTGCGCGGCGAGTTCGCGGGCGCGGTCGAGCAGCTTTTCCTGAGGAACAATTTCGTTGATCAGGCCCATCTTCAGGGCTTCCGCGGCGTCGAAGATGCGGCCCGTAAGCAACAGGTCGCGGGCGATTTTCTCACCGACCTGGCGCAGCAGGAAAGTCGAGACGATGGCGGGCACGAATCCGATGCGGACCTCGGTGTAGCCAAACTTGGCATCCGGCGTGGCAAGTGTGAAATCGCAGAGCAGGGCCAGTCCAGTGCCCCCGGCAACGGCCGCGCCGTTGACCGCCGCGATCGTTATCTTAGAAAACTCATAGAGAGAGCGGAACAGGCTGACCATGGTTCGCGAGTCTTCGAGATTTTGCTCGGGCGTACGGCCGATCAGGGATTTCAGGTTCTCAAGGTCCATGCCGGAGCAGAAGGCCTTCCCCGCCCCGGTCAAGATCAGGATGCGGGCGGACGATTTGTTCACTTCGTCCAAAGCGCGAATCAGATCTCCAATGAGTTCGTAGCTGATGGCGTTGCGCTTGTCGGGACGGTTGAGGGTAATGGTGGCGACGGCGGCGTCGAAGGCGAGTTGGAGCGTTTTGTAGTTCATGCGTAAGCCTGGAACGGGTGTATGTGCATTGCTTCTTGTCTCTTCGTCCTGAACGACAACCTTGTCATCCTGAGCGAAGCGAAGGATGACAATTCAGTGATTGTACAAACGTCATCCTGCAACAGAAGCTTTGTAGCGCGCGCCGATTTCGGCTGTCGCTCTCAACAATGCCTCCAGCGGTTTCAGCGCGGGCAATTGCGCGCCGCGGCCGCGCAGGGTTTCGATTACTGTTTCGGTCGCAATATTCCCCACCAAGTCATCCTGCGCGAAGGGGCATCCGCCCAGGCCACCGATGGCCGAATCGAAGCGACGGCAGCCGGCATCATAGGCTGCGATGATTTTCGCGGCGGCTTGGTCAGCGCGGCTGTGCAAGTGGACTCCGATTTCGAGATAGTCATATTTCGCCAGCACCGCGGACACCACTTCCCGAATCTTTTCCGGTGGCGCCACGCCCACGGTGTCGGCGAGTGAAATCATGTGAATCTCCTGCAATTCGAGCAGGGCTACGGCTTCGACAACCTCATCGACGGTCCAAGGGTCGTCGTAAGGATTGCCGAAGGCCATCGAGATGTAGACGACGGTTTCGAGTCCAGCCTCGTCGGCTTTCTTTTCGACCTTTTCCAGTTCCTCGATCGCGTCTTCCAGAGTCTGCCGTTGATTGTTCTGCAGAAAGGTTGGCGAGATCGAATACGGGAAACCCAGAGTGCGCACGGCATCGGTCGCGATCGCTCGCTGCGCCCCTTTTTCATTCACCACGATGCCGATGATTTCCACGTCGTCCGGCGGATCGAGTTCTTTCAGAACTGTTTCCGAGTCGGCCATCTGTGGGACTGCGTTCGGAGAGACGAAACTGACGGCGTCAATGTGCTTGAACCCGGCGGAGATCAGCGCCTGGAGATAGTTGGTCTTGAGCTCGGCAGGGATCTGACCTTTAAGGCCTTGCCATGCATCGCGCGGGCATTCGATGAGTTTGACTACTTCAGACATATTCACCACGGAGACACGGAGGCACGGAGAAAAGCGAACCCGTTCACAAAACCTTTCTTACAACGCCGCCCCCTACCAGGGTTGCGACGTTGAAGTTGATGATTATGCCGACGTGTTTTCCAGTTAACTTGAGATACGTTAGCAATTGCGATTCGTGGGCTGGAAGGACGTGCTCTGCACACTTCAGTTCCAGTACGACCTCATTTTGAACAATCAGGTCGAGGCGATACCCGCAGTCTAGCTTCACGCCCTTATACTCGACTGGAAGCGGCACCTGACGCTGAAAAGCGAGCCCACGCAAATTTAATTCGCGACATAGGCACTCCTCGTAAGCAGATTCGAGAAGACCCGGACCAAGCGCGCGATGCACTTCGATGGCAGCCCCAATTACCTTCTCAGTGAGATCTTCGTGAAGAAGTTTTCTCCGTGTCTCCGTGTCTCCGTGGTGAATCATGTCTGCAGCACTCCCACCTTGAACTCCGGCACCTCCGGGTTCAGCGATGCCGCTTCCAGCGCTTGCGTGATGGCCTGCCGCGTTTCCATGGGGTCGATAATCTTGTCTATCCAGAGACGCGCCGCACCGTAACGCGGGTCGGTTTGCTCTTCATACGTCTTCTTGGTTGAGTCGAAAAGTTCTTTTCTTTCTTCTTCACTCAACTTTTTGCCGCTGCGCTCCAGTTGTTTCACTTTGATCTCCACCAGCGTGCCGGCAGCGGCATCTCCACTCATAACCGCGTACTTCGCGGTAGGCCAGGCGAATACAAACCGCGGATCGAAGGCCTTGCCGCACATGGCGTAATGTCCGGCGCCGAAAGAACCGCCGACGATCACCACGATCTTGGGCACGACGGAGTTCGACACCGCATTCACCATTTTTGCTCCCGCCTTGATAATGCCGCTCCACTCGGCATCGCGTCCCACCATGAAACCGTTTACGTCGTGGAAAAAGACAAGCGGGATCAGGTTCTGGTTGCAGTCCATGATGAAGCGGGCGGCTTTTTCAGCGGACTCGGTGTAGATGACGCCGCCGAACTCGACGCGCTTGTGGCCTTCGTGGTCGGTCTGGTGCGCGTGGAGTTTCTGGTTGGCGACAATGCCGACGGCGAAGCCTCCGATGCGCGCATAGCCACAAATGAGCGTTTTGCCGTATTCGGGCTTGTATTCGTCGAAGCGGCTTTCATCCACGATGCGCGCCAGAATTTCTTTCATGTCGTAAGGGCGCGCGGGCGAGGCATCATAGGCGCCATAGATTTCCTCGGCCGTCATCGCCGGGTCCACGGGCTTTTTGCGATCCCAGAGAGACTGGCGGCGGTATCCCCACTTTTCTATGAGTGAGCGGATGCGGGCGAGGCAGGCGTCGTCGTTGGGCTCGCGGAAGTCAACCGTCCCGCTGATGGCGGAATGCATGGCGGCGCCGCCCAACTCTTCAGCGGAAACTTTCTGCCCGATCGCGGCTTGCACCAGTGCGGGGCCGCCGAGGAACAGACCGCTGCCGTCGGTCATCAGGACGTGATCGCACATCACGGGGAGATATCCCCCTCCCGCGACGCACATGCCCATGATGGCGGCGATCTGCGGGATGCCCATGGCCGACATGACAGCATTGTTGCGAAAGACGCGGCCAAAATCGTCGCTATCGGGGAAGACGTCTTCTTGCAGCGGGAGGAAGACTCCGGCGGAGTCGACGAGGTAAATGGTCGGAATGCGATTTTCGATGGCGATATTTTGCGCGCGGATAACTTTTTTCGTGGTCATGGGGAAGAACGCGCCGGCTTTCACGGTGGCGTCGTTCACGATAAGCATGACCATGCGGGTGTGAATGCGGGCGAGTCCGGTGATGACGCCAGCGGCGGGCGCGCCTCCCCATTCCTCGTACATTTTGTGCGCGGCATAGAGGCCGAGTTCGAAAAAAGAGCGGGGGTCAGCCAAGAGTTTGATGCGCTCACGGGCGGTGAGGCGCGATTTGGCATGCTGGCTTTCGATGGCTTTGGCGCCTCCCCCTTCGCGCATTTTTTCTTCTTCGTTGCGGACCTGAGCGACCAGGTCGGCGAGCGAGCGCATGTTGGATTCGAAGCGGAGAGAACTGGAGTCAACTTTGGTGGACAGAACGTTGTTGATGGAGATAGCGGTGGATTCGATACGTTCGCGCATGAGGGACAGATTTCGAAACTGATTACGAAACTACTTACTATACCAGCGCAGCGTGTTGATTAAGAACGCGGCGGTTCGGAGCGCGGTGCCTGGCAAAGGCTAACGCTACAATCTAGAAATGTTGCGGAGGATCGCATCCCGGCCAGACTGGCAGATCGCAATGACGGCAGCCGCGGCACTGCGCGTGTTTTATACGGCAACGGCAGGCGCATACATGCCGTTTCTGCATCCGGATCCGGCGCTGATTCGCAGCAATGCGCTCACCGGGAATTTGCCGCCGCCGCATGGTCTATATTACGCGTTGCTTGGAATTTGGGAACGCTTCGATACGCTCTGGTTCTTGCGCATCGCGGAACACGGTTACGACCGGCCCATGGCGGCAATTTTTTATCCCTTGTATCCGGCGGCGATTCGGTTGGTGAGTGGGTTGATGCCGGCGATGGCGGCGGCGTTGCTGGTCTCGACCGCCGCGGCGTTCTTTTTTTTCTGGGGGCTGCTGCGCTTGACGGCGGGGGAATTATCGGAGGTGGGACGGCTCCGCATGCTGCTACTGGTCTGCGCCTGGCCGACCAGTTTCGTGATGTTTGCAGGCTATGCGGACTCCTTGACGCTGGCGCTGGTCGTCTGGGCGGTCGTCTTCGCACGGGAAGCACGGTGGGAAGCGGCGACGGCATGCGGGCTTCTCGCAGGATTGGCGCGGCCTTCAGGAGTGCTGGTTTTCATTCCGCTCGTAGTGATGGCGCTGCGCGGCCGGCAAATCCGGTCGCTGATCGTGGCGCTGACGCCTCTCGGAGTGCTTGGTTATTGGGGCTGGCTGCGATGGTCGGGGCGAATTTCGGTGATGGAGGCCTACCGGCTCTATCAAGGCATGACCATGGTTCCGCCATGGGCGGGCTTCTGGGAATCTCTGCGGCTGATCGTAACCGAGCACGATACGTTGCTGACAATCAAGTTGGCAGCAGTGATTGTGTTTGCCGTGATCAGCCTGCGACGCGAATCGCGAATCCAACTACGGCTAGAGGACAGAGCGTTCGCGCTGGCGGTAATTCTGCAGATGCTGATGTACACAGGGCGTCCACTGCTGGGGGCGGCGCGCTATCTGCTGATGGTGTATCCCGCGTTTCTGGTCTGGGGCGCCTATGCAGAGCGTTGGAATGGGAGGCGGCTCGGATTCTGCGTCACGGCGCTCGCTTTGCTGAATCTGACGTGGATGTGGGCATTTCTGAGCTGGTCGCTGGTTTTGTAAGCCGGTTTCATAGTTCGAGACAACCGGAAGCAGCGGGCCTGGTACTCGCGGGAGCCGGGTCTCTACAAACCTGCTCTGGCTGGATGCGGCGCGAGTCGACTAATAGCCTCGGCGACGGGGTCGACGGCGATGGCATCCACCATTCCGAGTCCGAGCGCTCGGGCCGCGGAAATTCTTTCCGCGGCAACGAAAAGTTCCAACGCTCTGCCCTTCCCGATCAGGCGTGGCAAGCGTTGCGTGCCTCCCCAACCGGTGATGAGGCCGAGAGCCGCGCCGCGATGTCCGAAGACGGCGTGGGGCGCGCCGATTCTGCAATGACAGGCGAGCGCGAGGTCAAGACCTCCGCCCATGCAATGGCCTTCGATCGCGGCAATAACCGGCGCAGGATAGCTGGCGATTGCGTTCATCAGCGCTTGTCCCATGGCAGAGAACTTATGGGCTTCGGGACCGGTGAGTGCGGCGATTTCAGTCAGGTCGGCGCCCACCGAGAAAAACTGGCGATTGCCCGTGATGATCAGCGGCCAAAGCCGGGTCCTCAATTCTGCCTTCAATTCTTCAATGGCTGCGGTCAGAGCGAGCACGCAAGCGCGGGTGAGACGGTTTGTGCCGTCGGGCGACGTGAGACGCAGGATACGTGCCTGTCGGTCGGATTCGATTCGGAAGCAGAGGGAGGACACGGGACCATCTTAGCCGAGGATCGCGTAGGGACAGCCGCCCTCGGCTGTCCGGCGAGGCGAATCCCCGCGGTGATCCTCGGCTGCATGACGGACGAAGCGGACAAAACTTCGCGAACTGCGCTCGCCTTGGACAGCCGGGGCGGCTGTCCCGACGCAAGACTAAACGGCTGGCACGCCGTGCAGCTTTACGTGCTCGCGAATGAACTTAACGATGTCGTCCATGGGAGTGCCGGGCTGGAAGATGCCAGCCACACCGATTTTCTTGAGGCCTTCGATATCCTGATCGGGAATAATACCGCCGACCAGCACCAACACGTCGTCCATTTTATTTTGCTTCAGCAGATCCATTACGCGCGGAACGATTGCGTTGTGCGCGCCCGAGAGAATCGACAATCCGATGACCTGCACATCTTCCTGTAGCGAGGCGCTGACAACCATCTCCGGCGTCTGGCGCAGGCCGGTGTAGATGACCTCCATGCCGGCATCGCGGAGGGCACGCGCGATCACCTTGGCGCCGCGGTCGTGGCCGTCGAGGCCGGGCTTCGCTACGAGGACACGAATTTTGAGGTCAGTAGCCACTGCGATCATTTAACCACAGAGGACGCAGGGGAGCACAGCGGGAACTGAACGCTGGTTGCTCCCGTGGACTGCCTTGCGACCACGCCGGACATCGTACCGATAATTGTTCGCCGGAAGTCGGGGCCGCCTCTCGGACGCGGGAATGTCCACCGAGCCGCTGGCGTCGGAATTCACGCCCTTCGGCGCTTTCGGATTGAAGCACTTCGGTGGATAGCGTTCCAGAATGTTCGATTGCACAGTGGGTCGGTCATGCGCCGCAGAGTATTACCGACCGCTCTTGCGGAGGGCTCGAAGAACGACCGCGCGTGGCGACATGAGTGGTGTGAACGCGCCGGGCTTGGTCTTTCAGTGGGCAACATGGGGCTATAAAAAGTGCGCCGCCTCGGTTGCAGCGCGCGGCGTAAACCGCAACGAGTGATATACTTGGACAACATCACTCCTCAGTAGCTCAATGGCAGAGCATCCGGCTGTTAACCGGAGGGTTGTAGGTTCGAGTCCTACCTGAGGAGCCATTCTTT
>Ga0181532_10001667_pt1 | contig 21250 bp, 16 predicted proteins | sample PEATcosm2014_Bin_33_FD_119768 | JGI IMG/M metagenome (GOLD analysis project Ga0181532, IMG submission 119768) | Peatland microbial communities from MTU Mesocosm Facility, Houghton, MI, USA - PEATcosm2014_Bin11_30_metaG | ecosystem: Environmental > Terrestrial > Soil > Wetlands > Peat | place... | reverse complement strand
CCAATTACTGAATATTAAGGAGAACTTTATGTCCGCACCCAGCCGTCGCCCGGAAATTCGCCGCCGCCGCACCCGCGCCGAAAAAGTCGCCAAGCTGCGCAAGCGCCTCGCCGCTGCTTCTGCTTCCACTGATAAGGATCGCCTCAACGCTAAGCTGCATCGTGCCGGTCTGGTTTCTCCAGGGAACCCGTTGGTCAAGAGCGCGTAGAGCGGCGTCACCGTTGCCGGAGTGCGCACCCGTGACGCGGCAAGCCACGTCTCCCTTAGAATTCCACCGTCACCAGTCTCGCCGGGCTCTTACCCACATTCGTTACGGTGTGAGTGTAGCCTCCGGGCAGCCACTTGACATCGCCAGCCTTGAATTTTCCCGGCATCGGGCCCGATCCCTCGACGTCGCTGCGCAGATCGAGATCGCTGACCGCGATCAGAAGATGCGGACCGTCGTGGTGATGGCGGGGCACGACCGCGCCCGGTTCGAGGTTGACTTCGGACACCCGCACTCCATCTTTCACAAAAAGAATTTTGCTGCGCCCGCCCGGGAACGTCTTTTCGCCGCTTTCCTCCAGCCAGTGGGACGGAGTCTGCCGCAATTTTTCATCCTGCATCAACTCAATCGTCACGTTGCGGAAAGGCTGTTCCGAGAGATCCTTGACGACGTGGGCGAAGTTTCCCGTCGTAAACCGCGTGTCGCCGTCGGTGAACTTGACGTCCACGGGCGGTTTGCCCTCGACTTCGTTGGAGATGTGAGCGTCGCCAAGTGTGACGACAACGTAGTCGTGGCGATGGGGATGCATGAGCGTCGAAGTATGAGGTGCGACCTCGACCTGGAAGACGCGTACGTATTCGTTTTCCAGGACAAGATGGTGCGAGGGTTCGGCGGTGATCTCGACTTCAGTCGCGGTCTGCGCCGCCAGGAGTGGAATCAGCAGGAAGAGAAACAGTACGCGTTTCATGGCGGGGAATTGTAGCACCGGGGGAGCCGTCGCGGCTCGAACGGTATCCGAGCCGCTCGGATGAACAGCCGAGGGCGGCTGTCCCTACGCGGGGTCAACACGCAAAATTCAAGCGGAGTACACGATCTTCCCGCCGACAATTGTCGCGACTACTTTTCCCGTGAGCTGCCGTCCATCGAAGGGCGTGTTCTTCGATTTCGAGCGGGACTTGTTGACATCGAAGGTCCACTTCTTTTTCGGATCGAAAACAGTAACGTCGGCGATCGAGCCGCGGGCCAGCGACCCGCGCCCGCGAAGATCGAAACAGCGGGCCGGGCCGGCAGTCAAGAGTTCCACGATGCGGGCAAGCGGGATGCGCTTCTCGCGATGCAGCCTGGTGATCGCCAGCGCCAGCGCCGTTTCCAGTCCGGTGATGCCGAACGCCGCGAGTTCGAATTCCATCTCTTTTTCGTGAGCGGCGTGGGGGGCGTGATCGGTGGCGATGGCGTCCACCGTACCGTCGGCAAGCGCGGCCAGGATAGCTTCGAGGTCGGAGGCCGAGCGCAGCGGCGGATTCATCTTGTAATTGCTGTCGTAGTCACGCATATCCTCGTCGGTCAGCGTGAAATGGTGTGGCGTAACTTCAAAGGTGACGCGCGCTTTCGCGCGCTTGCCCCGGCGCACACTCTTCAGCGCGTCCGCCGTGGAAAGATGCGCAACGTGCAGGCGCGCATTGGGAATGTGCATCGCAAGCTGCACGTCACGCTCAACGATCGAGGCCTCGGCCGCCGCGGTCATGCCGCGCAATCCGAGACGGAACGAGCGCGCGCCCGCGTGCATCGAGCAATTTTCGGTCATCCGAGTGTCTTCGGCATGTTGTACGATCGGGAAATTCAGCTCCCCGCCCAGGACCAAGGCTTCGCGCATGATTTCGTCGTCGAGGATAGGCTTGCCATCGTCGGTGACCGCGATCGCTCCGGCGGAGTGCAGCGCACGGAAATCGGTGAGCGTGACTCCCTTGCTCGAACGAGTCGCAGCAGCAATCGCAAATACATTCACAACCGCGCCGCGTTCGGGCTGACGAAGCCACTCGATCCACTCCACCGAATCGACCACTGGAACCGTGTTGGGCATGGTGCAGACCGAAGTGAAGCCGCCAGCCGCGGCGGCCGCCGTGCCCGTCGCGATGGTCTCTTTATATGACTGGCCGGGCTCGCGCAGGTGAACGTGCAGATCGATGAAGCCCGGCGCGACGATGAGCCCGCGGGCGTCGAACTTCTCGTCCGCGCCTTTGATCTTGTTGGGAGCAGCAATTTCGGCGACGCGGCCATCTTTGAGCAGCACGTCCATGGGCGCGTCGATGCGAGCCGCCGGGTCGATGAGATGGCCGCCCTTGATCAGCAGACTGCTTGTGGATCGTGAAGTCACGTCAATCCTTGAATTCCACAGATATTTTTTTTACCACGGAGTCACGGAGACACAAAGAAAACCAAATCAGGCCTTATTGGTTTTGATTTTCTCCGTGTCTCCGTGACTCCGTGGTAAATCGATCTTCATCGCATCTTTCCCATCGCCCGCGCCAGAATCGCCATGCGCGTGGGCACGCCGTTGCGCACTTCCTCCAGGATCCGCGCCTGCGCGCCGTCGGCTACCTCGCTGGTCAGTTCCAGCCCGCGAATAATCGGGCCGGGATGCATCACGATGGCGTCCTTCTTTGCCATCTTCAATCGCGCCGGAGTCATCTGGTAGCGCGCAATGTATTCCGGGAGGTCGATTTTCATGCCGGAGAGGCGCTCTTTCTGCACCCGCAGCAGCATGACCACATCGGTGCCGCGCAAGGCGTCTTCAATATGACGGGTCACGCGCACGCCGGGCGCGAGGGTGGTCGCAATGTCAGGCGCCAGTTCCGGCGGACCGCAAAGAATAATCTTCACCCCGAACTTGCTTAACAGGTGGCACGCCGATCGCGCCACCCGGCTGTGAAAGATGTCACCGACAATCGCGATCTGCAGGCCTTTGAAAGTTTTCTTGTTGCGCAGAATTGTATAAGCGTCGAGCAGCGCCTGCGAGGGATGCTCGTGCAGTCCATCTCCGGCGTTGATGACGGGCACGTCGATGTGCTGCGCCATCACGTAGGGCGCGCCGGCATTGGGGTGGCGGATGACGATGATGTCGGCGCCCACGGCGCGCACCGTGTATCCCGTGTCGAGCAGCGATTCGCCTTTCTCGATACTGGAACCGATCGCCTGGATGAGGACGGTGTGAGCGCCCATCGCTTTCGCCGCGATTTCAAACGAGCTCCGGGTGCGGGTGGAGGCCTCGTAAAAAAGAAGAAGCACCCGCCTGCCCTTGAGCAGGGGCCGCGGCTTGTCCGGATTCATGCGCCGGGCAAACTTAAAAATTCTCAGGATCTCGGCTGCTTCCAGGTGCTCGATGCCGAGCAGGGAACCGCGCGCTGGATTCATAATTAATTTGTGATTTCCAATTTGTAATTTGTGATTAAGAACCGCGCAATGGGCTTTTTAATTACAAATTACAAACCGCAAATTACAAATTGACCTGCTTTTCCATCAGCAATACTTTCTCCGCGTCATCCACCTCGCGAAGTTTGACCTCAATAATCTGATTCTCCGTCGTCTGCACCGCTCGTCCAATGAAAGCGGCTTCAATAGGTAATTCGCGATGGCCGCGATCGATCAATACGCACAACTGCAAGCGCTTGGGGCGGCCCGCACGAAACAGCGCGTCCATGGCGGCACGGGTGGTGCGTCCGGTGTAGAGCACGTCGTCGACCAGCACCACCGACTTGCCCGTGATGGGAATCTCCATCTCGGTTTTCTGCACCACGGGCTTGGAGTCGATGGTGGAAAGATCGTCGCGATAGAGGGTAATGTCGAGCGTGCCGAGCAGCACCGGTTTCTTTTCAATGCGCTGAATAATCTTCGACAGCCGTTCGGCCAGCGGAACGCCACGACGCCGGATGCCGACCAGCGCCAGATCTTCGACGCCATTATTTTTCTCGAGAATCTCATGCGCCAGCCGGATCAAGGTGCGCTCCACCTCGGATGCCGACATCAACTGCGCTTTCTGATGGATCTCGAAGGAACGTCCTGGCGCGCGCGAATTCATAAACGCTGCATCATACGCGTGCGGCAAGATCAGAGCAAGGCCGCGTCTGAACCCCGCATCGATGCTGATTGAAACTACACGCTGGTTTTGCCGGGCCGCAGCAACAGCGTGGCCAGCGCACCTCCAACGGAGGCGAGCACCGCGGTAACAATCATCCCAAAAAAGAAGGTGAGCGCCAGCCCCGACGGGGTGAACAGGTTGTGGATGCTGGCTTGAATGTCAGGGTCCGCCGCGTTGGCTCCGAACCTTTGCGCGACTTTCAGGACGGCCTCGGTGTATTCCTGCTGGGCATGAAAGACAAAAATCCGGATGGTGATCAACAGAGCGTTAATGGCGAAGGCGACGACGCCCGCTGCTCCTCCGACACGCGCTCCGAGAGCGGCAGGAAGTGCGAATCCATTTTCGCGGCGGTAGAAAAAGACGCCCAGCGCCCCAGTCAGCACGATGCCGAGAAATGGGATCATGCCGATGAAAACGCCGAGCACACCGGCCTTGAGCGCAGCCCGAACGGCAATTCCCCTGTCGATCGTTCCGGCCATCGTGCTTCCGAATGGCTGCCTCGGAGACGAAACCAGCCCCGTCTCTGCGGGAATCTCCGGAGGAGCCTCGTCCGGCGCGGGTTTCAAGTCCGCGCCAATTTCAGCATCCGGAATCGCCACCTGCACGTGTATTTGAGGGGCGCGGCATTGCGGACAAAACGGCCGCCCGTCCTCGACCGTGGTCCCACATTGTTGGCAAGGGTGTTCCACGTCTTTGAAGCTAGCGCACAACGAACCCCGAGAGCAAGGCAGGGCCATTGAATCATTGAGTCATTACGTCATTGAATCATTGGGTGATCTGGTAAGGAGGGACGATTCCATGATGCAATGTCTCAATGCCTCAATGCCTCATTCAGATCGTATCGTCCGAGCCCGAGTGCATGCGCACATAAACCAGGGCAAAGCGGGTTCCCGGGCTGTGGGGCTTCACGGCAACGACGTGCTGGTTCCCCTCTGTGCCCACCTTCAACTCCACCGAATCTCCGCCGCCGCTGTTCCCGCATGAGACCGGCTTCGACATGTCATCCTTGCCGGCTTTGGTTTCTACGCTACCGCCGTGCCAGGCGCCGCGGCACTGGATGGGCTTGCCATATTTCTGCAGCTCTTTGTCGTAGTAGGCGATGATTTTGTCGGGAGCGTCGTCGGAGACGAACTCTGCGGCCACCACTTTCAACGAGAATCCCATCACCGAAAGATTTACATTGGCGCTCTTCTTGTCGTCGCTGTCGTCTTTCGGTGCCGGCTTCGCGCCGGGATAGAGCGCCAGCCCAGCGTCGCGGATGTCGGCTTGATCGCTGACGTGCAAATCACCCATGGGGGTCTTGATATCAACGTGCTTCTCGCCATCCTTGCCCTTGTCGTTCGTATTGATGCTGCAAGCGGGAAGCACCGAGAGCGCGGCCAACAGCGCGGCCCAAGAAAGTCTTACGATCACGTTACGGCTGAACATTTTAACGCTGGACATTTTAACGCTGGACATGGGAGGAACCTCCTGAGCTGGGTTGGGCTGAAATTGGCCGGGCAGGGCGCTCGATCCCCTCGCCTCGGGATGCGATGCCCGGAATCGTAACCGGCAGATGACCACTGATCGGGATTTCGCCGAATATCGCTTTCACGGCAGCAGATTCCGACACGGTTGCATTGGAGAACGCGCACACATAATTCTGGATCGCGGGGAAATCCTGCACCACATAGGGATTTCCCATGGCGAGTACTACAGTACGCTTGGCGGCGCTGTCGAGAATCGCCGTAAGCAAAGATCCTGTAGCCTCGTCCATGGCGACGGTATTCCTCAAACCTCCTCCAGCGGCACGCATCGCCTTGCCCGCGGTCGGAACCACATACACTGCGGCGATTACGTGTTCCGCCGCTTCCACCGCTTCAATCACGGGCGCCTTCATGCCGGCAGCCGAGCGCGCATCCACATAGATCATGCGGGCGTCAGGCACACGGGCTAGAATCTGGCGTTCGAGCATACGTCCGGAATCGGCGCGCAGGTCGTCGGAAAAAATCACCACTACGAGACGGTTGCTCACCTCTGTCAATGATTGATACGGAAGCCCGGCCACAGGAGTTCCAAAAGACTGCAGCGGGATCACTTTGCCGTTGTCGCGGATGAGGGTAATCGCTTCGTCGGCAATACGCTGGCCGGCGGCCAGATTCTCCGGTTTCGCAATCTCGCTCGAGAGTCGGTCAGGGTCCACCAGGCGCGCCTGGTTCAAACCGAGAGAAGCCTTAAGCTCCAGAATCTTGCGCACGGATTGATCGAGCCGCGGACGGCTGATTTCGCCGCTATGCACCGCTTGCAGCATCGAGCGATAACTGGCGCCGAGATCGGCTGGAATGATCAGCATGTCATTGCCGGCTTCGAAGGATTCGACCGCGGCCCGGCCGATATCCTTGGCGTAGATGCGCGTCAGCCCCGCCATGTCGAGGGCGTCGGTCACGACGATCCCTTTGAATCCCAAGTCCTCTTTGAGCAGTCCGGTCACAATCGCCTTGGAAGTTGTAGCCACCCGGTTGGGCTCGGCGTCGAGAGCGGGAACGGTTACGTGCGCCACCATCACAGCGTCGACCCCTGCCTCAATCGCGCGCCGGAACGGCGGCAGTTCGACCTCATCGAGGCGTGCCCGGTCGCCAGTGACTTCAGCGAGGCCAAGATGAGAATCGGCAGCGGTGTCGCCGTGTCCGGGAAAGTGTTTGGCCGTCGCCAGCATGGAGCCTTCGTGAGCGCCCCGAATGTACGCCGCCACGAAATCGCCCACCTGCTTCGGGTCTTCTCCGAACGAGCGCGTGTTAATAATGGGATTCGCCGGGTTGGAATTTACGTCGGCAACGGGAAAGAAATTCCAATGCACTCCAACGGCCCTCGCTTCGAGCGCCGTGATGCGTCCAAAGGCCTCAGCATTTTCCGTTTTGCCGGTAGCTCCAAAAGCCATCGCATGGGGAAAGACAGTAGCGCCATTCAACCGCATCGACACACCGCGCTCGAAGTCTGCCGCCACAATAAGGGGCAGCTTGGAGGATTTCTGCAGCCGGTTGAGCAGCTCGGCAGCGACATCGGGTTGGCTTTTGAGCAGGACCGGGCCATCCACCGGTACGCTCATGACCAGGGCTCCAATGTGATATTTGCGGATGTTGTCGCGCATCTGAATATAGAGGGGGTCGGCATCGTTCAGAAATTGCGCTCTCACAAAGATCGCGAAGAGTTGGCCGACTTTTTCTTCGGGCGACATCTTGCGTAACGTCTTGTCGACCCACTTCTGTCCGGCTCTGTCGACATGGATGGGACCGGGCTGCAGAAAGCGGTCCTTGCTCGTGTCTTTAGCAAAGCAAAGCGCCGCGGCCAGCAGGAGCGCGATCGGCAGAAGATGTCGGAGCATGCAATTCACAATAGCAAAAGTTGAAATTGCACGCGAACTCTCTCAAATTTCTCCTTCAACAATTGCAATGCCTTCCGCCTGAATCGCCGGCTCGTCGCCAAACCCGGCCAGCCAATGCACATCTGGTTCTCGCCGGAACCATGTGATCTGGCGCTTGGCATAGTTACGATGTGCCTGTTGCGCCGCGGCGATTGCCGATTCCCGATCCAGTTCGCCGCGCAAGAACTGCATCGCCTGCTTGTATCCGAGCGACGCGAGCGGGCGCGCTTCGTCGCCATACTTTGCGAGAAGCCGTTCCGTCTCGGCGATCAGGCCTTCGTCAAACATCTTCGCGGCCCGCTGGTTGATGCGGACATAAAGAACTTTGCGCCCCGGATTGAGCCCGAGACGCAGAACGCGAAAGCCGCGCAGCGGTTCGCGTCCCTGCTGCCAGAGTTCGGTCATATTTCGAGCCGAGGTTCGAGCCGAGGTTCGGCGCGAAACCAGGCACACTTCAATCGCCCGGATCATCTTCGGAACGTCATGGGCGTGAATGCGGCTCGCTGCCGAAGAGTCGAGCCGCCGCAGGATGCGGTGCAAGTGCTCGCTCCCGCACTTCTCGGCGCGTGCGCGCAGTTTGCTGCGCAGCTCTTCGGACCGCTGCGGGCCGGAAAAAAGTCCTTCGAGCAAAGCGCGCAGATAGAGTCCGGTTCCGCCGCTGACGATGGGCAAATGTCTTCGCTGCCCGTCTTCGCTTAAGGCTCTCTCGCGCAGAACTATTTCGCGTAGAATCTGCCGCGCCTGGCGCGCATATTCTCCCGCGCTGACGTCGGCAAGCGGATCCACGCAATCCAGCAGGTGATGCGGAACTTCCGCGCGCTCGGCCGCACTGGGCTTGGCCGTGCCGACGTCAAATTCGCGGTACATTGCAACCGAATCGCAGTTGACAATTTCTCCGCCGAAGCGCCGCGCGATCCCGAGCGCCAGCGCCGTCTTCCCGCTCGCCGTGGGACCAAGCACGACGACGAGCAGCGGCTCGCGATTTAGCCCAGGCGGCTTCGGCAACCCCGGCAACTTCAGCGCGCGTTCCAAGGAATATACCGCCAGTAGCGGATGATGGTGAGAACGAGCAGTAGAACCGCCATGAGAAGCAATCCGGTGGCTTCGGCGGCGTAGATGGAATGGCGGTGCTGATGCTTGTTGTCCTGATGCTGGTTGTGCTGATGCTCGTGGTCGGCCGCCGGCTTCGGGGGAACGGGGGAGTTCACGCGGCTATTGTAGCCGTTTCGTTGGTCGATAGTCGTTAGTCGTCAGTCGATGGTCGGCAGCAAACGCCGTTCGCACCCATTCATCGCGAACGACCAACGACCAACGACGAACGACTAACGACGAACGACTAACGACCAGCGACTGCCTCGCGGTACACTACGGGCGCGCCGTCATGCCGATGCCTCCCTCCAGCAGCGAATCCAGGCTTCTGCGCTTTGGCGTCTTTGAGGTCGACCTGGCCGCCGGAGAACTGCGCAAAAACGGCGCTCGCATCCGGCTTCAGGAACAGCCGTTTCAAGTGCTCGCTGCCCTGCTGCAGAATGCCGGTCAAGTGGTCACGCGCGATGAGCTGCGCGAAAGAATCTGGCCCGCCGATACCTTCGTCGATTTCGATCACAGCCTGAACACCGCCGTGAACAAGATTCGCGAGTCGCTGGGCGATTCCGCATCGAGTCCCCGCTTCGTCGAAACCCTGGCCCGCCGCGGTTATCGCTTTATCGCCCCGGTCGAAGGCGTCGCGGCGGCAGCAACAGCATCCACGCAACCAGGCCCGGAGTACGTTGCTCTGCGACAGAATGATCTCGCGACGCCGACAGCCACGAGCGCCCTGCATCCCGAACTGCACGTACCCATTCCCCGGCGCGGATTGGTGCGCGCGCTTTTCGCGCTCATTCAGGCGATGTATCTCATCTTCTACCTGAGCGGTCTCGCTGGCCTGCACGATGCGGATCGGGTCGCGAGCAGCTTTCTCCCGGGCTGGCGAGCGCTTTTCATCGTGGGCGCAGTCCTGGTAACCGGAGCGGTGGGAATCCCGCTGCGGTTCTATTTGCTGTCCGCAGTCGCCTTCGATTTCCGCAAACTGGCCGGGACATTCGGACGCCTATTCCCGTTTGTTCTCGCGCTGGATGAGCTCTGGGCCATCGCGCCGTTCCTCCTGCTGCCGCAGATCGGAGTGGGCCTGGCGTTCGCCGCAACTGCCGCTTTGCTCTACGTTCCCTTTTCGGAGAGAACTCTGGTCCGCCTGGCTTATCAACTGGAGAGCTGAGATCTCCTTAAGGTTTCTCTGCGACTTCCCTGGTTTTTGTGCGTGTTTCAGTTGCTCCCGCAAAACAAACGGGGCGGAAAGAACTTTGTCCGTTTTCGCCCCGAATCAGCGCATTACCGGCGGCAGGTCGAAGAGAGCGAGGCCTCAGGGAGTAACCGTGAGGAAAAGGGGCGGAGCCTCGCAATCGGTCCCTGAAGCATGGAAGAAATACATGGCAGCGGTGAGGTAGTGCGCCACGGGGTCCGCGCCAACCATCGCCAGCCGATCCAGCGGCGTTCCCTGGTCGGCTTCCGCCTTGGAGCGAGAATTCTGCGGATCGGTCTTGTGGCAGGCATCCGTGTAGTCCGGAAAATCCACATATAACTTCAAGCCGAGGAACTTCGTCGTATCGCGGAAACCCTCACGGGAGTGGGTGTGGCACATGTCTTTCGGATCGTCGGATTGCGCTGGCTCAATCGCAAACCGAATGGTTGGGGTCTCGAGCTGGAAAAGCAGCGGGTTGAAGTTACCGGTATCCGGAGTGCCCGCCAACGAAAAACCATTCAGGCTGCTGACGTTGTATCGGAACGACACGAAGCTTGCGTAATTCTGCTCTGTCGACGCATCGGGAGGATAGCTGGGACCGACGCGACTACGGAATCTCTTGGCCGCAACGTATGCCTCGGGCTTGGGCAGGCGAATGACGTAGCGCCCCGACTTGTCATCGAGCGCGTGTTGCAGGCTCTTGGCGTCGATCTTCGCCTGCGCAAAGCTGGGATCGAGCGCCCCCGAAAAGGCGGGGCCATGGGCCGGGACGGAAAGATCGTAAGTGCCCGCCGCCAGCGTCGAGTCATTGGAGGCGGCCACATAAAGATCGCGGTGCAGTTTCGTCTTGGGCGCGAGCGCCAGGACACTGTTGCTGTCTTTTGGGTCATCAACGAAGGCCCACGGACCTTCGAAAACTACGAAAACCTTCTCGGTGCTGGCCACCGCCGACTGGGTCGCGGCTGGCGCTGGTGGTTGTTGGGATCGTTGACATGCGCTCAGGAAGGACACAGCCAGAACAGCACTGGCCAGCGCAACCGTCATGCTGGTGAAGTAGCTGCGGGTTTTCATTGGTTTCTCCTGTTCTGTTTAAGAGGTTAGGGCCGTCCGTACGCTGCAAACGCCGACCAGTAGTAGGGATGAGATGTGCGCGGATTGGCCAGCATTTTCCGTGAGGTCAGGCGGGTAGCATCGGAAACGGTCTGGCCAGCCAGCGCATTGTGATAAAAGTCTTCCACGAATCCTCGCGTTTCGGCGGAGTCCACTGCCCACCGGCTCGCCACCACGTGCGGTACACCCGCACGGAGAAGAGCATCCGTAACGCTGTCGAATCCGCCTGAGCCGCCGCTGCCGGACGCGGTGCTGCAGGCCGAGAGCACCGCCAACTGCAAGCTTTGCAGCCGAAGTTGCCGCACCGCGGCTGCGTCCAGCAGGCGGAGCGTGTTCGCTTGTCCGTTTCTCCCTTCCAAAACCAATCCCGTCCCTTCGGGAGTGGCGAGCGCATGTCCGGCAAAGTGGAAAACTGCAGCTCCGGGCAGTTCGCTCCGCAGCGCGCTGAGCGTGGCTTCTCCGCCTTTGAGCACGCGCGCGGAACGAAAGTCGCTGGCGACGGCGTCCGCTTCCTCGGCCACATCGGGCAGAGGAATGAGTCCATCCGCCGCAGATGAAGCGGTGCTGCCCACCACCAGGGCCGGCAAGTCCGCCGAAATGCCGGTGTCGCTGCGCAGCCGCGCCTGCGAATCCTGACCCAGCGAATGCACCACGCTCGCACGTTCCACCAGATAGTGATCGTTCGCATCAAGCAGCGCTTCGAAGGGCACTCGTGCCAGCCACCCATCCGCCTCGATCACCAGCGTGCGTCCCGGCACGAGTTGTTGTTCCACCGGAGCGATAAGCGCCCCATACAGGCTGCGCGCGTCCCGGCGCAAGGCGCTCAGCTCTGACTTGGGATCGGAAGACAGGTCGTGAAACCTTTCCGCTAACTCTTGTAGGTCCTCGGTAAGTTTCGGAATCCAGCGCGCGTTTGTGCCACGGTCGTCATAGACCCAGATCGCCAGGCCGTCCGGCAGTACGGCGTAGGCGATCACCGTCTCTTTAGCCATGAGAGGAAGGCGAGACGCCAGCCGCGACAGGTCCGGCATCGGCGGGTTGGGCATAGTTCGATAGGCGGTTCGATAGGCGGTTCGGCGCTCGGTTGGATACGAAGTTCGGTAGGCGTAAGAATCTCCAGCCACCCGTTGGGGCGCTCCCAGGTACCACTCATACGTCTCGAGCGCATCCTGCGAACGGCCCTGCTCCATCTCTGCTTCGATAAGTGCGAGATAGGCCGGGGCCGCGTCCTTGCTCCAGCGCGTACGTTCCGCTTCGGACCTGAGAGTCGAAAGGCTCTGCTCTGCCAAAGCCAGCGCTGGCCGGAGGGCTTGCTCGGCTTCCGCCTCACGATGCCTGCCCAGTTGCAACTCGCCCAGGGTGGAATAAAACATCTGCACGAGATAGTTATTGGAAAGCGGGCGGACTTGCTCCTGTATTCCCGTCAGACGTGCAATGGCATCATCGAACTGGCCCTGATGCGCCTCCAATTGAGCGCTTCGGATCCCGTTCTCCAGAGCGTCGTTGCGACTGGCCTCGGTGCGCGGAGCAGCCGCAAAAAGCCTGCCCGCCTCGGCGTATTGCTGCTCCGCAATTTGAGGCAGACGGGCGGCCGTCGCTGCATCAGCCATCGCATTGTGCGCCATGGCGCGCAATAGCAGATTTTCATCGGGGTCGATCAATGCCACCGCTTCGCGCCAGATGGCCACCTGCAGGTTCGGCCGACCGGCAGCTTCGGCGGCATCAGCCAGCCCGGTATAGAGGCTGTGCCCACGCCGGCCGGGAAACTGCCCTGACCAATAACGCTCCAGACCCATGTTGGCGATTGCCGAAGCGCTGGGTTGGTCACCGGTAGCAACCTTGTCCTCCGCAGCAAAAACGACCGCTCGCAGATAGAGGGCCTCGTACCCGCTCGTCCGGGCAAGATCCATGGCGCCACCCGTGGCCTTTTCGTCCGCGCCGATGTCGCCCATCAGAAAGGAACAGACGCCCTTCTCCAGCCCCAGCTGAATCTGCAACCAAGGGTAAGAGTAGGTCTCCGATTCTGTCAGCGCGGTGGTTGCCTGCTGCCGGCAAGCTTCGCTCCGTTTCGCCATCTGCGCCGCGAAAGTCTGTTCGAACTGCGCGCGAAGCATGCCCGCCTTGTTGCCCGAAGCGCGAAATAGCCGTTCGGCAAGCTCAGCCTGTTCGCGGGAGACGCCATACTCGGCGGCGTCATTGGCCTGGACGGCGCGGGCCAGCGCGGTTGCCGCTTGCGGAAAATGTGGCGCCGAGGAACCACGCAGAAGATCAGCCAGCCATCGGTCGCCGTGTTGCTGGCGGGTCAGCTCCGCCAAAAAAAAAAGCGCCTGCAAGGCGCTCGAATCCGCATCGGCCCTAGCCGCGGGAAAAGCCTGGGGCAACCAGGAGCGCACGGCTTCGTGCAGATATTCCTCGATCCGCTGGTCGACTTCGGAGCTGAGGCTTGCGCTGGCCATAGCGCCCATCTGGGTGGGAGACAGCAGCGGCGTCACCTTGCTGCCATGCTCTTTCAACTTTTCCCGCACGGCGTTGGCCCGGTTGTGAGCTTCTTCTGCCCACTGCGAGCCCGCATCCACGCGCAGGTAATGCTCCCAGTCATCGAGCGCCTGTTGATAAAGGAACTCTTGTTCCGCGACGATGGCGCGATTAAAAAGCGCAACCGGATCGTCGGGGTGCACCTTCAAGGCCCGGCTTAGATACTCGTAAGCAGCGCCGAAATCATCTTTCCGGTCTTCCTGTTGGGCGCGCTGGAAGTAAGCGGTCGCAAGATCGGTCAGCAGAGCGGGCGAACCCGGGTCCAACTCCAGGGCGCGGCGCAAAGCTTCCACGGCCGCGTCGTACTTGCCTTCCAGCACGTCCGCCTGCGCCTGCGCCTGAAGCCACGAAGGATCGGAGGGATGGGATTCGAGTTGGCTGGCAATCAACGCTTCCGCTTTCAAGAGCGCCGCCGGACGGCTGGTAAAGGAGGCTGCCGGTCCGCGCGAAACGCGCAAAGGCGCATAGTCGGCGCCGGCAATCCTGAGTTCCAGGGTGCGCTTCTCAGTGTAAGCGCGGGCAAGGAGGCGTTCGGCTGCTGCGGGCTGATTCCGATGGACTGTCACCCACTGGACTATTGCCCACGATCCCACGCCAACCACGGCGAGAAGAGATGCTGCCGCCATCGCGACCCGCGGAACCGCTAACCATCTCTTCCACCACGGTGTGGATTCCCCATCTGGCTCCGAATGCGGAGCCCCGGTGATTCGCTGGGCCAGTTCCTGCTGCCACTCCAAGTTCGCGCTCCGCAGGGTCGCGATCTGCTTCCGCTCCGCCTCCGTGATCTCCCCGTTCAGATCGATCAGCTCCGTGACCGCTCCGTGCAGCTGCGGACCACAATAGTCACAGCGGCTGGCATGTTCAATGTAGGCGAGTGTCTGGCCGGGCGGTGTCAGCCCACCGGCAATCTCACGCCACACTTCTCGGTCCGGACAATCGCCCTGGCGCGGTGCCGACTCAGCCGGTCTCATGCTCTTCAGTTGGCGATCCAGCAACGCCAGCCCCTCAAATCGCTCCCGGCAAGTCGAACAGACGGCGAAATGAGGATGCAGATCCGCCGCGTCCAGCACGGATCCCTCGCCGCAACGGGATTCCTCCAGCAGTTTTGCCAGCTCATCATTTCCGATATGCCCGTTGGGACTTTCTTCCAAAACTAACTCCCCAATCTCTTAGAACGATTTTGCCGACTCAGAACCTTCACTTCGCGGTGCGGACTTGAACTCATAATGTGACCGCGAATCATTGTCGCCAGGCGCATGAGCACGCTTTCCACCCCCTCCGTCGTCAGTCCGATCGAGGGGATGGCCGCGATCTCACTGGCGGTAAGTCCTTGCCGATGGCGAAGCCAAAATATCATGCGCTTTCTATCCTGGTCCTTCCCCGCCGTAACCTGTCTCAGTGCCTTGTCGACCTGCTCCAACTGAAGACGCTGGCTCACCGCCTCAAAGCCGTCGGCGCCAGCCATTCTTGGCTCCATTTGGATTGGTTCGATGATCGCTTCCGTTTGGCTTGCCCCCCGCTTTGCGGCCAGCGCAGACTTGAAATGATCGTGGACGACATTAGCCGCAACCACCTTCAAGAATCCATAAATGGAATCTTCTTGCCGCGGCTCGAACTGCCGCAGCAAACGGCTATCGTTTTCGCAGAGCTTCAGGTAGGTATCCTGGATCAGGTCGTCCAGTTGCGAACGTGGCGGCTCGCCCCAGTGGCGGGCGGTCCTCATCACCGCCGCGGCTATGACCACTTGGAATCGCCGGATAAACTCGGCCCACGCCCTTTCGTCTTTCGAGCCCGCGCACGCTCTGACCAATTCTGTCGACGACAACTTAGCGCAGCGCCCCAAATGTCCACTCCAGGTTCGGGTGGATTCTACAACAGTCGCGCCACCAGCATCGGCAAAAGATTCGCTGCCCTTGCCGATTGATTCGTGTAGAGACGGGGCTTGCCCCGTCTCAGACTGCTGAATAACTCTGGTTCGAGCAGGTTTTTGGGTAGGGCAGGCCTGCAAAGGCTGCGGAAAAAGTCCGGTTTCGGATCAGGGTATCGCTTTAGCGATACCGTAAGTCCTTCAAAATCAGACGCCCCTTTAGGGGCAGGACAGGGGAAATCTACCTTTTCCGCAGCCTCTTCAGTGCATTCGTATCAACGCGCCTTCAGGCGCTGGATTGGGCGCTGCAGTTACCCCAGCCTGCTAGGCCAGCAGTTTCGCCGCTTCCTTGGCGTAGTAAGTCAGAATGATGCTCGCCCCCGCGCGGCGGATGCTGAGTAGCGACTCCATCATCACCCGCTCCCGGTCGATCCACTGGTTCCGGGCCGCGGCCTCGATCATCGCGTACTCGCCCGATACCTGATACGCCGCCAGCGGCAGGTCGAAACGGTCCCGGGCCGCGGCAATCACATCCAGGTACGGCATGGCCGGCTTCACCATGATCATGTCCGCACCCTCTTCAATGTCCAATTCGATCTCCCGCATCGCCTCGCGAATGTTCGCCGGGTCCATCTGGTAGGAACGGCGATCGCCGAACTGCGGCGCCGAATCCGCTGCCTCACGGAACGGTCCATAGAAGCCAGAAGAGAACTTCGCCGCATAGGCGAGAATCGGCGTATTTTCGAAGCCCGCCTCGTCGAGCCCCGCGCGAATCGCTCCCACCCGTCCATCCATCATGTCCGAGGGCGCGATGATGTCCACACCCGCCCGCGCCAGCGAAACCGACGTGCGCGCCAGCAACTCCAGGCTCCCGTCATTTACGATCTCGAACTCCGCCGTACCTGGTGGCGCCGCAGCGGCCGCGCCCAGCGATTGCGCTCCCGCTCGCACGATGCCGCAGTGCCCATGCGACATGTACTCGCACAGGCAGACATCACCCATCACCACCACGTCGCGCACCTCACTCTTGATGGCGCGCGCCGCCTTCTGCACGATGCCATCCTCCGCCCAGGCGCCCGTCGCCACTTCATCTTTTTTCTCCGGCAGCCCGAACAAAATGATCGACAACACTCCCAGTGCGCGTGTCGCACGCACTTCCTTCACCGCCTCGTCCACCGAAAGGTTAAAGACTCCGGGCATCGAGCGCACTTCTTTCCGAATCCCCGTTCCAGGGCAAATAAACAGTGGATACACGAACGATTCGGGCGTAAGCCGGGTCTCGCGGACCAGCGCGCGCAACGTTTCAGTGCGCCGCAAACGGCGCATGCGGTTAGTGGGGAATGCCATAATACGAATTCTAGCAGTTTGCCGCCCGAACCGACTGAAGGTTACCTCAGTAACCTCAGGTAACCAGCCCGTGATCTAAACATCTACTGGCAAACGTCATATCATCAAAAGAAGTGTCTCGGCTGCAAATTTCGGCGCTCTTCTGCGGAGCGGGTCTACTGCTGGCCTTTGCTCTGGCTCCGATAGTGTTCCCCGGCCCCTTCTTTCGTGTGGCCATGGGAGATTTGGTCCCACTGCTGGTTATCGCGGCCGCTTTCATCGTCTCCGCCAGAAACGCCTTCGACAGCCGAGGGCATACACGCCTGTTCTGGGGTTTGATGACGGCGGGCATGGCCATGTGGCTTTTCAACCAGGGATGCTGGACGTGGTTTGAAGTGGTGCTGCGCAAGCCGTTGCCCGAACCTTCCCCGGGGGCGATGGCAATGGTCTTGTTCCTGCACATTGTTGCCATCATTGCCGCGGTGGCTATCCGCCCCCATCAGGCCGATGAGCGCGAAGGTCTGTTGCCCAGCACGTTGAACGTCCTCATCCTGCTGGTGTGGTGGATCGTGGTCTATGCCTTCTTCGTTTTTCCCGAGAAATACATCGTCGCCGATGCCGCGGCGTACAGCCTGCACCGGGGTCTCCTGTATCGTGTCGATGAAGTGATCCTGATTGCCGTGTCAGCATCGGCATTCTTCAGCAGTTCCGGATCATGGCGCAAACTCTATCGCAACATTTTTTTCGCCACCGTTCTCTACACATTTTCTGGGGAAGCACTGAATGCGGCTGTCGTGCGCGGCGTCTACAAGACTGGCGGAATTTACGACGTTCCCTTCCTCGCCGCTGTGCTTGGCTTCCTCTGGGTCGCCGTCGCCGGCCGGCAGTGCCTGCGCGATACCCAGATGATGCCTTCGATATCGCGTCCCAGTTTCCCAGTCGCTCCTCGGCTTGCGAAACTCGCCCTGCTCTCTCTCCCCCTCATGGGATATTGGGCGTTCTTCCTGAGCCACGATCAGCCTTATCTGCGCCAGGTTCGCTTTACCGTGGCCATGGCCGGCGTCGGCGTCCTGGCCTTTGTCGTCTTCCTCAAACAACACCTCATGGACCAGAGGCTTCTGCAGTTGCTCAAGCATTCGCGCCGGAGCTTCGACAATCTTCAGCGCCTGCAGGGAAGAGTGATCCAACAAGCCAAACTGGCTTCGCTCGGAGAACTGGTCGCGCTCGCCGCCGGCGAACTGGAGTTCCCGCTCTTGGCCATTCTGAGCAGCTCCGAACGCATGGCCGCCAGCAGCAACCTCAGCCGCGAGCAGCTCTCCAACGCGCAGAAAATCGGCCAGCAGGCCCGCCGCACTCGCGAACTCGTCAGCGATCTGCTCAGCTTCGCCCAGCAGACTCCGGGAGAAAAAGGTCCTCTCGAATTGAAGCCCCTCTTGCAGCGCGCGGTTCAGATGGAAGGATTCAAGCTCCAAAGCAAGAGCATCAGCCTGACCGTGGAAAGCAACGATCCTCTGCCTCGCGTCCTCGGCAACCCCAACCAGCTCTTGCAGGCCTTTCTTCAGATCATTGAGAACGCCGTCGACGCATTGCAGGAAATCGGCGGCGGGCGTCTCCAGGTCTCCCTCTGGCGCGAAGCCGACGAAGTGGTGGTCCAGTTTGCCGACTCCGGCCCCGGCCTGCGCGATCCCGAGCGCGTCTTCGATCCTTTCTACACCACCAAGCCGGTCGGCAAAGGCACCGGCCTTGGACTCAGCGCCACCTACGGCGTAGTTCAGGACCACAAAGGACAAATCACCTGCTACAACCGCCCCGAAGGCGGAGCCGCATTTGAAATCCGCCTCCCCGCGCTCAAAGCCAACTTCCCCCTCGCCGAAGCCGCCCGGGCCTGAGCCTGCGGAAAAAACGCTTTATCCTCCGCTCGCCACCATCGCATCCGCCACTCGCGCCGCCTCCACCGCAAATCGCACATCGTGGGTACGAATGATGTGCGTTCCTTTCAAGATCAAACCTGTTTCTGCCGCCAGCGTCCCGTAAAGCCGCTCCCCAACCTCCGCATCCTTGCCATCGCGCGCCAGTATTCGCCCGATAAATGATTTCCGCGACACTCCTGCCAGCAGCGGAAATCCCATTTTCTGCAGCTCGCCGAAGTGCGCCAGCAACGGATAATTCTCCTCGAAACGCTTCCCGAACCCAAACCCCGGATCCAGCACCAGGTGATCGCGCTTGATCCCCGCCAGTGTCGCCGCCTGCGACCACTGCAGCAAATCCCGCTTCACCATCAGCACCGGATCCCCAATCGGCGGCAGCGCCCGCCACTCCTCCGGCCGCCCGCGCGTGTGCATCAGCACCGCTCCCACTTTGAGCTCAGCCAGCGTTTTCGCCATCTTCGGATCCCACCGGAACCCACTCACGTCGTTCACAACCTCCGCCCCGAGTTCCACCGCCGCCCGCGCCACGCCCGCTTTATACGTATCGACGCTTACCACCGCATTCGGCCGCCGCCGCTTCAAGTCGCGGATCACCGGCAGCACCCGCCGGCGTTCTTCTTCTTCCGACACTGGTTCCGGCGCTCCGGGCCGCGTCGACTCCCCGCCCACGTCAATGATCGTCGCGCCTTCGTCGAGTAACTGCTCGGCTCGGACCACCGCCTTCTCGGCATCGATGTAGAGCCCCCCGTCGGAAAACGAGTCGGGAGTTATATTCACGATGCCCATGATCAGAGTGCGCCGCCCCAACTCAAGAATTCGAGAGCCTACATTCCATTGAAAGATCGCTCGCATGTTCCGGCTATTCTAATGGAACGAGCCCGTTTTTTCGGGTGTTACAATCCACAGAATGCCTCGCCGGCGATCAGTTGCGCGTCTGCTTCCCATCGTCCTGCTGCTGGTCGCGCCCCTGCTCGCCGCTCCCGTCAAATCTGCGCCAGCCAAGACTATAGAAGCGCGGCCGTTACAGGATCGCATCGCCGCCGTGCTCAGCGCCCCCGATCTCGCCCGCGGCTTCTGGGGAATCGAAGTGGTTTCTGTCGCGACGGGCGAAACCTTGTACTCCCAAAACGCCGACAAGCTCTTCACCCCCGCTTCGAACACCAAGCTCTTCACCACCGCCGCGGCGCTCGCGCTGATCGGCCCCGACTACAAGTTCCGCACCACCGTCGAAACCAGCGGCACTCTCGACCGCTACGGCCGCCTCAATGGAGATCTAGTCCTCGTCGGCCACGGCGATCCCAATCTCTCCGGACGCGAACTTCCCTACGATCTCCGCACCCAGCGCAACGACGATCCCATTCAAGCCCTCGAAGCTCTCGCCGACGCGCTCGTGCAAAAAGGCGTGAAATTCATCGACGGCGACATCGTGGCCGACGATTCCTACTTCGCCTTCGAGCGCTACGGCGAAGGTTGGAGCCAGGACGATCTCGTCTGGGGCGACGGCGCTCCCGTCTCCGCCCTCGCCATCAACGACAACGTAGTCTTCGTCAACATTTTGCCCGCCGACCGCCCCGGCGAAAAAGCCTTCGTCAGCGTCAAGCCCTTTGCCGATTACTACCAACTCGACAATCGCATCATCACCACTCCCGCCGGCACCGGGCGCAAGTTCTTCGTCAATCGCGAGCCCGGTTCGACCGTGCTCACGCTCTGGGGCAACATGCCGCTCGATGACGCCGGCGCCAACGAAGCCCTAGCCATAGAAGATCCCGCCGAGTTCGCCGCCGGGCTCTTCCGCCAGTTACTCGAGAAACGCGGCATCGTAATCTACGGACACCAGCGCACTCGCCACACCGAACTCGCCACGCTTTCCACTTTCAGCGTGACCGCCGTCGCGCCCGCGCGTGGAGGCAGAGTTAACGACAGAGTTAACGACAAAGACAACGACGGGCAACCGCGTCCGCTGAAAAACAATCAGCCCATAACGCTCGCCAGTTACGAGTCCAAGCCGCTGCTGCAGGATGTCCGCGTAATCAATAAAGTCAGCCAGAATCTGCACGCCGAAATTCTTCTGCGCCTCCTGGGACGGGAGCGCGGCAACGCCGGTACGGTTGAAGGCGGCCTCGAGGTTCTCCGCGGATTTCTGACTCAAGCCGGAATCTCCAACGACCAATACGTTTTCTACGACGGTTCCGGACTTTCTCGCCAGAACTTAGTAACTCCCCACGCCATTGTCCAGTTACTGCGTTATTGCTCGACGCAGCGCTGGGGCGCCGCCTATAAATCGACATTCCCAGTCGGTGGCGTGGACGGTTCGCTCTCCGAGCGCCTCAACTCACCCCGCCTGCAAAACCGCATTATGGCCAAAACCGGCTCGCTAGGCGGCGTCAAGGCGCTCTCCGGATACGCCACAACCGATGCCGGTCAAGTCGTCGTTTTCTCGATCCTATCGAATAACTTCAATCTACCCGCCAAGCGAGTTACGGACGCGATCGACGAGTTAGTCCAGGCCATGGTCGACGACGCGTCAGCGGGACACTAGAACTGGTCTCAAAAAAGGTTTTCGGGCACGGCTTCACAGCTTGCGGAAAAATGGGATGTTTTTCTCGTTCCATCTTCTCCGTGAGTTGTTTTTCCGTGCGTTATCACGCCCCGATTTCGTGTTCTCCGGCCATTTCCTCGACCGGT
>Ga0181532_10001666_pt1 | contig 21260 bp, 21 predicted proteins | sample PEATcosm2014_Bin_33_FD_119768 | JGI IMG/M metagenome (GOLD analysis project Ga0181532, IMG submission 119768) | Peatland microbial communities from MTU Mesocosm Facility, Houghton, MI, USA - PEATcosm2014_Bin11_30_metaG | ecosystem: Environmental > Terrestrial > Soil > Wetlands > Peat | place... | reverse complement strand
GAAATCAGCGGATTCGTGCTGATGGCCGCGACCAACCGCCTGGATGGCCTCGATGAAGCGTTGATCCGGGAAGGGAGATTTGACATAAAAGTGCGTGTCGATCTTCCCGACGAAGCCACCCGAGTGAAGATTCTGGAGGCGCAGCTCACCAGGAAACCGTGGAAACGCTTCGACTTGCAGGAATTCGCACGCCAGACGCCGGGAGCCAGTGCAGCCAAGTTACGCGCTCTGGTAGACCAAGCAGCAAATTACGCGCTGACGGACAACCGGAAGATCGAAGCCAAGGACTTGCAGCGGGCATTGGACGGAAACGGCGGTAAGGACCGGCCACAACTGGAGCGCGTGGAGTGGGACGATGTCGTGATCTCAGCGTCCGTCGAGTGGGACCTGAAGTCGCTCATCCGTTTACTCGAAGACCCAGCGCGAACCCGCTCTCTGGGAATGGATATTCCGACAGGTCTGTTGCTGATCGGGCCGCCAGGAACCGGAAAGACTTTGATCGCAAGCTTGATCGCAAGCCAAACCAAGCGCAGCTTCTATCCGCTAACCGCTGCCAGCGTTTTGGGGGGAGGCGTCGGAGATTCGGTCAAGCGTGTCGCCGCTGTTTTCGCGCGCGCCAAGGAACACAGTCCGGCAATCGTCTTCCTCGATGAAATGGATGGGCTGCTGCCCGCGACCAACCGCTACCTAGCCCAGCACGATGTCCAGCTCGTCGAACAATTCCTTACGGAAATCAGCAGCTTGAAGCCGGAAAACAATGTGTTTCTGGTCGGCACAACCAATCATCCTGAAAACATCGATCCGCGAGTACTCAGAGGGGGCCGGTTCTCCGAGAAAATGCTGATCCCGCCTCCCGAAACTGCACAGAGAGTGCAACTGCTCGGGCTCTATCTCAAGGGTGCTCGACTGGAACCAGGACTAACCATTGAAGACATCGCCAAACGGCTGAACGGATTGGCTCCTGCGGATCTCCAGGCGATATGCACGGCCGCAAAGCGCATGGCTTTCAATCGAATGGCCAATAGCGACCAGTTGCCACCGCTGAATTGGTCAGATTTCGAAAGGGCCACCGAGCGAGTTCGCGGGGACGTGGCTCAATTGGACAGTTCCGGTTTGCAATAGCCGCGCACCGGGGACCCGCTCCCGGTAATACTCCTCTCTCCATCACTCGCTTCTCTGATCCCTCGGTCTTTCATCCCCGCTGAATTCGCGCCCGTTTGACAGCTTTTTGATTCCCGGCTACTTTCCCTCGCACATCGATCACTTTTCCGCCACCAATTTCGGCGAGCGGCGAGGCAATCGACCAGTTTAGGGAAAGGAGAAATCTCGGGTGAGGAAATTTCAGATAGATCTCGGATGGAAGAAACCTCTGGTTGTGCTGGCGGTCCTGCTGCTCGTCGTTGGACAGTTTGTGGCCGCTCAGAACCTCGGCAACGCTCCGCAGTTCAATGTGGCCGTTCAAGGCGAGACCGGCGCACAACCGGAAGGCACCTTCCTGAACTTCATTAACTGGATCGGCAACGTGATCGCACCGGTCGGCGCTGGAGGTGCGGTGCTTGGGGCCGTCGTGTCGTGGCTGACAGGCCGCGGCTTTGGGCGGTGGTTGTTCGCGGCTGCCGCTTTGCTAGCTATCTCAGGTGTCACGCGGTTGATCGAGTTCTGGATTACGAACGGAGTAGGGGGAGTGAGTTAACCGTGTGCCTACGAGTACGAAGGCAACCGAACTGGCAGCCCGCAGCGAGCACGAAGCGATGTGGGCTGCCTATAACCAGAATGCTTTTTCTCCATGTGAGTCCGGATTCGGGGAATAGGACAGATGGCAATACCGCAGCTGCTCAACGACATTATCTCGGTCCTGCTCTTGCTGGCGCCCTCCGCTGCGCTGCTGTCGCTGGTAATTGCCGGTGTCAGTCTGCGCCGCGAGGGAACGATGACGTTCACCATCGGCGGGGGATTCACCAAATGGATGTTCTGGGCAGTCGTGTTCCTAACGCTCCAACCCCTATTGAGCTGGTTCACCTCGTTTGGAGTACCTGTGCCGCTTCCAGGGGGAGGGATTGCTACAGGATGGCTGGCAAGCTTTCAAGCCGACCTAGCGCAGTTCGTTACCAACTTCGTGGTGCAGCGACTGGTGCCGACACTGGCCGCTTTCTTCGTATTGCGCGCCATTCTGGACGCCGCCTCGGGTCAACATCCCCTGCCGTCGATCCTGGCAGCCATGTTCCTACTGGGCACCCAGACCACCTACAACCTGCTTCAGAGCTACAACACGGGAACGCAGTACGCGACGGTCGATGTATTGGACAGCCTATGGAACCACCTGGTCGGGACCATTATGCCGATCGCTGCTGTCCTGGCGCTGGTGGGAGCGATCTTGAACTTCGCTACCAGAAAGCCATTCATGCGACTGGTGGCTGTCGCGCTGGCGCTGCTCACGGTCTCTGCCATCTGGAGACTGCTGATTTCGATGATGTAGGAGTGCGAATGAACCTCGGGAACATGTTTTTCGATAACGGGATCCTTCATCTGGCGAACTGGCTGGGCAATGTGATCATGCCCACGATTGCCGCGGCCTTCATCATCATCGCCATCCTGCAGTTTTCCAAGGGGCAGGAATTCTCGCACAGCATGTATGGGGCCTTAGCCTGTCTGCTGGTTTCAGGATTGACGCGGGCGTTTGAGACATTCGCCTCGCAAGCGGCTTGGAACAATCCCGATCTGTACTGGATTTCCATAACGACCCTGATCGATTGGGTGGCGAATGTAATCTTGCCCGTCTACGCAGCGGCCCAGGTCGCAGCAATGGCTTTGCGATTGGGGATTTTCTCGCTGGTCCATCCCACCAGCGGCTGGCTGCGCCACTTTGTGACAGCGGCCTTGTGCCTCATGGTTTCAGGGCTGCTTCGTCTGGCTGAATTCTTCGTCCTCCAGGGGACTGGCGGGGTTCGTTAGGAGGGAGCGAGATGGCACTCGATGTAACGCCGATATACCGGAACTTGCGAACCAGAGTCACCTTTCTCGGACTCGAAGCTGAGGACCTGTTTGCCATCCTCGCCGTGGCGGTCGTGATGAACATCTGCGGCAGGTTCCTGAACCGCGAGATGTTCGGCCTGCCGATGAACATGATGCTGCAGTACCTGGTGCCGATCCTGAGCGTGCCTGCGCTGATGCTCTTCAAGTACGGCAAGCAGCGTGGTTATCTGCTGGACTGGGTGCTGTTCCACACCAAGCCGCACGTTTACTCCGCGCTGGAGCGGGACCGGGAACTAAATCGCGAATACATCAAGGACTAGGAGCTGACGATGCCGTTAACGATGGAACAGTACCAGAAATCACTGGCCCAGCCGCCACTGTGTGAGCAGTTGAAAGTCCGTGATCTTACCGATGATCTCTTGATCCAGCTCAATGGGTCCTTCGTCGCCGGATACAGGGTGAGCGGCATTCACTCCTACTACGCGAGCGATGAGGAGCGGAACCGGACGAAGCTGGTGCTGGAGGCCCTGATCCGCTCCTTGCCGGAGAGATCGATGCGATTACAAGTGCGGTTTGAGATTGCCGAAGGAGCTGGCGATCTGATCGCACGTTATTACCGGGAGCAACAGAATCCCAGCGCAGTACTGCAGGCAGTCGATCGCGAACAGTCCGACGTCTGGCTGAAGAAAAACGCAGAGGGCTATTACCTGCAACACATGGTGCACTTTTACTTCATCTGGGACCCGCGCATCCACCACCAGTCGCCGGAGGTGGAATGGAAAAAGAAGATGCGCAGCCCAAGCTTCAGCATGTCGGCCAGCAAATGCATCGAGCGCAGCCGGCGAGAGCATGAGGACCTGGTCGCCGAGTTTAACAGTCTCATGTCCGGAGTTGAGGCCTCGTTGCAGGCCACCGGAATGAAGATCGAGCGGCTCACGCAAAACGAGATTTTCCTGGAGGTCAAGCGGGCGCTCAATCCGCTGGTGAACGACAAACGGCCCTTTCTTCCTCCAAGCGAATCGCTGGTCTACGAGAGCGCGCGAAGTCAGATGGCCAGCGTCAACATCGAGGATGAACTCGATGAGCACGTCAAGATCGGCGGACTACTGTACTCGTTCGTCAGCCTGAAAGATCTACCCGACGCCACCTTCCCTGGAGTGTTGCGGGAACTGGTGGTCATGGACTTCCCAATCATCATCAACGCCGAAATTGTACTTCCCGATCAGGCAAAGGCGGTGAAGCAGTACAAGAGCCGGCTGCGCAAGATGACGGCGGCACAGAAGGACATCCACGGAGGGTTCCGGCTCAATGTGGATGCCCAGGTGGCGGAGCATCAACTGATCAAGGTCTTGCAGGAGTTGATTTCGAGTTCGCTGAAATCCTGTCAGCTCAGCCTCACCATTGCCGTCCGCACCTCACGGCCGGCCCGCAATCGCATCGAGGCGGAACAAGCGGAGCGCGCTCTTGCCGATCGCCGGCAGCGGGTGTTGCACGCCATCGGGCGCATGAACGGCGCACGCGGGATTCCGGAGACCTTGGCGCAAAAGCGCTTCTTCTTCTCCAGTCTTCCCGGACTGGGTGAGATCAACAAGCGGGAAAAGGATGTTCTCACCCTCCACGCAGCCGACCTGCTGCCGGTGGAGATGCCTTGGAAAGGGACGCCCAATTCTCCGTTGATGCTGTTTGAAACTCCCTACCGCCAGCTCATACCGTTCTCGCCGTTCGATTCCGGGCTGGGCGACGCCAACATGCTCGTCATGGCCAAGAGCGGCGGAGGCAAGACGTTCCTTGCGCAGCTCAAGCTGTTGATGATGGCGCGTGCCCGGCCGCTGGTATCGATTCTGGAGCGCGGGGATTCCTACGAACCACTGGTCGATCTGATGGGCGGCCGTGTGATCAATGTCGATCTGGATGGCAGAGAAACCCTGAATCCATGGGACCTCCCGGAAGGCGAGTCTGTCCCTAGCAACGAAAAAACGGCATTTCTAAAAAACCTGACGCGGCACATGCTCGGCGACAGTCATGACTCGGACACGTCGCTGCTGGACAACGTACTCACTGACGCGATTACACGAGTCTACAAACGCTGCTCAATTCGCTATTCCAATCCGATACCGACCTTCAACGACCTGCGAGAAGAGCTCGCCAATTGGCGCGATGCCGAGAAGATGCAACGCACGATCGATGAGGCGCACCTGGCGGCGATCAAGCTGCGGTCGTGGACCGAAGGCGGCATCTACGCCAAGCTGTTCGACCAGCCGACAACGATGCGCCTCGACAGCGACTGGCTGTTCTTTAACGTCGAAGGACTCAGCTCCGATCCACGGCTTGAGACGGCGATGAGCATGCTGATCGCGACTGCGATGTCTGCTCGCGCCACCGGGAAAACCGGACGACCCAGCATCACGGTACTCGACGAGTGCTGGTTCCTGTTGGACTCACCGGCTCTGGCCCCTGAGGTGGTGCAACTTTACCGCACGGCCCGCAAGCGGAACTCAAGCGTGTGGGGCATCAGCCAGACGGTCGAAGACTTCGTGGGCACGGAGTTTCAGCCGCGGGTTCATGGGCCCGGCATTCTGAAGAACGCCAGCACAAAGATCGTCGGGCAGCAGCCCGGAGACGTGACCCCGATGGTCAATCACCTCAGCCTGAATCCGGTGGCGGTGAACCAGGTGAAGGGGTTCGGCGCTCCGCGAAAAGGCCGCAGCGCCGAGGTGCTGCTGGTGATTGGAGAGAAGGCCGAGACGACCCAGACGATTCGGATCGTGCCTACGCCACTGTCCTACTGGATATGCACGACGTTCCCGCGGGAGAGGAAATACCGCGCCTGGTTCTTGAAGAAGCATGAAGGAAAGCCGCTGTTGGCGTGCTACCAGGAGCTGGCCAGAAAGTTCCCGCAGGGCCTGGCGGATGTTTCGCCGCTTCTGGAAGAGATCTCTGGCGAGGTGAATGGGATGGCGCGCGCTGTTGCGGCAATGGAGAAAGGAAACGAGGAACACTCAACACTTTGAGTTGGCCCGGGAGGATGAAGGAAATGCAGGTTCTTTTGTACATGGTCTTTTTCGCAACGTTTACCTGGTTCGTGGTGACAGTCCAGGGCCACCGGCGGCTACTGGCGGTGACGCTTGCCGGAGTCATGGTTGTGATGCTGGTGGGAGCGCCGCAGCCAGTACAAGCGCAACTGGGGATATTGGGGGCCATTCAGGCGGTGCTCAATGTAATCAATGGGGTGATTCAGACAGCGCTGACCTCGATCAACACGGTGAGGACGGAGCTGAACAAGCTGCAGCAGTTGGTGGTATGGCCGCAACAGTTGATCAATCAGGCCCGAGCGCTAGTCACGCAGATGATCGGGCAGTACCGCAACCTGATGAGCAACATCTTCCACATAAAGCTCAACAGCGCCACCCTGCCCAACCCGCAAGCACTCGAGGCCGTCATCCGGGACCACCAAGTAAACAATTTCCCGGGTTTGACGGCGACGTTTGCAAATGTCTACGGCGCAATCCCGGTTGCGACCGCCGCGAATCCAGGCGACCGCGCGATGTCGGACATGGATGACGCTCTGGCGCTCGACAATCTGAAGACGTTAAAGGCTGGCGACCAGGCCGCAGACATTGAGCTTCAAACGGCGGATGCGATCGAGAATTCCTCCAGCCAGGCAGCCCCGGGTTCGGCACCGTTCTTAACCGCGACGGCGATTACCTCCGCCGTTCACGCTCAGGCCCTGACGCAAAAGCTGCTGGCTGCCGAGTTGCGCCAGGAAGCAGCTCGCATCGCACATCGCAACACGCTTCGCAAAGAGAACGCCACCAACACGACGCAGCTGCGCGGGATCCTCGTGAACCTGTTGCAGCACCAGTAAGAGAGAAGGAAGGCAAGGCATGAAGAGAATCGCAGATTTGCTCAGAACCATGAAGAATTGGATGCTTGGCCACAAACTCCGCGCCGCCATTCTCGCACTGGCTCTGGTGTTTACGGTGCCGTGGCCGGCGAAGGCTCAGTTTGGCCTCGATCCTTGTTGTGCGCTGCTCGTGGCGGGGCTGTCGAGTATTCAGTCGGCGTTGACGAAAGTCGTTGGAGGAGGACTGAACCAAATCCTGGGCGTGGACCAAGCCATGCAGCAGTTTCAGCAGGCCGTGGTCTGGCCCCAGAACCTGATCAATCAGGCGCGAAACCTGGTTGGCGTCCTGCAAGGCAACTTCAACCAGATTCAGAACCTGATGCACATACCGGTCAACAGCGCCACCTTGCCCCTCTCACAACAGTTGGAGCAGGTGATCCTTTCACGTAACCCGAATCAGATTGCGCAAACATCTGGCGCGTACACGGCTCTCTACGGTCCGGTTCCGGCGGCCACCGCCGCGTCGCCGCAAGTACTGAACATGGTGGACATGACAGACGCCGCCGCCCAGGCGGCCATGAAGCGGGCAATCGAGATCGATGCCTTGGCGGATCTGGAGCTGCAGGCGGCAAATCAGCTCAACCAAAGCATTCAGGCTGCGGCTCCTGGCAGCGCTCCCATCATCGAAGCGCAGGCGGATGCATGGCTGATTCGGGCAAACGCCTACACACAGTCGGCTACGGCAGACCTGATGCGCTTACGGTCGATCGATCTTGCCAACGCCAGCGCCGACATCAAGATGGGAGCAACAAACACCACCAGCCTGCGTCAGGCTTTGGCCAATCTGATGCAGCACCAGTGAGTCACGAATAGGGGAAGATGTCATGCCAAGTTTTTACTTCGAACAGTTGCTACAGACCGGATTGAACGGAATCGACCAGCAAGGGATCAGCGCAGCTGTGCTTCAAATCGCCGGGGTCATTCTGATCCTCAGTCTGCTGTGGTCAGTCTATGAAGCCTACAGCAATGGCGGCGATGTCAGGCTCCTCGGCGTGGCCGCCGTCAAGTACTTGGTCCTGGGATTGGTGTTTCTGAATTACCAAAGTGCCTTTCGTGCCGTCAACACCATGTTCAACGGTGTGGCCGATGGCATTTACAACCTCTCTGGAGGTCTCGACGTAATCAAGAACTGGAACAATAGCCTTGCGCAAGTGTGGCAGAACGATCCGAACTGGTTTGCGGCTCTCTGGAATTGGGTAACAGGCGGCATATCGGCAATTGTTGCTGGGCTGATAACGCTGGTAGGTTACTTAATTCTCCCCTTCACCTACACCTTGTTCACTCTGTTTTACGCCCTTTACGGATCGATCTTGTACGTGGTCGGTCCGTTTGTCCTGGCCTTGATCCCATCGCGCGGGCTCGGCCAGCTGGGCAGAACCTACTTCGTGAACATGATGATCTTCCAGTGCTGGGGCCTGCTGTACGCAATCTTGCAATCGCTGATGTCGGCACTGCAGATCACCGATCCCATGCAGTTTAACGGCTCGTTTCTGCAAGCATTTGTCGGATCCAGTCAGATGATCGTGATGAGCGTAGCCAGCGTGCTGTTGGCGGTCATGGTCGCCCTCATTCCTTTCATCGCCAGCCGGATCGTTCGCGGAGATATCGGCGGCACCTTGATGACTGTGATCAGTGGAGCAATGACCGCGGGAGCGGTGGCGTCAGGATTGGCATTCGCCGGCGGAGGGGGTTTGGCTGCGGGTCGGGCGGCGCCATCCGGCGGGCCGCCATCTCCCCCGTCAGGTGGTTCCGGTGCTCTGAGTCAAGGCAGCGGAGCGGTCGGCCAAGGAACCGGTGGAGGTGCCCAATCAGTGAATGCTGGTGGCGGCGCCGTGACCGGCGACTCGAGACCACCCACGCCGCCAACTTCTGATGGAGTCAATGGCGCAGCCGTGGCAACGATGTCTGCTGGCGGTGAATCCCCCTCCACTAGTTCAACTCCTTCAGCTCAACAGGGCGGCAACGATTCGCCTTCCGCTGCCGCGCAATCAGGTAGTGGCCACAACGGCCGCAGCCTTGCCGGTCTTGCGGCTTGGCAAGCCGGACACGCGATTGGCAGAACCATGCGCTGGGCAGGGATGGGTGCCGAATGATGAGAACACCACAGTCGCAAAGAGAAACGCCGGAGATCGCCAGCTTCACCCGATATTACGAACACGACGGCATGCTGCGCGCATACGCCAATCGCGCCATGTTCCTGGCGATCTTGTTTGCGGTGATTGCGCTCAGCTCGTTGGCGTTTGCCATCTATGTCCGCATCCAGCCGCCCACGGTCATCCGCGTTGATAAGGATGGAAACGCTGTGGTGGTGGGCGGCTCACGGCAGAACCGCACGTCGCAACTAGAGATGACGCTCGCTGCACAAGCGGCGGGCCCAGACGCGCCCGTCTCCGAGGGTGTCGCGCCAACAGACCTGGAAGGCAAAGCCGTTGTGCGGCGGTTCCTCGAACACTACCTCTCATACACGCCGGATTCGGCGCCGCGCAACCTCGCCGAGTCGCTGAACATGATGACCAACAACCTGCGGACCTTCACCCTGAACAAGCTGCGCGACGACGATACCGTGGGCAAGATCCAGGAAGGCCACATCATCTCGGATCTCCGAATTCGCTCGATCGAGCGCACCAAGAACGGGCCGTGGGATTACGTCGTGTTCGGCGTCAAGGAAGTACACAAGGTGAAAAGCGGTGCGGAAGTTACCGACCGCATTGTTGGTCAGTACAACATCCGGCTGGTTGAGGAGCGGCGCAGCGAATTCAATCCCAGCGGACTGCTGGTTGCCGAGTACTCCGAGAAGCAAATGGTCGGTGAGCGGGACAACGGGCTCGAACAGAAGAGCCAACTGGATAAGTAGATGCGGCGACAGGCAATGTCAGGCCGGCCGCAAAGAGGAGTTGAGCATGGCTAATACGGCAACGGACACTGCCCCGGCGATGAAGCCCATCATGGCTGACGGTGGCGCGGAGAAACCAACAACCCGAGCGAGACGTTCTCGTTCCACTTCGGACGAAGAAAGCAATGGGAACGCGCGCTATTTCCTCGCCAAGGCAAACGGCAATGGCGGCAGCCTAGCGTTCGATCGGGAGGTGGCGAGCGAAGGCGAAGCGCTGGTCGAGGCGTTGCGACTCGGGGTGACCTTCTATGAGGTCCAGGAGTTCCGCGTCGTGCCGGACTTTGCGGGGAAAAAGCCGCTACTGAACAAAGAAGCGGTTAACGGCAAGTAGGGCCCAGGAGTTTTTTTAGCACCGGCTTCATTTACAGATGATGTTGATCTGTGGTGAGCGATCCGCAAGCTGATTGCGGTTGAGTGCTGGTCTGGTTCGTTTCGCGAGCCTGGCCGGGAACCTGAAACGTTTTCGACCAGGACAGCGAGAGAGCCGCGCCAGCGTCCCTCCTTTCTGTTCTGGCACTACGCAGAAAGAAAAGGAGGAAGAGATGGTGAAGCAACGATTTCGGGTTCTGTTCCGACGTTGGTTCTTCACAGTAATGAAGTTCTGCGGACCAATCCTGTTGTACGAGCTGTTTGTGTTGGTCCGGCAGCACTTTCAGTATGTGCCCCTCGGCTATTCAGACTTGCTGATGGGAGCACTTTTGGCTTTCCTGCTCACGGCCCTGTTGTGTTGGCTGTGGGCGTTAGGAGAGTGGTTGTGGTTCAGGCTGCGCAAGTTACGCGGTTTCTTGGGCGAGCTACGGCAATGCTCCAGAAGCTATTGGAATCCTGAGGCAGTGAGGACCAACAAGGCGTAGCAACGACAACTCGTGTTGGCCGGCGCTTAGCTGCCTGGCCGAAATCTTTTGGTTCGGTTTTCGGCAAGGGCAGCGAAGAGACTGGCACGAGCCGTCTCCTCCGGCTGTCCTTGCTCGACAGCTTAAGGAGATTCGCAATGCCAAATGCTACGAACTGCGGCGCCAGCCCGGTGTTGGCGCTCGAACTTGACCGTAACGGAAACGTATCGAAGAAGACCATGAAACTGGATCGGGAAGCGCAACTGACGAACAGCCTCTTGCAAGGGCTCTATCCGGGGATTAACGTCGCCACGGTTGACGTGCCGACGGAACCCCTGGATTCCTGCGAGCAGGCCATGGTTGAGCAGGCGCTCACCCGGATCGAAGTTGATGGCATTCGGTACAGCCTGGTGGGAGCTAGCGGCAGCGCAAAGAACGGCAAGTTCTACGCGGTCGAGAGTTCCTTCGAAAAGAAGCTTGCGGAGAGGTTTCGCTTCTCGCCGCAGGCCGCCATTACCTACTTCGGAATCCTGGTGTCCTCGTGCAAGGGTCTCATCGAGTTGCCAGATTGCCGCGTCATGGTGGTCGATGACCATGAATTCGGCACCAACGATTGTCGAGGTTGGATCTCGGAGTCGTTGTTCCGGAAACTCCAGCAAAAGCACCAGTCCGAACTTCTAGCCAGGGAGACGGAGAGACTGCATGCCCAACGGATCGTCGAACGATCTGAAGAGCGGCAGGAGCTTCCCTTGACTGAGGAAGAAGAAACGGCGCTGGTTGAACAGGCGAAGCGCAGGATTCAAGGCAGGCGAATCGGGGCGCATCGCTTCTATCAATTCCGGCTGGCATTCGACAAGACCCAGGCGAAGGGCGCATTCAAGGTCATGGCGGATGAAGTTGCCCGGCATCTCGATGCGGACATTATCCTGCCCAGATCGTGCGTGAAGCCCAAGTACCAGGGAAAGGTGTTGCGGACGATTCGATCGCTCGTGGGAGATCGTCAGGCACACACTTTCCGTGGTCCAGTCATGGTCGGCTTTCGTGACGTCTCCCGCAACCTCGAATTCAATTCGAGTTACACCCTGCTGGAGCACGCCCCGGAAGACTCGATTGAACTGGAAATCAAACCGTACGCTCTCAGCCAGATCGAGAAAGTACGGCAGGCGTTTGAGGCGAACAACTTCACGGAGCTGTTTCAGCTGCTGGGCACCCAGGAGAGTCAACGAGCCCTGGAGGCCGGCGAAGAAACCGATCCGGACTACACCTCGAACGAATACACGGTGGCGCAGGCAGCTCTGATCGCCGACGCTACCGGGTACATGTTGAAGCATCCGTTCATTCAGCACCACCTCCAGCGGGTGTTGATGAAATGGGCGTATCGGCTCTGCACGAGTGGGGGCTTCCGTCTTCCCGGGTTCGCCCTCGCGGACGACGGCTACCTCTTCCTGCATGAAGGACAAGTGGTCTGTGGTTCGGATTGGATTCCTAAGGCCCGCGCTATCGCTGAATCAAGTTGCCGGCATGGTCTGGTCGTGCGCTATCCCATCCGGATGAAAGAAGACCTCCTGCCGGTCGAGAACCTCTCAGCAGAAGACACCATCCGTCTAATGGCCGAGCACCTGGAACACCGTGGGTGCCAGCTTTCGGCGGGAGGTGTCGCTGCCGTTGCCCGGGAGCAACTGCAACTGAGAGGCACGCTGGTCCTTCATTCCGAAACCGCTTCCAGAAACGGCGGGGACTTTGACTTCGACATGGTGTGCTTGGTCGAGGACAACCGTTTTCCACGGTTCGTCGCAGACCGGTTCGCCTACGAGGAACAACACTCCGCCACAAAGAAAAAGAACCCCAAACCCCCGAGTCCCTGGTGGAACCTTCCGCAAGTTTCGATGCAGGCGCGCGGAAATCAGATCGGCGCCATCACCGATTTGAAGACCTCGTGCCTCGCGAAAGGAAGGCCAGACCTGGCACGAGAGTTGGTGGACCAGCTTCAGAATGCGCTGGATCAACTGAAGCATGGAACCCAACCCGACCAGGAGGTCATACGCAACATCCGCAACGATGTGCCTACAGCGCCTTGGCTGAAGCTGAAACAGAAACGCCGAATCGAAGACATGGACGAGCACATTGAAGTCGATGCCAACGATAAGGTCGGGAGACTGTACAACTTCACGCGCAAGGAACTGGGGCGGTTCTTCGGCAGTGCCGCCACGGCGCGCTTGAGCGATTTCCGGGGAGTGATCGGAGGGCAGAGCTTTACCCCGGAGATTTATCAGGAGTGTTTCGTGGTCAACCGGTACTACGGAAACCGCGTGACCGAAATCATGGGCCGTCGCCAACAGCTTCTGGCGGAACTGGAGAAAGCTAATGCCGAGATCGAGGCGAACAAGCACGACGCCGAGGTCCGCAAGCAGCTTTTCTTCCGGCGCAACCAGGCTTCCGCCGCCTTGAACGCTTACGACAAGCGGGCGGGAGAAGAGCTGAAGGCGCTGGTCAATGGGCTTCAGAAATGGAGCAGCAGCAAGAATGGGACTCGACTGTCCTATCTGTCGGCCTTGCACGCGATCGTTTGCAGGGAAAGACGGATGACTCCGGATCCGAACGCGGTGACCGGGACCGGATCGATCGTCTTCTACAGCTTTCCGCAAGAGGTCGTCAACCAGATTGCGGAACGTACCGGTGGCCGTCCGGTCACCGTGGAAATTCCCAGTCTGTGCGACGGCGAAGTGGAAATCGACTCGGAAGGGCGGATCTTTTTGGTTCAGCCCTTCACCCAGGCCAATGGCCAGGTCGTTGAACGCCTGATCTTCATGGCTCAGGTCACGAAGACCGGGGAAGTGTTCACCGACCGCGACGAGAAAGGCTCGCCTGTTGTTCTGGAGCGAGTCCGGAAGTTCCCGATCAAGGCGGGACGCAGCGAAGTACGCAACGGGAAAGTGATCTTTCCCGACACCCAACGGCGGCCGCAACTGCCTGCGAGAAATGTTGCTCCGCTGCTGGAACCCAACTAGCCCACAACCGTCCAGGAGACTTCGGAGGGAGTCTCCTGGACGTACAACACTTAGTACCAAGGAAGGAAAAACGATCCATGAGACGCGTTGTGTTGATGTTCGTAGTGCTGGCCGCGCTGTTTATCCCGGCTGTTGCGCAGAAGATTGAAACCGAAACCAGTGACCGCACCCGCATCGTCCATCTGAAGACGGCGTTGAACCACCTCACGATCATCGAGGTCGGAGAACCGGTCGTGCAGGTTGCAGCCGGGAGCCCTTCTTTCAAGGTCGAGTGGCGGGAGAACAAGGTCTTTGTCCAGCCCACGGAAGCAGAAGCCGCAACCAACTTGTTCATCTGGACGGCCAATCAGCGCCTGAACTATGAGTTGGAGCCCGCTGAGTCGGTAGCGAACATGGACTTTGCCGTCGACCAGGCGCCAGTGCACTTGGAGCCGGTCAAGCCGACGGCTGCGACTACGCCGGTTCCGGTTTCGCCATCGATCACTGAACTGCTGCTTGCGGGAAAACCAATTCGCCTACTGCCTTCGAAGCAGCGGGCCTCGAAGCCGGTTGAGGTATGGATCAGCGATCTCTATGAGAAAGATGGCCGCCTGCTGGTGCGCTACACCGTGTGTAACCACGGCACCGAACCATACGCCATTGACACGCCGCTGGTTTACCAGTTGGACGGAGTGCGATCTCCACAGTCATTGTACGGTTTCCTGAATTCGCAGCTAGGCGATGAGCAAGCGGCCAAACTCAAGGTCAAACAAGAGACGCCGGTAAAAGTGTTGGATGGACATTTGCAGACCGCGCGGGTTGCTCCAGGGCAAGAGGCTGTTGGCGTAGTGGCCCTCGAGATGGCGTCCAGCGCACAACCCACAGTCCTGCGCTTTCAGTTTCCCAGTTCCAAACAATCGGAAGACGGGTCGAGCGACGGCCCACAGACTCAGATTGCCGCGTTTCTCGTGCGATAAGAGCTGGAGCGAAAACATGACAGATCCGTTCACCGTCAAACCCGTTTACAACGCGCTGAGCCAATACATTCGCAATCGAGCGGACATTGGCGCGGGCAAAGCCATGCTTGACGGTGTGCTCGAACCAGCCAACCCATTTGACTCCAAAGCCGCGAGGCGGCCAAGGCGCTGGTTTGTTTTGTTCTCTTTGCTCGCCGCGATGATGATTGGCTTCTTCTTTCACTTTAACAATTTGCTGTAACTCAAAGATTATGAGCGAGAAAACTAACGATGACGAAGTAAGGCCTCCCGCCCCAACCGAGGTGGGCAGCGATGCGCGAGAGCTGATTCGCGACTGGGAGGTTCTCTTCTGGGCTTTCCTGCTGTTCGGCTTGGCTCGGCTGGCGTGGCTGTATCTCTACCGGCCGGCGAATAGTGCCTTTCATTTGGGCCTCTCGTGCGGGTTCGTGTTCTGCGGCGCTCTGGGGTTTCTGATGCGCTGGGTGTTTAACCCGAAGAGGAAACAATACTAAAGATGCGCGACTCGTACGCCCATCGGCAGCAGCATCCGCCACTCCTGGAGAGCATGGAGATCGTGGTCGCCCTGGTTCTGATGGCGGCGTGTTGGTTCGCCTGGTACGTGGCCCGCGAGCGTTTCTATCTCACGAACCGCCAGATTGCCGAATTGGCCTGCTACCTGGCCCTAGGCGGATTGGCCATCGCTGGTTCTACCATTCTGATTGCCACAGCACGGTCAAGGCGGGAGAAGCAGTGGCCCCATCCACCAATGGTTGTTTCCCGCAAGCGGGACGAGCAGTTCACATCCGAAGCCTGGAAACAGGACGCCGTGGTTCTCGGCTACGACATCCACGGCAAGCCCTGGTACTGGCCGGACAGAGTGCGCGTAATGCAGGGCATCGTGCTGGGCATGACCGGGTCGGGCAAGACCACGCTCCTGAAGAACATCATTACGCAGGACATGGCGCGCGTCGTCGGCACTCCGAAGGATCCACACCGGTTGCCGATGGTGATCTTTGATGGCAAGGGCGATCTTGAGTTCTTCTACGATCTTCTGCCGCACGTGCACCGCGCCGGAAGGCTGCACCAACTCCGCGTTCTGAATCCCGCACGCCCGGACATCTCCGTACGGTACAACCCTTTCTACTGCAGCGACGAGGACTACATGTCCGTCGTCAACATGGTTTTCGGCTCCTTCAACCTGCATGACGAGTTCTTTGCCAAGCACCAGTTGAACTACCTGGCCGACATCGTCCGCGTGCTGGTGCATACCGGCCAGAAGTTCAACTTCTATGACGTGCTGGTGATGGCCATTGACGAACAAGTGCTGCGGGAACAGGTCGACAAGGCACGTCAGCGCCTGGAACACGACTCGTCCATCCCCGTGCAGCGCCGCCTGAACTTCGAGATGTCGGTGAAGAACCTCTACCAATCGTTTGGAGACCGCGAGCGCGTGCCGAAGATTCAGGGATTGGTCAACGAGTGCATGACGTTCCTGGATGACGAGCTGAGCGTGATCACTGGCCCGTACGAGGAACTGCTGTCCCTAGACGAGGTGATCGAACAGGAGCTAATCCTGTTTGTCACATTAAACGTCAACAAGAACACCGAGCCCGTACGAGCTCTGGGAAAGATGCTGCTGCAGAACCTGCAACTGGTCGTAGGCAAGCGCTACGAGAGCGAGGAGCAGCGGCGGCGTGCCAACCGTCCGATGTTCAGCGTGGTGCTGGACGAGTTTGCTCCCTTCGGATACCGCAACTTCGCACAGATCCTGCAGACCGCCCGCGGGACTCACACAGCGTTTCTATTTTCGATGCAAAGCCTGCCGCAACTCATGCAGGTCGGCCGGGGCTTTAAGGAAGACGTGACCTCGGCGCCGAACACGACTCTTACGTTGCGCACTCGTGACGAGGAAACCGCTCGTTATTTCCTGCGGGCTTCGGCCGAGCACACCGTCACGCGGCGCAGCGTGTCGATGCACCGCCAGCGGCTATTTGGCTACGAGAAATACGAGGCAACCGACCGGGCCACCGAGAGCCAAGACCGCGAGACCCGCGCACTCGATGAACACATCAAGAACCTTCCCAAGGGACAGATGGAGATTCTGATGACAGATGACACGCGCGGTACGCTGCACCAGTTATTGCACGTCCGTCCGCCAGAGGATGTCACTTTTCCAAGCTTCGAGCCGGAACTGTTTGCGCGAAAGCGGCAATCGCGGGAGCAGACCGCCGGCGCAAATCTGCGGTTCAAAACGCCTGAACTGGCGGCAACGACCCGTTTTGCCCGCCGCGGATAGGGACAGTTGACACCATGATGAAGCGAGCGATCGTTACTGTCACACTGGCAGTGGTTGGACTGATGACGGCCGGTCGTGCCATTGCACAGCAACGGCTGCAATCTCCAGTAGCAGTCCATGGGCGACTTCAGGCGCAGCCCCAAGGGCAACATCAAGCTGCAGGAGTCCGTCCGACGTACCAGCGCGGTTACACCTGGTACGAGTTCCTGCTCAAGCAGTTCAATCCCAGCAATTTCGATCACGGCGCGTGGATGGAAGAACGCCGTCAGGTATTTCTGGATGAGAGCGTGCGCAACCCGTACTTCACTTACAGTCTGGGCACGACGATTGCGCTGCTGGTTCTGGCCACGTTGTACACCAAGCAATGGATCGACCACCGTCGCGCCATGTGGATTACGGCGGAGATGATGACGGACCTGTACAACCATGATGCATATTCTCGGGCCGTAGCACGGGAGGCGATCCAGACGTACAACGAGCACATTGAACGCTGCAACCGCGCGATCGAGGCGGCTGAACATGGCATGTCCATCCCCGGAACAGATGCGGATGCGAACGACCTTCAGAGTCAACTGCAATCTGTCGCCGACCAGAGGGACTCTTATAAACGCGAAAGAGATTTAGCCAAGCGTGACTTGCAGGAAAAGGAAAAGCTGATAGCGGAGATGTCCTTCCGAGTTGACGCGGTTCTGAAAAAGACGGATCCAAGTCAGATTGCTGCGAGTTCCGTCGATATGAGCGCGGCAGATCCAACGGTGGTGCAACTCATCAACAACCTGCAGGAGCAACTGTACGCAGAGCGCCGGGAGAACCGGCGGCTGAAAGGTGCATAGCAGAGTGTTGGTTACGGTGACAGATTTTGGTAGCGTGTGGCGCCGGCGGTTTGGCAAGAACCCCGATGACCCACGGCGCTTTGCAAGAGGCGTTTACTACAACACGACCGGCATCGACATCGCGGGAACGATGCGCCAGCGGCCGCAGATCGTCGGCTACGCCCGGTTCAACGGAGGTGGCGGATTCAATCTGAACCGTCCCTCGCAAATGATCGGTCGTGTGTTTGAATGCGCGGAGCCGTGCGTCTGGCAGGGGCAGAACAAACTCCTTTTCAAGCGTCTCTTGAACGCACCCGAGAAACCGGATGGGTTTCTGGTGGTAGTACGGGCCCAGCTATTTGGCAAGCTGACAATTGGCAGGACCGATTGGCGGTCAGCCGACACCTGGCTCATCTCTTTCAGCGAATCTCGCGACCAGCAGGAAGCCATGTTGTTGATGCCGGCGCACAGCCGGATGCAAACGGAGTTGGGCCGCTTTGTCCTGGAACCGGAAGCGCGTCGGCCCTGGCTTGCGCGGCTGGTGCTGGCATCCGTGTAGCAGGAGTTAGTCCCATGCGGTATCGGAAAGGCATGATCGCGCTGAGTGAGACACGGGATTACCCGCTGCTCCGCCGTGTGCTGCACAGTGGTTTCGTCACACCCGCTCAGTTGCACCAATTCATGAAGTTGGATTACTGCGTGTCGTCGCGTAACGCGTTCGACAACCGGCTGCGACGGTTGCTGCATCACGACCTGCTGGTGCGGCACGAGATTCCAACCATGAACCGCGGCGTGGTGTATTCGATATCGCGAGCCGGAGCGTCGGAATTGGTTGGCAGAGGAGAGTATTACTCCGGGTCTACGGACATCGGCAAAGAGTCAAACGGTCACATACAACACGCTCTGGAACTCAATGACATTCACCTCGCGCTGAAGCAAAGCCGCACACTCGTTCGTTGGACGCCAGAGTCTGACATCCGGTCGCGCAACGAATTCACGGGAATTGGATTCGTGAAGGATTACGACGCAGTAGTCGCGGTCCGCTTTGACGAGCACGAATACCGCTTCGCACTCGAGTATGAACGCACCCAGAAAGCAAACGGGCGATACCAAGAGATACAGAAGAGGATCCAAGGTGAGACCGACGTTCGCCACTTCTTGTATCTTGTTTCGAATTATGACCTGCTGCTATTCCTCGTGAGGAAGTTCGAAGGCTGCCGTCGGCCGGTCCACTTCGGCCTGCGGCAGGATTTCCTCACTGAGGGCCTTCGCGTGTCAGTCCAAAGCAGTCACTCGCCTGTATCCACTACCTTTCTCGCCGTGCTAACTCGTGGCCTCTCCGGTCCGGGTGGCTGGCGTACATCCGCTTCGTAAAATGGAGCCCCGATTTACCTATTGCCGTGGGTTTGAAGTGGGATTGGAGTGGATTTGGCGTGAATCGAGCCCTTGCAACCTGCTGATAGCGCGGCGGTTATCGGTTGACTATACCCTGTCGAGATGCTGAATCTCCGAAAAACGACGGAGCAATGGTGACATTCGCGCCCCGCTATTGCGATGCATTGTGTGCAGCCATCATGACGCAGTTCTTTTGCATGCTGAGATGCTCGTTCCGGTTAGGTGTTGCGGCAGTTGGGCGAAACGATGCGCGCGCCAGTTGCACAAGCTGGTGCGGCGATACGGGAGGGTTGTGCGTACAGAAGTGGTTCGGTTGGGCAATGAATGTACCCGGCTATCGTTCGAGCGGAGCGGCGGTGTGTTGTGCTCGGATCCACCAGCATTGGTTTGCACGGCCGTCGCCAATTGTCGTTCCTCACGCGCTGGTTGTTGCTGAACCGCGTGCAGCGGCCAGTACAGGACGAGTGGCAAGGTGAAACTCGTTTGAGATTCAAACTGCGCGGTCTGTCTGCGCCGCCGTGCGCACAGTGCTGTGCAAGGACGCGCGTCCGATGCGCGCGGCTGTCGATTCCGGCTGCAACGAGAGTGCGCAGCTGATGTGCGGACTTTCGAACCACGGCTTGTGCCGATTGCCGTGGAAGTTCACGGCGTTGTGGCGCTGCTTGGGTGATGGACGTGCTCTTGGCACTCATGCACCGCTGGCGCTGGAGCGGCGGACCATACATTCCGATTTGTCCGTCGGTCGGAAGGAATCTCGGTGAACAGTCGGCGGCAGATCTCCCACAACCAGACTTGTGGACAACCGACGATGCACATCTGTGGTTTGGGCGTTTTACGTCAAGTTGGCGTGAAGTGCCGTCACCGGATGCTGGCTGACCTCTCGGGAGTAATCTCGCACCTGCCGGTTTCTGGACAACTTCACCTAGGTTGGTTTGCGTCTACCCGCGTTTTGACAAAGCTGGAACGGGGGCATAGCCTGAATTCCTCACCACTATCAGAATCAGGAGATAATCATGAAGAAGTTGCTATGCGTTGTTTTGTGGTTTCTGCCCGTGATGTTGTTTGCCCAAAGCCCATTCGACGGCACTTGGAAGACCAATATGGCGGAGTCCAAGCTGTCGCAAAAACCCTACATATTCTCGGTTAACAATGGCATGTACGATTGCGAAACTTGCGTCCCCAAAATCAACGTGAAGGCCGACGGCCGGGACCAGGCTGTCACCGGCCAAGCCTATGACACCATCTCGGTGCAAGTGGTGGACCCGAATTCGATTCACGTCACTCTGAAAAAGGGCGGAAAGACCACCGGCGATTCGACCCGAACCGTCTCCGCCGATGGGAAAACGCTTACTGTGGCGGGCACCAACTATCCCGCCGACGGTAGCCAGCCCTACAAGTTCGAAGTCAAGTACATGCGGGCTGGCAAAGGTCCTGCCGGCTCGAGTCCGGTCTCTGGCTCTTGGCGTATCCAGAATGTCAATGAAGACACTGCTGGACTTACTACCATGTGGAAGGTGGCGGGCGATGAGGTGAGCATGTCCACGCCGACCGGGGAAAGCTGGCAAGCCAAGGTTGGCGGGGGAGAGTCCCCGGTGAAAGGCATTTATGCCAATGAGACGGTGTCAGTGAAGAAGATGGGGCCTCGTGAGATCGAAGTGACCTACAAGCGCGATGGAAAGCTTTATAGCGTGAGTAAGATCTCCGTTGCGGCCGATGGGAAAAAAATGACGGAAGTCGTGGACAACAAGCAAACTGGAAGAGTTTCAACGTATATCGACGAGAAGCAATAGCGAAAGTTGAATGCGAACGCCGGGTCGAGCAGATGGAAGCGAACACGGGCCATAGGAAAGTGGAAAGCCACGAACGCTTCCCACTTTTCCACATTCCGACCGCGGCGATATGACTACCAGTCTGCTGCGCTACACAAACTGGCCGAACTGGTACAAACATCGGTCAGGTCAATGACGAGGATGCGTCAAGCGCGGTCAGGTTGAGAATTAGGGCTGCTGGTTCGGTTGAGCGGTAACAGCCTTGGCGTCGGTTTGCCGATCACCCGGCCGATATAGAGTAATTGGGGTGTTCACTTGACTCCAGTAAGCACTACAGGTTGTGGTTTCGCTTTTGTTTTGCTAAGTCACTGCTTAAACCCTTTGTAATCCGTGACTTGTATCCGGTCAAATGGCGTTTCTG
>Ga0181532_10001665_pt1 | contig 21260 bp, 20 predicted proteins | sample PEATcosm2014_Bin_33_FD_119768 | JGI IMG/M metagenome (GOLD analysis project Ga0181532, IMG submission 119768) | Peatland microbial communities from MTU Mesocosm Facility, Houghton, MI, USA - PEATcosm2014_Bin11_30_metaG | ecosystem: Environmental > Terrestrial > Soil > Wetlands > Peat | place... | reverse complement strand
TGTGGATAGCGTGTTCACGCTTCCAGATGTAACCGCCGCTGGTAATCCCACCGAGAAGGCATCCGAGCAAGGCGAGACTGAAGGCGAGCGGCTTTTCTTCGACTTCACCCGGCTGCTTGGACCACTGACCGTTAAAGATAAGCAGGAATTCGGGCGCAGCCTCGCAGCATGGTTCACATATTCGGTTAAACAGCTTTGACCCGGCTACCTAGCTCACTCAACCCGACACAATCTGTAGTATGAAGAGCCTCGTTAGGCCACGTCCAAATAGACGTCACCTTCACCTTGCTTCAGTAAATGCTCGCAATACAGAAATACCGTGCTCGCCAAAAGCTCAACGAAATATGACGGCGGAGGTGTGTCGTTTGACACGGTGCAAATGCTTCCGAGCTTGGCTTCGTCAACCACCGCCTCGGAGTATATCCAGAATGCTTGTGCTCCTGCTTGATCCTCAAACATTCGCGTCCTGGCCGTGGCCACCTCTCGGCAATCCCTCAACTTTTTTGCGAAATCTCGCGCTGCGCTGGCTCGTATTTTTCCAACCGGGCGCGAAAGTCCTGCTGACCATGCGCTTCTCTGATACTCCTCTAGCTGGGCTTCCAATTGTTCGAGAAAGCGCATGGGGGAGAATCGTGATTTCAAGGCCTAACCATAATATTGCAGTAGATACAAAACCCGACTCCCCGTCAATCGGCGACCCGGAGCCGCCTAAGCAGCTTTGATGTTGCCTCGCCCGCGCCCGGATTCGCTGCCGGGCGCTTTCCTTTCCGGCGCCGACTGTTTCGGCCCGGCCCCTGCCGGCAGCAGCGATCGGGGCTGGCAGGGGGACTTCACCCACGCGCGCCGATTCCCTTGACCGTGGTCCGTCAGCAACTAGCATCGGGGTGTATGAACGCTAAACCAGTCATCCACCGAATAACGACATCAGCTTTCAAGCCTGCCGCTTTACACGGAAAAAGGCTGCGGCGGTTTGAAGATGAGCACCCAATTGATTGCGGGCTGGAGGTTTCGGACGTCCAACCCGACGGCAGCTTTTTGCTGTGGGCTGTCTATGGCTCAGCCGATCAAGGTGTTCCGAATGGTGGACGGGGCCATCTCCACCTCGGCAAAGAATCCGTGGACCAGGCGACGGCTGATATGATAGAAGAGGCCAGATCCTTCCCGCTTCTCCACGGTTGCGACTTTGTCATCTTCGATAGGTCTCCGAAGAGACGCGAGGATTACATCGCGAAAAGCTGAGGGCTTCACCGCGAGCGCGAGGAATAGTGCCCACGCTCTCAGGCTCTGTCCCAGGAGCGCCGATAACCGCACCGCTGGCGCTCTCAGACGCGCTTTGATGACCCGCCTGCATAGATGTTAACCATCCCTGAGTGACCCCCGCTGTGCGGTACGCTGTGCGGTCTTCCGGTTGCCAATGGTTGCCAGAAATGGCCGGTTTCCATCCGGTTGCCACCCATTAAGCACCATTGGAAGCGGACAAGCGGAAAGTGTGTTCTACCCTTGTTTTATGCGGGTTTGCTAAGGGTTTGAAGTGGAGCCAACGGCTGGGATTGAACCAGCGACCCGCGCTTTACGAAAGCGCTGCTCTACCACTGAGCTACGTTGGCGCTAAAGCTTTGAAAAGACCCAGAGCCACCGCAAAACCAAGCCTTTCCGCAACCTGCCCATTCATACCAGAACCGGAAAACAGATGCAAGTGAATGCGAGGATCTTACCATCCCTTGTTCTATTGGCACCGTACTGGCGCCCTGCTTTCGAAGAAAGGTGGTGCGCATAGCAGGACTTGAACCTGCAACTTGGGGGTTTTCGGCTTGGTCCCCTGTGCCGTGTGTTGTTGTGTTTGTGTCATTCATTGCAGCCTAATGCTATCACGCAATGCCTGATACGCAATGATTATTTTGCATCTATCTGCAAATAGTTACCGCAAATGCTGTGCCAGTTTGTGTCAGACCTGCTATCCTGTGTCAGAAGTGTGTCAGAAGGAGAACCGGGCGGATTCTGTGTCAGGAGTGTGTCAATAGCAGGTGCCTGGGCCAGTGTGTAAAGCTCCGCAACTCTAGCAGAGGTCGGGGATGCCTGCCAGCCTGACTTCTGGCGGCGGCGGCGGCTTTTTCAAAAGGGGTGTTCGGCCCGGTTCAGAATCAGCATACGGACCTGCGCCGCGCAGCCGCGCTCCAGGAGTGTGAGCGGAATCGGGTCGGCCCGCAGGGCTAGGCCGTCATGCGGGGCGTGTCCTGGGGCAAAGTGGCCCCCCCTGTAAAAAGGATGGAGGGGCATTCCTTTGGGATGCGTGTCCCAACGGCGTGCTGCGAAAACCGTAGCGGCCTGGGACGGCACGCAAGGCGCGTTGTGACTCTCTACCACCATAGAGCCGGGCGCGAGGGGCGAAAGTCTCTCTCAGGGCATCCGGCGATGAAGGCCGCATAGCGTGGCGCGTTTGCAGCAACGATGAAGCTTGCCTGCTTGCGCGGGCCTGGCCCTTCCCATCACGGCGGGAAACGCTGGCAGCAAAAGCGTCCAAACGTCTGGACGGAAGCCGGCAGACCTTCCCATCATGGCGGGAAACGCTGACAGCAAAAGGGGACGCTGTGCGCTCGGCCTGCACCTGCTGACGACTTCCGCAACTTGCTTCCGCTTCGCGGCGCTGGTCACGGTGCCGCAGTTTGCGGGGTCCGGTCCTGCTATCCGCACCAGGTTTCCTGAGGAAATCGGCAACATCGGTGTGCCTGACACAGTTCTGACACAGAAGACGGGGGAATCTGAGGGCGGAATCGTTTGGGGCCGATCCTCACGCTGGACGAGGGCGCCGGGGCCTTGCGGGCAAGGATGAGGGGGCGGGGGGGGCTGGGGTGGGGACCGGGGCCGAGAGCCTGACTGATTCGGTTCAGGAACCTAATTCGGCAAAGGACTTCTATGAGTTCGGGCGGGCGAAAACTTTGGCACCTAAAAGGGCGCAGTCGCGCCGCCGTCTCAGACCACCATGAGAGGCAGGCGCAGGCAATCAAAGCGCGTCTCAAGTCATCCTGCGATGATGGCCGGGCGGGATAGCGCGGGAGCCGAGGACGGCAAAAAAGGCGCGGGGAGGTTCCGGACCGCCGGAGATCATCAAGGCTCAGGTCAAGGAAGCCCTCCGCTTCGGTCGCGGCGCGGGCTGGTTCTAGGGCGCGGGCTGCAGCTCCAAAAACCGCAGGCCCTCGGCTGGTCGGTCCTGCATGTCTGCCGCGCTCAGAACGCACGCGCTGGCCTCTCGGTTCTCCCGCACCAGCACGCTCCCGTCCCGCTGGTACTCCAGGCTGCTCCCGTCCTTGAACTTCTGCACGCGCGCTTTCACGTTCTAGAAGCCGGAGTTGTTAAGGTGCTCCTGCACCCGCCGCTGCATTGCCCGTTCCTCGCTGCCCCGCCAGCGGAGGTACTCCTCCTTCAACTGCGGGTCGTCCAGCTCGCTCGGGCGCCCCTTGCCCCGGTTGAGCTGCTCTGCCATACGCTCGAAGAGCTTCTGCCTGTCGGGGGATAGCGTCTCTGCCGCAGGCCGGCGCGGTTCCGGTGCTGGCCGGTTGTAGGTTGCCGAGTGCTCCCGGAATTCGAGCTTCGAGCTTACCAGGCGCTCGCGCACTACGGTCGGCCCGTTCTCCAGGTGTTCCAGGCTGCTGCCGTCCTTGAATCGCTCGATACGGTGTCTGCGGCGCGTTGATACTTCGCGGTCCATGCAGCGGGAATATACCCCAACGGCGGAAAGTGTCAGTGACAAATCGAGCAATCCGCGGCGGGTTTGGCGGCCCGATTTCCCCCTACCATCTACCTGCCCCCCGCCAAAGAAAGCGCGGCCTGGGGCAACTGGTGAAGCCGTTTTCGAGGACAAAGGCCGCAAAGGGCTCAAAGGGCCAATTTCAGCGAAAGCGCACGGCAAGCGTGCGCATTCAGAGCGTGTCTCAAGTCACCACCGCGCGAACTCCTGCGGCCTTCCGGCTCGCTCGCTGCACTTCGGTCTTTGATGTACCGCCGCCGCCAGACGATGAATGAATCGGAACCTACTCGTCGGTGTAAACGATGGCTTTGGCCCGGAAGACGCAGCGTGGCTGCATTACCCCTCTGGTGATATTGAGCGTGCTTAGCTCGGGATGGTCCGCAGGCGCATTCAGCACTCCATCCGCCCCGAGCTGCCGCGCCCGGTAGTAAATGGCCCTGGTCATCACCACTTCCTGATCAACGCCCCCCTCGCAGGTCAGCAGCGCGATGACCTTGTACGGCCTTTGAGGCGGTTTCGCGTCGTAAACGTCCAAGTGAGTTGTCTTGGGGCGCTGGGCTTGGTCATACATCAAGACCTGAACCCTACCGGCCTTCGGCGGCGGCTTCTCGGCGTCGCTCGGTGAGGATGTAGCACAACCGGCCATTGCGAGTGCGGCGGCCAGTGACATGATGAGAAGTTGGATTTTCATACAGCCCCGGTTGTCTGTGATCCCCGCAGGTGATGCAAGCGTTTTGTTTGAAGCCCGTGACAGACAAGGTGCCGGTTTCATAGGAAGCGCGGGCTGTTGAAACACTGTGTTTCCCCCACTATCTGACCAGGGCCGGGTCTGGAAAACCGCTCCTGGGGCAACTGGTGAAACCGTTTTCGAGGGCAAAGGCCACAAAGGGCTGAAAAGGGCCAGTTTCGGCCAGGCCGGCGGATCTGGCGCCGGAGCTGGCGGGACGTGCCAGGAGCTTGGAGCGGGAAACCGGAAAGCATTTTGGGTGGAGTTGTGGCAGGCTCTTGCGCAGACGTTACGCGCTCGCCACGGCGGCGCCGGCGCGACTGGGCTCGGGGCCGGGCGCGGTGCGCACAGACACGATCCGCTCGCTTAGCTCGTCCACAAATGCCCTGCGCTTCCATAGCTCGGCCCGTTCGGTGGGGTCGTGTTCATCGCAGTTGCGCTCAAAGTCCTTGAGGCGTTCCCTGGCCTCCTTGAGCTGCCGTTCGATGGCGAACACTGCGCTGGCCGTGCCGTTGCGCCTGGGGGTTGTCGTGCGCTGGCGCTGGTGGCTGCTGTAGTGCGCCTTGATTTCGCTCTGCCAGTCGGTGATCGGGTTGCCGTTGCCAGCCCGCCAGTTCTGGCCGCGCTTGGCGTTGAATTGTTCCCTGGCGAAGTCGGCCGGTACGCCTACTGCCTCCGCCATTCTCACTGCTTCATCTTCTGTGGTTGGCAAAGGCAACCCCCTGGCGGGTGGGGGGGTGTTCTTTACCTTCCTTGGAGTACCTTCAATGGGAGTACCTTCGGCTGTATCCTTTTGGGATGGGTGGGCCTGTATCGGTTTGAGAGTACCCCGCTCACAAAGGGATAGAGGGGTATCCGTTTGGGAGGGGTGTCCGGCGGCAACGGTCAGCGGCAGCCACGCCACCCGGTCGGTAACCTGATAGATCGAGGTTTCCCCCGGGCGATTCTCTCGCGTGATGAACCGGTGCTCTACGAGGAAGCGCAAGGCTGCCCGAACGGTTTTCGGATGCAGCAGGCAAACGCGGGCAGCGGAGGCAATAGCAAAGTAGGCGATGCCGTCAAGGCTGCCTGCGCGTCGTGTGACGTGTAGATACACGCGCAACTGAGCCACGCTGAGGCCATATTCGTCCAGGGCGGAAGGGATGTACGCAGGGCAGGGACGGTTCCTCTTGTCCTGAGCTTGAGGTTGCGGCGGTGGTTCGGTGTGCTCGCTGGCTCCGCCGTCCGGGGGCGGGTGGTCACTGGGCGTGCGGGGGGTGGATTCTGAAAAAGACGGCGCGGCCTGTACTGGCATAGAGCGCTATTCAGGTTAGGTTTAGAAGCTCCGCCCCCGTTAAGTAGACGTAGGAAACGAATTCACGAACGTCGCCCAGTGAAATGAGGATGACGTTATCGTCATCCTGACCCTGACCGTCAAGCCGGGGCTGTCTGATTGCCAGTTGCGCAAGTTTCGTTGGATATACTGCGGTTAGCGGCGTGCCTACCAAAATATGGCGCCTTGAGTGGGGTAGGCCCATGTCACGGGATGAATCTCGATACGGGTGCAGGGCGGCGGGTTGTCGGTAGGGCGCTCAACAGGAGCAACATCGGTGACGTGATCTTCGCTGGGCCTCAGTTCGGCGACAGGCGAGAGTTCGACTGCGCAGTTCTCCGCCAGAAAGCGCCAGGTGTGGCCGGTGAATTGGGCTTTGCCACGGCTTGGCCAGCTCCACTGTCCGCACGGCGCGGCGCTGTGAAAGGTGAAGGTCTCCGGCGGAGCGCAGGGGCGAAAGATGACGCTGGCGCTGATCGTCATTTGCTTGGCCCCATTTGCGGCCGGGTTCATGGAGCGTGCTCCTTGCTTGTGTGCCGCTCGCAGTTGAGCAGGTAGATGGTGCGGCAGGTGTCCCCTTTGTGGAAGTCGGCGCTGTAGTGGATAAGGCGGGGCAGGGCTGAGGCGGGGACTCGCAGCCTGATTTCGGCAAACGCGAACAGAACGCCGCCGGGGCCGTCCAGCTTGTTAAGCCAGTGGCGGTCCATATCGTCTGTGTGGACGCGGAACCAGAGTTCAAACTGGCCGAAGCCGGCGAGCCAACGCTGAAAAGCGGCCTCGCCGCCGGGCGGTCCATGCTGGCCGGCGAGGTACTCCCAGCGCAGTTGCTCGACTGCGGCGGGGTGATCGGCGGCGAGTGAAGGGGGATAGGCCCATGTTATAGGGTGAACAGTGAGGCGGTCGCAGGCGGGCGGCTGGGCGTCCAGGGGCGTTGCCTGCAACTCGCCTTCATCACCGAGCGGGGAGAGTTCGGCGACGGGCGAGAGTTCAACGGCGCAATCGTTCGCCGCCGAAAAGCGCCAGGTGTGCCCGGTGAATTGGGGATTGCTGCCGCTGGGCCAGGTCCATTGTCCGGCGGGCGCGGCGCGGTAAAAAGTGAAGGTCTCCGGCGGAGCGCCAGGGCGAAAGATGATGCTGGCGTCAGCGGAGCGGCGATCTGCCAGGCCCGGCCCGTCCAGCAGCGGGGGCGGGCCGGGCGCGGGCGGTGTGTGTGGGGGCGAGGGATTCACGTTCAAATGCTGTCCAGCACGCAGGCGCGGAAGCAGTCGGGCAGTTGAGTCTTCACACACCACACCAGGGTTTCGCGGTCGGAAAGCGGAATAATGCGCCTCTCGGTGCGCGTGCGCCGTACCCTTTCTTGATACTGGACTTCTCCCCATACTTTGGCAGTGCCAGGGCTAATCTCTGGCGCTACATCCTCAAGGGATTGGTCGGGGCGGAGCTGAACTCCGTCCGCGAAGGTGGACGTTACCTCGACGAAGAATTTGCCGTCTGGCGTCCGATAGAGGGTGTCATCGCCGTCAGGTGATGGATTGTTGCAAATCTCTTTAGCCTTCTCTGTGTCGTAGGTCTTTCCGTTGATGGTGGCTTTCATGCGGCACCTCCGGTAGCGACTGGCAGGGCAACGATCTTCCCGGCGGACTTGGCTGGCTTCACTGCGAACCACTTGCGGGCTTCCTGCTTGGTTGCCAGCCCTTTGTAGTGCGCGTGAACCATTTGCGGCGAGTTACCGGCCTGCTGTGCGGTGAGGTTTTCGTTGCCGTGCAGAGCAAAGTGGAAGCTGCAAAAGGCGTGGCGAAGGCCATTGGCTTTGCGCTGCACTTTCGCGCTTTCGCAGAGCGCGACGAAGTGTTGCTGCCAGGTGATTTCGTGCAGCGTGCAGAGCTTTCCGCTGGTGAAGTTGCGGAACTGCGCCAGCCACGCGGCCAGGGCGGGCACGATTTCCACCAAGCGGCGCTGGCGTGTCTTGGCCTTGCCAGCGGAGACTTCAATGTGTCCCCTGACGCGCCACACGTCCGCCCAATCGAGGCGGAGCAGTTCGGCCGTACGGAGTCCAGCCAGACCGCCAAGGGCAACCATCGCTCGCATGGGGCCTTCTGCCGTTTCGAGCAAAGCCCGGAATTCCTTCGGCGTGTAGAATTCGACTTCGGCGTTGTTGGCGTGCTCAGGGCGCATGGCGTCCGCCTCGCCCAGCCGGTGATTCGCGGCGAGGTAGTCCTTGCGGACGCACCATTGCAGGAATTGGCGTATCGCGGCGCGGTGATGGTTGCGGCTCTTGGCGGAGCCTGCGGCGCGGCGGTTGCGGGACTTGGACTTTGCGTTAGCGAGCGCGGCTATGAAGGCGTCCAGGTGTCCTTTGGCGAGGTCCGAGACGGCGTTGCCGGGGAACGCTTCCGCAAAACGGCGGAGCATAATGGCCCGGTTGTAGGCGTACTTGGCGGAGAGCTGCGCCCGCTGGCCCTCGCTGGACTTGGTGCGCGGTGCCTCTGCCGCAATGAATTCCTCGACTGCAGTGGCGAGGTCCTGCCGCTTCACAGTGGCTACGGTGCTCAGGTAGCCGTCCAGCGCTTCCGCAAGGGTGCGCCCGTCCGGCAGTCTGGCAGCAGCCTCGCAATACTCAGAGATACCGGCCAGGAGGGACACGCGGCGACCGGTGGAGACAAAGAAGTCATCGAGCCGCCCTAAAGCGGCCAGGGCATCGCGGGCTTGCCCGGCGGTCAGCAGCGTGGATTGCGAGCCTTTGGCGAGTTCCTTCACCAGTTCATCGGCATGGCGCTTGGCCGCGCTGTAGGAGGGGAAAGCCTTCATGCGGCGCTGCCCCGCGACGTTCCACGCCAAACGGTAAAGAGGATATGCCTTGGCGGGCTTGTATATGCGGGCCAGGACTTGGCCTCGGTGTTTAACCTTGACCGGGTATTTCATCGGTTCAGGTGCGGTTTCAGCCTTCTCTTGTGTCAAGGCTGTGTCAGTAGCACCAGATTTGCTGATTTCCTCAGTAAAAGTGGTGCGCATAGCAGGACTTGAACCTGCACGGATTACTCCACTACCACCTCAAAGTAGCGCGTCTGCCAATTCCGCCATATGCGCAGGATTAACTCCCTCAGCCTGAGGGAGTTCACGGTCAGCCAACGCCCAATAGATCAGCGTATTCCTGCGTACCCGTCAACTAAATCCATCAGCCTGATGGAGTTAGTTGAAATCCTGTGTGCTGACAGGCAATGACAGGAAAACCCGGACACAAGCATCTTCGAGCCGACCAGCAGCACGTAGAAACCGAAAAGGAAGGCGACAGCGACCGGCCAGCTTTGGGCTATCGCCTTCGCCAAGATCGCCGCGCCCACCGTCAGCCAGAACAGCCACGGGTGCGGACTGAGCAGGTTGGTGAAGATTCCCTTGAACCACGACCTGGGCGGTGCCAACCCTCGGTTGTATCAATCGCCAGCCATCGGGTATGATGCCCCGCGTGAAAGCGAACCTTGTCTCCATCGTGTTAGGCACAGGCTTGAGCCTGACGCTCAGCCTTGCCCAGCCCAGCACCAAGCAGCCACAACGCCGCTTCCTTCTGCCGCCAGGAGTAAAGGCATTGAAGGATTTGCAATACGGGCAGGCCAGCGGCAGGGCCATGCTGCTCGACCTGTATCTGCCGGAGAAGGGCGACAAGCCGCTGCCGCTTATCATCTGGATTCACGGCGGCGCGTGGATGGCAGGCAGCAAGGATGGCCCCAGCCCAGCCCTGCGCTTCACGGCCAATGGCTATGCTGTCGCTCAGGTCGGCTATCGCCTCAGCCAAGAAGCCAAGTTCCCGGCTCAGATTCACGACTGCAAGGCGGCGGTGCGCTGGTTGCGGGCCAACGCCGCCAAATACAATCTCGACCCAAACAAGTTCATCGCCTGGGGCGGTTCAGCGGGCGGGCACCTGGTTGCCCAGCTGGGCACCAGCGGCGGCGTGGCAGAGTTGGAAGGCAACGTCAACGACCTAAAAGAATCGAGCCGAGTGCAGGCAGTCGTGGATTGGTTTGGGCCGACAGATTTCCTGCACATCGGGGACGCGGCAAGCGACCTCCAGCACAACGCCCCGGACTCACCGGAATCGAAGCTCATCGGCGGGCCGCTCCTTGAAAACAAGGACAAGGCAGCGAAAGCCAGCCCGATCACCTACGTCTCGAAGGATGCGCCGCCATTTCTCATCATGCACGGTGACCGCGACCGCACCGTGCCCTTCAACCAGAGTGAGTTGCTCTACACTGCACTGAAAAAGGCCGGGGTGGATGCGACCTTTGTGCCGATGAAAGGAGCCGGGCACGGCTTTGGCGGGCCGGAGGCAATTGCACCGGTTGAGGATTTCCTGAAGCGGTGCCTGAAATAAGGAATTAGGCAATGGAGGGACGGCTGCGTACCATTGGGAGCAGCATTATGAAAGCGCTGACCCTGCTTGCTTTCCTCTGGAGCCTGGCTGCCCCGCTAAGTGCAGCCGAAGCCTACCAGGACCGGTTAGTGTGGGTCTTCGGGTGGGGGCTGGGAAAGGACAGCGACTTGGTCGAGATTTCTCGCCTGCTCCAAACTGCCAGCCAGCACGAATTGAATGGCGCAGTGGTCTCGTTTGGCTTGGATACGCTCTGCAAACAACCGTCCGATTACTTTCGCCGCCTGGAAGAGATCAAGCGGCTCGCCGAGCAAGCCCAGGTGGAGTTGATCCCGGCCATTTTCTCGGTCGGGTATGGCGGGGGCGTTCTGTCCCATAACCGTAACCTGGCCGAGGGCCTGCCGGTCCAAGACGCTCCGTTTCTCGTAAGAGCCGGTGAGGCACGGCTGGTGAACAGTAACACCGCGCAGATCGTCAATGGCGGGTTCGAGGACTACAGCGGAAACAAGCTCCAAGGCTTCGACTTTTACGACCAGCCTGGCGAGGTCAGCTTCGTCGATACGCGAGTGAAGCACAGCGGCAACGCATCCCTACGACTGGAGCATTTCACCGCCAATCCATACGGGCATGGCCGCGTTATGCAAACGGTAAGATTTCAGCCTCATCGCTGCTACCGGATGACGCTCTGGGTCAAGACGGAGGGTTTGGAGCCGGTGACTGCCTTTCGCGTGTTGGCGCTGGCGGACAACCGGGAACTGGCTCCCCGTGAGTTCCACCTGCCTTCGACTGGCGACTGGCAGAAGATCACGATGCTCTTCAACAGCCTGGACTACGACCGCATCCGCCTTTATGCCGGGCTGTGGGGCGGCAAGAGCGGCAAAGCCTGGCTCGACGACTGGAGCGTGGAGGAGGTTGGGCCGGTCAACCTGCTCCGGCGACCGGGCACACCCGTTGCGGTGCGAAGCGAAGACGGCGCGGTCACCTATACTGAAGGCAAGGACTATGCGCCACTCCGCGACCCACAGCTCAATCCGTGGCGTGATGATGGCGACGCGGTGCCGGTCAAGCTTCTGCCAGGCAGCCGCATCCGGGAAGGCGAGCGTTTACGAGTGAGTTGGTATCACTCCATGCTCATCAATGACTCGCAGGTTACGGTTTGCATGGCCGAGCCTGAGCTTTACGACATCTTCGACCACGAGGCGAAGTTGCTGGCCGAGAGACTCCACCCGCGCCGCGTGCTCCTGAACATGGATGAAGTGCGCATGGGGGGCACCTGCTGCGCCTGCCGGGGCCAAAACATGGGGGAGCTGTTGGGCCACTGCATCACCCGCCAGGTGCAGATCATTCGGAAGTATATCCCCGTCGCCCAAATCTACGTCTGGTCGGACATGCTCGACCCCAACCACAATGCGCATGGCAACTATTATCTGGTGAACGGTGACTTCAGCGGCTCCTGGAATCATGTGCCCAAAGACTTGGTGATGGCTGTCTGGGGCGGCGAGCCGCGAGAAAAGAGCCTGCGGTTTTTTGCTGGAGAAGGATTTCGATCATTGGTGGCCTGCTATTACGATGTGGATGATCTGAACGAGGTCAAGGGCTCGCTGCAACTCGCGCGCCAAGTGCCGAATGTGCGCGGGTTGATGTACACTCCCTGGCAGAAGAAGTATTCGCTCTTGCCCGCCTTTGGAGACTTGTTGCGGGAAGCGCCCTGACGGCTTTGTATCTAGGGCGCGGGCCTCAACGCCGATTCGGTCACTCCACGGCTGCATCAGCACGCGCACCCGAGTCCATCTGCGCTTCAGGTCTAAACCGCAAGAATCGCTGATCGTACGGTAAGGATGCCGATGATTGGTATGGCTAGGCCGGCAATGCTCAACACAACAAGAAGCAGTAACGAGCAGGCTCCATTGACGATGAGAGTGCCCGGTCCAATGCCGCTGAGGCTCTTTCCTACCTGGGACCTGAAGCAATCCCAGTGGTGTTGGCAGCCGCCACCAATCTGCAAGGTCAACCGCTTCAGTGGGAGGTCATTCAAGACCTTGGCCATTTCGGAACCAACGGGGTTGCTGCCGTTCCGGCCTTAGTGGCATGGACGCAGGACACGGACCAGGAGGTCCGTCGAGGGGCCGTCAATGCGCTGGGCGCAATAGCGCAGCAGCCCGAAGTGGTGATTCCGGCGCTGTTGGCCGCGTTGAAAGATTCAGACCCCTTAGTCAGGCGTGACGCGGCTGAAGCCCTGGGGGACTTCGGCAAAGCCGCCAAGAGCGCTGTGGCATCGTTGATTCAGGCTCTGGACGATCCTGACTGGCAGGCGCAGACGGGCGCGATTGGCGGTTTGGGCAGAATTGGCGAGCAGCGGGAGGTGGTGTTGCCGATGCTGGTGAAGAAACTACACGATCAGAATCGCATTGTCCGCCGGTGCGCCGGGTTTGCCTTGGGCGATCTAGGTGGCCAGGCCGCGTTCGAGGCTTTACTCAAGGCCACAGATGATCCCGATGATTCTGTCCGCGAGGCGGTCTTTCAGTCCCTCAAAAGAATCGATCCCGAAGCGCTGCGAAGATCGGGCAAAAGGCCCCGCAGTAACTCTCGCAGGCGGCCACGGTCTTTGATTTCTAGGACGGGAACCGGGAATTCTTTGCGCAGTGCCTCGTAAACCCGGGCCGCTGGCGTCTGGGCTTGGACCTTGGCTTCCTCGGCTTCGACTTGCTGGACCATCGCACATAAGAAAACACGCTGGTTTTCACATTGTCGGCTCTTTCGTTCGTTGCCATACTTCTAAGAACGAGTTTCTTAACTTAGAAAACTGTAAGTGCGTTCCAAACTGCTGCAACAGATCACACGCGTCGTGGTCAAGCTGGGCACCGGCGTCCTCACCGACAGCCGGAAACAGCCCGACCTTGCCCAGATGGAGCAGTTGGTGGGGCAAGTGGTCGCGCAACGCCAGGCAGGCCGAGAGGTCGTGTTGGTATCCTCCGGGGCGGTCGGCGCGGGGATGGGAGCGCTGGGCTACAAGAAACGGCCGAGTGACTTGGCGGAGCTGCAGGCCTGCGCCGCGGTAGGGCAGTCGCGGCTCATGGCGATTTACGAGAAGCTGTTCGGCGCACACGGCCTGGCGGTCGCCCAAATCCTGCTCACTCACGACGACCTGGAGCACCATGAACGCCACCTCAACGCCCGCAACACGCTGGTCACGCTCCTGAGCCGCGGCGTCGTGCCGATCATCAACGAGAATGACGTGGTCTCGTTTACCGAATTAAAGTTCGGGGACAACGACAAGCTATCGGCGCTCGTGGCATCGCTGCTGCCGGCGGACTTGCTGGTGATCCTGACGTCCGTTGACGGGGTGCTGGAGAACTTCGGCAAAGCTAACCCGCGGACGATCCCCACGATCGCGCGGATAGACGAGGGCGTGGAAGGGATGGCCAAAGGGACGGAAAGCGCCACGGCGGTCGGCGGCATGGCCTCTAAGATAGAAGCGGCGAAGATCGCGGTGCGTTCAGGCATCCCGCTGATCATTGCCTCCGGCAGGAAGAAACAGGTGCTCGCCCGGGTGGTGAGCGGCGAGGAGGAAGGCACGCTGTTCGTGCCGCAGCCGACCCGGCTTCAGGGGCGCAAACGATGGATTGCCTTCTTCCACCATCCCAAGGGCGCATTGTTTGTTGATGCGGGGGCGAAAAAGGCGCTGCGCGAAGGCGGCAAAAGCTTGTTGCCGCCCGGCGTGGCGCGCTGCGACGGGGACTTCGAGGCAGGAGAGGTGGTGCGCATATGCGACCTGGACGGGACAGAGTTCGCGCGCGGCATTGCGGGATTTACTTCGGGCGAGATCAAAGGGCGGAAGCTGCAACGCGTAGAAGTAGTGCACCGGGACAACCTGGTGATCTTATGACGGAACAACGGAGCAGAGGAGTATTGGAGTAATGGTGCCCGGCGCTGATGTGTTCTGCCCCGTCCGAAATGCCCTCAGCTCGGAGCGCTGGCATGTTGCCGGCTTAGATCATTCGGATCGCGTAAGCCGGCAACATGCCGGCGCTCCGACCTTTCAAGTATGACGCGGCGCCCTGCCATTGACGAGCTGCTCAAGATCATGGCCCGCCTGCGTGCTCCCAACGGCTGCCCCTGGGATCGCGAACAGGACCATCGGTCGTTGCGCTGGCATGCCGTCGAGGAGGTCTATGAGCTGATTGATGCCATTGAATCAGCGGACGACCATGAACTGGAAGAGGAGCTGGGCGATCTGCTCCTCCAGGTAGTGTTTCATTGCCAACTGGCCAAAGAACGCGGCGCCTTCGACTTCGAGCGGGTAGCCCGGCACATCGCGGACAAGCTGATACGCCGGCACCCGCACGTCTTTGGCAAGCTACGGGTCAAGGACGTGGACCAGGTGTGGGCGAACTGGGAGAAGATCAAGCGCGCCGAGAAGCATGGCACCCGGCACGCCCGCGCGTCCGCCCTGGACGGCATCCCAAAACACCTTCCCGCCTTGCTGCGCGCCGAGAAGCTGATGAAGAAGGCGCGCCGGGCCGGGTTGGCCACCGGAGCGCCACGGACCACCAAGCGCACTCGCGCCCGCTTGGCCGAAGAACTCTTCGAGTTGGCTCAATACGCACACAGTCGGGGCTGGTCAGCCGAAGAACTGCTGCGCTCAGAGACTCGCAAGAGGGAGCGCGCGTGGCGGAAGCTGGAAGCCAAGTCTGCGCAGGCGTTAGCGGGAGAACTTGGGTCACACGTTCCGGTCTAGCGTTGTGAGCGGCCTTCAGGTCGTGCCCAGCAGAGTCTAAAGTCCGGATCACCGACAGATAGGCACGTCTGCCCTATAAGGGAGGGGTGGGCATGAAGCGATTTCAATTGACCAAATCCCGCAGCGCGCGAGCGAGTCACACCGGAGACACGCCGTATGCTCGCCGTGTACACCCCGGACACACACCGTAACAGCTCCTTGGCATGCTTTCCTCCTAAGCTGTTGTGTTCGAGTGACTTGCAGCTTGCGGTCCCCTACCCTGCACCATAGTCGGTTTTTGCTCATCATCCGCAGGAGTAACCGACTGTGAGAGCCTCACTTACATGACTTACTGAGGGTCTATTTCTACCTATCTCCCGGCATCTTACCGAGGCTGTCACGCAACAAGCACTGGTAGTAATTTCAGTTGACAGTGCTCTGGCCTAGCCCAAACCGCCAGCATTGATGCGGGAAACGCTTCCCCCGGTTTCCCTGCGGGCTGTCACCGAACAAGGCGCCCTCGTGTCTCCCATTCCCGTGACGCCACAACAAAGACGACTTTGGCTACTGGAAGCTCACATCATCAATTTGGAGCGCAAACTTTCCTGCAGGCAACCCGGCCCCGATAAACAGGCCCGCGAGGTCGTGACCGTCATACCCGTTAAACTGCGACAATTTGAAGGTGAATTGCTTCCACTCCGTGCCCGGCACGAACGTCTGGGCCAGCGGTGCGAAGTTCTGGCTGGGCGCGAAGAGCATGACGTTGTAGCTGCGCCCGTCAGCCTTGGCCCAGAAACTAACCTGCTTCTTCGACGAGAGGTCAGCAGGCGCCATCGGCACTTCCCCCGGAAAGAAGATCGCTCCCGCCCAGGCATAGGGCAGACCGCCATCCACCTCGCCCTCGATCAGCAGCGCGCCTTTGCTCTTCTGCGCGCCATTTTCAACCACCTTGAACGAGGCCTTGGATTGTCCGCCTTGCAGGCTGTCGGTTGAAACCTGCCAGCCCGCTCCGAAGCGGGCCGAGGGTTTCCCATCCTCGAAATCACTCACCAAACCAGGTTTGGCTCCCGGTGGCACGCCGGCCGACCGGCTCGCTTCGGCCCGCTGCTTTTCCATTTCCGCGCGGTAAGAGTCGCGATCCACCGTCACCCCAAGCTTCCAAACCCCGGCAATCTTGCGCGTGGCCGTGATGTCGGCTGTTGGGTCGCCGTTAACCAGCAGCAGGTCGGCGCGCTTGCCCGGGGCAATCATCCCGCGGTCCTCCAGCCCAAATTGCTGAGCGGGTACCGACGTCGCCGCCGCCAGCGCCTCGGCCGGCGTCAGCCCCGCCTTGACCAGCAGTTCCAGCTCGCGGTGCAGGCTCGCGCCGTGGGTCGTGCCGGGATTGGGCGCGTCCGTGCCGGCCAGCATCGGCACGCCTGCGGCCCGAAGCTGACGCACCGCTTCCTCGGCGGCGGCATAATTCGCCGCCGCCCCCGCCAGCTTTGGAAAAGCCCGGTTCAGATCAGCCTGGCCGCCGGGAGAGAGGAATGGGGCGATGGCTGGATCAGCCGCCAGCGCGGCGCCGCCGCCCCGGCCCGACACGCTTTCCAGCACCGTGAGCGTCGGGACGACAAACGCATGATGCGACGCCACCAAGCGGCCGAAATCCGCCTCGGGTATGCGGTCAATGAAAGCGTGCGCCAGGCCATCCGCCCCCGCTTCAACGGCCTCGCGGGCGCCCTGGAGCGAGCCGATGTGAACCACGGCGAGTTTCTTGCGCGCGTGGGCGGCGGCAATCACCGCCTTCAGCGTCTCGCGGCTGAGCGTTGGAAAACTCAGCCCCAGCGCCTTCCCGTCGTCATAGACGATCTTGATATAATCCGAGCCCTCGGCGATGCGCGCGTCCACAAATGCCTGGGCCTGCTCCGGCGAGGAGAGCGTCGGAATGGGCAGCCCGTATTCCGTGCCGTGGCCGCCCGGCGCCGTGACTAGCGTTCCCGCCGAACGAAGGTCGGCGATGTCCGCGCCCTTTTCCCCGGCGAGGTCCTTGCGAATGCTGTCAAGCACGGCGTCACTCATGAACATATCGAGCTCCGTCGTGACGCCGAAGACCAGGGCAGCCCGCAGCACCTCGGGCCCGAAAACGTGCGTGTGCGAATCAATCAAACCCGGCAGAAGCGTCTTGCCCCGCGCGTCAATGACGCGGGCGCCCTCCGGTGCCTGGACCTCCGGCCCCACCGCCGCGATCCGGCCATCCCGCACCAGCACGGTGGCGCGCGGCAGCACTCGTGCGCCATCGAAAACGCGCGCGTTGCGGAACACGAGCGCCCCTCCGGTCTCCGCGCCCCCCGCCACGTGGCGCGGACACATCAAAGAAAGAAGGAGAACCACCAGACCAACGTATCGGGTCGTCATCCTTCGACTCTGAGATATCGCTGCCCGGCCGTCAACCGTTTCACTTAACGCCTGTCGAGCCACCGAACTCGTCACAGACTGTGATGAGTTCCCGGAAACACCGAGGCCGGTCATACCTCCCCTACGCTTTCACCGAGCAGGGGGTGGCCATGCTATCCAGTGTGCTTCGCAGCGCCCGCGCGGTGCAGGTCAACATCGCCATCATGCGCGCCTTTGTCCGCCTGCGTGAAATGTTCCTGTCCAACGCCGACCTCGCTCGCAAACTGACCGACCTGGAGCGCAAATACGATTTCCAGTTCAAGGCGGTTTTCGACGCCATCCGCCAGCTTATGGCGCCGCCGCCTGCCCCGCCTAAACCTGAAATCGGTTTCCAAGTGAAAGAAGACGGCCTCCCTTAGCGCACCAGTAGGCGAGGCCAGTTGTAGCGGCGTTACGCCGCTGGAAAGTATCAAGAGTGAGGACTGACGCTCGCTTGACGCTCGCTTGCGTCAAACGAAGCCGGGGACGGTTTCGGAAGGGTGCGGGATGACCAGGCTGGCTTCCAGCCGTACTGGGAAAACCCGCCGTACGCAATGAACCGAGGGGGTGGAGGAACCGTCGGCACGATTTGATGGCCATTTGCCACGATGCTCGAAAGGGCAGACACAGCGGAAGCCATTGCTCTAAACCGGTCGCGCCTCCGCTCTACTCGACCGGTGCGCGGGTGAGCCTTTCTCGAATTCCTTCAATTCAGCTGGGTCACGATTCTGGCCGGACGATCACCTCACGCACCTTGATCGCTTTGCGAATTTCGCCAGCCGCATCCTTGTATTTGAAATCAGAGTAAACAACTAGAAAACGGTCCGGCCCCGTCGCGAGCAGAGAGGTGTAGCCGCAGGAGACGGCGTCGTTTTCGTCGGTGTAAGGCATGAGTTCAATCGGTTGGGCCCAGGTTTTCCCGCGCCCATCAGCGCAGAAACGAAGCTGCACGCCCGGCCGCCCCGAACTCAGCGCCACAATTCCGTTAGTCGGGCGAAGCAAGCGCGGCAAGACTCCAGACCGGGCCATCACTTCAGGCGGGCTCCAGGTCCGTCCCCCATCCTTAGAGTGGCTCGAATACATGGGGCCATTGCCAAGGCCATCGGTTGTCCGCGCGACACAGAGGAAATCGCCATCAGCCAGAATCTCGAATGCGGGCTCCGTAAAGCCCATGCGTTCCGCCCCTTTCGGATCGGCGGCCAGATCGGGTGCATAAGGGATGCGTCCCTGGATTTGCCAGGAATGGCCCGCATCGGTGGATCGGTAGAAAAAGACGCCGTCTTTGGGATCCGCCGTGCCATCCTCTCGCAGCCTGAAGCCTGGGTAAATCCCGGCAATGACTGAGCCGTCGCTGGCGATATGCATGTCGCCCCACCAAATGATGGGGAATAAATCACGGAGACTATAACGCAACGCCTGTGGGTCATCCAATGCCGCGCGTTCTGAAACCCATCGTGTGCTCCCTTTAGCAAGGCGCGACAGACAAACTCCCTGGACCTCCAGCGGCAATTCAGAATGCCGATAGAGCGGTTGCCTCACTTTCGAGTAATTCTCGTTCGCCGCGCCCACCGGGCTGGGAAGACGCAGTTCAGAGGTTTTGATTGGTTCCGGGGTCACCACTTGAAGCCGGTCTCCATTGGGGAGGAGGAAGCCGGAAATCCCTTTCTCTCCGGTTAACCGCGTCCAGGTTTTGCCGCCATCTTTGGAGATGGCACCACCGGACGCGCTGCGGCCATTGCTGACAATCGAATCCGGCGCCATTGCCCAACTGGCCGCCACTGTGCCATCGACCCAGCGCGCCAGGGCAGGAAACTGGAAGAACCCCCATTTCTCAGGGCGAGTAGCCACAGCTACTACTGTTGGCTCGCTGAGGCGAACTCCGAGAGCAGGTTGCCCGGGCGGTCGCAGCTTGACCGCGATAGCCGGTTCACCGAAGGCGCAAAACGGCAGCAGACTGGCGGCAAGGATTCCAAAATAGTTCACCTTCATGAGGGAATCTCCGCGAACTGGGATCGAGAGCTTCCGGCCGGTCTTCCCGACTTGTCTATAGAGCATGCGGCAATGCTGAACATATCCGCCAGCCCTGATACTTCAACCCGGAAAATGCCTGTGCAGTTGCCGTGGCCCCGCGCTCCCATTAAACTCGCTCCCGTGATTGAACCCGACACCCAACGCTGCTTCACGCGCGCCGCGTCACTAATCGCTTCGATGGCGGCCCCGCCGCGCCGTATCCGTTGGTGGTTGCTCACGCTTGGCCTGCTCCTTCCCATTTCAGCCCTCTTAGCGCGGGGTCGGGAGCCCGCTTCCCCCGGAGCGCCGGAGGCCACCCCCATTCTTATGACTAACGCGTTGCGCGCTCGCAGCTTTCTGACAGAAAAGCCCGCCTACATCCCGCCGCCGCGGCCGGTGAAGACCGCCATTCTCGTCGGCGCGCACAATTGCCCGCTCTGGGTAGCTGACGAGCCGCACATGTGGGATCAAGTCGTGCAGCACCCGGAACGCACGCCCGCGCTCGGGTTCTACGATCAGGCCAACCCTGAGGTCGCCGACTGGGAAACCAAGTGGGCGGTCGAGCATGGCATCAATTTTTTTGTCTATTGCTGGTATCGCGCCGGCAAGACAGACACCGTGGAGACCAAGTATAGCTCCGCCATCGAGGCGCTGTTGAAGTCCAGGTTCGTCAGCCAGTTCAAGTTCGCCATCATGTGGGAGAACCAGCCGCGCGGGGGCGCGTGGGGAACCTCGGGCGTCTCCGGCGAGAAAGACTTGCTCCAAACGCTCGCCCCCTTCTGGATGACCAACTACTTCCTCCAGCCCAGCTACCTGAAGATTGATAACAAACCGCTGCTCTTCGTCTATGACGCGCACAAGCTCGCCCAGGACCTCGGCGGCGTGACGAACGTCCCCCGCGCCTTCGCGCAAATGCGCGCCGCTTGCCTTCGCGCCGGTTTTGCCGGTCTCTACCTCCTGTCGGAATACCGCGGCCTCGACCCGCGCGAACTGCACTTCAGGAAGGACATGGGCTTCGACTACACCTTCGCCTACATCTGGCCCATCACCAATCCCCAGCAATCCATTCCCATGCAGCTCGATTTCATCCGGAAGACGCGCGACTTGAACATCCTGCCCGAAGTGGTTACCGTCTCGCAGGGATGGACCGGCTGGCGCAACGAGGGCCCGCTCTACCGCATTCCGCCCGGGGACTTCGAGGGCCTGTTGCGTCAGGCCAAGGACATCCTCGCCACCATGCCGCGGCAAAGCTTGAGCAGCAAACTGCTTCTCCTCGACAACTGGAATGAGTGGAGCGAAGGCCACTACCTCGCCCCGCACCGCCAATACGGCTTCGGCTACCTCGACGCCGTCCGGAAAGTCTTCTCCGACGCCCCGGAGGACCACGTGGACCTGATCCCCGAGGAAATCGGCTTCGGCCCCTACGATTCCGCTTACAAAGCTCGCCCGAAACAGTGAGCTGTCTGGTGCCGTCAAGAGTTGTGTGTAAAAGCTGGGAGCGGGTGCAAGCTGGCGGCTCACAGAAGGGAAAGTGAGGCGAACGGCCCGCAAGACCAAAGACCGGCCAAAGTAAGCCGAGGAGGCCCAAGCTGGACAAAGTCCGTCAGACTGGCGGATCAGGCTGTAGTAGCGATGGCAGGTGCGGGGCATTCGATCCTGAAAGGATTGCTCGCTCGACAAAGCCGCCGCGTTGGCCTACGGCTTGATCGTGAGCAAAAAGAACCGCATGAGGGACTGTCCGGCGGCTGGACACCCTATCGAAGCTTTCGAGTGCGCCGAGGGACGGCACACGACTTATGCCTGCCCCGAATCGTGTCCATTCAACGTGTTCGCGCCCGCCAACTATCCGAAGTTCCAGGACCTTGAACGCTCAGCCGATGAGAAATACATCGCGTGGGTTGCGAAGCATGCGGCGGACCCCATTCAGTTCGAAACGGATATGCGACGGGCGGTGGGGGACAGGCCAAGCCC
>Ga0181532_10001662_pt1 | contig 21297 bp, 17 predicted proteins | sample PEATcosm2014_Bin_33_FD_119768 | JGI IMG/M metagenome (GOLD analysis project Ga0181532, IMG submission 119768) | Peatland microbial communities from MTU Mesocosm Facility, Houghton, MI, USA - PEATcosm2014_Bin11_30_metaG | ecosystem: Environmental > Terrestrial > Soil > Wetlands > Peat | place... | reverse complement strand
GCCTCCAGCGTCCATCCAGTCTGAGCGGCAATCGCCTGCCCAGCCGTAACTGTCTCCCAAGAGACGCGGTTCAGTTTTCCTTCGCGCTGTTCAACGACTACAAGAATGGTGGACATAGGAGTCAGGTCTCCGGCCTTAGCTTTCAGCTATCAGCTGTCAGCTATCAGTAACAGCCTTCATCTTTCACTGATAGCTGACAGCTGAGAGCTGACGGCTGACAGCTCAAATCACACGCATTTCATTCTTCAGCTTTTCCACCAGCTTCTTCGCCACTTCCGCCGGAGGACCTTCCAGAAACTCTGTATTCTTCGATTTCTGCGGGACGTACAGCTTCTCGATCTTCTGCAGATTCCCGCCCATCGCCGACTGCACCTCAGCCATCGTTACCTTGCGCAGTGGTTTCATCTTTGCCTGCTTGATGCCGATCAGCGTCGCATAGCGCAGCTTATTAATCCCCGACTGGATCGTCAGTACCGCCGGCAAAGGCATGTCGACAAACTGAAAGAATCCCGCTTCCAGCTCCCGCTTCACTCGGATGCCGCCGTCTTTTGTTTCAATCTGCATGATGATGGTCGCATGTGGCAATCCCAGAATCTCGGCGAGAATCACGCCCGTCTGCGCATATCCGTAATCGTCCGATTGCAAGCCGGTAAAGATCAGGTCAAACTTCTCATCCTTGATGGCCGCCGCGATGGCCCGCGCCGTGTTGTAGGCATCGAGCCCGACAAAGGCATCGTCCTCGAGGTGGATGGCCCGGTCCGCGCCTTTCGCCAGCGCCTCGCGCAGCACCTGCAGCGCCCGCGCCGGCCCAGCGGTGACGACTACCACCTCGCCGGTGTGCTTTTCCTTCTGCCGCAACGCCTCTTCGAGCGCGAATGCGTCCGGCTCGTTCACTTCGTAGGAAACATCTTCGCGGATCCACGTTCCCGCCTCATTCAGCTTCAGCGGAGCGTCTTTCTGCGGCACCTGCTTCATACAAACCAGAATCTTCACGGATCGACTCCCATCCCTAGCAGCGTCAAATGGCTCAGACGAAACTAACTAGTATAAACGAATGGGTGGAGCGAGGACATTGCTACCTGCGCCGCACCTGACCACGCACCGCCGTAATCTTGACCGCACGCTTCCCACTTGCCATGCTGACTATAGTGAAAAAGCCTCAGAAGTCGAAGAAGACTCAGCGCGCCCCTCGCATTCGCGTCCCTAATAGCGAGCGAGCGCTATTCACTATCGACGAGACTCGCTTCGTGGGCGTCCTTCAGCGCCTCTCTCTTACCGGAGGTTCCGCCGTCCTCTCCAAAGGCCCGATTCCACACGGAACCATGGGTGAGATCGCGATGAATACCGTCTTCGGCAAGGTCAGCGCTCACATCGAATTCCTTCAGACGGGCGCCGATGGTATCCCGCTCGCCCAGGCCTTCCGCTTCGTCGCTATGGACGACAGAAGCTCCAAACGCTTTGCCGCCGCAGCAGCACAAATGGAAAAGGAGGGCTACAGCGACGCTCCGTCAACAAAACCATCCCCTCTTTCGGCGCCGGCCTCCGAAGCGTTAGGCCAACTCCTCCAGAGTGTCCGCCGACTCGCTGCCACCCTCGTCGCCAACCGCTCCTCAGCCAACAGCTAGCAGTCGTGTGGTTCGATCGATTTCCCGGAAATCCCCAAGCAATGGACCATCGACGGTGGGGCCGTGAGAGGCCGCGATGAAAGCAAAGTGGGGCGAAGAAATTGTGAAGAGCGAGTCGCGGAGCTACCGGGCCACTTTTTCAACACCGGATGGACGTTCGGCATAGCGGCCAGCCGAGACGACCGACGCCGCCCTACTCCAGAAACGCGACGCTCTGCACGCTCGTAATCTCAAATCGCTTACGGCAGCGGATGTTCTTGCACATCATTACGTCGTCTCGCCGCAGCATGTAAGACCGAGCCTTGGCGAACTTCGCCCGGTCGCGATCATCTGCCCGCGGCGGCAGACTCTTCTTCTTCATGCGTACGACCCACTGGATCTCATACTCCGCCGATTGATGACAATGCGGACAATTTAAATTCGCCAGCTTTTTATCGGACCGTTCGTCAAAAAATTCGCGCTCATCCATAAATTAGGCCTCGGCCAACGCGGCGGATCACTGCCCTTCGCGCTTTGCGAAAGGCTGAAACTCCACGCCAACCTCAGATTATTGCACTTTTGCGCATTGAATGTGCGAAGATGCGAGGATTACGACGATGCCGCGCAAGCGTAAGAAAAAAATCTTCTCCGCCGCCAAAGTCGTCCGCGAAATGGCCCGCGAACGCGTCGGCAGTCCCAAACCCTCACGCCTTGTCCCGGCTAAGAAGACCAAGCCGGAGAGACATAAACCAACCCTGGGTAAGCTGCTAACAGATGAGTAGCGGCAGAGCTTCTTCGCGCGGTCAATTGAAGGTTGCGCTCACCGCAGTACCACCAGCGGTTATGGTAACCACGCAAGTGTTGCCTGATGAACCGGGGCAATTTCCCCAGGTCACAGTGGGCCCGTTCGCCGTAAGCAAGACCGACGCCCCTACGTCGTACGTCGAAACGCACGTCCCAGGGCAACTGATCGCGGCTGGGAGACTCGTCACTGTCCCGGCCCCGACCACGCCGACGGCCAAGGTTGCAAGCTTGCCGCCACCCGGACAGATCGGGTTGCTAGGATCGTCCACCGTAGCCGTCCCGTAGCCAATGACAATGTTTCCCGCTCCGCCTGTGCCCTCGGGGTAACTGGCCGTAATATCGACACCCCCGCAACCCCCATGCCCATAAGGAGACACCAAGCCAGCATTCATGGTGACCACATCTGCAAAATCCACCGCCCACGTCGCCTTGCTCGTAATGTCCTGCGTAGAGGGAGGATGGATATACGTGGCGACCGCTGTGAACTGCTCCTGCGCCGACGTGTCGGGTGTTAGAAAAGTATAGTTCAGCGGCTGAACGGCAATGCTCACCAGCTTCTGGTCGTGCCCGCAACTCGGCAGGCTCAACGTTGCTCCCACTGCCACCAGCGCGCCTAAGGCGAGCCCGATATAGCTCCGCTTCATAACCACCACTCCTGGAGGCAAGTTTCGGCCTGCCCGATCGTCACATCATGCTCGTCGAATCAGGGAAAGATGAAATCTAGCGGAAGCACGTCCAAAAAGCAAGAAACGGTACTTGGCGTTTGCTCTCAGATTTCAGCTCTCAGTCTTCTAGCGCCCGCTGCCTCCACTAATCCACGTGCTCGCCCACCTCGAACCCTTCTTCGGCCGCAGGCAGCACGTCAGTTTCGCCCGCCACCCACACATAAAGCGTGGGCAGGAGGAAGACGCTCATGATGAGGGCGGCAATGAGACCTCCAACGATAACGATCGCGAACGGGCGCTGCGAATCCGAACCGATGGCGTGCGAAAGAGCAGCCGGCAGCAGTCCTAAAGTTGCGACCAGCATGGTCATCATGATGGGCCGCAGTCTCAACACAGCCCCCTCAACGGCGGCGTCCTCGATGGAATAGCGCCGAGCTCGAAGCTGGTTGATGTATTCGAGCATGATGACGCCGGTTTGCACGGACACTCCGAACAGGGCCAGGAAACCTACGCCGGAGGAAACACTGAAATTGGTGCCGGTGAACCACAGAGCAAGCAAACCGCCAATGGGTGCGATCGCAACAGTCGCCATAATCAACAGCGCCCATTTGAAAGATTTGAACATGGTGTAGAGGATGATGAAGATGAGGAGGATGGTGATGGGAAGCACGATCAGCAGCCGGTCGTTGGCTCGCTTCTGGCTCTCGTATTCGCCTTCCCAATCGATGCTGTATCCGGTGGGCAATTTGACCTGTTCGTTCACCTTCTTGATCGCCTCTTCCACCGTGCTGCCGAGGTCACGGCCGCGGACGCTGTACTTGATGGCAACATAACGCCGATTGCCCTCGCGATAAATTTCTGAAGCACCATCGGTCTCGCGTATTTTGCAGAGCTGTGCGAGCGATACCCGTTCCCCGGAAGGCGAGAGCAGGCGAATGCTTGCGATCGCTTCCTGCGTATCGCGATATTTTGGCAGGTAGCGCAACGTAAGGTCGTATCGCGCTTCGCCCTTGAGAACCTGGGTGAGTGCGTTGCCGCCAACCGCGGTCTGAATCGCATCCTGAACGTCCGCGACGTTGATCTGGTAACGCGCCGCCGCCTCGCGGTCCACCGTCACGTTCAGGTTGGGCTGGCCGAGGACACGGAAAACTCCGAGATCTTCAATGCCATTGATTTTTCGCATAATGCCGACAATTTCGTCGCTCTTTTCTTCGAGAACTTTCAAATCGTCGCCATAGATCTTCGTGGCCAGCGCGCCTTTCACGCCACTCACGGCCTCTTCCATATTGTCTTCAATGGGCTGAGAAAAGCCCCAGACGACACCGGGGATTTTGTCGAGTTCACGCTGCATGGCCGCGATCAGCTCGTCTTTGTTTTGGTGAAAGACAGGCCGCCACTTTTCTTTCGGTTTCAGGTCCACGAAATACTCGGTGTTAAAGAAGCCGGTGTTATCCGTTCCGTCATCTGGACGCCCAACTTGGCTGGTGCATTGCGGAACCTCGGGGAAGGAGCAAAGCACGATTCGGGCCTGGTCTGCGACCCGGGTACCCTCGTCCGGGCCGGTGCTGGGCGCAAGCGTGCCACGCACCCAGAGCGCTCCTTCATCCAGGTGGGGCAGAAATTCGGAACCGATAGTGCCGCTGAAAGCAAGATAATTCCCAAAGGCCACCAGAAGCAGGCACACACCGACCGTGATCGCACGCCGGCGAATCGCCCAGCGGAGGGCATCGCGATATCGTTCTGTCACGAAGGTCATGACGGGGTTACGCCATTCGTGTGCCCCCTTGGCGAACGCGAAACTTGCCAACACGGGCGCGACAAGGATCGAGAAGAGCAAGGCCCCTAGCAGCGCGAAGGCTACGGTCCAAGCCATGGGGTGGAAGAGCCTGCCTTCGACACGTTGCAGCGTAAAGATCGGCAAGAAGGCCGTGATGGTGATGATGATGGCATAGAACACCGGGCGCTGTACTTCATGCGAGGCAAAACCGATTCGTTCGGTAGAGGTCTTGATCCCGTCCCCATGGCTTAACTGGCGCACAATGTTTTCGACCAACACGATGGCGCCTTCCACGATTACACCGAAGTCCAATGCGCCAAGGGACAGGAGGTTGGCGGGGATGTGGCTCAAGTCCAGGCAAATGGAGGCAAACAACAGCGAAAACGGTATCGTTGCTGCAACTATGAGGGCGCCTCGGACATTCCCCAGAAATAGAAGCAGAACGACCGATACCAGGATCATTCCTTCGGTGAGGTTGTGAAGCACCGTGTGGGACGTGTAGTGGACCAGATCACTGCGATCGAGGAAAGGGACGACCTTAACTCCCGGAGGCAAGATGTGATTGTTAAGTTCTTCTACTTCTTTATGGACACCCTCGAGCGCGGTCTCGCCCGTTGCCCCTTTGCGCAATAGCACGATGCCCGACACTACATCGTCGTTATCGATGATCTTGCCGTCCTCGCGGTGAATCGCTCTGGCAAACTGGCCGAGGCGAATCTTTGGACCTTGCGAAACGGCGGCAATATCTTTCACACGGATCGGCGTGCCATTTTTGGTCATGATGACCGTGCGTTCGATGTCCTGGGCGCGGTCGACCAATCCGACGGAGCGCACGTTGATCTGCTGCAGGCCTTCTTGTATGAAGCTTCCGCCGGCGTTGACGTTGTTATTGGTGAGTTGCTGCTCGACCTGGGCCAGACTCAGGCCGTAGGCGACCAGCTTGTTTGGGTCAACGCGAACCTGGTATTCGCGGGTGGGGCCACCGAAGCTGGAAACGTCGACTATGTTGGGCACAGCCTTGAAGCTCTTTTCGACGACCCAGTCCTCAATCGACTTCAGCTCCATCGGGTCATAGGCCGGATTGGTGCTGTGCAGAGTGAAGAAATAAATCTGGCCGACTGGGCTCCAGTCTGTGCCCATTTGTGGCACTACGTTCGGCGGCAGGGTGACTTGGCTCAGCCGCTCCAGAACCCGCTCGCGGTTCCAGTCGTTATCCGATCCGTCGTCGAAGATCAGTTTTATGTCGGAGAGTCCGAAGAGCGAGAACGAACGCAGATGGACGACATGCGGGATGCCGTTCATCACGATTTCGAGTGGAATCGTGACCTGCTGTTCGATTTGTTCGGCCGAAATTCCCGGCCACTGCGTAATGATCTCAACGTAGTTGTCGGCGACGTCGGGATACGCCTCAATGGGAAGGTCGTGGAAAGCGACGATTCCACTCGCGAAAAGCAACAGGGCGAAACCCAGCACCAGCAGGCGGTTGTCAAGAGCAAAATCAACGACTCGACGAATCATTTATTGCTCCCATTTATTGCTCGCATCTATTGCTCCAACGTGTTTTGCAGCACCAGGGCATTGGAAACCACCTGATCTCCGGGTTTGATCCCGGAAACAACTTCCTGCAGGTTGCCGGGCAGCATTTTCCCTGTGACCACTTCCAGACGTTTGAAATGCCCTACGCGCACTGGGGTGTAAACCCACTCACGATCATGCAAGTGCAAAATGGCGGCTGGGGGAACTGCGGCGCGGGTTTCCGCCTGCTTACCGTAGAAGGTGGCATTGACGAACATGCCAATCCGCATCATTCCGGGATTGGCAACTTCGAGCCGAACTTTTGCAGTGCGGAGATTAGGATCGAGAACCGGCAGGATGTTGTCGATCCGGCCTTTCAAGACCTGGTTGGGATAGGCGGTCAGGTGAATATCCGCGTACTCTCCGGGGTGCACCGCGTCGAGATCATTTTCGTAAACGTCGCAGATGATCCAGACATAAGAGAGATCAGAGATAGTAAATGGATTCGGGGAGCCCAATCCTTGGACGCCCGACGCGGTGGTAACTTGTTGGTCGGAGATCACGCCCGAGATTGGAGCGGTGATGTCGACGATGCCCGAGGGATGATCCTTGTCGATGCCGAGAAGGCGCAACTGCTCGGTTGCGGCATCCAGATCGGCTTTTGCGTCCTGTGCCGTGTCCTCGGCTTGTTCCAGCGCGCTCTTGGAGATGGCTCCCTTGTCATAAAGAATCTGCGCCCGTTCGAGCTGTATGCGCGCCAAGCGCTCATCGTTCTCGGCCTTGCGATACGTCTGGTAAGCTCCGGAAACATCGTTGCTCTGAACTCTCAATAACAACTGGCCCTTTTTCACGGTGTCGCCCAGCCGGGCTTTAATTTCTACAACTCGCCCTGCGGCTAACGAGATCACGGGTACGGCGCGGGAGATATCGGGCTGCACCACACCAGTGACATTCAGCGCCGGGGCTGCCTTATGCTCAATCGCAGTCACCAATGGAAACTGCTCCGGGTGATCCACTTTGAAATTATTGGCATCGAGGTCCGGCTCGACGGTGGCCGGAGGCGGCGCCTCGGCCTTCGGGTCAGCTTTGCTTTCATTGCAACCAAGGAGGAGCAAGCACAACGGGAAGCACAGAATTGTCGCGAGCATCAGGCCAGCGAATCTGGTTTTCATTGGATAACCTCCCGGCCAACCGCCATATTCAGCTGGGCGGCAGCCGTCAAGTAAGAACCAAGCAAGTTCACGTAGCTGAGTTGCACCGTGCGGTAATCACTTTGGGCATTTAAGAAATCGAGCAGCGACGCAGCGCCGTGCTGATAGGAAAAGAAAATCGTGTCCCGCACCCGGGTTGCCTGTTGCAGATATTTCGCTTTGTACGGCTGCAGCAGAATCACATTGCTCTGGAGTACGGCGTAGCCGGAGTCGACGTCGCTGAGCACCGCTGCTTCGGCGGCATCGCGCAGTCTTTCATTGCGCGTGATATCGAGCTGAGTGCGCAGCTTTTCTCCCTGGTTGCGGTCGAAAATTCGCAATGGGATGCTGACACTGACGCCGAGCGTATTTACGGCAAACGGATTATTGTTGGATGAGTTGTGCGTATACCATGCGCTCCAGGTCGGGTCGGTTGAGCCGTTGGCAACCGCGAGTTTGTGCTCGGTCTGGGCTTTGTCCACGGCTTCGACGGCGGCCTTCAAGTCCGGCCGCGTGTCCATCGCGATCTTCCGGAACTCGTCGCGGGTCATGAGTTGGTCGTTGAAATCGAACGGACCGTCTACATCGAATTGTTCAATCGGGGTCCGATCGTTGAGCAGCGTTAGCAACTGAATTTTTGCCGTGCGCAGATTGACTTCGGCGGTTTGCAGGTCGGATTCATACTGCACGCGCTGCAGTTCCAATCGGTCGAGATCGATTTGCGCGATGTCGCCAGCATTGAAGCGATCTCTGCTGATCTGGAGCACGTGGTCGTAGTAGGCAAGGTTATCTTTTGCCAACTGTAGCACCGCTTTTGCCTGCAACGTTGACACAAATGCACCGCGCAAGTTGAAGAGCAGAGTTCTCTCAAGGTCGGCATGACTCGACTCTGCAATGAGGGTCCCCTTCTTCGCACTCTCCAGGCGCAACTGCCGCTTGTGCTGCCGTTCCTGCAGATAGCTCAGGCTGGGCGACTCAAAAGTCCCAGCGAACGGTTTCCATTCGCCTTTATTAGGAGCGATTTGGGTCCCGTCAGCCAACAAACCGAACGTCGGATTCGGGCGCAGGAAAGCAGTGATCTCCTGTGCTCTTGATTCGTCAATGCTCAGCTTGTCCGCCAGCAGCGTCGGGTTCACGGCTTCGAACTTGTCTCGAATCTGCTGCCACGTAAAGGTCTGCTGCGCCGAGGCGCTGACGACGGCTGCGACCAATAGCCATAGCCATGCGACCAGACTGAAATTGTGAAACTTGAACATCATGCACTCCGTGCGCCTCGGGAAAGACGGCTTGCCCAATGCGCGTGACTGCAAAAATCCTTAGGATTTTCCGGACTAATAAAACGTAAGACTGACTTGGGATTTACAGCCAAGTTGGATGCGCGAAAGGAGGAGCGCGGCCTGTGGGCGCGGGGGCAGAGAAAGTTCTGAGCGTTTGCGGCATGAACGGGAGAACCGCGCCGATATGCTCGAACGCGGGTGTCAGAGAAGCTAAACTGGGCAGAACGGGGTGCGAAGAATAAGTCAGCGCATGAACCGTGCAAGCGCAATGGCCGGGATGGCAGAAGGCGCGTTTCGACTCCTCCATCTCGGACCGCATGGGGTGCAAGTCGTCGGTGGCCGAGATTACGGGAAACAGCAGTACAAGAACGCAACCGAGAGCGCAAACGAAGACGAGCGGTTGCGCCGACGGACCTCCCGCCGGATTACCCAAACTGGCCGAAAGAGTGCGTTGCCGCCACAGCAGCCACGCGGGCAACAGCAGAGAAAGCCAGCAGAGATTAAGAAAAAGCTCCATACGAAATGCCCAGGTCCTTTGAAGGAAAGATCACGACCCGGCAGGACCATCTCAAGATAATCAGAATTATCAGGATAGCACAAACCCGGCAAGTGACTTGCGTACCTAGCGGGGCGGACAAAGCCGCTACGGACCCTGCACGACCTGCAAAGCTTGAGGTGTTTGGAGTCGCTGGCGAAGGATGGCTTTCCGGGTGGGAATTTCAGCAATGGCATCGGCATGGATCACGTAGGCGCCGTGAGGCAGCGTGTTGCCAAAGGGAATTTGAACGCTGGCAGCGCCGGTTTTCAGCGGGAAATGCTCGTAGCCGATGGCCGTCGCTCGCCCGTTGTCGGCAACGGCCACGATAATGACGGTCAGATCGAAGTCGTCCTTGGAACCGTTGGAGAGCTGGACGACGCCGTCAATCCGGTTGTCGCGGACTTTTGGAGGTTGAAGCCATTCGATCAGCAGAGAAGGGCTGACCACAGCTTTGAATTCTTTGTTGATGCTGTGCGCGGGACGGCCGGAGTCTTCGACTTTTAAGGTGAACGCGAAAGCGCCGGGCTTGGTGGGGCGTCCGGCCAGGAGGCCTTCCGGGGTAAGCGTGACCCCTTCCGGAAGATCGCCAATGGCTACGCTCCAGACGTAGGGCGGAGCGCCGCCGCTGGCGTGCAGAAGAATGTGGAATTCCACGCCTGCGTCGAGCGGAGGCAGAGCTTCGTCCACAACGGCGAGTGGGGGAGCCTGCGCGGCCAGCAGACTGCTGAAACAAGTCAGGATGGCGGTGAGCCGAATGATCTTGATGAAATTCATCGCGGGTTCGTTTGATTTTACGCCGGGCACAGCGTAAAAGAACTGCAATATGTCCTATCGTGGGTCGCACGTCGTGGTTGGCTTCTTACTCGTCTGCTCGCTTGTCTGCTCACTGACTGCGGATGCTCTGGCGCAGGCCGCAGCTTCATCCACGCAGAAAACGAATAACGCTGACGAGGCCGCGGTCTTCGAACGAATCCTAAATCGAGTCCACTTTGAAAACGACGGAACCGAAGTGAGCGAGACCGAGGCCGTGGTTCGGATTCAGAGCCAGGCGGGTGTGGAAGAATTCGGCCAACTGGTTTTCGGATATTCATCGGCGACGGAAAAGTTGGAGGTCGAGTATGTTCGCGTGCGCAAGCCGGATGGACAGGTGGTGGTGACGCCGGAATCGACGGCGCAGGATTTTGCTCCCGATGTGCTGAAAGAAGCTCCGATGTACAGCGACTACCGGCAGCGGCATATTTCCGTGGCGGCGCTGCAGCCCGGGGACACGCTGGAATACCGCACAGTGACGCGGGTTCTCACGCCGCTGGCCGGTGGAAACTTCTGGTACGAATACACATTTCCGAAAGACGTGGCGGTGGTTGAAGACCGGTTGGAGATCGACATCCCGAAGGCGCGCCAAGTGAAGCTGAAGACGCCGACGCGAAAGCCGGAAATTCAGGAGACCAGAGACCGGCGCGTTTACACCTGGGTGGTGAAGGACATCCAGCCGGCACGCGACAAAGACAAAGATGAGGCGGACGAGGACACCAGTCCGGATGTGCAACTGACGACTTTCACCGACTGGAAGGAGGTGGCGCAATGGTATGCAAAGCTGCAGGGCGAGCGCATGACGGTGGACGACAGCGTGCGCAAGAAAGCCGAGGAGCTCGCTAAAGGCGCGGACACGCCCACGGAGAAGGCACGACGGATCTACGATTTCGTGGCGCGGAATGTACGTTACGTGAGCATCTCGCTCGGGATCGGGCGGTATCAGCCGCACTCAGCCTCGGACGTTCTGCAGAATGGTTACGGCGACTGCAAGGACAAGCACACGTTGTTTTCCGCGCTGCTGCGGGCTGTGGGAATTCAAAGTTACCCGGTACTGATCGATAGCGCTCGCAACCTGGATGTGGACGTTCCCTCGCCGGCGCAGTTCGATCACGTGATCACGGCGGCGCGGCTGGGGACGGGGCTGACCTGGCTGGATACGACTCCGGAAGTGACGCCCTTCGGGTTGATTCTGTACCAACTGCGAAACAAAGAAGCGGTGGTGGCGTCGGAGGACAGCGAGGGAGGCTTGCAGCGGACGCCGGCGGATTCGCCAATCAAGACCTTCATGCACTTCACGCTCGACGGCAAGTTCAGCGAGTTCGGCGCGCTCGATGCAACGCTTGAGGTCACGGCCCAGGGGGACCGCGATTGGCCGATGCGAGCAGGCTTTCGACGAGTCCCGCAGGCGCACTGGAAGGACTTTGTGAAAGCCCTCTCTGCGACTTGGGGCTTGCCGGGTGACGTCGATGATGTTCAGCTCGATTCTATCGAGGACACGAGCAAGCCTTTTCATCTGAAGTATCACCTGCACCAGGACCAGTATTTTGTAGTGCCCTCGGCGAGCGTGAATTTCCGCCCGATCCCGCCGCTGGGCATGCCTGCGCTTCGAGCGTCGGAAAAGAGCACTGAGCCGTTGAACATCGGTCCCGCGGGTGAAATGGACTACCGGGTCCGTCTGCGGTTTCCCTCCAACTACACGGTGCGCACGCCGACCGCGGTTAAAATGACGCGAGATTATGGCGACTATTCATCTACCTATTCGCTGAGCCAAGGAATTCTGGAAGGCGAGCGCAAGTTGAACGTGAAGACGAATGAGTTGACGGCGGCACGGCGCGCGGACTACGAATCGTTTCGCAATGCAACGCAAAGCGATCAAGATCAGCTGCTGTCGTGCACCATTCTGACGCCGTCAGCGCAGGGGACGCAGACGGCGGCTTCGAAGATGGAAGGAGCTCCGGCGGAGCTGCACAAAGCGGGAGTGAAAGCGCTGCAGAGCAAGGATTACGGCACGGCGATCGACCTGCTGAAACACGCCGTGGACGCCGACTCCAGCCTGAAAGACGGCTGGTACGACCTGGGGCTGGCGTACGCCGGCGCTAACCAACATGCGGAAGCGATTGCCGCGTTCCGCAAGCAGATCGAGCTGGATCCGAATCACAAGCACGCGAATGGCGACCTCGCGATGGAGCTGCAGCAAACGGGGAAGACCGACGAGGCAATCGCGGCGTATCGCAAGCAATTGGCGATCAGTCCTTACGAAAAAACGACGCTTAAGAATCTCGGCTTGTTGCTGGCGCAGATGGGGCGGGATGCCGACGCGCGCACGGAGTTAGAAGCGGCCGCGGCGATTCCTCCGGATGATCCGGAAACGAAGATGGCGCTGGCGCAGGTGTACGGTCGATTGGGGGAGAACGCGCAAGCGCAAGAGCTGATGAAGGGACTGACGGGCAGTGCGGGCGCGGATTCGGGTCAGGACATTTTCGCGTCGGCATTGAGAAACGACATTGATCCAACGCAGACCGAGAATGATGCGCAGCAGGTTCTCTACGACATTGGCGGACAGTTCGACTCGGGCGAGTTAGACCGGCTGGGGCCGTCGGCGTTTTCATCGATGCAACTCGTGGCTCTGGCGTGGGCACGAACGGGATGGGCAAAATTTCAGCGCGGGGAAAACCTAGCAGCTATGCAGTTTCTCACGTCGGCGTGGCTTTTGAGCCAGTCGGGGACGGTCGCTAACCGACTGGGCCAGGTGCTCGAGAAGCAAGGGCAGCCTGAGAAGGCGCGTCATATGTATGCGCTGGCCGTGGCCGCGGGCGGAAGCGACGTGGTTGATTCGCGGGCGCGTTTGGCGAAACTGGCTGGCGATCCCGGTGTCGCGGAGAACAGTGTTGTGGAGAAAGACCTCGCGCAGGCACCGGTAGAGTTAGTGCAGGCACGCACGGTAAAGCTCGGGTCGATCACAAGCAAGTTGGTTTCGGCGCGGTTCAACCTTGTGTTCGACAGCTCGCCGCGTCCCGAGCGCGCCGAGTTTGTGGACGGCGACGAAAGCCTTCGTTCGGCGGCCGGGCAACTCCGGGAGAAGGACTTCCCGGTTAGATTTCCGGATGTGTCGTCGGTGAAAATCGTCTGCCGGGGGTTGTTGAGCTGCGGTGGTTCGGGATGCAGCATTGAGCTACTGCCTATCGAGAAGGAATCTTTTTCGGGAAGCGCGGCGAGTTCGAAAAAGTAATCCCTTCGTAGAGACGCGGCTTGCCGCGTCTCCGTCATCATCCCTTGATTTCAAGTCACACGATCGGGTGCGCCATCCCCTCGACGCATCCGCATGGACTCCGATAATCTAGTGAGTCTTGTACGGGAGGTCATGCCCATGCGGGAGGCCGTCGAACGACTGTGGCCGGAGATTCAGTGGATCAGCGATACCAAGCTTCGGGAGCAGGTGACGCAAGCCTGGATCAAGGCGCTCGAGCGTAGTCCGCTGAAGCCGGATGATCTAAATCAGATTCCTTTTACTCTGCTGGTTCCGAACTGTCCGATCACCTTCATGGAACACAAACGCTGCGTAGTGCATATCGCGCGAGACAGTGCGAAGGCGATGACGGGCTTCATGGGTCGAGCGTTACCGATCGACGTGGACGTGGTGATTGCCGGCGCGATCCTGGCGGACGTCGGCAAGTTGCTGGAGTATGAGATCGGTCCGGATGGGAAGAGCCGGCAAAGCGAGCGCGGAGAAGCGTTGCGGCATCCGTTCACTGGCGTCGCGCTGGCGATGGAGTGTGGCGTACCCGACGCGGTGTGCCACATCATCGCCGCGCACGCGGCCGAAGGCGATCTGGTGAAGCGCACGACCGAAGCGTTCATTGTGCATCACGCCGATTTCATGGCGTTTCTACCGTTCAAGAATCCGAAGAACGTGAAGCAAGGTCTCAGGTCTTAGGTGTCAGGTCTCAGAATTTTACTAACGACTGAAAACTGACGACTGATAGCCGTTTTCACAGAGGAGATGCCCTTGTCGACACCACAAACTACCAGTAAGGAAACCATCACGGCGACCATGTCCCGCTGGACGGCGGGGCTTCAATACGCGCAGCTCTCGCAGGAAGCGGTGTACCAGGCCAAGCGCTTTCTGCTCGATTCGGTCGGATGCGCGCTCGGCGGATATCAGCAGCACGACGTGATCATTGCGCTCGAAGTACTGAGGGAGATTGCCGGGCGCGGGCCGGCGACCGTGATCGGCACGGGTCAGAGGATGGACGCGGTTTCGGCGTCGCTGGCGAATGCCCTGATGATCCGCTGCATGGATTACAACGACATTTACTGGAAGCAGGATCCGTCGCATCCTTCCGACATTTTTCCCGCCGCGATGGCGTGTTGTGAGCGCGCCAAAAGCGATGGCAAGGAATTGATCGTTGGATTTGTGCTTGGCCACGAGTTCGAGATGCGCTTGTGCGAGGCGGCGTTTCCTGGCATCCGCGAGCGCGGCTGGCATCACGCGACGTTGACGGCGTTTGTTTCGCCGATCGTGGCAGGACGCGCGCTGCATTTGAGCTGGGAACAGATTCAGCATGCGATCGGGATTTCTGCTTCGCGGCATTGCACGATGGGCGCGGTAACTGCGGGCAAGCTGACGATGATGAAGAACACCGTCGATCCGCTGGCCACGCAGAGCGGCGTGCTGGCCGCGCTGCTGGCCGAAAGGGGCTACAGCGGCCCCGAGCACGTGATCGACGGCAAGGAGGGATTGGTACACTGCTTCGGTCCGGAGTGGAAACAGAACTTGCTGACCGACGGACTCGGCGAGTCGTGGCGCATCACGCAATGCGGGATGAAATTTTTCCCGACTGAGGCATTGACGCACGCTCCTATATCGGCGGTGCTTGACCTGGTCAAGAGCAAGGACCTGCATCCGGAGCAAGTCGAGAAGATTCAGATCCGGTCGCTGGCGCGTGCGGCTGACATTCTTTCGGACCCGAGCAAGTACGACCCCCATACCAAGGAGACGGCGGACCATTCGCTGCCCTACGTGATTGCGGCGGCGCTGGTGGACCGGCAAGTGACGCCGACGCAATTCGAGATGAAGAAGATCATGGACCCAACGATTCGCGCGCAATTGAAGAAAGTGGAAGTCGTGGCAGATCCCGAGATCGAGAAGGTTTTCCCGGCGTTGCAGCGGGTCATTGTGAACATTACGACCACCGACGGACGGAAATTCTCAGAGCAACTAGACTATCCGAAGGGCGATCCGCGAAATCCACTGAGCGATGCCGAGATCGAAGAGAAGTTCCGGGCTCTAGCGGAGGGCGTGCTTTCGACGAAGGCGCAGGACAAGCTGATTGACGCGATTTGGAATCTGGAGAAATGCACGTCGGTTTCGAAGCTGATGGCGCTGATGAAGGCGGATGTGAAGAAGAAAACCGCCCATGGCGACGCCAAGGCTGCGAAGCCCAAGACAAAAGCGAGTAGCAAGAAGCGACGCTAAAGGAATGACGTATGGCTGACCTGAACGAAACGATTGCATCGGGCCTGCGGGCAAGGTACAAGAAACTGGGCGGCGTGGTTCGCGAACTGGCTGCGCCGTTGAGCAACGAGCAGTTCTGGGCCAGGCCTTTCACCTTCGGCAACAGTTTTGGCCACCTCGTGTTACATCTCACGGGTAACTTGAATTACTACATCGGAGCGCAGATTGCGGGGACGGGCTATGTGCGTGATCGCCCGCTGGAGTTTTCGGAGGCGGCGCGGCCATCCAAGGCAGAAGTGTTGCAGAAATTCGATCAGGCGATTGAGATGGTGCTCGGCGCGATCAGCAGTCAGGTGGCGGAAGACTGGTCAAAGGAATACACGGCAGTGGGCGCGGACGCCCGCGACCGCTTCGACATGGTGCTCCAGTGCGCGACGCATCTTCATCACCATGTTGGGCAGATGATGTATTTAGGATTTGAGTTGAAGCGGAAAGGCTGAATTGGTCCGGAGCTGACAGATGAGTCAACCAGTCAATATCGTTGATTGCGACCTGCACGGAAAGCAACAGCAGACCTTCGTCTGTGAGCACTTGGTCCACGGCGAAGGCCTGGGTTTCTTTCAGGCCGATGAACAAGAGAATCCTCGCCCAGACGCGTGGTGTTCCAGGTGCGAACTTATCCGGCAGGCGCATGGGGATTGGACTGAAGAATCCGAGAAACTGCTCGGAGTCAAGCTGCTCTGCGGTGCATGTTACGACCGCGCTAAAGAACGGAATCAACGGGTTTCATAAGCACCGCTCTTGGGTGGGTGAACTATGGGTCAGACCATCGTCGAAAAAATCGCGCAGAAACACATGACCGAAGGGCCGGCGCGGCCGCTGCGGACGGGGGATTTCCTGTCGATTCGTCCGCATCGCTGCATGACGCATGACAATACGTCGGCCGTGATGAGCAAGTTCAAGGGCATCGGCGCTAAGAAGGTGAAAGATTCGCAGCAGCTTACGTTCGCGCTCGATCATGACATCCAGAATCAAGATGAAGCGAACCTGAAGAAATACCGCGCGATTGAAGCGTTCGCGAAAGAGCAGGGCGTGGACTTCTATCCTGCGGGATCGGGCATCGGGCACCAGATCATGGTGGAGCGCGGATACGTGGTTCCCGGTTCGTTCGTGGTGGCATCGGATTCGCATTCCAATATGTATGGCGCGCTGGGCGCGATCGGAACGCCGATTGTCCGCACCGATGCGGCCGCGGTGTGGGCCACGGGCGAATTCTGGTGGCAGATTCCGCGCTCGATTCAGGTTGTGCTCGAAGGCCGGCTGGCCCACGGCGTCACGGGCAAGGACGTCATTATCACCTTGTGCGGGCTCTATAACCATGACGAATGCCTGAATGCGGCGGTCGAGTTCACGGGGCCCGGAGTGGCGTCGCTTTCGATGGATGCTCGGCTTTCGATTTCGAATATGACAACGGAATGGGGTCCGCTGGTGGGCTGGTTTCCGGTGGACGAGGTCACGATCGAGTATTTGCGCGGCGCTCACCGGCGGCTCAAAGCGCTGGGAGTGGAGCGGTTCACGGAAAACGACATTGAGAGTTGGGAGAAGAGCCCTCCTGCCCCGGATGCGGATGCGGTCTATGCGGCGCGGATCACGCTCGATCTCGGGCAGGTGACGCCGCACGTATCGGGGCCCGATACGGTGCAGGCGATGCAGTCGCTGGCTGAAATCGAGAAGAACAAAGTTACGATCCAGAAGGCGTATCTGATTTCTTGCGTGAATTCGCGGCTGGAAGATCTGGCGGCCGCGGCGAAGGTGCTCAAAGGCCAGAAAGTTGCCTCGGGCGTGAAGTTCTATTTGAGCGCAGCCAGTAAGTGGGTGCAGGAAGAAGCGGAGAAGCGTGGCATCTGGCGGACACTGATAGATGCGGGTGCGCAACCGCTACCGTCCGGTTGTGGGCCGTGCATTGGGCTGGGCGTGGGATTGCTTGAGGCAGGCGAGATCGGGATTTCGGCGACCAATCGAAACTTCAAGGGCCGCATGGGATCTCGAGATGCGAAGTGCTACCTCGCGAGTCCGGAAGTGGTAGCGGCGTCGGCTGTCGCCGGTTATATTCGTGGGCCGCATGAGTTCGCGAATCGCGCGCCGCAGCGTGCCTACACTGAGTTCGCATCAGCGTCCGGCGAAGCGGAGAAAGTTGACATTCTGTCGGGCTTTCCACGGCGCGTACACGGGCGGCTTGTGTTTATGCCGCAGGACAACGTCAACACCGATGCGATCTACGGCAAAGACTATACCTATCGCGACGACATGACTCCGGAAATGATGGCGAAGGTGGTGATGGAAAATTACGATCCGCAGTTTGCCGCGCGCACGGAGGCGGGCGACGTGATTGTCAGCCAGTTCAATTTTGGCACAGGGTCGAGCCGCGAGCAGGCGGTCACGTGCCTGAAGGCGAAAGGCATTCCGCTGGTAATCGCGGCAAGTTTCTCGCAGACCTATCTGCGGAATGCGTTTAACAACGGCTTTTTGTGCATTGAAGTGCCGGAATTCGTGGCGCGGGTGCGCGTGCAATTTGCGCAAGAGATCGCGTCGAAACAGAAGACCATCATCCCGGGGGGCGAGATTGATATTGATTTCACTTCCAGTACGATCTCCTGGCGCGGAGAGAAATTTACTTTCCCGGGGCTGGGCAGCGTGCCGCAGTCGCTGGTTGTTGCTGGCGGAGTGGAGAATCTGGTGGCGAAGCGGCTGGGCGTGGGTTAGTTCTTTCAACGCCGAGACGCAGAAAGCGCCGAGAAATGCACGGATCCTTCGCTTCGCTCAGGATGACAATTTTGTTTAGTTTGGTTTTTCTCGGCGCTCTCGGCATCTCGGCGATAGGCATTTAAGGAGCAATTATGGCGAAATACACAGTTATTACCATGCCGGGAGACGGCATTGGGAACCAGGTTCTGCCGGAATCTTTGCGGGTTTTGAAAGCGGTCGGCTTTGACGCGGAGTACATTCATGCCGATATCGGATGGGACTGCTGGCGCACGCAGGGTAATGCGTTGCCCGACCGGACGATCGAGTTACTAACCAAGCATAAGCTGGGTTTGTTCGGCGCGATTACTTCGAAGCCGAACAAGGCGGCGCAGGCGGAGCTTAAGCCCGAGTTGCAAGGAAAGGGTTACGTTTATTACTCGCCGATCGTCACCATGCGGCAGAGATTCAATCTCGATATCTGCATGAGGCCGTGCATCGGGTTCACGGGCAATCCCTTAAATTACATTCGGAAGAAAGCGGATGACGGCGACGGCGAGCCTGGTTTTGACGAACCAAAGATCGATACCACCGTGTTCCGCCAGGGCACAGAGGGCATGTATGCCGGCGTGGAGTGGACCAACCCTCCAGAAAACGTGCGTGCCGCGTTGAACAGCCATCCCCGGTTCAAAGCTTTTGCCGACGTGCCCGGGCCGGAGATCGCGGTGAGTTGCCGCATCATCACTCGCAAGGCGGCCCAGCGCATCGTGACGGCTGCGTTCGAATATGCGAAACGGCGCGGGTTCAAGGGCGTCACGATTTGTGAGAAGCCGAATGTAGTGCGCGAGACTTCGGGCATGATGGAAGAAGTGGCCAAGGAAGTTGCGAGGAATTATCCGGGGATTGCGCTTTGGTCGACGAACATTGACGCGCAACTGATGTGGCTGAACAAAAATCCGGAGGAATACAACGTTATCGTGTCCTCGAATCTGTTCGGCGACATTCTTTCCGACGCGTTCGCGGGGCTGGTGGGTGGGCTGGGATTCGCGGCGTCCGGCAACATTGGCGATGACGTCGCGGTATTCGAGCCGACACACGGATCCGCGCCGAAGTATGCCGAACTGAATCCGCCCATTGTGAATCCGATTGCGATGATTCTTTCGGCTGCGATGATGCTCGATCATGTTGGCGAAGACCAGAAGGCGAATCGTATCCGCGAGGCGATTGCGGACGTGGTGCTCGAAGGGAAGGTCCGGACTTACGATATGATGCGCTTTACGGGTGGTCCGAAAGCGATCAGTCAGGGTGCGGCGTCGACGGTGCAGATGACGAACGCGGTTTTGGAGAAACTGAAGTAACTGGCGAGCTGAAGATCTCGAGTTGAGGAAATTATGAGCAGCGCTGTCGAGACTACATCCCCGCGTTCTGCCGAGGCGGGCCATTGCGGCAAAGAGGTTCGGTCGGACGCGCACGTCGCCTTCGAGGCGCGTGACGGTGGCGGGGTCGAGATTTCACTGGAGTCGAGGGTTGCGCCCTATTACGGCAGTGCGATCCTGGAACAGACGCGGGAAGTTCTCGGCGAACTCGGGGTGAAGCACGCGCGGGTTGCGATTCATGATGAAGGCGCGCTGCCTTTTATTATCGCGGCGCGCATCGAGGCCGCGGCACGGCGCGCTGGAATCGCGCTCGGCAAGCGCTCGTTGCCTGCGCAGCATCCGCTGCCGGCGCCGTCGCAGAAGGATCGACTGCGCCGATCGCGTCTGTATTTGCCGGGTTCTGAACCGAAGTACTACATCAACGCCTCATTGCATTCGCCGGATGCCGTGATTCTCGACTTGGAAGATTCGGTGCATCGCGGAGAGAAAGATGCCGCTCGCATCCTGGTGCGAAACACTTTGCGTGCGGTCGATTTCGGATCGTGTGAGCGCATGGTGCGCATTAACCAGTTGCCGCTGGGACTCGAAGATCTGGCGGAAGTGGTGGGCGAGAGTCCGGATTTGATTCTGATTCCGAAGGTCGAGCAGCCTGAACAGGTACGGGAAGTCGATCGCATGATCGCCGAGATCAAGTCGCGCAGTGAAATCATCCGCCCGATCTGGATCATGCCGATCATGGAATCAGCGCTGGGGATCGAGAACGCATTTGCCGTCGCGACGGCGAGCGAAAATGTGGCGGCACTAACGATTGGGCTTGAAGACTATACCGCCGATCTGGGAGTGGTGAAGACCACGGAAGGGCGTGAGTCGCAATATGCGCGGTCACGCGTGGTGAATGCGGCGCGCGCGGCTGGGATTCAGGCGATTGACTCGGTGTTCAGCGATGTCGCCGACATGGACGGCCTGCGACGATGGGGAGAAGCCTCGCGGGCGGCGGGATTCGAAGGCATGGGATGTATCCATCCCGGGCAGATTCGCGTGATCCACGAGGCGTTTCAACCGACCGCAGTCGAGATCGAAAAGGCGCGGAAAGTGGTTGCCGCTTTTGAGGAAGCGCAGAACAAGGGATTGGCCGTAGTGAGTCTCGGTTCGAAAATGATCGATCCGCCGGTAGTGCAGCGGGCGCTGAAACTGGTGGAGCGGGCGAAGGCGATGGGGGCGATTTCGTGAGTGCGAGTGTAAAAGAAAGAGTGGAACTGGCGCATAACGCGGCGGGGCGCGCGGTGCCGACGATGGTGAATGGCAAACCGCAGATTCCGTTTCTGGGTGCGGGGAAATACCAGCCCCGCGGGCGGAAAGCGGCGCCGGCAATCTGTTCGAATAAAGATTATCCGGATAGTGGCGATAAGCGTGTGGCCGATCTGGAGACAGCGCTGCGCAATTGCGGATTGCGCGACGGGATGGTGATCTCGAACCATCATCATCTGCGCGACGGCGATAAAGTGGCGCTGATGGCGCTGGAGGCGGCGGCCAAAATCGGC
>Ga0181532_10001659_pt1 | contig 21324 bp, 19 predicted proteins | sample PEATcosm2014_Bin_33_FD_119768 | JGI IMG/M metagenome (GOLD analysis project Ga0181532, IMG submission 119768) | Peatland microbial communities from MTU Mesocosm Facility, Houghton, MI, USA - PEATcosm2014_Bin11_30_metaG | ecosystem: Environmental > Terrestrial > Soil > Wetlands > Peat | place... | reverse complement strand
GCCGCTCCGACCGACCGTTTTCAGCCTCTCCGACTTCAAATCGAAAAAAACCAAAACCACTCCTAACCTCAAGCCTTGCAGGGCATTAGTGGAATTTCAAAAGTCATCTTCCGGACAGTACTGATTGAAAACAATAGAGCTATGGTGGAGGCGGCAGGAGTTGGATTGTGCAGCGGTATTGCAAACAAACAAGTTATTGAAAACTAAGCACGCACAAAACTCGTAACACGCCAGATTCGCCTTATCCACACACGTATTACACACGCGAGAAAGCTGGCACTCTCGCCGCCCCCCGACACTCAGCAAGTCACCCACGAACGAATAAACCGTTCCCGCTCGCTCTCGGCGCTCCGGTTGTTTGGATGGACAAGTCGCGTGAAGGCACGGATTGCTTCCCGTTGGCCGATCAGCCGCAGCGAAAGGCTCGGTTGCGGGATTGCGTGCGAGATGGGGATTTTACGCCAACAAAGTCTTAGCGACGGACTCCGCCGGGGCTGGGTAATGATCTAATCTGTTTGTTGCTGATTTCAATCGTCCTCGTCACGGGGGGAGTCCTCACAGCGGTGCGCGTCGAATGCTACTTGCGCTCCCATCGCGTCGTCGCCTTCCACCTGAAGAGTCCATGCGCAGGGTGTGCACGTATACATTGTGACCCCCTTGGATGTTGAGACGGGACACAAAATGCGCGGAGGATCGTAGGGCATCTGATAAAGTCTACGCCAGTAGTTCTCGGGAACTCCTAGCATTCAGATTCAGTCAATCCGTACGACCAGTTGGGTAACAACGATTGCCCGGATTGTACCTTAGGATTCCGTTATAAATGCGCTACGGCCTGCCGAGCCACGAATATTGCCATGCCACGGAAATGCTCTGGTAGTTACCGCCGAAACGTATGTAGACGCCATCGCTGTAGCTGATCTTTATGGACTGGTGTTTGGAAACGCGTAAAGCGCCAGTGCCTCCAATGCGCGAACTGGTTTGCAGGGTAGCTGGATTTCGTAGGTCGTTCAAAGTTGTCACGCCGCCCCGCCAGAGATTGCCATCCAGCGAAACCCAAGTGCCTAGTCCGAAGTCGCGGCTGAGGTGGCCTTCAAATGAGCCGATGGGCTCCTCAGTTTGTGGTGCCGGTCGAGGGATGTGAAAGTCCAACGAGTTGATGGTGTAGAACCAAACCCCAGCATAGCCATCCAGCACCCAATGGCCCCGACGGCCTGAGTACCCAAGTTCCGGCTTGAAAGCCCATCTGTTGATGCCCCAATTGATGAGTTGGGTGGGGCTGTATTGCCCGGTCGGTGCGATCACTCGAATGCTCGCGCCCAAGATGGTCTTCTGCTTCCAATTCGAAAACTGCTCTACCGACATGGCCGGGCCTCCCTTCAGGTTCACTGAGAAGCGGACGCCAAGGTCGAATAAACCTGAGCGGTAGGCTGTCCTCTGTCTCCCAAGAGCCGCCGCCTCAAAGGTTCCCACACCGTACGGCAGCGAAGCAGTGATGTTAGCAGAGCGCCCGAAAAAACTCAGGGAATGGTAGTAGCTGAAGATAGGCACATTGTAGGTGCCGCTGGCGTCCACGGGTATAGCACCGTTGAGGTTCAGGCCCCCATCGTAAAAGCCCCATGTCAGAGTAACCGCATTACTGTGTACTGGGGTTATGACATAAGCGCGTGGTGACAAATCCTGCGCCAGAATGGAATGTGATGCCCCCACACCTATCACGACCAACCATTTCAACCTTGCAAAAAGGCGCATCGTGGAGGATTTCCTCAACTTTGTGACTTTCGAGAGAGACGTAGCAAACGGTCTCCGATTCGTCAGGAACCTAGTCGCGTTATCGCGCAGAAACTGGCGGCCTGACGAATGGCATCCGCGACCCTGTTAGCGGCCTGTTCATCTGGAAACTGAATCCTCGCCTCTCGGTCGTTCGTTAACTTGGTTTCTGACTTCAACTTGTGCTTCTTGAACAACTGGCGCTGTCCAGCAATTGGTTTGGTGGTTCTGATGTCAACTAGATAGGTCTCCGGTGAGACCTCGGCTTCCCACTCATAGTCAGATAACATGCCCCGTGAATAGGGCTGAACGTCTACCCCGGATACGGATTGGAGCTGGACTGAGTAGGTTTCCACCGTCTTCTCTTGAGATCCTGACTCGATACTCTTCCACGCCAGCGAACAGCTTGAGGGATCCGCATGTACGTGTGTCAGGCTATTGGTAGTCGTCCATCTGGCCCCGAAGAGTTGGGGAATTGTTGTAGTCCAAGAAACAGTTCCACGGCTGTTGAAACTGTTTGCGATGAAACTCATGGTTTCTTCGAGGGTCGGCTGTGTGCTCTGCGCAGATAGGCGAATTGCAAGTACCAGTAGCAGGCCGGTGACGCTTAATCTTCCACTTTCCCTCGTCATCGCTTACCGCTCCTTTTTGCTTGATGGCTGCGGGTCCAAAGGCCATCATTATCCACTGTCGGCTGGTGAAACATCGCTTTCGCATCTAGACAGGGTAGTTGATGATAACAGGTGCAGCATGACGGTGCCCGTCACAATCAGGGTCGAATATCGTACGCACTACACCGGACGGGAGTGGCGTATACCTGCACGCGGAGGGGCTTCCCCGGAAGGAGATCAGCCGTTTGTTTCAGTAATGAGCTTGGCGAATGGAGAGAGCAAGCGGCTGGACGCAGGAGCCTTGCCTGAGTGGCGCTTCAGGCCGAAGAACAGAGGCCCGGACCAGCGGGTTCCGGTGATGAGACGAGCGACCTCAGACAGGCTCTGGTAGCGGGAACCCTGATATTCGTAGCCTCGCTCTATGACCGTGACGACGTGAGTCTTATCTTGCCACTGACGGATGAGGCGAATCCCGGGCTTAAAGGCAGGGCACGGGCCATCTGGCAGAGTCGCTGGCGCGCGGTGGGACTGAGTCCCCTGAAAGCCTGTTCCTGAATCCTGTAGGCCAGGATCCGGACCATCAGCTGTCGGCGAAGTTGAGGGGGCGGAGCGGATTGGAACAGCTGGATTCAACTGCATTTCTTCATCTGACGCTATCCTATCTGACTTGACGCGGGCCGGGCGGAGAAAAGTTTATTTGAGAACTTCGACCTACTGCGTGCGATAACCCGAAAGAACGGTCAGTCTAAGGGAGCTTCCTCGAATGTAAGGGATTGACCCTGATGGGCGTTCCGCTGGTGCTCTTTGGGCACGGTACCCAAGCTCAGATGCCGTTTTAGAGAGCTGTTGCCTTCCATTGCAAAAATGCTATTCGCAGTTACGAAGTGGATCGGAACGGTGGCACACAAATCGAGGATGGTCCCCACGAGCTGCAGCGAACCAAAGAAGCTCTAAGAAGGCAACGCAGCTGAGAGGGTGATGTACGCTCGATAGCTACTGGGTCCGTTCGCCGCATTCAGCGCGCCACCATTCAGCACAATGAGGCAGGCTACATTTCGTGCACCTGGCTGCCAATATATAGCGACAGCGAGAGTGGGAGTCGGGAATCGGGCTCCATGTCCCCGAAGGAACCCTCTATTTCACCGATTACTTCTGATGCCACATGTTCGCAGCAGAGCGATCTCCGAAGCACATATCCAGGATGCGAGCAGCCAGCACAAACTCGTTCTCCGGCGTCACCAGTTTAAGATTGGCAATAGCCTCTTGCAGCGGAACGAACTCCAAACGCGGCGGCTTCACAGCCACCATCACGCCGTTCATTCCCTGCGATAGGGCGTAGACCGCGCCGGCGCCGAACGTAACCCCGAGATTGCGATCCATTGCCGTTGGAGATCCTCCGCGCAGAAGATGGCCCAGCACGAGACTGCGGCTTTCCTTTCCGGTATGTTCCTGTAATTGCGCGGCAACGATCTCGGCGATACCGCCGAGTCGCTCCACGCGTCCAGCCTCGCGACTCTTGACTGTTACATCGCCGCCACTTGGCTTGGCGCCTTCGGCAACGACTACGATGGAATAGGGCTTGCCTTCTACATGCTTGCCCTCGAGGTGAGCTGCAAGAATTTCGATTGAGTATGGAATTTCCGGAATGAGAATGGCGTCGGCGCGTCCGGCGAGACCTGCGTGGAGAGCAATCCAACCGGCGTACCGGCCCATGACCTCGACGACCATGATGCGCCGATGCGACAGTGCCGTACTGTGCAAGCGGTCAATGCACTCCGTAGCAAAAGATACAGCAGTATTGAAACCGAAAGTAACAGTGGTGGACTCCAGGTCGTTGTCGATCGTCTTCGGGACCCCGACGATGCGAAGCCCTTTGCGCTGAAGTTGATCAGCGATAGTGAGGCTGCCGTCACCGCCGACGGCGATCAGCGCGTCAATGCCTTTGTCGCGGAACCGCTGAATGAGGTCGTTGGAGCAGTCCACTTCCATTTTGCTACCGTCAGGCTGCTCGACAACCCGATGGAAAGGATTACCTCGGTTGGTGGTACCCAGGATGGTGCCACCCAAGTGAGAGATCTCTCGAACGGTCGAGCGATGCAGTTCGATGAGACCACCGTCCGGAAAACGTTCCGGCTCCAGCATCCCCTTGTAGCCCTCGCGAATGCCGACGATCTCCCAACCCAGTCCCCGAGCTGCATATACTGCACCGTGAATGACTGCGTTGAGCCCTGGCGCATCACCCCCGCCGGTATTGATAGCGATCTTCTTTATGGCGTCAGACATTTTCGTTTCCTGATCTTGCTGAAGGTAGTCAATCAACTTGACTTTTCACAGCTTCCTGGGGCTGAAGAGTAGTGCACATCAACTCGCAACGGGAGCCGACCCCGCGCCCAGATACTTGGCGACCGCGATCTCCAGGTTGTAGAACATGGCGTCACGTCCAATCGCTTCACCCAACTGCGACCTCTGCACAACGCTTAGCACGCGCGGGTTCATCCCAACCAGCCACAGCCTCACGCCACGCTCACGCTGTCGCTTTTCACCTTCAATCATCATTTTGAGGGCTGTGTATTCAAGATCGGGAACGCCTCGGAGATGAAGGGCAACGACCTTAGGCTGTGCTTCCTCAATCAAGAATCTGATCTTCTCGGCCATGTGTTCAGCATTGGCGAAGAAAATTCGGCCCTCCAGTCTCAGCAACAACAGGCCGGCAAAGGTTTCATCTTCGGGATGTTTCTTGGAGCGAGGCCGGAATACATTCGTGCCCGGCTTGCGTCCGAGGACGTATATGGGCGGATCAGCCACTTGATAAGCAAGCCCCACCATCGAGACGATAATCGCGACAATGATTCCCTTCAGTGTTCCTACAAGCACGACTCCCGCGAATGCGATCAGAGCCCACGTAAACTCCGTCCGTCGAACACTCAGAATTTCCCGGAATTCCGCGGGCTTGATGAGTCCGATCGAATAGACAATGACCACAGCCGCAAGAGTGGCTTGCGGCATCAACCCAATGAGCGGGGCGAGCAGAAGCATCGTCACCAGCGTCATGGCCGCTGTAACGATTTCCGAAAGCTGAGTACGTGCTCCGGCCAGACGATTCACTGCGGTCTGGGTGGTACCGCCGCCACCGGGCATGGCGCCTAGAAGCGCGCCGCCGGCATTGGCCAGTCCGGTGGCCAGCAACTCCCGGTTCGCTTGTGGCGAAGGTTCATCGCTCTTGGCGAATGCGCGCCCGGCTGCAATTGTCTCGGTAAAGCTCATCAGGGCAATTCCCAAAGCGCCCGGCCAGAGCTGAAGCGCCAACGATAAGACCGGAGGGGTGAACGATGGCAAGCCCTGCGGGATGTGCCCGACTAATTCGACGCCGTGCGCATGCAGGTTCAGTAAGTAAGCTCCGGTAATGCCTGCCGCCACCGCAAGGAGCGGAGCCGGCGCCTTGGGCGCGAAGTGCTCGAGCGCAATCAGCAGCACGATCATGGAGATTCCGACGGCAAGTGTCGCAAGCGATGTCTTGGGAATGCCGTGGACGGTTGCCAGAAGGTTCTGGACGAAGGTTCCCCTAGCAAAATGAACACCGAGAATCTTCGGGACCTGGTCCAGAACGATGACTACTCCGATGCCGGCCTTGAAGCCGATCAAAACCGGCTCGGAGATGAAATTAGCAATGAAGCCCAGTCGCAGGACGGAAGCGAGCACGAGCATCGCACCGACTAGCAGGGTCAGCGTGGCAGAAGCAGCCAACAGGGATGCAGGGTCTCCGTTCGGGACAACTTCACCAAGTTCGGCAGCAGCCAGAATCGCCAGCGTGGTCGTTGTGCTTACGCTGAGCACGCGCGAGGTGCCCAGCACGGCGTAGATCACCATCGGTAGAAATGCCGTGTACAGACCCACCTGCACTGGCAGGCCAGCGATCGTCGCGTATGCCATCGCTTTGGGAATGACCACCGCAGCCGTGGTCAAACCAGCGATCACATCAGGCCGCAGCCATTCCTTCTGGTAGGAGACAATCCAGTTTTCCATTGGGTAACCCCAGTATTACTCCCAAGGCCAAAGCCTGCACTGGCATGCGTCGAAACCGAGACTAGCCACGCTTGTCTCCTTCAGCCCGCGCTATTTCCCGCCTATGCCTTGCGCATGAGTGGCTTTTTCTTTACGGAGGAAATAAAGGTACGCGCCGACGCTTACGAAATTGACCAATACCGCGACCACATTCCATACGACCACCGGTCGCGAAGCGATCAACAACCCGTAGTACACCCAAAGGACCTGAAAGACGCCCATGATTGCCGCCATCCTTGGGTTCATGCCCACGCTTGATCGACGCCTGAGCATCGCGATCAAGTCCGGCAGAGCAGCAAAGGTCGTTCCGAACCCCGCGACTAAGCCCAGGATCTCTGACCGCTTAAATTCAGAGAAGAGCATGCTCTGTGTGTCACGTGGAACCAGGTCCTCACAGCCGCCGAGGGCGATAAGAGCCGGGAGAAGAACAACAAGTGTCACTTTTTGGAATTGTTTCATAGCCGTCTTCTCAACTGCGTGGCGTATAGATCGGAATGTTGCTTCTTCACCTGCCGTACTTCTGCATCAGCCAGCATTGCGGAAAACGGAAAGCGAGCGAGTCTCGATTCGTGTACCGACCTATTCTTCTTCTCAAACAAGAATTGAGTGTTTACTGTCCCGCCACCTGTTCTCGCGTTACCCGACCGAGGACTCCCGTGGGTTTTTGTACCACATCTTCCGGGCCCACGCGGGCAAACAAATCCAGGGTACGGGCTATAATCCCCGTCCACCCGGTTTGGTGACTTGCACCCAACCCGGCGCCATTGTCACCGTGGAAGTACTCGTAGTACAGGATGTAATCCCGCCAGTAAGGATCTTCCTGGAACTTCTTTGTTCCTCCATAGACGGGGCGCCTGCCGTTGGCGTCACGCAGAAAGATGCTCGACAACCGGCGGCCAATCTCTTTCGCCACCTCAAACAGCGTCATGTAATTTCCCGAGCCGGTCGGACATTCCACTTTGAAGTCCGGACCATAAAACGGATACATGTTCAGCAGCCCGCGTATGATCAGCGCATTGACCGGCATCCAAATCGGTCCCCGCCAGTTGGAGTTGCCGCCAAACATGCCGGTGTTGGACTCGGCAGGCAAGTATTGAACCTTGTACTCGTGCCCATCGAGTTGAAACACGAAGGGATGATTGAGGTGATACTTCGACAACGAGCGTATGCCATAGGGGCTGAAGAACTCGTTTTCGTCGAGCATATAGACCAGAATGCGCCGTAGCTTTTCCTTGTTGCATACCGTTGCCAACCTGCGGCCTTCGTATCCGCCAACCGCCAGGTCATCGGCGGCAGCGATCTTTTTCACCACCTCCGGATGGCGCTTACGGAACAATTCAACCAGTTCCATCATGCGGGGATGGCGCGCCAGCGTGCCCGGCTCGAATACGGTTGCAGCACACAGCGGCAGCAGTCCCACCATGGAGCGGATCTTCAAACGCGTGGCATCTCCATTGGGGAAGTGGAGTAGGTCGTAGAAGAAGCCTTCCTCCGAGTCCCACATTTCGTCGTGATGCTCTCCCATGCGGTCCATGGCGTACGTAATCCAAATGAAGTGCTCAAGGAATCGGAAGGCGATTTCCTCGTACATGGCGCAGTCGTACTCGGTCAGAATGAGCGCGATCTCCAGCATGCACAAGCAGTAGAACGCCATCCATGCGGTGCCGTCGGCCTGGTCCAGGTGTCCACCGGTGGGCAGCGGCGCGCTGCGATCGAAGACCCCGATGTTGTCAAGGCCGAGGAATCCGCCAGCAAACACATTGCGTCCTTCCGGATCCTTGCGGTTCACCCACCAGTTGAAATTCAGCATCAATGCCTGAAAGGAGCGCTCAAGGAAGCGCAGGTCAGCTCGGCCCAATTCGGTCTCAATTCGGTACAGAAACAACGTCGCCCAGGCGTGGACGGGAGGATTCACGTCACTGAAGTTCCACTCATACGCAGGAATCTGTCCGTTGGGGTGAGCGTACAGGTTCCGCAGCATCAGGAGGAGCTGGTCTTTAGCGAAGTCGAAGTCCACCAGGGAAAGCGTGATCGTATGAAACGCCAGGTCCCACGCCGCATACCATGGATACTCCCATTTGTCGGGCATGGAAATGACGTCGCTGTTCAGCATGTGGAACCACTCGGTGTTGCGTGCACCTCCCTTGCCCTCCCCCACGAGGGGATGTGATTGATGTTCGCTGAGCCATTTATCGAGGTCGAAATAGTAATACTGTTTAGTCCACATCATTCCGGCCAGCGCTTGCCGGTGCACGCGCCGCTCATCTTCGCTTAGTGGCGTCGGGGTGATGCGGTCATAGAAGTCGTCCGCATCTGCGAGACGAGAGGCAAATAGCTGGTCGAATGTCGCGAATGCGTTGGCGGGCGGCTGTGCACTCAGCCGCAACCGCACTACTTTGGATCCGCCACCCGGAACATCCAGCACGTAGTGCGCCGCCGCTTTGCTCCCCGTCTTCGCCGGATTGACAGCATCCCGCTTGCCGGAAATCACATATTCGTGGAATGCATCTTTGACGTACCGCGACGCATTGGGCTGTCCCCACAGGCGGCTAGCGTTCGATTCGTTTTCCGTGAACAGTAGTTCGGCCGCCCCTTCGCATTGCAAAGTACACTCGCCGAGCTTCGGGTATGAGGCTAGCACGCTTGCGTTTTTGAACTGCCGCAGTACAGGCTTGGGTTTGCCGTCCTCCCACGACCACGTGTTCCGGAACCACAGCGTCGGTAGCACATGAAGCTGCGCTGCCTCCGGGCCACGGTTGTACACCGAGACTTTGATCAGCACATCCTCCGGATCGGCCTTGGCATATTCCACGAATACGTCGAAGTAGCGGTCGTCGTCGAAGATGCCCGTATCCAGAAGCTCGTACTCGAATTCTTCGCGTGATCGCCGTCCGTTGGTCTCCACCAGGTCGCGATACGGAAATTCCTTCTGAGGATACTTGTACAGATACTTCATGTACGAGTGTGTCGGCGTACTGTCGAGATAAAAGTAGTATTCCTTGACGTCTTCGCCGTGGTTGCCCTCGCTGTTAGTAAGACCGAAAAGGCGTTCTTTCAGGATGGGATCACGGCCGTTCCACAAGGCCAATGCAAAGCAAAGCTGCTGTTTGTCGTCGGAAAAGCCCGCCAACCCATCTTCGCCCCATTTGTAAGCGCGGGAGCGCGCCTGGTCATGGGAGAAGTAGTTCCAGGCATTGCCATCGGAGCTGTAGTCCTCGCGTACTGTACCCCACTGGCGCTCACTGAGGTACGGTCCCCATTTCTTCCACGGGACACCTTTCTCTCGCGCTTCGTTCAACCGCTTCTGTTCAGTGACTTCAACGTACGAGAGAGGCCGGGTCTTCCTGGGTGAGGTGTTCATAACGTCGCCCTCTCCTTCTCTCTGGATCTGCCTCTACTTTACCAACGCTGTGCTATTACCTGGTGTTTCAGCTTGGGCTCCTGGTAGCCCTTGGCCTTCTGGCGTCCGGGCAGCTTTGGAGGCGCATACGGAACCTCCTCGTAGGGGATGCGGCTGAGGATGTCGGCAATGCAGTTGAGGCGGGCACGCTTCTTATCATCCGAAGGCACCATGTACCACGGGGCGGTGGGTGTGTCCGTGGCACTCAGCATGGCGTCGCGAGCCCGCGAGTAGTCGTACCAGCGGCGATGAGACTCCAGATCCATTGGGCTCAATTTCCAGCGCTTTGACGGGTCTTCGATGCGTGCAAGGAAGCGGCGATGCTGCTCCTTTTCCGATACATCGAGCCAGTACTTCAGCAGGATGATGCCATTGCTGATAACGAAGTTTTCGAAGATGGGACAGCCTTTGAGAAACTTCTTGTATTCCTCCTCGGTGCAGAACCCCATTACATGCTCGACCCCGGCACGGTTGTACCAGCTACGATCGAATATTACGATTTCTCCGCCCGCAGGCAGATGCTCGATGTAGCGTTGCGCGTAGATCTGCGTCTTCTGGCGTTCAGTGGGGGCCGGTAGGGCGACTAATCGGAAGACACGGGGGCTTACTCGCTCCAGGATGCGCTTGATGATGCCGCCTTTGCCCGCCGCGTCCCGACCTTCGAACAGGATGACGATGCGCGCCCCGGTTTTCTTCACCCAATCCTGCAGCTTTACCAATTCAACCTGCAGCTTGAACAACTCGGCCTCATACTCCTTCTTTCCAAGCTTCGGGGTTCCTTGCTCATCCCCACTCTGCGGTTTCTTTCGTTCCTCTGCAGAGCCGCGCCCATCGTTGTTCTTCTTAGATTTCTTGCTCATAGATGCCTTCTCTCGAAAAGAATCAACTCAACTGCATACGTAACTGCTTGCCTTGTCACCAGTTGCTGGGACACAACCGTAAGAAGCGCCGCCCACAATTGTCGTCGTTGTGGGCGTGCCTTAGACTTCATGTATCGTCACGGCTTACAAGGAGGAACGACCGGCTATGGCTTTGCTACGGCCACATTCTGCGGCCACTCGTCGTTTGTCGGTTGCCAGGTCTTGTCAGGGTTATACAGCTCCATTGACTTCACGATATTGAGGGAGTCGGGCCCCAGATCTTTCTGGTAGACAATCCCGTCGTTGCTTACGATGAAAGTCTTCACGCCGGTCACTCGGTATTCGGCCGGCACAGCGACGAGGGCGAATCCGCCGATCATGATTCCCTCGATGACATAGTCAATCTTGCCCAACGGCGCCGCCGGGCCCTGACCCTTCAGGATCTTGAAGTAGTAGCCGTGAAATCCGCCCTTACCGGTCGTATAGCCTTCGGCCAGCGCCTTGGCCACCTCGTCGCCAATCGGTCCGGCAGAAGTGCCGTCAGCATTCTTCCAGTACAAGCCGTCCTGCTTGCCCGGAGTGCTGAAGATCTTCTGCGCGTACTGATTTACTCCCGAATCGTCGTGAATATCTGACGCATATTCTTTTTGCGCTTCGACATAGCCGCGACACACCGTAATGGCGTCCAATTCGTTGGCGCCGATGCGCCGGTAGAGGATTGCCTGCCGCCCTTCCTTGGCGTTGAAATACCACTTGCCGTTTTTCTTCACTAGGGGAACCGGAAACGGCCACTCTTCATCGCCAACAATGATGGTTGCCCGGGTCGGATTAGGCTTTGAGACGTCTATCGAGTGCTTGGCCGCGGCTTCCTTCGCAAAGGCCATGCCGTTGTTTTTGTCCCGAACCGGATCCGCCGATTCGATAAAGTCTTCGCCGTCAGGTCCGAAGATCGCCATTAGTTGCGGCACGTTATAGTCTGCCGCCGCCTTGATCAGTGCGTCCGCAGCCTGCTGGGGAGTGTCGAACGCTTTTGACCCCGGTGCTGCGGCTGGCGTCGCTGGCTTCGTCTGCGCCGCTACGATTAAGGGCGACGCACATGCGATCAGCAGGATGACGAAGGCAGTCACGGTGCTAGAGCGAAATAGTCTTGATTTCATATTCTCCTCACTGGTCATGATTCGCATGGCTTACCTCCTCCTTCCGCCGCCACCGCCGCCGCGACCGCCACCACCACGCGAGCCTCCGCCGCGTGAGCCCATGCTGGAAGCGCCACGCGATTGACTGGCTCGAGCTCCGCTTCCGCTCATGCCGGAGCCGCCGAACGCACTCCGGTTATTGGCACTCGGGGAATTGGGGACCTGGCGATTGCCGACGCGATCAGCGCCGGTGCCGCGGCTTCCGCCGCCCATGCCGCCCGCGCCTGCGCCACGGTTACCCATATCGCGATTGCCTGCCCCTGGGCCTGCTCCACCGCGATTTGCAACATCGCGTGTGCCGGCGCTTGGCGTCCGATTGCCGAAGTTACCGGCCTGCTGCTGACGGCCTACGTTCTGCCGGGCGTTGGCCTGACGATTCTGCATCGAGTCGCCTCGCGCCGTACCGCCGAATTTGTTGGCGGTGTTTCTGTCACCATAAGGCGCTCCCCCGCGGTGCTGCGGATTGTGCTGCCAATTACTGTTGCCCCGATTCCCGCCATTGACGCGGTTGCCGCCATTGACACGGTTGCTGTTGTTGACGAAGTTGTTGTTGTTGTTGATGGTGACGTTGTTGTTGCCGCCCCATCCGCAGTTGTAACCCCAACCGCCACCCCACATCGCTCCCATCGCAACGCCGACACCGAACGAGATGGCCATGCCGGCCGCGTAGTATCCCGGAGGCGGGTAGGCGATGGGAGGATACGCGTACACCGGAGGGCCATAGACCACGGTGGGGTTGTAGCTGGGAACGTATACAACTTGCGGATTCGCCTGCTCAACCACGATTACCTGCGTGCTTTCGACGGTCTTGGTTTCCACCTTCACCTGTTCGGACGATTTCAGATTTCCGGCATCTTTGGCCTTCTTGCGCATGCGCTGTACCGCGTCCATTACATCCTTCTGCTGCGCCAGAAATGCGTTCCCCAGGTCGGTCGTCCACTTGATGTTTTCGGCCAGTAGCTTGACGGCATCGGGCAGGGCAGCTAGTCCCTGGATGCTCGGGTCCCAGTCCTGCTTCTTTACCGCATCGGCCAGCGCCTTTTCGTTCAGTCCCTTGTTCTGGGCCAGCCACTGCTGCAACTGAATCACCTCGAGTGGATAGGTGGAGGCCACTAGCACCTGGCTGAGCAGCGGATCGGGATACAGCGCGATCGGCGCCACGAGTGAGTCGAGTTGTTCGGCAGGGATCTTGGCCGCAGCCTGCTCAGTTGAGGCCGCGGATTGCTGGGTTTGCACCGCCAGGGCGCTTCCCGGCACGAGTGCCGCAACGCAAATAAACGCGGTAAGCTCTCGGACCGCGCGGATCATCCTGATCCTGAAACTGTTCTTAGAATTCATAGCCACCATCTCCGTGCTTAATAGCCATGGCTGCCCCCGTTGATTAATGTCCGCTTGACTTAAGCGCGCGCGGGTACAGGCGCTCAGAGCGTGCATCTGATTCCGTCAGCGTACAGTGCCTTTGTACCGCCACCCAGGACGCGCGACAACTAGGGAAAACCCTAGGTGTTCGTCTGGCGAGTGGATGACACGAAGCATTGTCCCGACAATGCCGCGTTGATGGCGGGAATCAAGTCCTTCTTCATTTGAGATTTCACCACATAGCCAAGTGCTCCCTCCGCCAAACAGGCCTCCACAAACTCGGGGCTTTTATGGATCGTCAGAAACACTACGCTCGCGGTAGCTCCCATCTCGCGAAGTCGATGGGCCGCTTCAATTCCGTCTAACCCCGGCATCGATATGTCAGCCACAATGATGTCAGGGTTCAGGCGCATGGCCTCCTCAATCATTTGGAGACCGTTGTGAGCCACGCCCACCACATCGAATGTCGGCTGCAGAAACGTTGTCACTCGCTCCAGCATGAGAGGATGATCGTCAGCCAGCAGGATACGGCGCCGATTCCCAGAGCTTTCAGGATTTCCAATTTCTGACATGGGCCCGTCCGATGACGACAAAGAGTCGCCGAGACACAATCACAACGACAAGCCGATGCTAGGTTCAGGATTCAGGCCTGACAACTAGGGAAATCCCTAGTCATCGAAGCTGGTCACCACATTGACTGACATTAGGAGGATTGCTTGTCCCGCAAAGGATTGGGATCAAGAGAGATGAGACCCTCTTTGAGGGCCAACAGAACCAGGTCGGCGTTGCTCTTCAAGTTGAATGTTTCCATGATGTGATGTTTGTGGAACTCGACCGTCTTCTCGCTAAGGTTCAGGTGTCCAGCGATTTCCTTGATCGGACGCCCTTCAGCGCACATCTGCACAATCTCCCGCTGTCTGGGAGTTAAGTGCTTGGCGTACTGGCGCGCCCGGTTTTTTTGTACAGCCCAGTCTTCCGGTCTCAGCTTCGGAGTCACGTAGCATTTGCCATGCATCACCTGGTCGATTGCCTTCAACAGCTCTGAGCCTGCAGAATGCTTGAGGACGAATGCGGCCGACCCCAACTCAAGTGCTGCGGCAGCCAGATTAGGATTGTCCTGCATGGTCAGGAATACAAGCTTCACTTTTGGAAGTTGCTCGCGTACCCGCTTGGCAGCATCCAAACCGTTCAAAAGAGGCATGCCGATGTCTACGACGATAACGTCTGGCTTGAGCCTCAGAGCCTCAGTGATGAGTGCGCGCCCGTCGACAACCGTCCCCACAACGATGTACTGCTTCTCCAACAGAAGCCGAAGGCCCTCAGTGAAGATGGCGTGATCGTCTGCGATCAGTATTTGTGGCCGGGATTCCATTTGTCAGTTTCCGTCCGCCTACTGGTGAAGGCAGCAGATTGTCGCCCGCAGTTCAACCGACGCCTGGTGTCGAAGCGGCGACAGATGCCGCGACCGGCTCGCTAGCTGGTTCACTTCGAACCGCATCAGAGTTCAGTTGGATCGGCGTCCAGACGTCAATCTTCGTTCCCTTTTGCTTTTCCGAGTGAATCTCGAATCGGCCAGCCACCAACCGGGCCCGCTCCCGCATGCTCCACAGACCAAGACCCTGGCGATTCGCGCCGTCGTTAGCATCGAAGCCCGCACCGTCATCGGAGATGGACAGGTGAAGCATGCCATCCACGGCTTCGAGCCTCACCAGCGCATGAGCGGCTCCACTGTGTTTCTGCACATTCCGGAGTCCCTCTTGGACGACGCGAAACAGACACAGGGCAACATCAGGAAGGACGGACCGCGGCACGTCCTGGTGAGAGAATTCGACCTGCATTCCTTGTTGGGCATTGAATTCCTTGCAGAAGGACCCCACTCCCGCAACCAGGCCAAGCCTCTCGAGTGTCGAGGAATGCAGCCGGTGCGACAGGGTGTGAAGATCGGCACCAAGCTCACTGGCCGATTCCATAAGCTCCTGCATCTGCCGGTTCGTTTCCTGCAGGGACTCAGGAATGCCTTCAGCTGCTGTTTCCATTCCGAGCGACAGCACCGCCAGCCTCTGGCTGAAGTCATCATGAATCTCGGCGGCGAGTCGTTTACGCTCTTCTTCTTGGGCGTTAATCAGCATGCCGCTAAGCCTGATCTGCTCTTTTCTGGCGGCATTGAGTTGCTTCTGTTTGTACAGAAGGTGTGCAGCCAGCGCTGCTAACCCTAAGATGATGAAAAAGGCTGTGAGTAAGATCCCCTTGGCTTTTTCCCATACCGTGGGCTCGCGATTGAGTAAGACGCTGCCAGCAGGTAATCTGTCTTGGCTGAGATTCCAGCGCTTCAACTGTCTCGCATCGAACATGTACAAGCTTGGTTCATCCACGATCGGGATATCTGCCGCTTTACGTCCGTCGAAAATCTCTGCAGTTAGCTGCGCAGCTATCTTTCCCTGTTCGGCAAAGCTGACTACATACCCCCCGACGGTCCCGTGTCCGAGATAAGTATCGGAGATACCGAATACCGGAGCGTTCGCGGCTTCTGACACGAGCGGAAGTGCAGTGGTAGCGTTAACGAATTGATTGCCGAGTGCGTCTCGGAAGAAAGAGATGTAGAGGACGACCGTGCGCTTCGGCAGGTTGCGTAGCCTCTCAAGCAGGCTGCTCATGTCGAGGTCTGTCAGGTATGTGAAGTCCAGGGGTACAGGATGCGCGTCCAAGCTCGCCTTTGTCATTCTCAGGTTAGCCTTGTCGAACTGCGAACTTCCACTCACGACCGCGACATTGCGGATTCCCGGAGACAGCTGCATGGCCACCTCGAGGGTGTTCGCTACATCGAAAGTTAGCCAGGACCCCGTGAAGCGTGAGCTCAGCTTGGGATTGCCCGTCTGCACTTGCGTGCTGCCGCAAAACACGATCGGCACGTCCGGCAGAAACGTCTCCGAAAAACGGGAAAGGAACCTGATTGGTGTAGGTCCCATCGCAACGATGACGTCAATTCTCCGGTTTTCGTATTTTTGGAGAAGTCCTGCTTCGATATCTCGCTGAGGCGCCTCGTCAGAAAAGAGCGTAGAGTCGAGGCTCTCCACGTAGAATTCCGTCTGGTACCGCGGATCCGCTGCCAAGCGGGACATCACCTGTTCCGTCACCAAAGCGGTTGCGGGGTGAGCTAGTCCTACTTCGTTAATGATCAGAACGTTCTTGCGGACAGGGGCTTGCGCCTTTGCTATTGATGCAACCAGCAGGACCGAAAGGCAGACCGCAACAAAAGCAAACGATATACCACAGATGACCGAGGCAGAACTCCGGTGGGTCATACTCGCCCTCTAGCGGCTGAAGGCCAATATTGACACTGCCGCCTTGGCAACGCGTTATGGCAGTAACGCGCAAACGCCGATTCAATCGTACCCGGGAACTTGCTCAATGATAGAACCTTAGCTCCTCCGCGTCCAAGCGCGCTACAACGACACAGCTGAACCGGGCTAGGGATTTCCCCAGTTGTCGCAGGGCAGGTACAAGTCTGAAAGTGGATGTTGTCAATCGAAGGTTCCGGCGATGAAAAGAACGCCGAATCATTCCTCGAGGTGGAACCAGTCCGTTCAGGAGTGCGACACTATGCGTTACAAGAACTACAAGCTTCATTTGAGTACCTGGGCAATCCCGGCGTTGTACGCCGCAGCCGCCTTTGCCGCCGGGCTGACATTTCCACGGTTTGAAGGCCGCATCTTTCCCGGGCTCGTGCACCCGATGAGCGTGTCCGTCGCGATCGCGATCTACTCTTCGGTTGCCTCCGGCATGCTTGCCCTGACCGCTATCGTCTTTTCGTTGACCTTCGTTATGGTCCAGTTCAGCGCCACGGCCTACTCGCCCCGCCTCGTGCTGTGGGTCGCTCGTGCTCCCGTGATCTCGCACGCCCTGGGGATCTTTACCGCCACCTTTATCTATGCGCTCGCGGCGCTCGGAGGGGTGGCCCGGAATGGGTCGGAAACGGTTCCATTTATCAGTGCCTATGTGGTGGAAGGTCTCCTGTTGGCGAGCGTAGGCATGTTCATCGCCCTCGTCCACCGGATCACCTTGCTTCAGGTCAACCACATGTTGATTTTCACCGGCGACCAGGGAAGGAAGGTGATAGAGACAATTTATCCGTCATTGAAGTCGGAAGTTGCCGCCACTGGAACGGAAGATTTTCGCGCATTACCTCTGACCCAGACGCTCATTCATCACGATCGGCCTCGCTCGGTACAAGCGGTCGATGTCGCCGCTCTGGTGAACGTGGCCAGGGCCTCCGGTGGAATCATTGAGATGGTTGTGGCGGTCGGTGACACGGTCGTGGAATTGACGCCTGTGTTGCATGTCTTTGGCGCGAGTGAGCTGGTTGATGAAGAGCAGTTGTGGGAAGGAATTGAGTTCGGTGCGGAGCGCACGTTCGAACAGGATCCCAAGTACGCGATCCGGCTTCTGGTGGACATAGCGATCAAGGCTTTGTCGCCGGCGGTTAACGATCCGACGACGGCCGTGCAAGCGCTGGACCAGATCGAGGACCTTTTACTGCGCCTGGGCCAACGCCACTTGGAAATTGGAAACTACCGCGACAGCGACGGCAAACTACGACTGGTGATTCCATTTCCCACCTGGGACGATCTCGTGCGGCTGGCCTTTGATGAGATCTGCTCTTACGGCGCTACCAGCGCGCAGGTGATGCGGCGCATGAACGCACTCGTCGCTGATCTGACGCGAGCTGTGCCGGATGAACGCCGTGCAACCCTTGCATACTGGGGTACGCGATTGAAAACCAGAATCGCTCGTTCGTTCCGCGACGGTGAAGAGAGACTGGACGCCTCGAAGGAAGACCGGCAGGGATTTGGCGTACCCCGCCAGCATCCTCCCGCCTAACGGCGCCGCCTCGAGCACCTAGGGATTTCCCCAGTTGTGCAGACATCGAGTCAAACCTAGGATTGCTTTGAGTCAGGCAGCGGGCACCAAGCGCGATCTCAAAATCACTAAACAATTGGAAAAAAGAGGAGCAGCCATGAACAGAACAAGAATTGGAGTAGTTGCCTTGATCGTAACCATTTCGCTGGCAACATTTGTGTTGCTATGCGGCACAGCTGCGGCTCAGTCCGCAAAGGCCCAGGGGCTGATAACTGGACGAAGCGGTGACACCATGACGATACAAACTCCAGATTCGTCCAGTGTGGTGGTGGTTCTCACCGACACCACCCAAGTGGCCCAAGTAGTAGGCGCGTTCAAGGCGCGACGCAAGCAAATGTCGATGGCCGCGCTTGTACCGGGTCTCCAGGTCCAGGTAGAGGGGTCCTATAACCCCCAAAACCAACTAGTTGCCACCTCGGTCAAGTTCAAAGGCAACGATCTGGAGGACGCGCAAAAGATCCAGGCTGGCCTGGCCCCGGCGAAGGAACAGATACAGCAGAGCGAACAGGAACTGGCGGAACAGAAGGCTGCGCTGGAGCGGCAACAGCAAGAAATGCAGGAACAACAACAGAAAATGAAGGAAGCGCAAGACAAGATTGACGCCAATAAAGCGGCCATTGAGGCGGCAAACAAACGCTTCGGCCAGTTGGATGATTACAACATCTTCGACGAGGTGACGGTTTACTTCGCCAACGGCAAGGTCAAAGTCGATCCCAAGTACATTCCCCAACTGCTGGAACTGGCGAAGAAAGCCGAAACCGTCAACGGCTATGTGATCCAGGTGAAAGGTTACGCCTCCTCGGTCGGCAGTGCTTCGTTGAATCAGAAGCTTAGCGACGACCGCGCCAATAACGTAACCAACATCCTGCTTCAGCAGGGTCATGTTCCTCTGACCAGAATGCTGGCTCCCGGTGCAATGGGCGAAACCCACCAAGTCGGCAACGACAAGACGGCTGAAGGGCAGGCCGAGAACCGTCGCGTCGTGGTCCGGGTACTTCAGAATAAGGGCATCGCGGGAACCTAGACATTCCCACCCCTTCTTTGCAGCTTGCGCTGGACGGCAATGCCGTCCTGCGAAGTTTGGTTCTCCAGAGAAAGCGGGACGGCGTGCTGCCGTCCCGAGCAGGATGGCGCGAATTGTTGAAGTGAAGGCGCCTCGGAAGTCGTCGCCAAGCGCAACCTCGACGCCCTGCGACTGAAGTTGAGATTAATTGTGAAGGTCATTATCGTTGGCGGAGTCGTTCCTAGGACCTCGCAAGGTCTGTGAAAAATGATGCTGTTTTCGGCAGTGCTAGTACAGAACGCATTTCGATTCTGGGACGCTCCAGATGAAACCCATTTCACAACTTGGCGAGCAGGCGAGAGGGGTACAGGCTGTTGCCGGTTTTGCAGTCAAAACGGAAATTCTGGTTCTAATGATTTCGTTCTTCGTTGGTCCGATGCTGCGCGCACAAGAAACCGTAGACGAACTGAGAGACCTGGCGAGGAACCCGGTAGGCGATGCGATCAAGGTTCCCTTCGTGGAGAGCATCAACTTCGACGCCGGGCCGTATGATCGCACTTCGAATTCTGTCCAGCTGCAGCCGGTTGTTCCGTTGCAAGTAACGAAGAACTGGCTGCTCGTGCCACGTATTGTGGCGACCGTGGTGGCCTACGAACCGGACCTGGCACAAACGCACGGTGGGACGACCGGTTTGGGCGACACGGTTGCAACTTTCTTTTTCACGCCGTTTCACGCTGGGAAATTGATCTGGGGCGTGGGCCCATCGCTTCTCATCCCCACAGCAACAGACAGCAGACTGGGCACCGGCAAGTGGGACCTGGGTCCTTCTGCCGTCCTGCTGTTAGAGCCAGAGTGGGGATCTGCTGGCGTGTTGGTGCAAAACATCTGGTCGCTTCCGGGACATTCGAGTCGGGCCTCGGTGAATCAACTACAGATCGAGACTTCGTTCTCCTACAACTTGCCGCATGGTTGGTACCTTGTCACAGCTCCGACCATGAATGCTGACTGGACGCAAGCGACCGGGGAGCGCTGGCTGGTACCTTTCGGCGGCGGCGCGGGGAGAACTTTCGACATCCGTAACCAGGCGGTGGACTCGAACGTCACGTTGTATTACAACGCTATACGACCAGCGGGTCAGCTCTTCCCAAGATGGCAACTGAGTTTGCAGTTCACGCTGATCTATCCGAAGGAAAATAAGCCAACGCCGAAAGATCGGCAAGGTTCGCGCGCGGGTGACCCGCGAGTGGAAACGAAGTGAGGGGCTTCTATGACCACACCAGCACCGTTGCAAGAGCCGCCTGATTTCTCGCTGGTTCTAGGCGGACCTATCTTTCAATTGTTGAGGCGGTCCCATCCTTCCGGAGATGGGCTGGAGTTGCTGCACCGGCGGATCATGGTGATCGTGCTGGTTGCATGGGCTGCCTTTGCTGCTTTTGTCGATGCTGGGCGGGCATTTGCTGGCCGATACGGTGAAGCTGCCTTTTTTGTACGATATCGAGGCGCACGTTCGATTCCTGGTTGCGCTGCCGCCCCGGTGCATAGCGGGGTATGCAGCTGCGGGTCGAGCTAATCCTGCCCAACTGCATACAGTCATTCGTTATCGAGACATGTTGATCCACTCTGTCCTGCTTTAGAGGGCGAGGCTACTGGATGAAGGCAATCACCGTTGAACCAAGAATAAAAGGAACCGCCACGTTGGAAGAAATCCCGGAACCAGATGTGCGCGAGGGCTCCGTACTCGTGGAGGCCATCGCGGTTGGGGTCTGCGGGACCGACGTCGAAATTGTCGAAGGGAAGTACGGATGGGCACCTCCAGGCAAGACACGTCTCGTGTTGGGTCACGAATCCCTCGGACGCGTGTTGGAACCTGACCCGAGTGGCCGGCTCAAGAAGGGCGACCTAGTGGTGGGCATCGTTCGTCGCCCAGACCCCGTGCCATGCCCGAACTGTGCGGTTGGCGAGTGGGATATGTGCCGCAATGGCCAGTACACCGAGCGCGGCATCAAGCAGATTGACGGTTTCATGTCACCTGACCTATGCACAGCATTTGAGGCGCTGAAGAGGTGCTGAGGAAGCGAACCCTTTGGGGACCCTGGAAATCCTGTTGTAAAACAGAGAGGCAGCGAAGTAAGCGCTTCGCGAGCCGATT
>Ga0181532_10001656_pt1 | contig 21362 bp, 15 predicted proteins | sample PEATcosm2014_Bin_33_FD_119768 | JGI IMG/M metagenome (GOLD analysis project Ga0181532, IMG submission 119768) | Peatland microbial communities from MTU Mesocosm Facility, Houghton, MI, USA - PEATcosm2014_Bin11_30_metaG | ecosystem: Environmental > Terrestrial > Soil > Wetlands > Peat | place... | reverse complement strand
CTTCTTCGGAGCGGGCTGGACCTTATAGAAATGAGCTTCTCTTGGGGTCAGAGCGTGGAAGAAACTGCGCAGGAGGTTCCTCAGAATCTCGACCACTGAGCCGGTCTCTGCCACGGCTGCTCCTTTTTCCCCAACGAAGAGCCGCACCCGGTGCAGATGTAGCTGTAAATTTCCTTATCGAGCAGCACCAGAAGGAGACGCTTCCGCACAGGCATGGCGCGTTTGCAGGCCGGGCAAAACAACTCGCTCGCCTCCAAGTCCTCAAAATCCTTTTGCTGGTCCGGTGGCATCATCACAATCGAGGGTCCTCAACCATGCCTTGCATCTCCCACCATCATTTTGCCGAAATCCTGGCCCGGCAGCAACTCCGGAAACGCCCGGACTACATACTCCAGCACGGGGAGCTTGTTGGGGGGGCCCACGCCGAGGATCTGCCTGTGGCAGGACTGTTCAATTTTGCACAGACAGTTCAAGTCTCAACCGGTTACCTTTCAACCTGGATGTTCGGGGAATTCACTGCCAGCTAACCTGGATGGGGGGGAAAAGCCAACCGTGGGCCCCCGAAATAGCCGCACAGGAGCTGGCTTGAGATTCTAGCACCAACTTTACCAGCCCTCATGGAGGTCAGGCCATGTTGAGAAACCTGAACGTCTATTTGATCAAACCCACCCAGTATGATGATGATGGCTACGTTGTGCGACATTGGCGCGGCGTGCTGCCGAGCAATACTCTGGCTTGCCTGGCGGGACTGACGGAGGAGGTGGTCAAGCAGAAGCGGCTTGGAGAATTCCTCCAGGTCAGAATTCACATTCTCGACGAGACCGTGGACCGGGTTCCGGTGAAGCGGATCTGCCGTTCACAACGCGATCAGAAAACCAAAACCATCGTTTGCCTGGTAGGCGTTCAAACCAACCAGTTCCCGCGCGCTGCCGACTTGGCTCGGGTCTTCCGGCGTGCGGGCCTGACCGTCATGCTCGGAGGATTTCACGTCAGCGGTTATCTGGCTTTACTGCCGGCGATCCCGCCCGACATCCAGCAGCTTATGGACGAGGGCGTGACGATCGTAAAAGGGGAAGTGGAAGAAACCTGGGGTGACCTGCTTTGTGATGCCGTGGAGGGACGCCTGCGGCCACTGTATGATTTTCTCGCCGACAAACCCGACCTTTATCAAAAACCGACTCCCTCCATTCGCAGGGAATACCTGCGTAAGTTTGTAGCTCCCAATTTCGGTACGATCGACTGCGGGCGCGGCTGTCCTTTCGAGTGCACCTTTTGCACTATTATCAATGTACAGGGCCGGAAAATGCGTTTTCGTTCCGCCGAGGTCATCGCGACGGCCATCCGGGACAATTATCGCGCCCATGGGATTTCCTTTTATTTCTTTACGGACGATAATTTCGCCCGGAACAAGAATTGGCAAGCCATTTTTGACGCACTAGCCCGCCTGAAGGATGAAGAAAATGTCCCCTTGAAATTTATGATGCAGGTTGACGTACTTTCCTGGAAGATCGCCAACTTCGTCGACAAGGCACGTCGTGCAGGTTGCACAACCGTCTTTATCGGCATGGAGAGCGTGAATACTGAAAACCTTGAAGGCGCGGGCAAGCGTCAGAACCACGTCTCCGAGTATTCGCAACTCATTGATGCTTACCGCAATGCGGGGATTTCAACGCACGTCGGGTACATCATTGGGTTTCCGCGCGATACGGCCGAATCGGTGCGCCGCGACGTGGCCTTCTTGATGCAGGATGTGAAACCCGACCATGCCTCCTTCTTCATGCTGACCCCGCTGCCAGGCTCGCAGGACCACCTTGCTGCTTTCCGCAACCAGGAGTGGATGGATCCAGACTTCAACCGCTATGATTCCCACCATCAGGTCACCCGCCATCCCCATCTGGCGGACGGAGAGTGGAAAGATATCTACCTGGAGGCTTGGCGGGCGTTTTATAGTTTTGATAACATGAAGGCAATCCTTCAGGGCGGCCAGCCCGGGAGTTACCGGCACAATTTTATGCGCTTCATTTGGTATAAGAATTCGATCGTGACGGAAGGCCGCCACCCGATGATGTGCGGGTTCTTTCGCTTGAAGGGACGCAAGCAACGCCGACCGGGTTATCCCATATTGTCGCCTTGGCAGTACTACCGTGCTCGTGCTCGCGAGATTCGCGGCCACCTCTCCTCCATGATTCACCTCTTGTTCGAAATGGAGGAATTGTGGCTGCAAACTCGGCACCCGTCGGAGGCCGAGCAGCGGGTCATCGAGGAATTGGGGAAGATCCGCGCCGCGTGCGGGGGGTTGAAGGTCGCCGATTTGCAGGTCGCCTTCAAACGAGCGCAAAGTCACTTCCCGGCGCTCCATGTTCCTTCGAAGCTGCAACTCTTCCGGGCCAAATGGAGTCCGCTGCTGGCGCCGGACAAGGTTTACACGCGAGCTGATATTGCCTCTTTCTGGGACGACGTAAAGCTACGGTGGCGTGAGCGGCGTTGGTTCCAAATTCCCGCCCATCGCGTGGCGATGAATCTGTTTCGTGATGCTCAACTCTCGTTGTTGTTTTTTTTCCATATGCTTCTGGCCCGTTAGCGCCAGTGCTGCCCGAGCCGATGCCATCGGTCAAACACGGTAAGCTTGAACGCCAACTTGGGACGCTGGCCTTGGACGGAACTTCAGCGCCGATGTCCCGATAGCAGTCGATAGAGCCCGGCGCCTGCGATAAGGGCGCGTGGTTTTGTGGTGACGCGCGTGGGGCGGGTGTGTTGCTGAGGATCACCGAAAAAGCCCACGATGATGAGGATCAGGGCCCTGATCGCACGATTTCTACAACAGAGTTTTGCAGCGACGATCACCACGGACCTCACGATGGGAATCTCTTGACTTTGCCGCCCGATTCCAACGTGTTAACCTAACTTGCATGAAGCTCAGGGCCGAGGGAGCAGCCCATTCTAGATCACGCTCAAGCCATCAAATCGGCTGGGTTCATCATGAATGGCTCGAAGGATGATACGACCGAGCCGAGGCACGCCCGCGATCTGGCGGAGGCGATTAACAGGATTTGTGCCACTTTCTGACGTCCGAGGCGGACTCAGCACATGACGGGTGACAACATGTTCAGAATAAAACCCAACTTCCCTAAGACCTTAATCATTGTTTTCATCGTGGGCCTCGCTGCCCTCGTTTCGCTAAAAGCGGGCCAGTTCGACCCCGCTTTGTACGGCGGCATGCAATGGCGGCAGGTAGGTCCCTTTCGCGGAGGTCGAGTTTCCGCAGTGGCCGGGGTGACCGGGGAGCCGGGTGCGTACTACATGGCGAGTCCCGGCGGTGGCGTTTGGAAAACCACGGACGCCGGGGAGGTCTGGCAGCCGATCTTCGACCAAGTTCCTGTGGCCTCGATCGGTGCGCTCGCAGTCGCGCCGTCGAATGGCAGGATCATTTATGTCGGTACCGGCGATTTTGGCATCGCCAGCACCTCCTGGGGGGCAGCAAATCTGGGAGACGGAGTCTGGCGCTCGGATGACGCCGGGGGCGCCTGGCGCCATATTGGCCTTGCCGAGACCGCGCACATTGGGGCGATACTTGTGGACCCGACCAACCCCGATGTGGCGCTTGTAGCGGCGCTCGGGAACGCCTATGCGCCCGATCCTCATCGCGGCGTCTATTTAACCACAGACGGCGGCCAAACCTGGACCAGGACTCTTTACAAGGATGACACGATGGGCGCCATGTCACTGGCGTATGACGCCGCTCTCCCCGGGGTGGTGTATGCGGCTCTCTGGCACCATCAAGCCGCTCTTCCGCCTGCGCCGGCCGATAATGACCAAGCCGGCGGGGCCATCTACAAGTCCACCGACGGCGGACGAACCTGGGAAGCTTTATCCGGCCACGGACTTCCCACTTGGCCGATGGGGCGCATTGGGCTGGCCGCTGATAACGGGCGCGTCTTCGCAATTATTTCGAGGGACCAGGGACACCAAGACCACCTTCAGGGTGGGTTCTTTCGCTCCGACGATGGCGGTGCAAGTTGGCGGAGCATCACGCAAGATCCGCGGTTAGAACCCGGAGGGCGCTCCGGCTATTTCGACAATGTCTGGATCGACCCCCAAAATCGCAACGTGGTCTATGTGGTTCACACCTCATTTTATCGCTCGATTGATGGCGGAGAGACGTTCGAGGCCTTAAAAGGGTCGCCGGGCGGCGATGACTACCACAACCTCTGGATAAACCCCAAAAGCCCCTGCGTGCCCATCGGCGACGGCAAGGGTTGTCTCAGTCGCCAAATGATCTTGGGCGCTGACCAAGGCGCGAGCGTAAGCCTGAATGCAGGCCAAACTTGGAGCAGTTGGTACAACCAACCAACCGCGCAGATCTACCATGTCGCAACTGATAATCAGTTTCCCTTCCATATTTACGGCGCCCAACAGGACAACGGCTCGGTCGAGGTTAGCAGCCGGGGAGCATTCGGTGATATCAGCTTCCTGGACTGGAGGCTTTCGATGGGCGCTTACGAATACGGGTATGTTTTACCCGATCCGGCGCATCCGCAGTGGATATTCTCCAGCGACGACGGCCCTGCAATTCACCGCAGGGAACGAGGCACGTGGCAAACCCTAGACGTAACGCCCTACATCGGTGCCGGAGGGCCGTACCGTTACTTAATGGGCCCGTGGTGGGGCTCGGTACAGCCCCCGTTCGTATTTTCGCCCAAAAACAGCAACATCTTGTATGACGGCGCGCAATTTCTCCTGGAAACTTCCGACGGTGGGCTCGATTGGCGGCGCATCAGTCCCGACCTTACGGTCCGACCCGATCTGCCAACGCGCCCCCTCCCAGACGGCAAAACCAGCCGTGATTGGGCTGCAATCTCGGCGATCGGTCCCTCACCGCTCGATGCCGGCCTGATCTGGGTAGGCACCGACGACGGTTTGGTGCAGGTTACGCGCGATGGCGGCAAGAATTGGCAACAGGCGGCGATCCCAGAATTGAAGCCGTTGGATATCATCAGCATAGTTGAAGCCTCGCCTTTCAAACCCGCGTCGGCTTATGTGGTAATGGACCGGCACGAATGGGGCGATTTTCGTCCTTACATGTACCGAACTGACAACTACGGGCGCACCTGGACCGCGATCACCGCCGGCATTCCGGACGGCAGCTTCGTTCGGGTGGTTCGTGCAGACCCGAAACGGCAGGGGTTGCTTTACGCCGGCACAGAAAATGGAGTCTTTGTGTCCTTCAATGACGGTGAGGAGTGGCAGTCGCTGCAACTCAATCTGCCCACCGCTTCGGTGCGCGATTTGGCGATCCGGGATGGAGACTTGGTGGCGGCGACGTTTGGCCGGGCGTTCTGGATTTTGGACGACCTGAGTCCGCTTCGTCAACTCAACGCCCAGGTCGCCGCCGCGCCCGCTCACTTGTTCCAGCCGGCGGAAGCGGTTCGAGTGCGCAGAGACACCAACTCCGATACCCCCTTGCCGCCTGAAATGCCTGCCGGAACGAATCCGCCCGCAGGTGCGCTTCTGGACTACACGCTGGGGGCCGTGCCGTCCCAGCCGATCGAGCTGGCGATTTATGACACAAAGGGGAATCTGGTGCGCCAGTTCAGCAGTGCGCCGATTCCGGAAAACGTCAGAAGACCGGAGAAGTGGCCGACAATCTCAGACTACTGGATGGCGAATCCGCAACCCTTGTCCACCCATGTCGGAATGAACCGCTTCATCTGGGATCTCCGCTATTCGCCGCCGCCGTCGGTAGAACACTCCTACCCCATGTCCGCAATCCCGCACGAGACTCCGGCCGGCCCGGAAGGACCGCTCGTCGTTCCTGACAAATACGTCGTCAAGCTGACCGTGGCGGGCCAGACCTATTCCCAGCCCCTGACGGTCGTGCGCGACCCGCGCGAGACCACGCCCGCGTCTGCTTTCGCCGCCCAATTGTCGCTGGAGCAGAAACTCATGGCCGGAATGCGCGAAAGTTACCAGGCCTACCAGGCGGCGAAACAGCATGGCGACGCCGACGCGGGCCAATTTGCCGAACTGAATGGCGCGCTGAGCGGTTTAGCCAACGACGTCGAGGGGGCTGACGCTGCACCGACGCCCGCAATGTACGATGCGGTGCGTCGCGAGCTGGAACGGTTAACCTCACGATTGCACACTTCGAAGTGAGTCCAGAACTGGGGATGGCGAAAATGAGACTGGCTGCGAGTAGGTTGACACCCACCGGGCTCAGCCTTCCCCACCCGACCTGAAAGTCACCGGCGACTGACCCACGACGAACGCAAAGTTCGTACCAAAACCCACTTTACCGACCAGCAAGCCAACGGAACAATCCTGCCATCGGCCGCGTATCTAAACCTAAGGATGGGAATGCTCGTGCAAGAACTCCTTCAAGATTGGCTCTCTGTCTGGAAACAGGACTCGCAGCCGCTTCCGGCTATCGACAGCACCTTCACCCCGGACGAGCAAGCCACCCGCGAAGCTCACCTGGACCGTTTTGTACAGTCGGTAGAAAAGGAGTTGCGTGATAGGCCCAGCACCAGATCAGAACGTCGCTCCGCGCAAGACCGCATCACCTTTGCTTTCACCTGTTTTGCGAAAACTTGTCTGGACCTTGGTGATTCCCATCTCGAACTCCTGCTGGACCGTGGATTCTCCGGTGTCGCAACGCAACTTGCCCGGGAAGCGCGCCAGCTAGATCCCGCCATAAGCGCCGCGGACATTTGTCAGGCCTGCCGAAACGCATGGACCGCGTGTGCTCTGCAAGCTCTCATGGGACAACCGATGCGCCTCACGCCGTCGATTTTCGCTTACAGCATGCTTTACCCGTACACCGACAATTATCTCGACGACCCGTCGACCTCTCTGGCGGCCAAGCTCGGGTTCAGTGGCCGCTTTCGCCAGCGCCTCGAAGGACACGCAATCACCGCGCTCAATGAGCAGGAAGCCACCATTTGGCGCCTTGTCGAGATTATTGAGGAGGAGTATCCCCGCAATGCCTGGCCGGAGGTCTATGCAAGGCTGTTGGCGATTCACGAGGCGCAAGAAAACAGCGTTCGCATGCTGCGTTTCGGCTCCTCGCCGGAGAATGTCGACATCCTCAGACTGAGTTTTGAGAAGGGCGGCACATCCGTGGCGGCGGACGCCAGCTTGGTTGCAGGCTCGCTGTCGCCCGAGGAGGCTCGGGTCGCTTTTGGTTGGGGAGTGCTGTTGCAGTTGGAGGACGACCTGCAGGATTTACAGCAGGATCTAAGCGAAGGCAACCGCACGATCTTCACGCAGGCCGTTGTGGACGCACGCTCGTGTGGGTGGAGCACCGCTTCACTCGACGAACTCACGACGCGCATGCTGCATTTTGGCAGCCGGGTCATGCGCCAGATTGACCGCATGCCCACGAATCGCCCGTCTCTCCGCGGCACAGCCCCCAATCACAGACCTTTGAAAGAGATGATCCGCATGAGTTGTTCACTGCTGCCGATCTGGTCCGCGGGTGATTCCGCCAGGCACTTCACCTGCGACTATCTCGCGCACCTGGAATCTCACTCGCCCTTCCGCTTCGCCGCTCTCGCCAAGAGGCGCAAGAAGTTGTCCCATTGGACGACCCCCTTGGCGCGGATGTTCGAGTCGTTCCTTGAAGAGGGAGAGGATGCCGCGGCGCCTTTCCTGCTCGCGAACTTTCTGATGCCGCGCGCGGCCTTGCCGTAAATTCCTGATTGGTTTTGTCTAACAGATACGCTGGCACCTATCGGCCTCGTCGACCGGCTCCGCAGTCTTCGATTCTAACGGCATCGCGCCGGGCGCGTTAATGCGCGAAGGCCGGGCATTGGGCCAGCAATGCTCGGTCCCAGGCGCTGTACAACTTGCGGCCGTGTCACTTTCTAAGCAGGATAGATCCCCTCTGACAGCGTAATGGCGAGTAATCCGTTGACGCCGGAAAAGTCAACCCTTGGCGACGTTGCTGAATTGATTGAATATCGCCCTGAATAGATTTCCGTAGCAAGAATTTCCGCGCCCGCGATCCGAGAATCGGAAGGCGGGAGCTGCGGGCAAATGTCTGTCGTGTTTGTCTAGTGTGGAACCCCCTCTCAAGGGGGATTCCGCACCACCACCGTTTAAGGGTAGCTGTCTTTACAGCCGCCGCTCAGTTGCAGTAAACTCACTGCCATTCCAGCAGATTGAATTGCAGAGCGAAAACCAGGGAGGATATCCATGTCAAATCATCTGACCCGGCGGCGATTCCTGCGAACGACGGTGGCGCAGAGCGCGCTTTTGGCCGGCGCATGGCCGGCGCGCGGGGGAACCGTTCACATGTTGGAAGCAGCGGCCGCCGAACCGGCGAAGCCCTATGCAGCCAGCGACCAGATTGGTCTGGCCCTGATCGGCGCCGGCAACCGCGGACAGGACGACACCCAAACCGCTCTCGAGGTTCCGGGCGTCAGACTTGTGGCGGCCGCCGATTGCTACGACGGGCGGCTGATACATTGCAAGGAACGGTGGGGTGCGGACCTCTTCACCACCCGCGAATATCGCGAGATTTTGGCCCGATCCGACGTGGATGCCGTTCTTATTGCCACGCCTGATCACTTGCACAAGCAGGCTGCCATCGATGCCCTGCAAGCGGGCAAGGACGTGTATCTCGAAAAGCCGATGATCCACATTTATAGCGATGGTCCCGAGATCATCGAGACCGCTCGCAAGACCGGGCGCGTTTTTCAGGTGGGCAGCCAGCGCGTGAGCTCGATTGTCTACAAACAGGCCAGGCAATTGCTGGCGTCGGGAGCCATCGGGAAAATCAACGTGGTCAATGCCTGGTGGGACCGCACTCCCAATAACCCTGTGCTCGCCTTCAACTCTTCCATTCCCCCCGACGCTTCCCCCGAGACGATCGATTGGCAGCGCTTTGTGGGAAGCGCGCCGCCCGAACCCTTTAACGCCGAACATTTTTTCCAATGGAGAAAGTGGAAGGTTTACGGAAGCGGCGTTGCCGGAGACCTCTTTGTGCACCTCTTCAGCGGCACCCACTTCATCACCGGTTCCCACGGCCCTACCCGCGCTGTGGCCCTGGGCGGGATTCGCTATTGGAAAGACGGCCGCGACGAACCGGATGTGCTGCTGGGACTCTTCGACTACCCCGAGGGATTCAACCTGCACCTGCGGGTGAATTTCGTCAATGAGGGACCGGAGAACGAAGGATTCATTTTCACCGGGTCAGAGGGGACGTTGCAGATCGGAGGAGGAGCCGTGACCGTCACCCGCGCGCCTCACCAACCCGTTCCCGATTACAACATCGATACCTGGGCCAATGCCACCCAGCAGAAGTTCTTAAGCGAGTTCCATAAGAAATACCCCGCTGCCCACCCCGGCCCCAAACCGGATTTGGCGGAAGAAAGTTATGCGGCCCCGCCGGACTATAACGACACCTTTGATCATTTCACGACGTTCTTCGAAGCCGTACGGACGCGTAGGCCGGTGGTGGAGGATGCGGTGTTCGGATTCCGTGCTGCTGGCGCTGCCTTGCTGGCTAACCTGAGTCTCGAACGGGGCAACGTGGTGCGGTGGAATCCGGAAGAAATGAAGCTTGCCTGATACGTTTATAGGCACTGTTGGCGCCTTGGGCACAGCTATTTCCATAATCGCGTGGCGGCAGAGACGCGTTGAGCATTCGAAACGTCCGTTAATTTGGGCAGCCGCGGTCGGCAGGCAACCCATTGTGTCCGACCGAGCGACAGCGAACCGTGCGGCGATCAGAAAGGAGTAAGATGCGACAGAGGGGTATAATTATTTGTGTATTACTATTCTCACTGTATCCAATCCTCCTCGCTTCCCAACAGGTGGCCCCGGCCCGACGTGAGATTTACATCGTACCGTTCTCCCATCTCGACCTATATTGGGCCGGCACCCAGGAAGAATGCCTGAGCCGCGGCAACCGCATCATCACCAAGGCGATGGGGCTGGCCGAGCGCTATCCGGACTTTCGCTTTCTCCTGGAAGATGATGATTTCGTCGCGGATTTTGTGGATGGCCACCGCGGAACCCCGGAGCTCGAGGCGTTTAAGCGCCTGGTAAAGGAGGGTCGCATCGAGATCGCCCCCAAGTGGGCGGCGATATACCAGAATCTGCCGCGGGGTGAGGCCTTGGTGCGAAACGTGGTATTGGGCAAGCGCTATGCACGGGATGTCTTCGGAGTTGATCCGCAGGTCGCACATCTGGGGGACATCCCCGGCTTCACCCGGCAGTACCCGCAGATTCTCGGCAAGGCCGACACGCCTTATATGGTTATGACTCGCATGGGCCCGCCCGACCGATCGCTGTTCCGCTGGAAGGCGCCGGACGGATCGGCCATCTTGGTCTGGAATACCATCAAGGGGTACGGCTGGGGCGCAGGTCTCGGCCTGCACCTCGATCTGGATGATGCGCGGCTGGCAGCGATCGCAAGTGACGCGGACAGCGTGCAAGCTACCACCGCCGGCCCCGTGTACCTGGGCTGGGGCACGGACCTTTGGGCGCCGAGCCCGAAGCTCATTGAGAATGTGGCGGTGCTGAACCAACGCCTCGCGCCGCGGCACTTTCGCCTGGCGACACCCGACGAGTTTTTCCGCGCGGCGGCGGAGACGACGGAGATTCCGGAACTTTCCGGCGAGATTCCCTCTTCCTGGGCTAATCTGACGACTTCCCTGAGCCCACTCTGGCCGCCGGTGATGACCGCCACCGATACATTGTTGAGCGCCGAGAAGTTCGCCGCCATCAATTACGCGCTGGGATACGTTCCGTATCCGGGAGCGGAATTCGACTCAATGTGGAAGGACGCGCTGAAGTCGATGGACCACAACAACGATGGCCAGGGAGGTGAAGCCGGCGACGAACGGAAGCTCGGCTACGCGCAAGTCGTCTCCTTGCGCGCCGGCCAGATTCTGCGCGACTCGCTGCGCAACATCGCCGAGCGCGTGCAGCACCCGTTTCCCCGGAGTCTGCCCATCGTAGTCTTCAACCCGCTCAGTTGGACGCGCGACGACAAGGTCAAAGCCCACGTGACACTTTTCGGCGACATCGAGTCCAACGATATTGAGGAATACAAAAAGGGCATGCGCCTCCTGGATGAAAAAGGAACCTCCATTCCTTTTCAGGTGGAAGAATACAATGAATGGTTTTCACGCGCAGTCGACCTTGTATTCATCGCCCGCGGAGTGCCAGCGCTCGGTTACAAGACGTATTATCTCGTGCCCGCGGATAAGCCCGACGTATTCCCCAGTGCCTGCCGGACCCAACTGGAGAGCGACAGCGATTTGAACGGATCAAGCCGCATCATGGGTTCCGACGTGATGGAAAACGAGTACTACCGGCTCAGCGTGGACCGTGCAACGGGCCGGGTGGGTGTCTGGGACAAGGAAATGAACCGCGTGGTTGCGGACAACATCGAAATCGCGGCTTCGGAAGAGCGGGGTGGAGATGACCTCAGCATTATTCCTCCCACCGGGCGCAGCATCGTCAACGTGATCAGCGGTGTGGAACTTGATGAGAACGGCCCAGTCCAAACGATCATGCGCATCTACGGCGATGTTGCCGGTGTTCCCATCGTCCAGCGGCTTACGTTATACCAGGGACTGAAGAGGGTCGACATCGAAGACCGCGTAGACTGGAGACCTGGCAGGTCTATGAACATCGAACAAATCTTCCCGTTGCCGCAGGCGAAAATGGAAGTTCGGAACGGCACTCCATTCGGATCGGTGACCTCGACTGAGATGATGCCGAATGCGGGACCACGCAATGGGGACGAGGTGCCGAGGGACGCTTGGAAGCGATGGCGTCAAATTCAGGACTGGGTATTCGCCGGAACCGGGGAATGGGGTTTTACCGTCAGCGCTGATCATCAATTTCTAACTGTGGATGACAGCGCGATCCGGGCGGGAATGCTCCGAGGCACGCGCTTCAGCCCGGTAAATACCGTACGGGGCGGGCGGCCATTTCAAAACCTCTCGCCCCCGGCAGGTACTTACGTTTTCCGTTACTCCTTTACATCCGGCAAAGGCGACTGGGCTGCGGCGCAATCCTGGCGTGCCGGGATTGGGTTAAATACGCCGTTGATTCCTGTCAGTTCAGCGAATGAACTCTCGCAGAAATCGCTCCCGCCGGCGCGCTCGTTCTGTTCGCTCGATGCCGACAACCTGATCATCACCGCGCTGAAGAAGGCCGACACGGACGGAGCCATCGTGCTGCGGGTCTTCGAAATCCGAGGTGTCGCTGCAGAAAGTCCGGTGCGATTTCTTGGCCAGGACCGCAAGTTTTGGGCGGTCAACCTGTTGGAGGAAGTTGGCCAGATGCAAGAGGAGGACGTGCTCCACGTGCGACCGTACGAGATTAGCACAGTGAAGCTTCACATCGCGGAACCAACAAAAAGGATGAGGTGAAACCATCTATTACGCTATATCCGAAAGGCGAAGGTGAGGTCCGAGAAACGCAAGGGTGAGCCGGATAAGACACGATGAGCGGTCAGGAGCAACACCCTTTGCTATACGAGGAGGCTGAGTCAACCTATGCACGAACCGGTCAGAATTGCTGTTGCTGGCCTGGGCCGAATGGGAAGTATCCATGCCCTTCACGTTCATGAATTGGCCCGGGAGACTGGAAATTGCACCCTCGCCGCGCTATGTACCGGCGCTCCGGAGAAGGCCGAGCGGTTGGCCGCCGAAATGGGGTGCACCGTTCCAATTTTCCGCTCCGTCGAAGAGCTTGCCGACGCAGGGGTTTCGGACGCAACGGTGATTGCGACCCCCACCCCCTGCCACCGCGAACACTCGACCACGCTCGTCGAACGTGGGCAACGTGTCCTGCTGGAAAAGCCCATGACGGAAGTTTTCGAAACCGACCTCGAGTTCGCCACCCAGCTTGACTCGACCCATCCCCACGCTCTGATGCTCGCTTTTCAACGACGGTTCGACCCGCCTCTCGCGTACGCGCGGGAACTGGCAAGCCGCGGCGCCATCGGGCGGATCTTCAAGGTTTACTCCGCCATGGAAGACTCCAGCCCCGCGCCCGACGGCTTCAAGAGCGGCGGAATCCTGGCGGATATGTCCATTCACAACGTGGATGAGGTCCTGTGGCTAACTGGAAAAATGCCTCGTGCCGCGCTGATGATCGGCTCGCGCATTTACAGCCATCGCCTGACCACCTGCGAGGAGGATTTTGACGACGCTCTTCTCTACCTCTGGTTCGAGGAAGAGTTAGTGGCGGAGATCCAGGTGGGGCGCAACCACGTGGCGGGCTACCGGACCGAAACGGTGATTTACGGCGAGGAGGGAGAAATCCAGGTGGATCGCTTTCATCAGCAGCCGCTCGAGGTCATCGTGCAAGCCTACGGGCGGCGCGGTCGAACGGAGCCCCTTGCGTACCGGAGTTTTTCCATGCGCGATTACGGTCGCCCCGTGCCCGAATTCGTGGAACGCTTCGGCTGGGCGTACAAAGCGGAACTGGCAGCTTTCATTTCATGTTGCCAGTCCAACCAACCGTTCCCCGCATCGCAGAGGGACGGAGTACGTGCACAGCAGGTGATCCGGGCTGGTATGCAATCCGTCGTGAAGCCAGGAGCCATAATGGGGCCTCCGGACAATTCCGTCTCACGCCGCAAATCCGTCGACTGTTGAGCCCCTTGGGGGTCCACAGGGCGGTAGAGGCGCTACGTTACTCTTGCTCGCCCTAACCGAAATGTCTACACTCAAAGCGCGCTGAGCCTCCGCAGGCAGGCTGTCAACGCTCTCGAATCAACTCTGGCGGCGGCGCACGTAGTCATTGAGCCAGCCATCCACATCGGTAGATATTCTGGCGACACTCTCGCGGGTCTGAATACCTTCGACAAGCCCGGGGCAAATCGCATTGGCGCGGATGTTATCGCCGCCATACTGGACAGCGAATCGCGAACTTGCAGCAGAGCCACATGCCTCGCAAGTCGATCGCGGCAACTCGATCAAACTCTTCCTCACTGGCGTCGGCAACCGCCCGGATCATACCGATACCGGCGCTGTTCACCAGCACATCCAGGGCGCTGCGTTGTTACTGCAACCTGCTCGATGGCGGAGCGAACGTCAGAAGGCTGACTTACGTCACAGCGGACAACAGCCGCATGTCCGCCCTCATCTTCGATCCGCTCGCGCACGAGCTTGGCGGCCTCTAGATCAATTTCCAGGATCGCAACACACGCACCCTCCTTTCCCAGCGCTACGAAGATTCCGTGCCCGATGCCGGACCCAGCGCCCCCGGTGACGATCGCAATCTTTCCATCAAGTCTGCTCATCTTCCCTTCGTCATTCCTTCAGCTGGCCTGTGCAGAATTGATCGAGCTTGGCTCAATCACGACCCGGCCTGCGGAGAATCGTAAGTGCCACGCCATGGTGCATAGCGACCCACAGCTAGACTGTCAGCGGATACGTTCCGTATTTGCGCACGGCGTCCGCCAAAGCGAGGACGTTTTCCGGCGGGACGTCGGGCTGGGTGTTGTGCACGGCGCCCGCGACGTACCCGCCCGAAGGACCCAGGTCGTGAATGCGCTGCCGGACTTCGGCTTCCACATCTGCAACCAAGCCGTGCGGCAAGACATGCTGCGTATCGATTCCACCCCAGAACGTCACCCGCTGTTCAAAACGCACTTTGAGAGCGGCGGTGTCACCCAAAGCGGAAAACGGCGGCCACGGAAGCAAACCATAAGCTATTTATGGAGCCTACTTATCTTAATTCAATCGTGAACTACACCAGCCCTTGGATGATCAAGTACGCACACTGCGTGTGGGCTGGGGCCGGGAGCGATTGTGTCAGCGGAGTGGGTCCTGCGCCCGAATACAGGGAATCTCAGACAACGTCGCGTGAGTTTTTCGTGATGTCCGCCTTGGATGACGTCTGGCTTCCGCAAAACGCCATCCAGTCTTTCGATATCATCCACTGCGATGCAGCAGGCGGCTTTCCCAATCATGCCGCCATGGCGTTTGGACGCGGCAGATTTTTTGTTTCTACTTATATCAACCCGAAATTCATGTCGGATCTGGACTGGCAGATTTATGCCGGATTGCTCGGCTGGGCGCGACGCAATCAAGACGTCCTACAAAACACTACCGTCGTCAAGTCGCGCGTCGATCTAGGGGAGCCTTACGCGTACGCTCATTGGAGCAGCACGCGTGGCATCATTGCGGTTCGCAATCCCTCCAATGAATCAAAGGAGTTTACACTCAACCTGGCAAAGGCTCGCGCCCCCAAAGCACTTTCGGACGCGGTTTGCTACACACAATATCCCTTCCGAAAAGGCATAATAGAGGGGCTCAATCGAAGTTCAACGAGCTACGGGAAAGTTGTCGAGCACAGGAAGGCGTTAGAGTTTGAAAGACATCAGTGATGTCGCTGTTGGGCGCGGACGGGGCAACGCCTTCTGCCGTTTTCGGTGGCAGACCAACAAAGATGTCGTTCAGCAATAGACACACTGTTTTTGTGTCCGTTCGAGGTCATGTGAGAATCAACGGCGAATGCCCCTGTGAAAACGGTCAGCGCCACGAGTAGCATCAGAATCGGTGGCATCCCGCATCGCGATGAAAGGCGACCAGCCTCGTGGTTCCGTCGATTTCCAAAATCTAACGCCGCGACCGCCATGGCATTGGTCGAATACCAAATGATCTTCCCTCAAGACCAGAGACCGGCAGAATGACAGAGCCCGCCGTGCCGATTTGAACCCACGCTTAATGGAGCCTTTTGGAGCCTCGGGGAAAGTGCGGATGCTGTCTGGAAAAGACTGGTGGAGAAGCAGGCGGAAGTATTCGGAGTTCGGGCCGTGGAGACATCACGATCGGAAATGGAAGCAGAACCTCCGGAGAAGGACGTACCGGAAGTCATCATTCCGCCGGTAGCGCCGATCCCGGCCGTGGTGACGCAGCTTCTCATGTTCGGCATTTCACTTGAAAGTGTGCCCAGGCGTAAAGCCTCGCGTAGGTCATCGACTGCCGCCACGACGGCAGATCAGCTGGGATTCTTCCGGAGCTAACGGAAATGCGAGCTACGAGCCATGCACCACTGGTGCGGTTCCTTTGGGTTCCGTTGATTGCTTGACTCAGACGTTCAGCGGAGGTCTAATGGGTTAACTTCACGTTCCTGGAGGACCGTCATGAACTATATTCCTTACATCGTGGTTTGGGTCGTTCTGGGGATCATTGTGATCGTGCTGGCGATTTCCCGAATGAGGCTTGCCAAGCGGGAAGACAAAACTCTGGATATATTGGAAGGCGAGAGCGAGGCCGGGCAGCAGATCGAGATGACGAAGAAGATCTCGAAGATTGACCGGTGGGGTCAAATCCTCACGATCGTCCTTGTGCTCTACGGCATTATCCTGGCGGGGATCTATATTTACCAGGCTTGGCAACAAAGTAGCAAGATCCAACCTTAAGAGGAGAAGACCGAATACAAATGATGGGGACCGAGGTCTGGAAGTGCTCACCATCGACCCGTGGTGCCGGCGGCGCATGAAGCTCGTTGCTCGTGCCTTTTGCTTTCGCCCCACCCAGCCATTCGGCCTGACGGCTGCAGGATCTACCGACACTATTCGGAGTCTTTCGCTCGGTCAGCCGTTGGTGTCTCGGTGGGGCATGAGCGGACAAAGAAGGTTTGAAGACATTGGCGGTGTTGATGCAAAAAGATGAAGAAAGAACTTGCATTTGCGCATGCACAGGAGTAGAAGGGAGGCATGCTAACAGGAAAGGAGGTATGAGAGACTCCACCTGGAATGCATATGATCGTCGAATAACTACACCGCTCTTGCGGTGCGCACCTTGGGAACGCCCCGCGGACGCTGCCAAGGCGGAAACGACGAACACCTGAGACGGGGAACTGGAAACGGTTCCCCGTTCTCGCTTAGGATTGACGCTTTCGCAGCTGTCCCTCCCAGAGCAAGGGTATACCCTCCGGTTTGAGATCCCGCCTTCATACCATGCAAAGATCCGTCCTCTAAGTTGACGATTTGCTTCCGCCTCACCGTCCCCATTTAACTGAAGGATGCATTGACGGGTTCATATGAGGGAGGTTGTCAGCAGCGGCCTTAAAGGGAGCCAAATTCATCATTCTGCAGGGAGCCGGGCTCGCTGGCCTCATCGGCGGGGACGCGGGACTGACTCTATATCAGTGTCTATATTGTCTCTGAGGGACTCTATTTGCGCAAAAAGTCCAAGACGTTCGAGATGTCACCTGAGCCAGAGAAGGTGGGATGTTTCGGAGTAGACTTCCAGGACGGCGGACAGTTCTGACTTCGGTAGACCCAGATTTCCCGAGGCTGCTGGCCGCCCGTGATCGGCGTGGCTGAGAAAAGCGTGTATTTGTCCCCGTCGATGTTGAAGTGGACCTCGCCGAATTCGGCCACACCCTGAACCGCACCCTCAAAAGGTTTGAGGGCAAATACGATGGTTCCAAGTTGCGGAACGCAGACCCCAATGGCGGAATTCGTTGCGCGAGCGCTGCCGCCCCCTCCAATTTCCCCGAGGAATTCATTGCCCCTAACCAGGGCCCCCTTGCTCAGTGCGATTTCGTCGGGGTGGAGGGTCAGGGGATACCACTGCGCCGAGAAGCTGGGGCGAAGCTTGAACACTTCGCCGCTTAACAGAACCTTGCCTCCTCCCTCGACCGGGATTTCGAGCGTTTGCCCAGGCACATAGTCGAATTCTTGCGGCGTGGTGTTGGCGAACATCCGGTCAATCACTTCCTGGGAAAACCCACCGGCCTGATAGTTCGCCGCCTTCTCCTCTTCGCTTCCCGGCGCGGGTTCAAAAACCCGCGCCACGACACTCAGCCGCACCAGTTCCTTCTGAACGTCTAGTGCCTTGACGCGGATGCCGATCTTCTGATTGGTGTCTTCCTGCAGAAAGCCTCCGGTCCAGTCGTCACCCGCCTGAGTTAAACAACCTACTTTGGCCTGTTTCTCCGCATTGCTGAGATCGAATTGGAACCAGAGGCCACCACTCTGCGCCCGCATCAAACCGAGTCCGACCGAGAGTCCCAGGATAGCAAACAGCCCTACGCCCAGGGCAAAGCGAGGGACCAGCACGCGGGCGGTCAAGGTGTGACCCCAACGCCGTCGGAGCTGAGGAAGGTGCGGCATCTCCGTGGGAGCGTTTTCTGACGCGCGGCTGGCGAGCAAACGCAGTTCGACATCCATTTTGGCGTAGTCTTCGAGTCGTGCCTGGCACGCCGAGCAACTTCGAATATGCTCGGCAGCCTCTCGTGGTACGCTCTCTCCATCGTGCAAGGCGGAAACAAATGGCTGAACTTCGTCGCAGTTCATAACTCCTCCTGAGGTCTTCCCCCTCTCCAAATGCGGCGTAGTCGCTCGCGTGCGGCGAACAGGCGCGACTTCACTGTTCCGACCGGAATTCCCAGCATCGCCGCCAATTCCGCACAGGAGTAGCCCTCGACGGCGCGTAACCATAGGAGGCTGCGGGATTCCGGTTCGAGGTGCCCCAAGGCTTCTTCCATGAGCGTCGCAGGCTCGGCTCCGCGCCAAGCCAGCGCGGATGCGGCCCTCTTCTCGTCTCGCGCCCGATGCCTCCACCAGTCGGCGGCCCGCTTGGCGGCGATCCCGAACAGGTACGCCTTCAGCGATGCCCGCCCAGGATCAAAACCATTCGGATGCTGCCACAATTGCAGAAAGGCATCTTGCGCAACATCCTCTGCGGTCTTTGCGTCCCCCAGGTAGCGGCGCAAGAACTCTCGAAGCCGGGCAGCGTGCTGGCAGTAAAACCTTCCAAAGGCTTCGGCGTCACCCCGCCTCAATCTGTCCCGCAAGTCCCGTCCATCTTCCACCGGCGCCATGGCTCCTACTTGTTATTCGTTTCAGCGGCCCAAACGGTTCATTGCGTTTTAGCGGGCTTTTCAAAATCTGAGACACGAAAGACCCCACTTGCGAAGGACAATTGCTGGAGGCGATGGATAGCGCCCAGGCTGAAACCAGTTGGCATCGAATGGGTGAATTTCCAGGTGATGCGGCGAACGCACGCCTCACTATTGCGAGAACTGAAAGTCGATCCAAAAATTGTGGCTGACCAGCTCGGTCACTCAGTTGACGTGGACTTGAACGTTTACACTAAAACCGCGCTTGGCCCCCGCAAGGAAGCCTTAAACAGCCTCGAATCGGCCTTGCGCGTCATGTAATGGAGTATATTGGAGTACACCCTTCGGTCAGTTTCTCTAAGTTGTTGAAAGGATGGAGCGGGGGACGGGGATCGAACCCGCGACGTCCAGCTTGGGAAGCTGGCATTCTACCGCTGAATTACCCCCGCTTTTAATAACTCACAAATTCCTGCGATCTATGCTGTGATTATGTGCGTCAAGTTTCTCGGCTTCTTCAGGCAAACTGTAATCAATCTGCGCCAGTTGCTTCGACGAATCGACGCCATAACAATCCACAAACTTCTTGATGGTCTGAGCCGTTTTCTCGCTCACACCCTCCTCTTTGGGTATCTCAACGTGCTCCCGCAGTCCATCAGTAATAGGATCGCACATCCTATCGGGGATGTTCAAGATCGATTCACGCTGGCATTGAACATAAACTAAGTGGATCTCGCTCTTGCCGTGGCACATCCACGTTATAACCGATTTTCTCGATTCGTCGTTTTGTCTCCGCGTCCAACCCATCGATAAAGTCTCTGAATTGAGGGACTTTCTCTCTAACGGCCAGATAGCGATAGGGCTTGGTCAATGGAGGGAGCACCCGCGCACGACTCATATCAAAATCAACCGACATGACTCGGGCGATCTTGGCAAACTCCTTCGACGGATCAATGAAGCAGTCCTCAAACCGTATGGCGAGCGTCGGCGCTTGGAGGTAAAGCTCAGTCTCCTCAACGTACTGCCGGAACGACAGAAATGGCAGGCCAGGAGAGGGGCCGAAAAAGCTGGGGTCACCTTCGGCAAAGACCTTGAAATCCGCAAAATTCCGGTCCAAAACCTCACAGAAATCATCGGTCCTCTTGAAAGCCGTGTTGATGCCATAGATAAACTTGTTGTCGCGATGAAAGCTTCGCCACCAGACCCAATTGGTGAGCAACGAATCGAGGGGGTGACGATAGATGAAAATCACATCGGCAATCCGCGCTTTGACCGCCTCGAAGACACGGCCGGTTACCTCGGGTGGAGACTGGTTTCGAGAGGCATATCGGATCGTGGTGTGGCCGCAGTAGATCATGGAGGTGGGTCGGGGATGGATGCGGATCACCGAGGGCCTGAGGTACCTCTCTCTTACCCCAATATTATCCCTGAGTTGGTGCTCAAGATACGCGCGGCCGCTGCCGTACAGTCCTATGACATAAGCTGTTCTGTCGTTCCCCAGACGAGGAACTCCCCAACCCCAGTCCTCCAGGCGGCCCCGAACCCTCCTTCGGTAGATCCGAGCCAGCGCTCGCGTTGCCTCCCGTCTTTCGCGGGAGGGCTTTCGTGCAAATCGGAAAAGTCGGCGAAATATCTGCATTGGACAGTTCTAATCTGAAGAATCGGGGGATCCTGAACTAACCTCCACGACTGCGCCAGTGCGCCTTCGGCCACGGTCACGTCAAGAAATAATGATAAATGATACCGCGGCCGCGCGTCAAATATAATAACGTGCTAGCCATTACCCACATCGTAACAACACGATGAATTTGGCATATCTGAGCGAACATGGAAGACGCCAAGTAGAGAGGAGATGGTATCCTAACCCAGTCCGTAGGGCTGGCGTGGAGACCGGCATTTGCCGACCCTTCGCTTTGCTCACGGCATGCTCTGAAGGCCGGCGCTGCTCTCAAATTGGGACACTGGCTGGAAAGGAGATTTCCTATGCGCAATACTCTGTTGAAGGCAACGATGGTCGCCGTAGCGGCCGCGTTGATCATTACGATTATCCCGCCGGAGGTGAGCAAGTGCTTGCAGTCGGAAGGGCTGACGAGATGGCAGATTCATGATATGAGCAGGCCGCAGCCCCCGGTGGTCGCGCCTGGCGAAGCAAGAGACAAGCCTGACCAGCCTCCCTCGGATGCCGTTGTGCTGTTCAACGGCAAAGATCTGTCGCAATGGCAGGGGGCAAAAGGAGAGCCGGCGCCCTGGACGGTCGGCAACGGCTACTTCGAGGTCGTTCCGAAGACGGGCGATATCTACACGAAGCAAACCTTCGGCGACTGTCAAGTGCATGTGGAGTGGGAGTCTCCGGAGTGGGCCGGCGACACTTTCGATCCTGGGAACAGCGGCGTTTTTCTCGCTGCGCTCTACGAGGTCCAGGTCATCGACTCCGTCCACAGCAAGATTTACGCTGACGGGCAGGCGGCCGCCATGTACGGGCAGTACCCTCCTCTCGTCAACGTCTGCCGCGCCCCGGGCCTCTGGCAGACTTACGACGT
>Ga0181532_10001652_pt1 | contig 21384 bp, 19 predicted proteins | sample PEATcosm2014_Bin_33_FD_119768 | JGI IMG/M metagenome (GOLD analysis project Ga0181532, IMG submission 119768) | Peatland microbial communities from MTU Mesocosm Facility, Houghton, MI, USA - PEATcosm2014_Bin11_30_metaG | ecosystem: Environmental > Terrestrial > Soil > Wetlands > Peat | place... | reverse complement strand
GGCGGGAGCGCCAGCGGCCGGAGCCGCTCGGCCATCTGCCGCGTCGCCGCCTCGCCGCGCGGCTCGATCTGCGGCAAGTGGTCGAAGTCGCCCGTCGAGAAGCCTCCAAGCTCCGGCGAGATCAAGATGTCGGTGGGCTTCAACGAGGCGATCGACACCTCGACATTCTGCTCGGTCAGGATGCTGAGCATCTGGGTGGTCACGCCGAGGATGCCGGTCAACTGGTCGCGCGCGAGCAGCGGCGTGCCCACATTCACCGCGATGATGATGTCGGCCCCCATAGAGCGTCCGACCTGCACCGGCAGATTGCTGGTGAGCATTCCATCGACCAGCATTTTGCCGCCGTATTCGGCGGGGGCGACGGCGCCGGGCACCGACATGCTGGCGCGCATCACGCTCGCCAGTTCGCCCTCGCTGAATACGACGGCCTTACCGGTCACCAAGTCGGTCGCCACGGCGCGAAAAGGGATGGGCAGGTCATCGAAATGGTGGAAGCCCTGCACCTTGGGGATGCCGCGCAGCACCGCCTCGAGCTGCACCCCGGTCACCACACCCTTCGGAAGCCTGAGCTTCCCGTCCTTCAGGCCGAATTCGGGGCCGAAGAACGTGCGGTAGTCGTCTTGCTTTTGCCGCATCGACTGCTGATCGCGCGGCGGGTTGTCATTGAACAGCATCTCGGTCGAGATGTTGGCGATGAATTTCTCCATTTCCGCGACGCTCATGCCCGACGCATAGGCGGCGCCCACCAACGCGCCCATGCTGGTGCCCGCGATGCAGTCGATCGGGATGCGATATTCCTCCAGTACTTTGATCACACCCACGTGGGCCGCACCGCGCGCTCCGCCTCCGGACAATACCAGACAGATTTTCGGCCGCTTGGGCGCTTCGGGTGTATTGGGAGGCTCGTCGGCTCCGGCCCGCAGTGTGAGTATAGCGAGCATCAGCGCAAGCGGCAGCCATGAAACCACTGGGCCGGCCGCTGTGCGCAATCGCATTGCTAAAGATCCCCGGCGCCGCGCGGCAGTGCGGATTCGTTGCCGGTCGGAGCCGGCCCCTCTTCGCGAATGCGCTGCGAGAAATCAACCGCGGCATCCGCCGCGTGCGCCCGGGCATTGACGTGAGCGCGCTGCTGCAGCTCGGCGAACGGCACGCGCGTGTCGAGCCGACCCTGCTCATAGAGGTACTGGGGAACATAGCCGCTCACCAGGATTTTCCAATTGAACGGCAGATGTTGCTCGTTGACCAGCGTATTGAACCAGATATCGGTCGTGCAGTTGGTGGTGAGCGTGTTGTAAAACTCGGGGCGCGCCCGCAGTTCGTTGAGCCGATTCATGTACTCGATGAACACGCGCCGCACGTTATCGAGCGGCGCCTGCACCCGGTAGATGTACACGTCCTCCGTAGGATCGTGGCGGTAATTGGTGCGCAGCCGGATCACGTCGCGCTCATCGGCCACCACGTAGATGAGATCGTATTGGCGGAAGAAACCCCGCAGCGTGGAAAAGCCCTGTCCTTTCCTTTTGCGGGTCTCGATTGAAACGGCGAGATGCTCACCGCCTGCAAAGGCAAAACTGATGAGCGTGTGCGCGATGGCCGGTCCCATCCAGTAAACCGCCACGAGATCGGCGCCTTGCAGATTGCGCAAATCGAAGCGCCTGTCGTACCAGGCCGGCGTGTAGTCGGTTTCGCTGCGGTAGTCGAAGTTGCGAATATTATGCACCGTGACCACGTCGCCTTCGATCGTGGCGTACGCCAGGCGCGCAACGTCGGGCTGCCAGTCGCCCTCATTGGACGGCGTCAAACGGCTGAACCATGTCACTAGCAATCCGAACAGCACCACGAAAACGATAAGCGCCCGCCATCTAAAGCGAGGCACGGCGAGCGCCAGCAATGTCGCCAGCGATGCGACGCCAGCGGCAACGGCCAGCGTGAGTCGCAACCTCGAGTCATGCGGTCCTGCATAGGCGAGGGCGAGCACACTCCAGCCGCCCGCCGCCGCCGTCAAAACGCCGAGCAGGACATAAAGCAACGTGGCAAGCAGTCGGTTTTTGGCGATGTCGATGACCCCGATCGAGTACGGCCGATTTTCGTCCGATTATGCACGACTGGCCGGGCGGGTGACGAGGCATCGCCACGCCATGTTGCCGGGTCTTGCCGGAGCAGATGCGTGCGCCGCCGGTTCGCCGTCACCCCAGCGGCAGCAGAATCAATCCGTAGGCAAGCCCGCCGCACATGAACGGCAGGAAACGTCCCTTGCTCTCGGTGGGCAGTTCCATGATCGAACTGTTCATGATCACCGCCCCCGAAATGAACGCGACCAGCAGCGCGAGGATGGGACGCGGTAGGGTGACCAACATACCCACCCCCCAGCCGATCAGGGACATCGCGGCGAGCACAAAGCGGCCGATCCGCCGGTACACCGCGCCGTATTCCTCGTGCAGAGTGTGGTCCACTCCCACGAGATGTACGGCGACGGCCAAGGCAAACAACGCTACCGACCGCGGGGTGTCATCGAGATTGTCCACCAACAGATACGCCATCAGGCCCACGTAGGCGGCGAAACCCCCGATGCTGATTTTGAAGGCCGTTGTGATCTGTTCCGTCTCGCGGGAATTGTGCGCGCGCTTGCGCAGATGATCCAGGCCGTAGAACACCAGGAAGCCGATCAGCGCAACATAAAAGATCGACATGCCTTCATAGCGCAGCGGCAGCGAACTCGATTCCGCGAAGGCGTGGCGTGCAGTGTTCAGCTCCGGCATGACTCGCACAAAGACATAGGCGGTCGCCACCCCGGCGCCGAACGAGATGACGCTGCGCTGGTCGCGAGCGAGCCATCGCAGCGGCCGCAGTGTGCCGAACAGCAGGAAGGTGGTGCAGAACAGCAGCGCAGCGGCGCAGGATTCGAGATCTAATTCGGTTTGCATTTGGGGCCTTTAGAAAATTTGCTTCAGCTCGTAGCGCTTGCCGTCCGCGCGTATGAAGCTTCCCGGAGCGTAATTGATCATGATCGTGTGGCCGTTGTCGACGATGTGAAGCGGCGAGGGCTCAAAGGCGAACTCGGGTTTCAGATCGCACCAATGATCGTAGCGTGCAATTGATGCGCGCGCCTATTGCCCTTTGGTGACAACCCGCATCGAAGGGCAAGCATTTCGAACGGCCTGTCAGGCACGGGTCGTCTGGATTACGGCCAAAGCCCAATAGCGTGAGCGTGCCGTTAAAGCGCATAAGCAGAGGCTGAAATGGCTTCCGTTTTCGCTCCGCCCTTCAGATCGCAGGGGCGAATCATCCGAGATGGCACGGCACTCCAGTCATGGCGATCCAGGCCGGTCGACGGCGCTATAACTGATATGGATATCGTCAAAAGGAGATCATGATGAATGTGGATAGTTTGATGATGTTCATGACCTGGGTCGGTATCGCGTCTACGGATTGTGGGTGCATGGTTCGACCCCGCACGTTGCGCAGCAGTATGCACAAGATGAGTACGCCTTGAACGTGCAATGGAATGCGCCGAAAGGCACTTTTGAGAAACTCCGATTGCTCGTCCGCTACGAACACGTCCAGCAGGCGGGTCCCGGCGATCAGCACGAGAACGAGTTGCGCGTGTTCGCCTACTATCAGCTGCGCTAGCTTCACGCTCGCTAGCAACGAAAGGTGGCACTGCCATGCCCATGACCAACCCGCTGTCGGGATACAAAAAGGACTGGTTCCGGTTCGACGCCGTGGCAGGCCTGACCACCGGAGCGGTCGTCATCCCGAAGTCCATGGCCTACGCGAGCATCGCCGGCCTGCCGGTGCAGGCGGGCCTGTATGCGGCGCTGGTACCGATGTTCGTCTACGCGCTGCTCGGGACCTCTCGTCCTTTGAGTGTGAGCACCACCAGCACCATCGCGATATTGACGGCGGCCGAGCTGGCGGTCGCCGTGCCTCGAGCAGATCCCGTTCACCTGATGGCGGCCGCCTCGACGCTCGCCCTGCTGGTCGGCGCCTTCCTGGTCATGGCCGGCCTGCTGCGGCTCGGGTTCCTGGCTCACTTCATCTCGGACCCGATCCTCACCGGCTTCAAAGCAGGCATCGGCGTGGTCATCATCGTCGGGCAGGTTCCCAAACTGCTGGGCGTGCATATCGAATCGGGCGATTTCTTCCACGAAATTCTTGCGATCGTGCGACAGGTGCCCGACACGAGCGCTGTGACGCTGATGCTGTCCGTGGCCACTCTGGCGCTCCTGCTCGGGCTGGAGCGTTTGCGCCCGCAGGTGCCGGCGCCCCTCGTAGCCGTGGCCATGGGTGTGGCAGCCGCGGGATTCCTCGGGCTCAAGGCGGCCGGCGTCGCGCTGACCGGCCCGATTCGCGCAGGACTTCCGGGTCCGGCAGTTCCGGAGCTCGCGCTGCTCAAGATGCTGTGGCCCGGTGCGCTCGGTATTGCGCTCATGTCTTTCACCGAGTCGATCGCCGCCGGGCGCGCCTTTGCCGCAAAAGACGATCCGCCGATCATCCTGAACAGGGAATTGATCGCGCTCGGCGCCGCGAATCTCGCAGGGAGTTTCTTCCAAAGCGTCCCCGCGGGCGGCGGCACGTCCCAAACCGCCGTCAACTCCCGCGCGGGCGCCCGTACGCAGGTGTCCGAGCTGGTGACGGTGGCCATGGTGGTGGCGACGCTGCTGTTTCTGTCGCCGCTCATCAGCCTGCTGCCGCAGGCGACACTCGCCTCGGTCGTGGTAATCACCAGCGCGCCGTTGCTCAGCCCGGCGGATTTTCGCGCCATCCTGCGGGTGAGGCGTAGGGAATTTTTGTGGGCGCTCACGGCCTGCGCCGGCGTGGTGCTGCTTGGAACCCTGCAGGGGATTCTGGTTGCGATCGGGATCTCGGTGCTGACGCTGTTTTACGAGGCCAACCATCCCCTCGTGTACAGCATGGGACGCAAGCCGGGTACCGATGTGTTCCGGCCCCGGTCTTCTGATCACCCCGAGGATGAGACCCTTCCGGGCCTGTTGATCGTGCGCACCGAAGGTCGTATGACCTTTGCCAGCGCACCGCAGGCCCGCGAGCATCTCGCCGCTCTGGTCAAGGAGGCGCATCCTCAGGTGGTGATCTTAGAATGCAGCGCCATCCCCGACTTTGAGTATACGGCGCTGCACACCCTGACCAAGGCCGAGGAGAACCTGCGCGCGCACGGGATTGCGCTATGGCTGACCGCATTGAATCCAGAGGCTTACAAGGTGGTCATGCGCTCATCGCTGGGTCGGGCGCTGGGACCTGAGCGCATGTTCTTCAGTCTTGGCGAGGCAGTGGCAGCATTTGAGAAAAGCAAGCTGACGGTGTGAATGCGCATTTGCCGCGTCGATCAGTGAATCAGCGGAATTCGAGCCGCCAAGATCACATCATAAGTGGCATCGAGCTTCTGATCGATCTGGAAGAATCGGGCCACCGTGCGCGACGACAGCACCTTGGACATCTTCGCCACGTACGTTTCCTTGATGGCGATCTTCTGCTTCTCGATGGCAAGGAATTCCTTCGTCAGCCGCGCCGCTTCCTCCTGGCTCATCGTGTCGACGCGGGCCGCGAAGTCTGTAATGAGGCGCACTTTGCGGTCACCCAGTTCGCTGCGCGCGGCTCGGTACTCATCGTAGAGCGGCCAGAAGATCGCGCCCTCGGACTGGGTCAAGAGCATGTTGGCCTTGACGAGATCGCGGCGGTCCTGACCGACTTCCTGGCGCAGCTCCGCGACCGCCGGATCGAGGTCGACAAATTTCTCGTTGACGATCGGCTTGGGATCGGCGCCCAGGGCGACGCCGGTGCCGACGAGGGAGCCCATGCTCGTCATGGTCAACAGAGCGGCCCAAAGCCATGTCGTACGCCCTGCTTTTCGGCGAAAACGGTCGGTAACGGTCATGAATTCAACTCCTTAAACGCAAGGACCCACTTCAGCCAGGGGGCATCCACGTAGCCAAGCCTAGCCGAGTTCGTGTCCAACGGTATTGTCCCAAGGGCCAACGAAGAACTTTCGATGCGGGCGACGACAGCATGGGAACCGCATTCGGTGCCGCCAGCCGCGAGATCGGCGGCGAGCTCACGCTCATGGCCATGATGAATTATGATGCCACCAACCTCGGCAATCATGAGTTCGACCTCGGGCCCGGAGGTTTCGGCAAGTCTATCGATGTTGCAGAAAAAGCCGGCCGGGTGCTGCCGCTGCTTGCCGTAAACGCTTCCTGCGCGGGAGGCGATGCATCCGCTTCAAGATCAAGGGCGAACTCCCCGTGATCCCGGTGGATGAGCGCGCCGTCAGGGCGAGTGTGGGGTAACCGGCATGAAACGCCCCCCCAAGTAGATTCAGTGGCGATGAGGAGTAAAGGATGAGGAAGACCTTCACCATCCGATCGATGGTCGGGACCGAGGATATCTCATGAAGGAGATTATCTTCCCCACTCTCAAGATCATTGCACCGATCGCTGTGGCGCTGATCGTGTTCGCCCAAGGACTGAAAGTTTACCCGAGTCAGGTGATGGTGTATTTCAGGGAGCGTCCCTGGCTGATATTGCGTTCACTGGTGGCGGTGCTCGTTCTGGTCCCAGCGGCCGCGCTTGCGATCATTCTGTTGTTGAAGCCCTCGCCGGAGGTCGCCGTCGCGCTGACCATCCTCGTGTCATGCCCTCCGGCCCCGCTGATGCTCAAGGGCGCTCCGAAGATGGGAGGAGGTGGTGGGGCCTATATGGCCAGCCTGCACCTGAGCCTCGCCGTGCTTGCGTTCATCACCGTACCTCTGAGCCTGGATCTGCTGTCGATCCCAGTGGGGTTCCAATCCGAAGTCGACCTCGGAGCCATGGCCGTGATTCTCGGGAGGACCATTCTCATTCCAGTCGGCCTCGGCTTGGCGGTCCGGTCCTTCTTCCCCCAATTCGCCGACACCTACGGCCCCAAGTTGGACAAGGCCGGCGCAATAGGCTTGCTGGTGGTGGTGCTTTTCGCCCTGGTGGCGCTCTTTCCGGCGCTGTTGAAGATGGATCCCTGGTCGTATCTGGTGATGGTGGTCGTCTGTGCGGCCGCTCTCGCCATCGGGCACGTGCTCGGTCCGGTCAACCCAGTCGAACGAACCATCCTGGCGGTGGAAAGCGGCGTTCGGCATCCGGTCTTGGCCCTTACGATTGCGGCCACGAACTTCACTCCTCAAAAAGCGCTGCCGGTACTGGTTCCTTGCGTGCTGGTATTCATTGCCGTTGCGGTACTTTATCTGCTGTGGCGGAAAAGGACGCAGGCAGGCGCTTCCGCTTCGGTCATTGACACATCACCCGATTAATGGCGAGATCATGCGGCGGCGCTGCGTTTGCTGCCACATCAGGAACCCACCCAACAACCCGGCCGCAGCGAGACTCACGCCCGCATCCGCGGCGTAGCTCCCTGCAACCCCATGTCGCGCATATCCCGCGCCATCGACGAGCAGCATATAAGTGATTGGAATATTGTATGCCGAAATCATCAGGCAGTAGGTCGTAGCGGCTAGAGGATTGTCGCGTCCGATGGTCTCAAACGTGATCGCGGTTGAGGCGGTGAAGGCGAGCGCCTGGAAGATGTTTTCGCCGATCATGGCGACGGCAAACGTCGCAGGCATGTGCGGCATCAAGATGAGGGCGAGTGTGAAGATCGACCCGACCACCCCGATGGCGACATAAAGGAACCGCAGCGGCAGCAGGCGATCGATTAACGGGAAGATAAAGCACCCGCCGACCCCAGCGAGTAGCACACCAACGCCACCCACCAGTCCGACGAAGTGAGAGGGCGCGCGAAAGTCATCGCCTAGCCCGCTGAGAAAGTTCGTCAATGAGAAAGTGGCGATCGGCGTGACGAACAGCAAAATCGCTATGAGCATGTCGCGCTGCTTCAGCAGACTCACAACTTCGCTGAAAAATTGTGTAAAACTCTCCCGCGCCAGCCGCCGGTCCGGCCCCGGCGCCTGCATCCAAGGAAAGACCGCTGTTGGAAGCAGGACCACCGCGCCGAGCAGCATGGCGGCCCAGATTGGCGAGAGAATTCGCACCAGCTCGCCGGTGACGACCGCCATGGCTCCGCCGCCGCCAATGTTGCCGATCGTCACCCAGACGCTGAGGGTGTTTTCTTCCTCTGCAGTGGTAATGCTCGAGAGCCATCCGCCCAGAGCGCTCTGGTATAGATTCGCAAAGAAGAATCCGGCAAGAAGCAAAACTTCCACGAGGACGAGGTGATCCAGGTTGAGCAATGCGACCGTTAGCAGTGCAGCGGCCACTGTCGCCGTCGATATCGAGTACCAGCGTCGGCTGAATCGAACATCCAGCATGGGGCTAACAAGGAAGGTCCAGAAGCCGGGGGAAATCATCACCGCGGTCATTGCGGCAATCGTTCCCTCCGGAACGTGCCGTGCACTTAACAGCTGCGGCACCGATATCGCCAAGATGCCGCCATACATGCCAAACACGGAGTTGGTCAGACCCATCAACCAGACAGGGGCGAGCGAGCGACGCGGCATGGAATGATTAAAGCATAGGCTCCACGACTCCAATTACCGGAAAGGCAGCAGCCGCAGAGGACGCCGGACGTGAGGGGGCTCTTTAATATGGGCCCCCGGCTCTACCTTTGCTGCATTAGCGGCCGGGCTCCTGTAGCATTCCATCCACGACCGCCGTGAACTTCGGCGAATGCCAATAAAGAAGGATGCCATGAATCTAAGAATAGCCGGCCAATCCGCGGGTTTTGTTGTTTCCGTAGCCGTATTTTGCCTTGCTGGGTCTGATGCGTTTGCGCAACAGGAGACCAAAGGGGATCAGTTACAGGAAATCGTTGTCACAGCGCAGAAGCGCGCCTCTACCGTACAGAGCACACCCATCAGCATCACGGCGATCACCGGCCAGGACCTCGAGGATCGCGGCATCACCGACATCACCTCGATCGTGCAATCCGTCCCCGGCGTATCCATGAGAACGAGCGGACCCGGTCAGACAGAGCTCGAGATGCGCGGGATGACCTCCTCCGGCGGCAATTCGTCGACGGTCGGATTTTATCTCGACGATACGCCGCTCACTGCGCCGGCGTCCGCACAAAACGGCAAGGTGGTCATCGACCCTAATCTGTACGACCTCAATCGAGTCGAGGTATTGCGCGGCCCGCAGGGCACCCTGTACGGATCCGGTTCCATGGGCGGCACGATCAAGCTGATACCGAACGCCCCGGATCTCAACGCATTCGATGCTTCCGGGGAACTCGTCTTCGGGCACACGGACCGCGGAGATTCTCTGAATCACACCGAGAATGGCATGGTCAACCTGCCGCTCAGCGACACGGTCGCACTACGCCTCGTGTCCTCGCTGGAAAATCTGGGCGGATGGATCAATCGCATCGTGATCGCATATCCGGACTTTCCCGCGCCGATCAATGCCACGACTCGCGGCAATGTCGCAGCGGCGCCGGTCGCGTATAACTTCAATGATGTCAACAATGAAAACGAGAGGAGTGTGCGGGCCGCGCTGCTATGGAAGCCGACCGACCGCCTGTCCATCGAGCCCTCGTTCCTGTATCAGGAGATCACCCAGGGCGGGCTCAATCTCATCGATAGCCAGCCGGGAACCGACGCAAATTATCAGCCCTACAACCTACTCGAGCCCTTCGAGGATCGGATCGACCTCGGGAGCCTCAACGCCCAGTATCACTTCGACGCCTTCGATGTGACCTCGACCACATCCTACTGGACCCGTGACGAGAACCTGCGCCAGGACGGAACGGAAGAGATTGCGACGGTGATCGGAGTCCCGGTCTACCCTCCAAACGGATTCGGCCCGACTTCCCCGACCTCCCTGGAAGACGACAAGTCCAAACAGACGAGCGAGGAAATTCGCCTGACTTCGGTGGGCGACACTCAATTCAAGTGGCTGATCGGGTATTTTTATCAGGATTTCGAATCGGATTGGGACTTGTACGTCCCCACTCCCGATGCGGTGCCGCTGACTGGAACGGGGGATGGTTTCACGCAGATTCAACCGACGAAGATTCTGCAGAACTCGTTTTTCGGCGAGGCTTCCTATACCTTCCTTCAAAATCTGACGGCGACCGCCGGACTGCGGCGCTACTACTACCACGGGAGCGTGAACACCGCGGTTTCGGGCTGGCTGAGTTCCTCGGGCACCAGCTCGAATGACTACTTCTCCACGGGCGAGCGCAATTCTGGTGTCACCCCCAAGCTCAACGTCTCCTATCAGCTCGACAAGGATCTGCTCCTCTACGGAGACGTCTCTCAGGGCTTCCGGCCGGGCGGCGGCAATCAGCCCATCCCGACCACCGGGGCGCTCGGTACTCAGTGCTTGGCGAATTTGCAGGCCATCGGCCTGAATTCGGCGCCGCTCGGCTTCAATCCGGACAAGGTATGGAGCTACGAGCTCGGCGAGAAGTTTCGCGGCAGCGATGGTCGCCTGACCATCAATACGGCCGGCTACTTCGAGAATTGGCAGCACATCCAGCAGAACATTCCGCTGGGATGCGGTTTTCCGTTCACGGGTAATGCGGGCGATGCGCACATCTACGGCACCGAGCTCGAGGTGAGCGCCGTACTGGTTCCCGGATTGGTGGCTGCTCTGAACGGCAGCTGGACGCACGCGGAGTACATCGCGAACGCGGTGCCGGCGACGACCATCGACGACCGCGTGCAGAATGTCCCGGAACTGACCGTCTCCGAATCCATTTCCTACCGGCATGGCATCACCGACCAGCTCGCCCTCATCGGGCGGCTCGACAACAACTACGTCGGCTCACGTATCGACACGACCGCGCAGGCGAACTACCTGCCGCCCTACGACTTGACCAACGTTCGGGCAGGCGTCGAGGGCAGCAATTGGACGGCCGTCATTTTCGTGAACAACGTCACCAACCGGTTGGCGCTGCTCACCAACTCGCCGGCGATCAATGTCAACGTGCCGACCTTCAACCGGACCGCTATGGAGCAGCCGCTGACGTTCGGTATCGACGTGAGCTACCGATTGGGCCGGTAGATCACAACGGGAGAGCTTGAGCGGCGCGTAAGCCGAAGCCGCTCAGCTCGCCCGTTTTTCGCAGATGGGACCCGCGCCGATACGCTTGAGCGCACGGAATAGGCTTGGGTAGCCGACGGCAAGCCCCAGAGCACAGCTGACGAAGCCCAGCACGCCGGTCGATGAGTATGTCGTGTGTTCGGCGAGCACGCCGGCGATGGCCGTGCCCACCGCGTAACCCAGCCGTTCCAGGCCGCCGCCGAGCGTTCCGACCCGCCCGGTCGCATCCAGAATCGCAGCGGTCCCCTGCAAATAGGAATAAAGGAACATGGTGAAGACCCAGTACGAGAACACCCCAGCCGCGAACAGCCCGAGGTTCGTTGCGAACCCGAGCAGCAGACACGACAGGCCGCTGCCGCCTATTCCGACGATCAGCGCCCCGCACCGATTGACGTTTCGACCCAGCAGTGCGACCGCACCGGTGCCGAGCAAGCCGACGAACACGCCGATCGACAGAACGGCGGCAATCTGTTTCGGTGGCAGTGCAATGCTCGTCCCGATCCTCTCGGAAAATGCGTAGAGGCCGCCGGCGCCCGCGGAGTAGGCGGCCCACGCGAACAGCAGGCCCGGAGCGCCGGGAGTGCGCCAGGCCGCCAGGCGCGTCTCCGCGGTCCGCGCACCGAATTTGAAGGCCAGGAAGAACGGCGCACAGACCAGCGCAAGGACGGCGAGGCCGATGAACAGGCCCAGCGGTCCCAACCTCGTCGAGGCAGCGGGTATCGTACCGATAATTGCGGTAATCATGAGAAGCGCACCGCCGTTGCCGATCGCATAGACGCGATCGGGCTGGGCCGTGGCTGCCGCGCCGGCAATTGTCGCGGCAAACACCAGGCCATAGCCCATCCCGACCAGGACGGCGAGAGCCAACTGCAGGTGCAAGGGATGGACGAAATACAATCCCCCGTTGGCCACGACCACGAATGCACTTCCAGTCAGGGCGATCCATCGCGGGGAGACTCTATCGATCCGCGCCGAGATTAGGATCATGCCGGCGGCTAGTGCTGCCACCTCGAGGAAGCCGAACACGCCCGCCTGGCTCGCGCTGCGATGATCGCCATCGATGAGCGCGCCAATCTGGAATGGCATGGTGCTAGTGCCGATGTGCGCGAGCCCCGATCCGACGCATACGGCGAGGATGAGGGGCAGCTGGCGAAGCGCGGCGGCCTTCGCTGTTGCGCTATTGGTCAAGCAAGGATCGCTGCGCTTGGGTGTCTCCCCGGTCGCGCAGGCGATGGCTGTCCGCCGCAACCAGGTCCAGGCCATAGACGCGCCGCAGCTGCGCGACCTTGTCAAGCGTCAGCGGCTTAAATGGCGGCTTGTTTTCCAGCGCGTGCAACATGATGCCCTCAAGAAGATCGCCAAGCGACAGGTCAAGATATTCCGCCAGACCCTTGAGCACCTTCAACAGGCGCTTTTCCATGCGAACGCCGGTCTGAACGCGCTCGACCTCGTGTGCGGCGACGTGCTTCGAAGTCTTTTTTTTTGCTGCCATCGAGAGCTCCTGGGTCAAGAGAGCGAATCGAAGGATCGCACGATTGCAAGGCTGCCGCACATAATGTACATTGGTACTATGGTACCACAACATACGGCATCCTCTGCCATGTCGGCACCGCCCGTGACACAGGTCCGCAGCTTCCATCTGGAGGCACCACGTTCGCGAGTGCTACCCCTGTTTACCGCGCGCGGCGAGCGCGATTGGGCGCCGGGGTGGGACCCCGAGATGCTGAGCGGCGGGGAGGAGCGGGGCAGCGCTTTTCGCACGAGAAACCAACACGGCCAGGAAACCATTTGGATCGTCACTGAATACGATCCCCTGGAGGGAAGGGTCAGCTATGCGCGCGCGGCGCTCGGGTCGAACATCGGCTTGATTGACGTGATTTGCACCGAACCGGCGACCGGCGGCACCGATGTCAGCGTGCGTTACACTCTCACCGCCTTGAGCGAGGCAGGTCGCTCGTTTGTCCACAACTTCCTTGACACCGAGCGCTATTCGCAAATGATCGATGACTGGTGCGCATCGACCACCGAGGCGCTCGCGAGAACACCGGCGATCATGTGACGGCGGCTCGGGCCGCACTGCTCCTCGTTGTCAACCCGAAGAGCATCCGCGACCATGTCGATCGAGGCGGCTTCATTACTGAGTCCTGCGCCAAAGGAGATACAGATCGTGAAATCAAACTGGTCGTTGCCAGGAATTGCGTGTGCTCTGATCATTTCGGTGCCGGCGGCGGCCTCATCAGAGGTCGACGCCGTGTACCCTTCAGCACAAGCTCTGTATGTCGAGCTGCATCAGCACCCGGAGCTTTCGGGCCATGAGATTCGAACGGCGGCGAAACTGGCTGCTCAACTGCGCGCGCTCGGATACGACGTTACGGAGCATGTCGGCGGCACCGGCATCGTCGCGCTCCTCCACAACGGACGGGGGCGCACGATCATGCTGCGCACTGAGCTGGATGCGCTTCCGGTGGAGGAGAAAACCGGGCTTTCGTATGCCAGCAAGGTCCACGCGAAGGACGATGCGGGAAACGATGTGTCTGTGGGGCACATGTGCGGACATGACCTGCATATGAGTGCGCTCGTGGCCACGGCCGACATCATGGCGCACACCAGGGACACCTGGCACGGCACGCTCATACTCATCGGTCAGCCGGCCGAGGAGACCGTCAGCGGCGCCGAAGGCATGGTCAAGGACGGACTTTTTACGCGCTTCCCGCGCCCGGATGTCGTGTTGGCGCTGCACGTGGGAAACGAACTTCCGGCGGGGAAAGTTGGGGTCGTTCCCGGGGTCTACGACACCAATGCCGATTCCCTGCGCATCACCATTTTCGGCAAGGGAGGACACGGCGCCTCGCCGCATACGAGCGTCGACCCCATCGTCATTGCAGCCAGAACCATTCTCGCCCTGCAGACCATCGCCTCGCGTGAGGTCAAGCCCGGCGAAATGGCCGTGATTACGGTCGGGTACATTCACGCCGGAACCAAGAACAACATCATCCCGGATCAGGCGGAGCTCGGGCTAACGGTGCGAACCTACAAAGCGGACGTGAGAAAGCAGGTGCTGGCCGCGATCACGCGGATCACCACGGCCGAAGCCGAAGCTGCGGCCGCTCCGCGTGCACCCTCGATCGACCACTACGAGGGCACCGATGCCGTCTACAACGACCCCACCCTGGCGCGGCAGTTGCGGGTTGCCCTGGAGGGCGCTTTGGGCCGGGACAACGTGCTCGAATCGGAACCGATCACCGCATCAGAAGACTTCTCGGCCTTCGTCGAGCAGGGCATTCCGGGCTTTTATCTTAGCCTGGGCGGCGCGGACCCTCAGAAATTGGCTTTGGCCCAGGCCTCAGGCACCCACCTGCCCTCGAACCACTCGCCACTGTTTGCACCCGACGTGGATCCGGCGTTGCACACGGCGATCACCGCGGAAGTGAGCATGCTGCGCGATTTGCTGAAGGCTGAAGGAAACGTGCCGCTGCCGCCCAGTACCGGCGGCGGGTCACATGGCGAAGTTCAATAGTGTCCGAGAATGGTGGCGGTCCCATGTCGCGTAACACACGCAAAGCTTCTTGATTGCCTAGCCGCTTGGCCTGTTCCAGATGCCGCCGGTAGTTGTACTCCGCCCCGCACCTCGTTGATCCCAGCGGACGACGGTGAAATGCTCCGCCGATTCGGACGTACGTGGAAAGGTTCCTGAGTTTCAAGGCTGCGTGCGGTAGCGTCCAGACAAGTTCGGCCGCTGATGCTTCAATGTACATTCAATCCGGCCAACGGAGATTCCCGGAACTCGAAAATCAGATGCGTTGGCTGATGATGGTCGGCAATTTTGCGTCTCGATTTTCTTAATGCAGTCCTCGGAGTAGAAAACCCATGTTAACGAACTGGCCGCGCTCGGTACTACCCGCTTTGCTTTTATTGGTCCTGCCGGTCATGAGCATGGCACAGGTGGGGATCAACATGTCGGTCAATACGGCGCCACCGGAACTTCCGGTCTACGAACAGCCGGCGATTCCCAATGAGGGTTACCTCTGGACCCCGGGCTATTGGGGTTGGAGCGGCGACGGTTATTACTGGGTGCCGGGCACGTGGGTACTCGCTCCGCAGCCGGGCTATCTTTGGACTCCTGGGTATTGGGGCAGCAATGGCGGCGTCTTTTTGTGGAACGAGGGCTATTGGGGTGCCCAAGTCGGCTTTTATGGTGGCGTGAATTACGGCTTCGGGTACGGCGGCAGGGGCTTTCAGGGCGGCTATTGGCAGGGCAGCCATCTCTTCTATAACACGTCCGTGGTCAATGTCGGCACGACGAATATCACCAATGTCTACACCAAGACGGTTAACAACATCACCGTCAATCGAGTGAGTTACAACGGCGGCAGTGGCGGCGTTCAAGCCCAACCGACTGCAACCGAAATAGCCGCCGCGCACGCGCATCACCTCCCCCCTACCGCGGCCCAGCAGCAGCACGTGCAAGCGGCGCGCAGCAATCCCGCCTTGCGGGCTAGCGCGAACCACGGGAATCCGCCGATCGCTGCGACCCCGCGGCCGGGCGCGTTGTCCAGCAAGGGTGTAGTCGCAGCGAAACACACGGGCGCGGTGAGTGAGCCGGTGGAACACAAGACAGCCGCCGCGCCAGTGAAGCACAAGGCTGCGCCGGTAGAGCACAAGGTTGCCGCCGCGCCAGTGAAGCACAAGGCCGCGCCGGTAGCGCACAACGTAGCCGCCGCAGCCGTGAAGCACAAGGCTGCGCCGGTAGAGCACAAGGTTGCCGCCGCGCCAGTGGAGCACAAGGCCGCGCCAGTGGAGCACAAGGCCGCGCCGGTTGAGCACAACGTTGCCGCCGCGCCAGTGGAGCACAAGGCTGCGCCGGTAGAGCACAACGTAGCCACCGCGCCAGTGGAGCACAAGGCCGCGCCGGCAGAGCACAAACCCGGGACGTAGAACACCCGCCGAAGCCGCGAGCAGCTGGCGCTGACCATGGACTGGCCGCTCAAGCCTCCGATGCTCGACTTGCTGTTCCTATAGCACGACAGCAGCGGAGGCTGCGGCAATTCGCCGGCTGTCTCTTGGCCTCCTCAGTAGCCCCCGAGCTTCTGGTAATTGGAGTTGGTCGTGGTCACGACGAGGTTCTTGGCGGTTGCGTTGAGCACCGTCTGCTGCGCGTAGTTGGTGCCGTCCGGAAGGCTCGACATCTGCACCTGCAAGGTCACCGCGTCTTGCGAGTCACCCATGAAGGTATTGACGTTCACGGCGCTGACCTTTCTTGCAGCGGGTCAAACGTGAGGGTCAGCTGATCGCCGGGCTGCACATAGTTCTTGAAGATCAAATTCACGGCGCCGGGCACCGGATTCACAGACAGATTCCCTGCCTGCTTGGCTTGCTCCATTTTCTGGGGATCAGGGGGCAGGTACAGCGCCAAGACGCTCTTGACTTCTCCCATGTACTGCTTCATCTCGGCCTGCTTCTTCTCGATCACTCTCCTCATCAATGGTCCACCGCTCGGCTGCGGCGGCGGAGGCCCGATTGGCGTCTTCTGGACCGCCCCGTCGGGCCCATATTGACAGCTGTTTTGCGTGGCGGGCTTCTGCTCGCCGTTCAAGGTGACTTGCGTCGTTTCGATCCATTGGTACTGATGGAGCTTTTGCGCGTTCGCCGCCATCGCCTGCTTGACGGCGGCAAGCCTTTCTTGAACCGCGCTATCCTGCGCAAGCAGGGAAACGCGCTGCTCATCGCCATCACGGCAATCATCACGGATCGCGCGGCCGTTCGATTCGCTGGCAGGGCAAAATTTGCATTCATGTCGAATCCTTGTTCACATCAGCTGCAGTATCCAATTGATGAGCGCTCTGAGGTCTGCATCCGGCACATCATTCGAGGGCATTGCGCTACCTCCCCACGCCCCGCTGCTGCCGTTTAGAACGCTTCCCTCGAGGTCGTCAATGGCCTCTGGATCACTCGAGTACCTCTTCGCGACAGCGCGCAATGAGGGGCCCGTCAGTGTACTGTCGACCGCGTGACATGCGAGGCAATTGTATTTGGCCAAAAGCTGCATTCCCCGCGCGTCGCTGATCGGCTCATCTGCCGCCGCAACCGCAACCGCAACCGCGCCCATCGCCAGAAGCAGAACCTGTCAAGGCATGATGTTGCATGATTTCTGTCCGGCGTCCTCGAAACATGCGTCGTAGGTGTTCTCCAGATCGTCCTGCACGATCCGTGCGACGCCGTTGACGGCAAGGATCTCGAGGTCGGCGTCGAGCACCTTGACCCGGTACTTCCACCCGGGCGCGACTTTAAGTTTCGTATCGAGCGTCTGTAGATCTTCGTATGTCAGCGTCGGATCCACGATCCGCGAGTAGGCCTGCATCACCCAGGGCATGCCGTCGGGACTCTCGACGATGAACACCGGCTGCCCCTTCGAGAAGCCCATCCTGGATTTGCGTGCCACGGTCGTCGGCTTGTACGCGCTCGAACTTTGTTGCCCCAGGTTGACGCCTTTGGGCAGCAATACCCTGCCCATCCACCGCGCCTGCACGCCATCGAAATCGCGTTGCGTTCCGACCGGCAGTTCGATCCAGTCCACCACCCAGTACCGCGGACCATTCTTGAACACGCTCAGCACGCGGTATTGCTTCTTCAGCGCCTCGGGATCGGCCTTGTCCCAAAGCGCGGCGGGGCAGGAGTCGCGCGCATTCTCCTCATTGTTGAGATCAGTCGTGTTGTAAAAGGCCGCCTTGAGATTCTTCATCACCGCGTCGCCGCCGATCAGGAACACTTCGCAATAGCGCATCGTCCTCAGGCCGTCGAAGCGCTTGACCACGGCGGATGCTCCATCATCGGGCAGCTTTGCGCAAGCGGCGAGCACCGCGGCGAGGAAGAGGAGGCTCAAGCGGGCCGGCGCGGCGTCGTGCCGAAGGGTCTTTCTCTCGATTTTCATCTTCGTCTCCTTACGGTTGACTGCGCGATGAGTTCCATGGCGCGTACCAGCGGAGCGGACAAACTACCTAGCTCGACAGGCGGCGGGGTTAGTCGACTTCGGTCACGGTGAGAGCCGGCGCAAGCCGGCCTTCGCGGCCGTCCGAACGGCTTCGTCGTACCCGGCGTCGGCGTAGCGCAGGACGCCGAGCGAGGTGTCGTTGGTCAGAGTCAGGCGCAGCCGCTCCTCGGCCGCACTCGTGCCGTCCGCGATCACGGTCACCCCGGCGCTCGTCATGTAGCCGCTGTAGCCGCCGCCGCCCGAGTGAATCGCGACCAGATCCGCCTGCGACGCGCAGTTCACGAGCGCATTCAACAGCGGCCAGTCGGCGATGGCATCGCTGCCGTCGCGCAGGTTCTCGGTCATGATCTTCGGATGTGTCATGGCGCCTGCGTCGAGGTGATCGCGCGTGAAGGCGATCGGTCCGCGCAACGCGCCCGAATGCACCATGTCGTTGACGGCGAGACCGAGCGCGGTGCGCGCCCCGTGGCCGAGCCAGGCGATTCGAGCCGGCAATCCCTCGAAAGGTACCGCCTCGCGCGCGATGCGGATCCAGTTCGCGACCGGCGCATTGTCCGCAAAGGCCGTCAGCAGATAGTCGTCGATTGCGCGAATGTCGGCGCCGTCTCCGGACAGGGCGATCCAGCGAAACGGGCCGATCCCTTCGCAGAACAGCGGCCGCAGGAACGCTTCGGTGAATACCGGGATTTCGAAGGCACGGGTGACGCCCGCGCGCGACGCCTGGCTGCGGATCAGGTTGCCGTTATCGAAAACGATCGCACCCTTGTCCTTGAAGCTGAGCATCGCCTCGACGTGCAATCCGATCGAGCGCAGGCCCGCGGCCGTCAGCCGCGCCGGATCTTCGGTCCGCTCGCGCCGCGCATCGGCGGGCGTGTAGCCCTGCGGCACGTAACCGTAGAGCAGATCGTGTGCGGCGGTCTGGTCGGTGACAACGTCCGGGCAGAGCGGCGCGGTGGCGATCGCCGGGAATACGTCGGCGGCATTGCCGACCAGGGCCACGGACCAGGCGCGCCGGTCGCTCGTCGCGCGACCGACGCCTGCGAGCGCTTCCGTGACGGACTCGGTGAGCGCGTCGACCGCCCCGGCCTTGAGCCGCTTGGCCGCACGCTCGGCATCGACCTCGACCACGATGCTGGCGGCGCCGAGCAAGCTGGCGGCGCGGGGTTGTGCGGATCCCATGCCGCCGAGGCCGGCGGTCAGGAAGAAGCGACCGCGCAAGTCCGCGGCCCCGAGCCGGGCTGCACAGCGGGCGAGAATCTCGTAAGTACCCTGCAGCACGCCCTGCGATCCTATGTATTGCCAGCAACCGGCCGTCAACCCGCCCCAGCAGATGAGATTGCGCTGTTCGAGGTCGTAAAAGACCTCCTCGCGCGCCCAGCGGCCGACGAGGTTGCAGTTCGCCATCAGCACGAGCGGCGCGAGGGGGTGGGTGGCCAGGATGGCGATCGGCTTGCCCGACTGCACGATCAGCGTCTCGCCCTCGCGCAGATCCTGGAGTGCGCCGATGATCGCCTCATAGGCAGGCCGGTTGCGCGCGGCTTTGCCGAGTGCCGCATAGACGACGAGATGCTCCGGATCCTCGCCAATGGCAACCACGTTCTCGAGCAGCCTCAGCAGCCCCTCTTGCCGCCAACCCCGGCAGCGCATTCCCTTACCGCCTGCCGCGGGTGTTCGCGCCCCGCTCATGAGGGCTCCCCCTCGAGCGCATAGCTCGCAATGTCGATGCCGAGCGCTTTCTCGACCGGCGGATACACGGACGGATCTTTAGAGCTCGCGGACAGGGCAATCCGCGCCTTGGGCACATGCAGGATCCGCACCGGCGTGCCTTCGGCCAGGCGCCCGGCGCTGACCGGGACGCCGGCCGGCGTTAGCGTCGTGATCACGTCGGGGTAGGTGGCGATCCGCTCGCCGTCGCGCTCGAGCGCCATGTACTCGTTCAGCACGTGCGCGACGATGCTGCCGTCCGCTGTCGCGATCTCAATGCGGCCGCAATCGAACGCCTCCTTGGTATAGACGAGACCCGTGCGGGTCACGGTGCCGCTCGCGATGATGGCTCCGCCGGTTGCCTCGCAGATCGCCGCGATGACAGCTTCTGCGCCCTTGGGCTCGGCGCCGACGATGGCGCGACCCACCTTCAGCGCCTGGCTGATGCCGCCGAGTACGGCGCGCTCCGCCACCACGCGAACGGGGATGGCGTTCCGGCAGCTCGCGATGAAGCCGCCCGCCTCATTGGCTGCCGTGCGCAGCGCCGGCGAGACCCGTGCCGTGGGACCGCGGACCACGAGCTCGAGGTAGGCGCCGCGATCGCGGTTGCCGCCCGCCGCGGTCTGGATCATCGGCTCGGGGCTGTTGGCGAAGCCGAGGGAGCCCATGTCCCCGGTCGGATGCGCGCGCAGATCGCCGACGGCATCGACCACTGCGAGGCCCAGTACCGCTGCGGGCAGCCAGGCGTTGAGCGTGCTCGACATGCCGTTCTGGCCGATCATCAGGCCGACGATGGGCCGCTCCGAAGCTTGCCGCAGCAGTTCGACGGCCCGCAGGTAGTCGACGCCGCGCATCTCCCAGTGAGTGAGACCGCCGGGCGCGCCGATGGCAGCCATGGTTGCGACCAACGCGCCGGGCTCCAGTTCGTCCACGCTCACGAGTTCTGGCCTGCCGATCGATGTGGCGAGGTTGCCGAGCGTGCGGCCGTGTTCGGCGAAGCCGCCCCCGCCGCAGCCATAAACCGACCCCCCCTTGACCGCGAATTCAACATCTTCCGGCAACAGCTCTCTTCTCATGGAATCACTCCTCCTGGCCGCCGCCGTTCAGAACAAGCCAGACAGATACCGGTAGGCCGCGCAGGTGCGGCGATACAGGTGGATGAACACATCCGCGAGGATGGGCAGCCAGACGAAGTTTAAGCGGAACAGCACGACGATGAGCAGGTTCATCATGCAGGCGAATTTGAAGCCGACCCAGTCCTTGTAGGAAACCCCCGAGGCGACCAACAGGTTGGCGCCGCCGCTGATGATGTACACGGCGGCGACGCCGCGGTTAATCCAGCGCCATTCGCGGTCGGAGAACGCGAAGTAAGTGCCGAGGATGATCTTCGCGGGATATCCCAAGCCGAGCAGAGGGGCCATGACCGTGATGGCAGCGAGAGTCCAATAAAGGACCGTGGGCTTCCAGAAGGCGAAGTTCGCGGGCTCGCCGCCAGGGGCGTAGAGGCCGAACCACAGTGCCCATGCACCGAGTGCGCCAAAGGCAATGAGCAGCATCCATGCGCTGGGACTGACCACCTGACGGGGTCGCCAGAGCCAGGCGATGAGGAGCGGCAGGACCCACAGGGCGGTGGCGGCCGCCGGG
>Ga0181532_10001651_pt1 | contig 21398 bp, 18 predicted proteins | sample PEATcosm2014_Bin_33_FD_119768 | JGI IMG/M metagenome (GOLD analysis project Ga0181532, IMG submission 119768) | Peatland microbial communities from MTU Mesocosm Facility, Houghton, MI, USA - PEATcosm2014_Bin11_30_metaG | ecosystem: Environmental > Terrestrial > Soil > Wetlands > Peat | place... | reverse complement strand
GCCCGTCTCCGCCATATCCCGTGTTTGGCAGGTATTCTTGCGTATCAGCGTGTCCAGGAGCTGATCTTCTCTTGTGATAGTTGCACCATCGAATGCAAAGTTATTATTGCGCAGTTCCTAAGTCCCGCTTACAATCGTTACTTCCGCGTAGCCCGTGATCCGCTCGGAATCGCCGTCGTGAACGCGCTAGTCGTACAAGCGAACTTCCCGCAAATTGCCACCGTGAAAAGATCACGAAGGGGCCGCAGTGAGACTCAATGAGGCCGCATCCCTATTCGGGAACGAGCCCAGACACTGTGGTTCTGTCGCCGCTTGAAGATCGGGACGGTTGAGGACGGTAACCGTTGCGGGTACGCAGTTTGTATTTCTTCAGCTCATCGCCCATGAGCCTCACCGTGATCGCACGCCAGCCAGTGTTGGCGTTAGGCTTAGGGTAGTAACTCAGCGAGTAGAGATGCGCCAAATCGTCGCGGATGGAAGCAAATGCCCGGTGTTCATCTTTCCAGTCCTTGGCGAAGTAGGCCTTGCCCCCAGTGGCGGCGGTCATGCGATCAAAAACCGCAGTGGATACCGGTTCCAGTTTTGCCTTTTGCGTGCTGATCATGTAGATGGAAACTCCGGAAGACTGGGCGAATTCAGCTACGTCCTCGGGTGGCACTACGCTGGAATTGTCCGGTCCGTTAGAGAACACCACTACGACTTTCCTGCCCTTGTTTTGGGCCGCATCTTTCAGCGTCAGCAACAGAGCGTTGTACAGCGCTGCCTGATCTCCGGCCACCGTCGAGCGCACGGCGCGCACGACTTGCGACCGGTCGGAAGTGAGAGGGGCAGCGCGACAGAGATCCCGGCTATAGGAATAGAATGCGATCTTGTCCGCGGTTCCCAGCGAACGCATGAACTCAGTAATCGCATCTTGCGCGAAGACGAAGCCCCGGTACATGTAGTCGCTGGTATCAAACAGGACAAACACGTTGGCTCCCCTCACCAACGAGTCGAGGGTCTGAGGCAAGGCGCCGTCAGAGGAGGGCTTGGCTAAGTCACCCGAAGGTGCCGCAGACAAGTTCGGCTCCGCGAACTCGCTGAGACTGCGCGCCGGTTCGTTGCCCTCCGCAAACGTGGCCACCTTCTCCAAAATCCCGTCCTCAACGATGGCAAAATCCTTGGGATGGAGTCCCGTAATATAGTTTCCATTCTTGTCCGTTACTGCCACGTTGAGCTGGACCAAGTTCACCACAACGTGAAAGTCCGGGCTCTCCTGAGCTTCGATGCCAGTTTCATCCCCCTGTATCAACCCCAGAGGGATCAGAATCAGCAGAAACAATTTCCTTATCATGGTTTCACGCTTCCTACTTTGCGACCTAATGTCCTTAGGACCGCTGCATTATCGGTCAACGGCCTCAAGGCCGAACCGGGTTGATCCTTGACGGCGAAGTCAACCCGCCCGCCCGAAAATCTGCTCCGGTTTCGTACATTGCCCGAAGAAGGGCTGGCCAATCCTCAAGGTCGGTTGCGAAGATCTTCTCCACCATCATCCGGGTAAGCTGCGGCACGAGGCGGTTCAGCATGACGGGCGAATATCCACCTTCATCAGCCAGGCGAGCCCAATACAGATTGGGCGAATCCCAGGATTCCGCCAAAAAGCGACTAGAAGATCCAGAGAACTGTGGCATGGGCGCTACATTCAGCAGTTCGAGACCGTAGTTTTGAGCCAAGCTGGGATGCGGAGTGCCAAAATCGTGCGACAAGCGCTCCCAGTTGACCTGCTCGGGATGCTGCCGACACAGCTCTTGCAGTTCCAGGCTGGCGGTTCCCACCCGACCGGGTTGTTCCGGGTACTTGTGCTGGAACTCCACCGCCAGATAGAACGTGTCTGCCGGCATCATTTCAGGAAGTATTTCTTGTACGCGACCTGCGAGCAGGGCTTGCTCGAGGTGCCTTGACCCCTGCGGAAGCAACCGATCCGACAGAATGTTCATTACCTTGATTCGCAGTCCGTCGTCCTTCGCGGAAGCGGTCAGGAGCTCTTCTCCGGTCCGCTGATAGAGAGCGATCGCGTGCAGCTCCAATGGGCTGACATTCCACCAGCGGGGCAGGATCGCGCTCGTCAACAGCTCCGGCGTCACTTCCTTCCAGATGAGCGCCTGAACACTGTCCGGAGAAATGAAATCCTGCTCGAGATCAGCCAAGGCATAGGGGAGATCGGCAAGCGAACCAACCAAATGGGCGCCTCCGCCCGCCGGAGAGCCTTGGCCCAGGAGCTGTGGCGCCTGCCAGAGTGTCTTCATGCCGCTGAGCGTCTCTCCAGCAAAATCGTGGGAACGCACGAAGAGAGGATTAACGTGCAGGGCCTGGGCGCCCGGCGGCTCGTAGTAGGCATAGTTCAAACCCACGAGCGTATCTCTCAGGAACGAGGCGAGCTGCCCCCGCGCTTCTTCAATTTGTGTGCGTGTAGCGGTCGGAGACTTGAGGATTTTTTGCAAGTCGGTTCGCATCTGCACATCGGTGTGATGGTTGTTATAAATTCCTGCGGCCCATTCCGTTCTCTCGCCGTTGGTGAAGATTGGCCGAGGCATCTCAAATTCCTTCGTCTGGCCAGCTAGCAGGATCATGTACTCTGCCGGCTGTTTCCCTCGTGCCTTTTCGGCCAAAGCATCCCCGAGCATGAGCAGTGTATCGAGAGCGACCAGTCGCTGGTCGTCCAACACGGAGCGGACCCTGCCGGCAAGTTCCCGGTGTATCTGCTTGCCCTCCGGCGTATTCTGCCGAGGTCCCGCCAGCAAGTCGATGATTTCTTCCTGCGAACCTCTAGCCTTGCCGGTTGAAAATTGGAACAGCTCTGCCAAGGAAGTGCGCCCCGCGTCATACAATTGGGCGGCTGACCGAATCGTAGCGAAGGGCTTGATCACCTGCTGCCACGAGTCATTGAGGTGCGAGTTCGAAATCTGCCCCTGGCGGGCCAGAATCTGCCAGATTCCGACATTTGCCTGAAAGGTGCCGAACGCGTTCCCCCGCACAGCTGTGGGCACGCTGTTGAGCCTTTGGGCAATGTCCAGAAACAGTGCGATCGATTCGTCGCTCAATTCTGGAAACTCGGAGAAAATCCGATATTGATCACTGAATTCCTCAAACTTCTGTGCGAGCAAGCGCACCGTCGCCGGCGCTAGCCGATGTCCCGGAGATCGTCTGCTGTCAATTTCACAGATCCCCATGTACTTCTGGAGGGGCCCATTTTCAGAGGACGTCCGCGACAGGGCGAACATTGCTTGCACAAGATGATCCGGACCCGTCAGGCGGGAAGTCTGCTTTCCCCACCGACGCACGACGTTAGAGTTGTGGCCCTGGAGAAGAATTTCTTTCCACACTTCGAGATTCCCTGGGACCAGCGGTTCACCGCTGCTCTCCAACTGAAGTCGAGTGGCAAGAAGCAGCAGCGCAGGTGCTGGTCTGAAAGAACCTCTTGAGGCGGGGGCGGAGGGATCTGGAGTGAGCAGTCCCGTGTAAAAGAAAGGCAGCCGGTGCGGGTCGGTAAAATATGCCTGCTGAATTCCATCCGCCCGCGAAAGCACGTCAAAATAGGCCATCATCCAACCCTTGTCCTTGGCCAACAGCCTCGAGACAAAAGTGGCAGGCGACGCCGGGCTCGCTCCCGCCAGGTCCTTCCATGCGGCTTCTGCACCCACTCCTCCCGGTACGCTGACTCGGCCGGCGCTGATGCAGAGCGCCCTTCCGTAAAAATCAAGGACCGCGGCATAAGGCAGCAGCTTCCCAATCCCAATCGATTGCTGCAAAGACTTGCTGGTTTCGGGGTCGAGCCGCGAGAGGGCCCAGTACAGGCGGGCGACAGCCGGGTCGTTCAATATCGTGTCAAGCAAGTTCCTGCTGTTTTCTTTGTCGTTCTTCGTGCTCGCCTTGGTCCAGTCGCCTTCGGCGAATAGGACCGGTACAGGGGAGGAGGAGAAGGGGTACTCGAAGGGTTTACCACCTTGCAGTGTCTCCTCCAGTTCGGGCAGGGGGAATCCGGAATCAATGGCCAGGAAAGCCCTCTCGGGATCCTCGGTCTGCAAGGACGTTCCAGGATCACCGCAATTTGCCCGGGTTCGATAACCGAGAATGTGCAGAAGCGGTCTCGCATTGTCACAATTGGAAACACGAATAACCATGCCACTGCCAGCGGCCAAAGCCGCTAGCTCCCTGGCTTGAACGACGTATCGCCTCAGCAGGATAAGGAACTCAGTTGGCCGAGTGGAGCCCTCATAACCGTCGGTGAACACATTTCGGCTCAGCAACGGGAGGACCTCTTCAGGCGTAATCTTTTGACTGATCCCCGCCATGCGCAGAAAGGATCGTTGAGGTCCTGGGATCACAAACTGCGACGGAACTGAGAGCGTTGCGTCTTCTGGAGAAGAGCTGACGACCGCATTGAAGGGCTTTAAGTGAATGGCTGGGGGACGTTCCCCGCTACCCGCGAACAAATCGCAGTTCAAGAGAGAAAGCGCGACCAGGACGGACAGACAAAGAGGAGATTTCACGGCTGGATTCCTCTCGGAGCCGGCGAGATATCACTTCACCTGGAATCGCGGAAGGCAGGGGTTGTCTTCAACTTCGCGAAACCGAACTTGCCCAGATCTCGGCTTGGTGAAAATCTGGCCTTGCTCCAGATTTCAATGTGGGCAAAATACTCCATATCGAGCAACTATCCAAGCTATTTTTTGTCAAAACTAGGATCTGCACCGCGAAGTCGTCTTCGCATGCCCGTGCCCTGAAGCCGGTGATGCCACGTTTGTTACTCTTTATCCAGGTATTCCCCCGGAGCGTCATTCGCAGGAGCCTCGCGGGTGGCGCACTTCCCTCGCGCCGGGGCCCAGTCTCCAACGTGTTGCCTTCCTCGATCAACTCGTCGACACTCTCTGAATCTGCGCTTTCGACGTTCGACAAGCCTTGTAGATCCCCCTGATCGCTCGCCTGAGCATGGTTCCGCAACGTCACGGGAGGGCGCCAGCGTTCCCGTGGCCAGCCACGCCCCTTTAAATTCATCGAGTTCCGCGATGAGACTAAGGACTTCCGAGGGTAATCTTGAGGCTGTCGGTCTGCATTATGACATCCAAGAACACACCCATTTACACCCAATTAAGGAGGGGACCATCGAAAACGGCGGGAAAGGCTTTGCTAAATGTAAGAGCTGGCGAGCCCCTTAGGGTGGGTCGGTTGTGCCAGACTTAGCGATGCGTAAGATCGAATGTCACCGCGGCTGCCGAGGAGCCGATGTTCAGCATGGAGACCGCGCGCTCGAGCTTGTGGTGCCCTGTCTCGTGGAAGATATAGCTGATTCCGATCACGCCGACATTTTCGCCGATGAAATTCACCGCCAGGCCCGCTGAGCTGCGTCCGAACACGCTGGTCACGGGATTCAGTTCCTGGCCGCCACTCTGCAGGTTGGCTCGAGTAACGAAGAAGTCGGCCGTGCTCAAAGCAGCACTGGTGGCAAACAAAACACTATTCTCGCGGTCCCAAAATCGATGGCTCGGCGCTTCGGGCAGGGTCGTTGGCTGAACCGCAGCCACGATTGGTGCTGGCTCCATCGATGAGGGCTGTATCGCTGAGGGCGGTTGAAGTACCGCGAGTGAAACCTGCTGCGCCACGGCTGGCACGCCCAACGTCAGAAGAGCAATCAGGATCGCTCCAGGTCTAAGAATCGCGCCGAGGCAGTTTGTCAGCATGACGTTAGTGAGTGCTAGATTGGCCACCCGTACTAGTACTAACGGAAATGCGGATCATGGAGAATGGCCCCTACGTGCCACGTCAGGTGACCAAGAGTGCGCGGGCCGGTTACGGAAGTTCCCGGAATCGAGCTGGATAAGAGCTTGCGAAGCCCATTGGGAACCCTCGAAAACAGAGGGGAGGGCCACGGCTGGCCGACCAACCGGAGTTGTTAACACTCTCTTCCCCGCGAACGTCTATGATCTTGTGGGGATTTTGCGCGCATGGCCAGGTCCGGAGATAGAGGTGACCTGCTCGCGGCGGGCCTTCGACCCGGGCCTGTGAGGGAGCAGTCCGCGTCCGAAATCTCCGAGGACGCGATGTGGGTGGGGGCGGCGCGGGACGGAGACCGGGCGGCGTTTGGAAAGCTCTACGAACGGTACGCTCGCATGGTCCACGGAGTTTTGCTGGCGAGGGTGCCGTTGGGCGAGGTCGATGACCTGGTTCAGGATGTGTTCATGAGGGCGCTTCGTCGGCTGTCAACGCTGCGAGAAGCAGCTAGCTTTGGAGCATGGCTGACGACGATCGCTCGCAATGTGGCGAACGACTACCACCGGCGTTCGGTGCCAGAGGATCCGCTAACGGACGACGCCGCGGACGATGAAATCAAGGACGGAATTTCGAGTGGAAATCATGAGGGACCGGCCACGGCGGTCCTCGACTTAGTCATGAGTCTGCCCGATGCCTATCGGGAGACATTGATTCTGCGGCTTGTGGAAGGGATGACTGGTCCTGAAATCGCGGCCCGCACCGGGATGACACACGGCTCGGTCCGGGTCAATCTGCATCGCGGCATGGAGCAACTCCGCGCAAAACTGAGCCCAGATCCAAGCCCCAATCGGCCAGAACAGGAGAAGCCCTAGTCATGGACATCCGGAACGATGGAACCGAAAACGGACCACCGACAAAGAGCGACGACTACTTGTGGGATGGATCTGGCGAACCCGATCCCGAGATCCAATGGCTGGAAACGTTGCTCGGTAAGTTTCGACACGACCGTCCCGCCCCGGTTTTTCCGGGGATCGCCCCTGACAGACGATGGACGTTCCTACCGTGGAGGATGCGGTTGCTTCCCGCTCTGGCCACAACAGCGGTTGCAATGGCAGCCATCGTTGTAGTGACCTTCCTGGTCTACGGACCGAAGCCCACTCCAACGACGGTGGCGGGTTGGGATGTGTCCAGCGTGGAAGGGACGCCTCGAATCGGACAAAAAACGATCAGCGGGAAAGCAGGAATGAGCCGTCTCGGTATTGGCCAAGTGCTTGAGACCGACCGTCAGTCGCGGGCCAGCCTTCAGGCGGACGATATCGGCCAGATCCAGGTGGACCCGAGCACACGCCTGCGCCTGCTGAGCATGGGTTCGGGGCTGAAGCGGATTGCTCTGGATCGCGGAACCATTCATACCTATATCTGGGCGCCTCCCGGTCAATTCGTCGTCGACACGCCATCGGCTGTAACGGTGGACCTGGGTTGCGCCTACACCTTGCAGGTGGACGATTCGGGCGCGGGCATGGTGCGCACCTCACTCGGGTGGGTGGGATTCAAACTGAATGGCCACGAGTCCTTCATCCCAGCGGGCGCAGCGTGCGCGACTAGGCCGACGGTTGGTCCCGGCACGCCGTACTTCGAGGATGCATCCGCCAAGTTCCGCGCTGCATTGACGAGATTCGATTTTGAGGACAGCACTCCGGAGCAACGCGCGGGGGATGCGGCGATCGTTGTGGGCGAGGCTCGCCAACGCGATGGGCTCACGCTGTGGCATCTCCTGGCGCGGGTCGATGAGCGGCAGCGAGTCCTTGTCTATGATCGGCTGAGTAAGCTAGCGCCTCCGCCTGCGGGCGTCACCCAGCAAGGAATCTTGCGTCTTGATCAACCGATGCTCGACCTGTGGTGGAACGAACTGGGTTTCGACGACATCTCGGTTTGGCGCCATTGGGAGCGCTCTTGGGCTGGAACCGCCCCGCCCGGTCACGAAAAGTAACCCTGAAGCATCCGGCCTCGGAACCAAAACTTCCACTCTTACTCGGATACCCCACGCGAGGTTGTTAACAGTTCCCCCTCGGTTCGCGTCTCTTGAAACGTGGGTTAAATCAAAACTGGGGAGAATCCAGAATATGAATTCACATGCAGTTTCACGCCTCGCGATCAGCATCGTGGCCGTTCTGCTCGGGTTTACAACCTTCGCACAAGCGGGACCGCCGCTGATCTGTCATCCCATCGAAATCGGGCCAGCGAAGTCGCTGCCCTGGGTCGATTGGACCCACAAAGGGAGCACGGACTATGACCTGAAGAACCTCACCCGCGACACGCTGGCGATTCTCGATTCGAACGCCCCCGTCCTGGTGCGCATGGAGACCTTACGCCGGGCCACAATCTATGCTCGCCAAGACCCCCAAGCAGCCAAGGAGCTAATCACTCGACTGCAAGCGCGTGCGGCGAACTCAGACGCCGCTGGTCACTCGGACGCGCTGGCATGGTTTGACGTCGGCTACCTGTCCGAGGCTTACAAGCAATGGATGGGCAAAGGCGAGCCAAACCCCGCGGCTGGCTTGGACGGGTATAACTGGGTAAGAAAGGCAATCAGCTTGCGCGGATCGGATCCAGAGATGGAATTCGCGGCTGCCCTGATCACCCTATCGGGCCCCCAGGGCGCTCACCAGGATCACGTGCGGAAAGCAATGGCAGGAGCAAAGAACGATACTCTTCTCGCTCAGAACCTGGCCTCGAACTTCAATCGTCAGACGATCTCCGAGCTGCTGGTCACCGCGCCTACAGGAAGGGTTAATCCATGAACTCGCCAAGGAGAAAATTCCTTCCGCAATTTAAAGCCGGATCCTGGCTTGTCCGTTTGCTAGCGCTCGGGCTGTTGGCATTCTGGCTCGCGGGCTGGCTCATCGCAGACGAGCAGCACACGGCTCCCGACCTCACCGTCCACGAGTGGGGAACGTTCACCGCGATTGCCGGCAAGGATGGTCGAGCGGTCGAGTGGTCCACTTTGCGCGGATCCACCGATCTGCCCCAATTCGTAGAGCATATCAGCGACGCCAACTTCAAGCTGGGACTGCGCGGCACCATTCGCATGGAGACTCCAGTGCTGTATTTTTATTCGCCACGCGACGTGACCGTGTCGGCGAGAGTTTCCTTTTCCAAGGGACTCATCACCGAGTGGTATCCTCACGCCGATCGTGTTCAGCCGGGCGGCGGCGTGCGCGATACCCGCTGGAGTCAGTTGCAGACGGATGGAAGCATTGCGTGGAATAACGTTGCGGTTTCTCCGAATCTAACCGGCGAGTTCCCGCGCGAGGAGCTAACGAATCGCTACTACGCTGCGCGCGAGACCTCTTCCTCGCCGCTCTGCGTCAGGACTGCTGCAGGCGACCAGCAAGAAAAGTTCCTTTTCTACCGAGGAGTTTCCGCCAGTCCATTGCCGCTTTCCGCCAGGTTGAACTCCGACGGAAAGTTCGTGGTCAAGAATCTCAGCGAAGACCAGATTCCGGTCACCATTCTTTTTGAGCGCCGGGGCGAACGAATCGGCTATCGTTTGACGGGCGCGCTGACGGACGAAACAACTCTGGACCCTCCGGTGCTGAACGGAAATGTGGACGCTCTCTACGGCGATCTGGAAGAAATTCTCGTCGCTCAGGGTCTTTATCGAGACGAAGCCCACGCCATGGTGGAGACATGGAAGGACTCCTGGTTCGAAGAAGGCAGTCGATTGATCTACATCGTGCCGCGCGGGTTCATCGACAGCGTTTTGACTCTCACCATCAATCCAGCACCAGGACAAATCGTGCGTGTTTTTGTCGGTCGACTCGAAATCGTGACACCTGCCACCGCAAGGGCAGTAAAGACAGCCGTTGCCCGTAACGATGAAGCCACCCTCAATCAATACGGCCGTTTCTTGGAACCGATTCTCCAGACCGTAGAGCAGGAGCATTAAGAGAGAGCAACAGAAGGAATAGCAGAGTGGTCGACAATTGGACTCTCAGAAACCAAGGAGTTGGTAACGACAGCAACCCCGAGAGTGCCGCGGTATCAGCTTGACGATTATTTCCGGATCACGGGCAACTGCTCACGAATGTATTGGTATGGTGCCCGTGAGAAACAGCCTAATCCGCGATTCTGGCTTTGGATAGCGCCGGTTTAGCCGCTCAGGGAGCGTAAATGTTAAAGGGCTCGGCGTTGGAAAGACCTCCGCACGCAGCGGGGTTCGACACATCCACATGCGCCGTGCCCGCGGCGTCGATGTCGGAGGCCAGGATCTGGGCGGTGAGTTGAGTTGGGCTCACATAAGTTGTGGCGCGGGGTGAGCCGTTCCACATCACGATGGAGTCTTTCACAAAGTGCTGACCGAACACTAATAAGGAAAACTCCGGCGCGCCCGCGGTCCCGACATTCGGCTGGATCGATGTCACGGACGCCGCTGTGGTGATGCTGAGGCGGTTGACCGTGGCGGGTTGCCACGGGTTGTAGGGCACGGGCGACTCGGTGTAGTAGCTGTAGAAGGTGTCGCCGAGAACGGCTGGATCTTCCCCTAAGCCGACCGCGTTGGCATAGCCGATGGTAGCGAGAAGATTCGGTTCCTGGTAGAGAACTTGCATGGCAGGCCAGTACGTCCCGTCGACGGATTCGCCGTAGGCAATGTATTGGCTGTTATCGACCATGGCGATGAAGCGCTTGCGATAGGCGCTCCACACGATCTGGAAGTCTCCATCGGTCTCGCCGGTCACGTTGGGAAAAGTCTCGCTGGCCAGCCCGCCCAATCCGGGTTGATCCCAGTTGCCGTTGTAATACTTCTTGAATAACTTCGAGACACGGTTACCCGTCGCTGCGGTAGTAAGAAGCTCTTCGTAAGATGCCCTGGCCACGGATATAAACGTGAAGTCGCTACATTCGGCGGTCGCCGTCCAGCAATGATGAGGGAAGAAAATGTAGAAATACTTTTGCTGAGTAGTTGGGTCCGTATACGCCACGAGCGGATTTTCACCCACGCCGGAGGCACCCGTTCGATTGTAAGCGTGAGGAACGCTGAGAATTAAGCCGAGGTCGTGCCACGTGAGTCCCTCGTCGGTTGACTTGGCCATCCCGGTCCACGACCAGAACGGATTGGCGTTGCGCTCAATGTGATAAACGAGGAGCAGACTTCCCGCGCCGGGCTCGCCGTCGGGTACGCGGTAGACGGGTCCACCTCCGGCATAGTTGATATCAGCGGGCAAGTTGCTGCTTACCGGGAAGGCGAACTCGTAGACCGGCGGGTTGGGATCGCCCAGCGGCTCGCCCAAAGGGTGATCGAATGTCCCGTGCGAAACCGTGACCGAGCCCCAGCGCCAAGTGTTTTGGTCGCCGCAGTTTTCGTGGCAGCCTCCATCGCTGCCGAAGAAGAGATAACCCGATCCATCGCGGGCTCGAACCACCCCCAGCGGCGTGTCGCTCCAAGCAAAGTATGGCCACTGCCCTGGCTCCGGAATGATGCCCGGCGGCTGAACGTGATAGCCCACCTCTTCTCTCTCATGATCAGAGACGATCACCTCGTTGGCGATGACGTGCACCTGGCATTGGCCGGAATCATAGTTGCTTTCGGCGACAGTAGGCCGGGGATTTTTGGACACGGCATCTGACCATCTCGTGGCGCTGCCGAATGGGTCAAGTCGAGCGGGCATTTGTCCCAGAGCCGATTGCACGGCCAACAGAGCGGGCACTAGCGCCAACGGCCAAGCGAGACAGAGGTGACTCTTGCCTGAGAAGCGACGCGGACCCCGTGGAGTAGTCATAGCGGTCTCCTTCTGCGCATCCTGTAAACCTTGTGCAGTGGGCGGCAAATGGAGGAAGGTGACTTCAAACACCCTCCTTGTGATGATTTGCGGACCTCTACCAACCCCTGTAAAGGGATTTTGGCATGAATGCACGGAGATGGGAACCCAGGCATTGCAGGGAAGTTTCTCGCTTAGGCGGCAAACACGTAGCTATTTTTGGTCGAACCTTCGTGGCGCCAGGGACAGCGTTCCATCTACACCGCCCGGCTATAAATTGACCAAACGTCAACTGTGATCGGACTATTGACGAAAGATCAGCAACAGGCGGGAGAGTGAAACTCAGGGGATGTTCAATCCCACCCGTAGACCGGCTTCACGTCTGAAAAGCGTCCGTCGGGTCCGAAGGCTACGATGAAGCTTCAATCGATATTGCCGATGCCCCTGATCTCGGTCACTCGGCCGTCTGGGCCGAAGGCCACCGAAAAGTACACCGTTTGATTGAGCACCTCGAGCGCCTGGTAGAAGTAATAAAACGACCACCGGTCGCAACCCTGCAGGTTCTGGTCAAGCAGCGCGAGCGCATCAGACTCGGAGAGAGTCCGACCCACACCAGTCCCAGAGTTGGAGACCCGGTAGCTCCCCTTGCCCGAGGTGACGAAGCTGACGGTGTGAATTTCTTCCGCGTCCGGGTCAGTATCCGAACGATGTGAGACGACCCGCAGTCCATCCCAACCCTTGACCGTCTCAAGTACTTCGGCCTCGGTCATGCCGACTTGCAAGTTCCGCCGGCAACTCTGCGCCCGATAAAACGAGACCCCCAGCGGGCCCCCCACCACGACCAACAGAAGGAATAATGCCAGCCCGAACTTGCCTACACTTCGCAGCATACGCACCCCGAGCGGACGTTTCTGTGCAGGTGCTGGTAGGCGGGGCACGGGCGCTTTGGGGACGTCGAAGCCCAGCTTCCGTGACAAATACGTCAGCCGATAATTAACGCGCCCCAAAGGGGGAAAAATAGGCGCAGGGAGGCAATGGGACTGACCAACCCAATGCCCGTGTCCACCATGAGCGTGAACAGGAACGTGATCGCGAAGCGCCGCAGCAGGAGTGAGAATCTCGCGTAGAAGCTCATTTGATGCCGTATTTCCCTGTCCAAGCATTGAAGAATGATCCGCGAGATTCAAGTTACTATGGTTTTGGTTTCCCGCTCCGAAGCATTAGGTGGGAGCTGACAGGCGAGACGGACGAAAAAAGCGGGATGAATCCATCCGTCTTTTGTCATGACTGAATGCCGCCGATGTCTGGGCAGCGTTTCTTTCTCGCCTCATCGGATGTTCTTTCCGCGTAGTTGTTATCAGGTCGTTACGCGAGTCCATCGACTTTCGCTGGTGCTCCGGGATTCTGCGGTTGCGCCATCGCGACGCTCGAGGGATTTCCCAGGTCTCCTCGAGAATTTACAGCGCGGACGCGATAGTAATACGACGTGCCGCCTCGCCCGCTTGTATCTTCGTACTGCGAAGTGCCGGGCGGCAGAGCCTGTGCTGCTAAGGCTTCGTAAGGTCCGGCATACAGAAACGCTCGCTCGACGACGTATCCGGCAAGATTCGGCTTCTGCTGCGCCGGCCAGCTCACAACAATCTTTCCAACTCCTGCAGTCGCGGTAACCGGCTGGGGTGGTTCGAGCGCGTGAAAATCCGGATAGAAAATACGAATCGAGGTTCGCGCGCTGCGCCGACCGAAGGCATCCACGCTGAAAATCCGGTAAGTCAACATCTCATTCGGAGGCGCCGCCATCGCGTTCGACGGCGTAAGCGATGACCGGCAACTGGCGATTCTCCTTCGGAGCCTCCCAGAACAGAGACACGCCGTGTTCGTCGACCTTGACCTGTGCGCCCGCCGGCGCCGCCGCAAGTGCCGTGGTCTGCGAGGAGTCGACCGCGGCGCTTACGAGTTGCAGTCCAGTTCGGTTTTCCTCCACTGTCGAGCCCCTCAACGTTGTAAGTCCTGCTGCCGGTAGCCACATTGTCCAGAGTCCACGACAGACCGAGCGCCCGCGCATACGCCGGTTCGCTGAAGGCCCGAAGGCCAATGATGTTGATTAGCAGCTTGCCCTTCGCACCCGTATCCGGCTTCGCCAGCAGTTGCAGGATTCTAGCTTCGAGTGAATGACCATGCAAGCTCCGTGCACGAACAGGCGCAAAACGGTCCCGCAGGAGTTTGCGGCGAGCGGCCTTGTGGTTAGTCATAGCGCGGACGCCATCAGTCGTTCCGGCTAGTACCAGGCAACCATTCTTTAATCCGGTAAGGTAAGGTTGTGCCGACCAACCGCCCAGAAACTTGCCGTTGGCTCGAAGTTGATTTTTGATTGCAAATCCCCGCAATGTTATCGTGGGTGACCGATTCTCCGACCGTGCGATACGGCGTCGGAACTCGGTGCGTCGATTTTTCCTAGCGTAAACCGTCCACTGAGCACCGTTCCTCATGAACATACTTGATGTCGTCGTAGGCAAACCGATCAAAACGAGTGACGAGCGGGCCGAACAGATCGGTCCCGCGCAGGGCATCCCGATCTTTGGTCTCGATGGCCTAAGCTCCGCCGCTTACGGCCCGGAAGCTGCCCTCAGCCTCCTTATTCCTCTTGGACTGCTGGGCGTTCGCTACATCATCCCGGTCAGCGCCGCCATCATCACGCTGCTCGTGATCGTTTACTTCTCGTATCGCCAAACCATCGCGGCCTATCCCTCGGGCGGTGGTTCGTATACGGTGGCCCGTTTCAATCTTGGCACCCCTGCCGGACTGCTCGCCGCGGCCGCGCTGCTCGCCGACTACATCCTGACGGCCGCAGTAGGTATTTCCGCAGGCGTCGGAGCTTTGGTCTCGGCCGTTCCGTCCTTGCTCCCGCACATGGTTTCCCTTTGCGTGGGCATTCTGATCGTCATCACCATCTTCAATCTCCGTGGCGTGCGCGAGGCTGGTGCCGTTTTCGCTGTGCCAACGTATCTATTTGTCGGAACACTGCTCCTCACCATCATCGCCGGCGCTCTCCGGGTTCTGGTCAGCAGCGGACATCCCACGCCGGCGGTTCCGCTTCCGCCTCCACCAGCCATGACGGAAGCCGTCGGTTACTGGCTGCTGCTCAAGGTGTTCGCCAGCGGTTGCACGGCCCTGACCGGAGTGGAAGCTGTCAGTAACGGAGTCAAGGCCTTCCGCGAGCCTGCCGTAAGAAACGCGCAGCGCAGTCTCACCGCGATTATTTTTCTTCTGGCTGTGCTGCTGGCCGGAATCTCTTACCTCGTAAAGGTGTATGGAATCGCAGCCACCGATCCTGGTCAACCCGGCTACCAGAGCGTGCTCTCCATGCTCACCGCCGCGGTTTTTGGCAAAGGAATCTTCTACTATCTGACGATCGGCTCCATCCTCGTGGTTCTGTCTTTATCCGCGAACACCGCCTTCGCCGATTTTCCGCGTCTCTGCCGCGCCATCGCCCAAAACAATTATCTGCCGCACGTTTTCGGCTACCGCGGACGGCGGCTGGTCTACACCTATGGCATCGTCGTGCTGGCGGTACTCTGTGGCGGCGTTCTCGTTCTTTTCGGCGGTGTAACGGATCGGCTAATCCCGCTCTATGCCGTGGGTGCGTTTCTCGCGTTCACGCTCTCCCAAGCCGGCATGGTCATGCACTGGAGGAAAAATCGCGGTCCGGGATGGGTGAAGAGCGCACTGGTAAACGGACTCGGCGCGTTCGTCACCGGCACCACCACGGCCGTGGTGCTGGTGGCGAAGTTCATGGAGGGAGCGTGGATCACTCTTCTCTTCATCCCCTTGACTATTGTTCTTTTCGCCATGGTCCGCCGCCACTACCACTCCGTGAAGGTGCTCACCACCTGCAAGGTTCCCGTTGACGCGGCTGGCCTCAGCGTGCATCCCATTGCGGTTATCGCCATCGACCGCTGGAGCAACATCACGCGCCAAGGCATTGAATTCGCTGCCCGGCTTTCCCCGGAAGTGATCGCCTTACACGTGGAGCCCAACGAGCATTCCGAATTGCTGCAGGACGACTGGGAACAATACGTTGACCTGCCCTTTCGCGCGCAGGGCAAGCAACCACCCGAGCTCCACATCCTGCCTTCACCCTACCGCTTCGTCATCATTCCCGTGGTTCAATTTGTTCTCGATCTCTCGAAAAAGAATCCCGGTCGAAGCATTGTGGTCGTCATCCCGGAGCTGGTGGAGGACCGATGGTACGAATATTTCCTCCACAATCAGCGGGGCCGCCTTCTGGAATGGGTGCTGCTCGCCCGCGGCAATGAACGCATCTTCACCGTGAGCGCACCTTGGTATATCGGGCACCAAACCTGATTCCGTCTTGGAGCGCCGATCACCGACGAAAATTCCGGGTCGCCACATGCCACCTTGGCAATTGCTCCCGAGTGACGGGCAAACCTTCCATAATCCAGTAAGGGAAGGATTGCTGACAATCCGCCCGGGACCCTCACTTCCCACGGGCCAGTCTAAAGCCAGCGTCCGACATTTGTCCGACAGTCCAACTTGGCGTGAGTTTGCCCCCCCGCCGCGGCCAGGGCGGCTGGTGCGCAATGTATTCAACCGAAACACGTCTCCTGCAAAAATAGTTCCGGTGCTGCACCAGGGTCGGGTGCGCCCGAGCCCAGCACCCGATGTTTTCAGTAGTGGTCGCAGCGTGTCATTTTACCGCCGCGCTCTTACTCGATCTTCTTCGCGGTGATGTCTCCGCCACTCGTGCGATACACGTAGCGAGACACGCTGCCAGACGCACCCTTCTCAAAGACGATCAGGCCTTCGTCGTCGTCGCCATCAACAAAAAAAGTCGTATCGTTCAGCGGCTTGAGCTCATATGGCTTGTCGTCGTCGGTCAGCTGTGACATCAGCTTTCCGGCGGCCACGGTGATGGTATCCACGTACCCCGGACTCCACTCGTATCGCCCGACGTATTGCGGAAAGACAGCGGGATTCATTTTGACGGGCTGCCTTTTCAGAAGGTCAGGCATTTGGGCGTGGGCGATCATCAGCCAGGCGCCGTCTTTCTTGACAAAGGTGTCCACCGCCGTCGCGCTCCTGGTTAGGGACTGGTCGCCGTATATTCTCTTCACGGTCTGACGATAGACCGCCACTGCCGTCTGGCCAAAGATCGTAACCTTGGGTCTATCGTCGTCGAGCACCCTTTTGTAGCCGACCGTGGGGTGAACGTCGGCAACCTGCTGGGCTCCTGTAACGGCACCGCCTGGTTCAGCAAAGATAGCTGCCGGATCGAGGAACGCGCTGTAGGCGCCCCGATCGGAATTCTCAAACGCGGCATGGCGCTTCAGGACCAGTTCCGCGATCTCGCGTGTCGTCTGATCATCCGCCGCCACCCCGACTCCAGTCTGCGCGATCTGGCACTGTAAGCTTGAAATTCCCACGAACAAAGCTGCTGTTACCAAACCAACCAAAAGCGTGTGCTTCTTCATGGACGTCTCCTCTTTGATTTCCCCAGAAACCCGCTAACCATGCATTCCGGCGAGTTCCTGTGATAGATTCGGCAAACATCAGGCTCGTTCTTGCTTGCCCTGTGGGTCGCCGTGCTTGCATCCTGCGCGGAGCGGCTGTTCAATGTCTTCAGGGATCGGCTCAATTTTTCTCACGGTTCTCAGGATCGCCGTATGACACAGCAAAGAAAGCGCTTCTGCGATTTTGGACCGTTTCGCCTGGACCGGCAGAAACGCTTGCTCCTTCATGGCCCGGAGACGCTCCCCCTCCCTCCTAAGGCCTTCGACGTTCTATTGTTCTTGATTGAAAACCGCAACCGTGTCATCGAGAAGTCGGAATTCATGAAGGCCGTCTGGCCAGACAGCTTCGTGGAAGAGGGCAACCTGAGCCAGAACATCTTTCTTCTGCGCAAAACCCTCGATGATGGCCAGGACGGACAGCGCTTTATCCTTACCGTGCCCGGCGTCGGCTATCGATTTGTCCCCGACGTGTCCGAACAAGAAGTCGCCGAACAGGAAGAGCAAGCCCCAGCTCAATCGCCTGCCACGACTGGGCCAGTCAACGTGGACCCGGGCCCGGCGCTCCCACCCCGCCGCTCTTCGACTCAGCGAGTCGCCGTATACACGGCGGCTCTTGTGCTGGCGCTGACAATAGGCTTCGCCCTCTATCCACTGCACAAAACGGCGCCGCAAAGCCCACGGGAATCCCAACTCACCACCAACGCCGCCGAAGCGTCCCTGACCGCCGCGGCCATTTCCCCCGACGGCAATTACCTCGCCTTCGCCGACGAGCACGGCCTCTATGTGCGCCAAACCGCGAGTGGAGAAACTCACCCCTTAGCCTTGCCGAACACCGCAAGAATCTACCGTCTTTCCTGGTTTCCGGATGGAAGCAAAGTCCTTGCTACGGGCATCTCTCCGGAGAATCCGCTTCCCGGCGTTTGGTCCATCTCACTACTGGGTGGTAATTTCCGCAGATTGCGCGAGGATGTTGAGGAGGCAGTTCCTTCCCCGGATGGTTCGAAGATTCTCTTCACGACCAAGCTGGAATCAGAGATATGGGTGATGGGTTCGAATGGAGAGGAACCCGGGAAAATCCTCAGCGGGGCTGCTCAGGACGCCTTCGGATGTCTTGCCTGGTTTCCCGATAGCAAGCGGATTCTGTTTCTTAGATTCCCCGTGGTCGGTCCGAATGCTGTCGAGTCTGTGCAATTGGATGGCGGCCGGCCGGCCATCGTAGTTTCCGCGCACGACCTCTCAGCTTCGGTATTTCTGCACGACGGACGCTTGTTCTATGGCGTTTGGAGTGAGTCCGGCAATGACGCTGCATTTAGTCTCTGGCAAGTCCGTGTCGATCTCGAGAGCGGGCGGGCCGCCGGCGGAACTCACAGTTTCACGCAGTGGAAAAATACCAGCATCCGTGCCCTCAGCGTCACCTCCGACGGGAAACGCCTCGTTTTTCTCAAGGGCACGGCCCAAGGAGATGTATACGTTGGAAATCTGGAGCAGAGCGGCAAAGCACTTACCTCCCCGCGACGGCTTACGCTCGACGACCTTGACGACCAACCTTCCGACTGGACGCACGACAGCAAGTCCGTGCTCTTTTTCTCCAATCGCAATGGAACCTACGATATTTTTCGACAGTCCATTGATGAAACCACGGCCCAGGCTCTAGTCGAAAACAAGCGATATAAGACCCGGCCAAGACTGAGTCCCGATGGGAACTGGGTGCTCTACTACGATCCACCGGGAATCCATAACTGGAATGAACGTGTCCGGATCGCACGCGTTCCCCTGGCAGGCGGCCCCACCGAGACCGTCATGGAAGAACAGGGCCTCTATGTATTTCGCTGCACACGACCTCCCGCCAATCGCTGCATCGCAGGTGTACTGCACTCGAAGGAATTGATCGTCTACGCTCTCGATCCGATCAAAGGCCGGGGGCCGGAGCTTGTCCGCGTTCCGGTCAATCCGGATGTGGAAGCACCGAATCTGGACCTGTCGCCCGACGGGACGAGTATCGCCTTCATTTCCCTAAATATGTTTGCGGGGAAGATCCGGGTGATCTCCCTGCTCGACGGCTCACAGCGCGACGTTGAGGTGAAGGGTTGGAACAGTCTCAATCACATCAGTTGGGCTGCTGACGGCAAAGGCTGGTATGTTTCCAGCGAACTGGCGTTGGCCAGCACGCTCCTCTATGTGGACCTCAGCGGTAACCCCACGATTCTCCTGCGTGAGCCGGGCTTCTTCACTGAGATTTGGGGCATCCCCTCTCCCGACGGCAAGCACCTCGCCTTCCTGCGCTACAATTTCGGCAACAATGCCTACATCCTCGAGGGCCTCTGATTTCGCGCCATGCGCTTTGCGAGTGAACCGGCCAGGGCCCGATTAAACGCACGAATCGGGCAAATGAAATCTCGTTGATTCCCCACAATTCCAGTTTTAGCAAAGATGTGCACACCAATTACGCGTGCGCGCCCGCCTTCTGGACGGATGACGGGCAACCCTTGCATAATCCGCTAAGGTAAGGCTTGCCGACCATCCAGAAGCGATCCCTTCCGTTCGAGCAAGTCACGTCCCGCAGCCTGGTTCTTTCCTCGCTGCCGTACTTCGATGAGGGAAAAATCGTAGCTAGGTTCCGGACAGATCGCACACTCCGGATGACGGCGCCCGGCTTGCCCATGATCAAGTGTTGATGCTTCTGGGGGAGAGCGTGCATTCTCCGCGAACGCCTTCATCTGGCGGCGTGAGGGCTCAAACCCTAGTGCCGCCGTTTGTTGGAGGTCCGCACGGGCGAACTCATCAATATCAATTCACTAATTGCGGCGATTCCGTTATACTCCGCCCGTCCAAACCTGATCCGCCGGAGACATCCGAGTGGCTGTGGTTCCATCAAGCGCGATCGCGCCCGCTGGGGTTGAGTTCGTGGACCGCGCCCGCCGCCGCATTGCCTTGCGGTTGCTGCCATTTCTTTTCATCCTTTACATCGCTAATTATCTTGACCGAACCAGCGTGGCCTATGCCGCGCTCGGCATGTCTCGCGACTTAGGATTCGCGGACAGCGTGCTGGGCATGGGAATGGGCATCTTCTTCATAAGCTATGTGGCGTTGCAGATTCCCGGCGCCCTGCTGGTGGAGCGGTGGAGCGCGCGACGGATGATTTCCGCGACCATGATTGCCTGGGGATCGCTGACCGCGCTAACAGCGCTCGTGCACACCCCAAACGAGCTTTACTTTGCGCGGTTCGTGTTAGGCGCGGCGGAGGCCGGTTTTTTCCCCGGTGTGATCGTATACCTGAGCCACTGGTTCAAGCGCGACGATCGCGCGAAAGCAACGAGCAATTTCATGGCGGCAATTCCCATGTCGTTCGTCATCGGCTCGCCGATCGCGGGCTGGATTCTCGGCCACAAATGGTTCGCCTTCGAAGGTTGGCGCTGGCTGTTCGTCCTGGAGGGACTGCCGGCCATCCTGCTGGGCGTGGTTGCGTTTTTTTTCTTGACGGATTGGCCCGGCGAAGCGACCTGGCTCCCTCCCGAGCAACGGCGATGGATTTCACAAGCGCTGCACGAAGAAAAGCATATCAGCGAACACGCAATCACCGTGTGGCAAGCGCTCAAGTCCCCCACAATCATGCTGCTGGCTGGGCTAGCCTTCCTCAATTATTTTGTGTTTTACACCTTTGCTTTCTGGTTCCCGACCATGCTGAAACGTCAGTCAGGATTTTCGGACGTGCGGGTCGGCCTGCTCGGTGCTATGCCTTACTTGGCAACCTTCATCGCGATGCAGATCAACGGTTGGCACTCCGACAAGAACTGTGAAAGACGCTGGCACTCCGCGGTCCCGATGTTTGTCTCTGCAATCGGAGTGCTGGGCCTCCTCGGTCAACCGCGCTCAATTCCAGTCTCGATCGTATTGTTCACCATGGTGTGTATGGCCTTTGCTTATCTCCCGACATTCTGGGCGATCCCAACCGAGATCCTGAGCCAGTCGGCGGCGGCGGCCGCAGTGGGCATGGTCAACGCCGTGGCCAGCGTAGCAGGTTTTGCCGGCCCTCATCTGTTCGGTTATCTGAACGCCAGAACGGGATCATTTTCGTACGGCCTGACCCTGATGATGGTCTCAGCACTGGCTGGAGGGCTGCTGATTCTGTGTATTCCGAAGAGCGCGCGAGAGCTTGTCGGCTGAACTGCCCCCCTTGTGACATCGCAGCCGAGGATTACTCCCGAGCGACGGGCAAAGCTTCCATCATCCGGTAAGGTAAGGTTTGCCGTTTCTAACCGGCCAATTTTCCAAATTACATCCCCAAAAAGCTATAGGTGAGAAGCAGTATTCTCTTCCAGTTGGATTCTCTTCAGGAGGAGGAGGGGTTCCACGTCCGGCTGAG
>Ga0181532_10001649_pt1 | contig 21404 bp, 19 predicted proteins | sample PEATcosm2014_Bin_33_FD_119768 | JGI IMG/M metagenome (GOLD analysis project Ga0181532, IMG submission 119768) | Peatland microbial communities from MTU Mesocosm Facility, Houghton, MI, USA - PEATcosm2014_Bin11_30_metaG | ecosystem: Environmental > Terrestrial > Soil > Wetlands > Peat | place... | reverse complement strand
TCGACGAGTTCCTCATCGGACATTTTCACCGCTTCGTCGTGCGAGGGCACCACGCCATCGAGCGTCTTCTGCGCTAGGTCGCGCATTGCTTTCACCTTCGCGCCTGATAGTCCCGCCTTGCGCAACGTGGGCTTGCGAAATTTCAGAATCTCCTGGGGAGTGGGAATCCCGCCTGTCAGACTCAGTGCCTTGATGCGTCCGAAAATCGTCGCAGCAGCTTTGCCCGAGATGGATTGATAGGCGATGGCTTCGAGCAAGACTTCGTATGGCGATTGCGCATCGGCCACATCAATCTGGAAGGGCGTCAGCTCCGCGATCAGGCATTTCAGACATTCATCACGTTTGGATAGATGGCGGATCGCCTCGGCAAGATCGAAAGCCAGATTCGTGGGCGGCGCGTTTATGGTCATGGCGGCTCAAAAACATAGCACAGGGCGATGGATTTGGTCAGCGCGAATTGCGGCCGTGCCAATCACCGTCTCCTGAAAATTAAATGCTCAACCGTGGTGTGTTAAGATGCAGTGTTTATGCAAACAGGAATTATTGGACTACCACAAGTAGGAAAGACCACCCTGTTCCGCATCTTGACGAAAGCTCACGTGGACGCCAAGGGAGGGCAATCCACGCATGTTGGCGTAGCCAAAGTGCCGGAACCGCGTCTGGTGGAACTCGCGAAACTTTATAACCCCAAGAAAATCACCTATGCGACGGTCCAGTATGTGGACTTGGCTGGCGTTCAAAAAGAACGCATGCGCGAAAGCCTGGCCTCGCTACGGGACGTGGACGCTATTGCCCACGTGATTCGGGTGTTTGACGATCCGAGCGTGCCGCATGCCGAAGGCAGCATTGATCCGTTGCGCGACGCCACCAATCTGGATTTGGAACTGATTCTTTCAGACCATGAGCAGGTCTCCAAACGGCTCGAACGCGTGGAGAAAGACCTGAAGAAAAAGAGAGATCCGGCGCTGGAGCACGAAAAAGGTGTCCTCGAGAAGTGCAAAGCGCACCTCGAATCCGAAAAGCCCTTGCGCGAGCTGGAATTGACTCCCGAAGAGCGCAAGCCCATCAGCGGATTCCTGTTTCTCTCGCAGCGCCCCATGCTCTATGTGCTGAATCTGGGCGATGACGAGGCCGCCGAAATGGACAAAGCGGTCGAAAAACACAAACTGGCCGCGCTGCAGGGCCGGCCAAACACCGCGGTGGTCGCGGTCTGCGGAAGATTAGAGGCAGAGCTGGCGGAAATGGAAGAAAAGGAAGCGGCGGAACTCCTCGCCTCATACGGCTTGAAAGATCCGGGCCTCAATCGCTTGATCGATGCGACTTACGATCTGATGGGGCTCTTCTCATTTTTCACCGCGGGCGAGCCGGAAGTCCGCGCCTGGACGATTCGCAAAGGTTCCACCGCCGTGAAAGCCGCGGGCGAAATTCACAGCGACATCGAAAAGGGTTTCATCCGCGCGGAAGTGGTGCAGTGCAAGGACCTTCTCGCCGCCGGAAGCATCGCTGCCGCAAAAGAAAAAGCCCAGGTGCGCCTCGAAGGGAAAGAGTACATTGTTCAGGACGGGGATGTAATCCTCTTCCGCCACAGCGGGTGAAGAAGTTTTGAGTTATAAGTAGTCAGTTTTAGGTCAGGCGTTTTGTGTCCGGATGCCAGGTTTAGAAGCTTTACTTATCACTTAAAACTAAGAACTTAAAACATTCAGCATCCCATGATCCACGAACTGCCATTCCGTATTGCGCTCGCGGCGCTGCTCGGACTAATCGCCGCCGGCGGCAACCTGCTCGGCGGCTATTTCGTCGTGTACCGCAATTGGCCGAGGCGCTACCTGCAATATTTCTTGGCATTGGGCGCGGGCTACATGCTCTCTGTGGCATTCGTCGAAGTAATCCCGGAGTCGATTCGCTTGGCCGGCGAACAGGCCTTGATTTATGTGCTGATCGGCTTTTTCCTGGTGCATCTGTTCGAGCACACCATCGCGCCGCATTTTCATTTTGGCGAAGAAACGCACACCGAAGAGATGCAGCATCAACATGCCAGAAGCACCGTGCTGCTCGGTCTGGCAATCCATACGTTTTTCGATGGCGTGGCCATCGCGGCGGGCTTCCTGGTTTCCGCGTGGCTGGGAGCCGTCATTTTCCTTGCCGTGTTCCTCCATAAGCTGCCCGAGGGCTTCACCGTAGCTTCCGTAGTGCTGGCCAGCGGCCAAGGCAAACGCCGCGCGGTGCAAGCCGCGGGACTTTTGGGTGCGGCAACGCTGGCAGGTGTCCTGCTCACCAGCCAACTGCAAGGCCAGCTCAAGTACGCCTTGCCACTTTCGGGAGGAGTGACGCTCTATGTTGCGGCCACGGATCTGCTCCCGGAAGTGAATCGCGAGCCCAATTGGCGCATGGCTTTGCTGGTTTTCATTGGCGTAGCTACGCTGCTGATTTTAAAGTGGTTATTCCATGCCTGAGGGAGCGCCTCAAACGTCCCGTGCCTCTCTTGCGCAGCGTGCCTTAACTGCAACTTTCTGAAGGCAAACGGGTTTGTTAAAGTGTGGCGGCTATGGTCAGAACCGACGTCCAACTCATGTTGGATGTGAAAGCCGGTGACGAAGCTTCTTTTGAGCTTCTGTTGCAGCGCTATCGCACGCCACTCGTCAACTTCTTGTTCCGGATGGTACGCAACCGGGAACAGGCGGAAGACCTGGCGCAGGAGGTATTTCTGCGGGTGTACCGCGCGCGCGGGGAGTATGTGCCCAGCGCGAAGTTCACCACCTGGCTCTTCCGCATCGCCACGAACCTGGCGCTGAATTCGATGCGGGACAATCGCCACCAGAAGCTGGAAGTCTCCATCGATGCGCCGGTCACCATGGACGCCGAAGATGGCGACGAGCGGCCGCTGGATCTTGCGGAGAAACATCCCAACATCGAGCAGCATCTCGTCGAGGACGTGCGGGTGAAGATGATTCGCCATGCCATTAACAAACTCCCGGAAAAGCAGCGCGCTGCCGTGCTGCTGCACAAATACCAGGAGCTGGATTATACGGAGATTTCGAAGATTCTCAGTTGCTCGGAGAGCGCGCTGAAATCGCTGCTGTTCCGGGCTTATGAGGCGCTGCGAGTGGAACTAGCCCCGCTGGTGGCGCACCAGGCTAAGCAATAGGGTAGGGAAAGAAGGCTGTTATGAGCTGTGGAAAAATGAAAAGCCGCATCCTGGAATATCTGGATGGGCGGCTCAAGGAAAGCGAAAAGCTGGAAGTTGAAAAGCATCTGGCCTCGTGCGCGCCGTGTTCTGTCCGCGTGAATGAATTTCGCGCCGTGTCCGGGCTGCTGGATGAACTTCCGGTGATCGAGCCTTCGCCTGAATTTGATTTGCGCGTGCACGCGCTTGTTGCGGCCGAACCCGTGAAGGAAAGCTGGTGGGCCTGGCTGAGAGTCTCGCCCCGTGTGGCCTTTGCAGCTTCCATGCTGTTGCTGGCGGCGTTGTGGATGGGCCATTGGGCGCCTAACAATTCAGCACTCCCACCGATGGATATGCAACAGGCCGATGCTCAGATGCTGCAAGACCTGCCGGTGCTCGAAGATCACGATGTGCTCTCGAATTTCGAGCCGCTGAAAGACCTGCCCGGAAAAGCGGACGACGATTCGGATAATGCCCAACCGCAGCAGCAGGAACAACAGCAGCAGCCGATGTAAAAGGGAGAAGCAAGAAGGCCGAACGCCAGAATAAAGATGCGCAACAGAATCCAACTCGGTTTGCTGGCACTTGTGGCAATCAGTATTGCCTCGATGCCGGGAAGTGGCTGGGCGCAGAAGCCGCACCCGGCGGGCAATGCCGCTCCGCATGCAGACCGTCCGCCCCAGTCTCAGGCAAAGCCGAAGGCGCAGGCGGCGCATCCGCAGAATCCAAACGCGAACCGTCCGCCGGCGAATTCCAATCGCGCGCCTGCGAACCCGAATCGCCCCGCGAATCGGCCGCCGCAAAGTAATGCCCGCCCTCAGGGGAATTTCAACAACGGAGCGCGAGCCAACCTTACTCCCAGGCAGCAATTGGGCGTGGGCGCAACGCGTCCGTGGGTAGATCGCATGCGCGACCTTTCGCCGGCGCAGCGCGAAAACGTACTGCAGAACAGCCGCGCCTTCCAAAATCTTTCGCCGGAGCAGCAGAACAAGATCCGCCAGCAATTCAAGCAGTGGGACGGCTGGACGCCGCAACAGCGGGCCGATCAGAGAACCAAGGAAGAAACATGGCGGCAGATGACCCCGGCGCAGCGCGACCACATCAAAAACGATGTGCTGCCGAAGTGGAAACAGATGCCCTGGGATCGCCAGCAGGTGATGCGCCAGAAGTTGGGCGTGTTGCAGAACATGCCGGAATCGGCCCGCAATCAGCGGTTAAACGATCCGGAATTCACCCGGGGCATGAGCGACGACGAGAGGTCCATGCTGCACGACCTGAGCCACACCCACGTTGGCGGCGCCCCCGAACCTCCTGGCGAATAATCCCCTACACTCCAGATACGCTTTCAATTCAAGAACAGAATTCTTTTTGCGATAGACGCACTTCCTTCCGCTCCGTTGCGTAGAATGGAAGTCTGGAATCGAGTCACGCAACTTGGTGGGGGTTGAACCAACACATGGACCGCAGACAGTTTCTTGGTTTCACCGCAGGCCTCGCATCACTTAAGAGTGTGACGTCAGCGTGGGCAAACAATACTGCCCCGGAGATTGCGTTTACATTCGATGATCCTACGATCGAAGGCGACGCGAACCTGGCTTGGCGGGAAGTAAATGACCGCATCCTGAAAACGCTTTCAAATCGCAATCTCAAAGGCGTGCTGTTTGTCTGCGGCAAGCGCGTGGATAGCGAGGCCGGACGAAATCTAATCGCCGCTTGGGATCGTGCTGGGCATGGAATTGCCAACCATTCCTACTCGCATTTCAATTTCAATTCAAGCATCGACAACGCGCCTGCCGGTTCCAGGAAAGTTTCTCTTGCCGAGTTCGAGTCTGATGCTCTTAGGAATGAGCCATTGATTCGCGGCTACGCCCACTTTGTCCCCCTGTTCCGCTGTCCGTTCTTCAAGGAAGGCGACACCCTGGAGAAACGTGACGGAATGCGGGCTTTTCTGCGGCAACACGGCTATCGCATTGGCCGCGCGACCATCGATGCTTCGGACTGGGCCATTGACGACCGGCTACAGGCGCGTGTTAAGAAAGATCCCAATGCCGATCTCGCGCGCTACCGTGATTTCTATCTTCAGCACATCTGGGAGCGCTCGCAATTCTACGATTCCCTAAGTCTGCGAGTTCTTGGACGGCCCGTTCGGCACACGGTGGTGCTCCATCACAGCGCGCTCAATGCCTTGTTTTTGGACGACCTGATCGCCATGTTCATAACGCGCGGATGGAAGCCGATTGACGCGGACCGTGCGTTCGCCGATCCCATCTACGATCGCCAGCCGAACATTCTGCCTGCCGGGGAGAGCTTGATTTGGGCCTTGGCTAAGGAAACGGGAAGATTCGAGAAGGAACTGCGTTATCCCGGAGAGGATGATGTTTACGAAAATCCTAAAATGGATGCGTTAAATCTGTAGAGATTGAAGCCGATTAGGAGTTGCCTCTGTCGTAAGTGTATTCAGCTGTTTTTTCGCCGGCACTGGCAATGCCACATCGTGAGTTGCACTCGCAAAGTTCGCCGCATGTCTCCTGCCCGCATTGACAACCGGCGAACATTCGCGGCATCGTGACATCTAGCGGTGCTTGGCATCTAACGCAGGGGAGAGTCCCATTCTCGCATTACCCACACGGTTCCGCGCTCTAAAGCATCGCAACTTTCAACTTTTCATCATCGGACAATTGATTTCGCTGATTGGCACGTGGATGCAAAATCTGGCCCAGCAGTGGCTTGTCTATAGCCTGACCCATTCTGTGGTGATTCTGGGCATCTTCGGTTTTGCCAGTCAGGCACCCATGCTGTTGCTCGCGTGGATGGGCGGACACGTGGGCGACCGCTACAACCGCCACCGCGGGGTGATCGTGACGCAAACGTGCGCCATGATCCTGGCATTTGTGCTGGCCGCGCTCACACTCACGCATGTAATTCGCGTTTGGCACGTGCTGGTGATCGCGCTCCTTGTTGGCATCGTGAACGCCTTCGACGTGCCCATCCGCCAGGCCTTCTTTGTGCACATGGTGGGGCAGGAGGATTTGCCGAACGCCATTGCGTTGAACTCCTCCATCTTCAACGGCGCGCGCGTCATCGGCCCGGCCATCGCGGGTTTCACCATCCTCCTGGTTGGTGAAGGATGGTGCTTTTTCCTGAACGGCCTGAGCTTTGTCGCGGTGATCGTGGCCCTGTTGATGATGCGTATCAAACGAGGTGAAGAAAAGCGCAGCCAGGAATCGCCAATGCGCAGCTTCATCCAGGGATTCCGTTTCGCCATGTCCGATTTGCCGATCCGGTCCGCCCTGCTTCTTCTCAGCCTGCTCAGCTTGTTTGGCTTGCAATACTCCGTCTTCCTACCGATCTATGCCCACGACATCCTGCATGGTGGCGTGGAAACCCAGGGATTATTGATGACTGCGGCAGGGGTTGGTGCGCTGTTGGGCGCGCTTCAGTTCGCCGCCCGCACACAGTACAAAGGGCTGGCTCGCGTAATCGGAACCACTTGCACAACGTGCGCTGTGGTACTGATTGTCTTCTCGCAGGCTCGCGTGTTCTGGTTGTGCGCGGCGGTGCTGTTTGTCATGGGTTTTGCCGCCACTACACAGATGGCCGCCACGAACACCATCCTGCAGGAGCGCGTGCCGGACCACATGCGCAGCCGTTTGATGGCGGTCTACGCCACCATGTTTATGGGCGTGCAACCCATTGGCGCGCTGATCGCCGGTGGCGTTGCCAAGCACATCGGTACGCCTAATACGATTTTACTTTTTGGTTTGCTGGTGCTCAGCGGATGCGTGGTCTTTCTTACCCTCGTAGTGATGAAGATGAATAAGCCCGCTCCGGCTCCGGCTTTGACTTAGCTTCAGCTTGTCTAGGCGGCCCGCCGAATTCTCTGTAATCTACCCGCTGGCCGTGTATCAAAACTCAATGGCGCGCTGTTCGTGCAGCAGTCCCAGGTAGCGCTGAAGATCGTCCGTGATACGTTGCGGCTCCGCTTTGGAATAAAGCACGTGGAGTTCTTCCGCGATCTGTTGCACCGTGTGCTTGCCGTCGCATAACTCCACAATCTCCAAGCTCGGCCCGCTCAGGCGTAGTTCCCGCGCAGCGCCCAGAAGCGCGCGTGGCTGTTGGTTCTTCTCGTTCAGGTGAACCCCGGGAGCGAGCCGCGGAGTGGCCGTCAATTCAGGTGTCATTACCAGTCCTCCCCGGGCCTAAGCACCTTGGCAAAGGTCCCAATGGGATACTCGAAAACAACATAGCACGGCTAGGTAGGGGTGGGAGAGGCGTTCTCAAGGCAGAGAAAGGGCACCACTAGCCGTGGGGAAGGAGGATCACCCAGACCTACAAGATGTGGTAGAGGAAAATCAGATTTCCCGCTCCATTAAATTCCACAAATTATTCACACGTTGTGCGAATTTCGCTTGACTTGCCCCAAAAACAGCCTATGCTGTGGAGAAAAGTGGGGCAAAGTGGTATTAAGTAGATCGAAGTAGGGCGTTCCGGGGGCCAGTGGTCAATTTGTACAAACTGCTCCTCCAACGAGACGGGACTCATGAAACTAAGGGGAAACTCTCCGACGAAGGTCGACGAGAAGGGTCGTCTGAAGATCCCCGCGTCCTTTTTAGAGGAAATAACGGAATACGGCAAGCAGTTTTATATCACCAGCACCACGGGCGAATCGGCGCGCATTTACCCCATGAAGGTTTGGAACGACATCGAGGACAAACTGGCCAAGGCGCCCAGCACCAACCCGGCGAAGAACAAGTTTCTGTTGCGGACGAGCTATTTCGGCCAGGTCGTGGAGTTGGACGGGCAGGGGCGGGTCCTACTACCTGCAGTTCTGAGAGATGCGGCCCAGACCAAGGGCGACGTGGATGTTTTTGGGAAGCTGGATTACCTGGAAGTGATGAATCACACCAGGGTGCTGGATCAGATGAAGAACGAGCCGTACACCGCGGAAGACGACAAGATTTTGGGCGACTTGGGGATTTAGAGATATTCAAGTCGTCAGCTTTCAGTAGTCGGTCGGATCTGGGCGAGAAGTGGGCGTAGTTGGGGCGGCGATAGGGCGGAATGAGAATTGGGCGCACCACACACGCCGGTGATGTTGCAAGAGGTGTTGGAATGGCTGCAAATCAAGCCAGACGGAATATACGTGGACGCCACATTGGGAGCCGGCGGGCATTCGGCAGCCATCGCCGCCCGCTTGTCGTCCGGCCGCTTGATCAGCCTGGACCGGGACGCACAGGCGCTGGCGATCGCGCGGGAGCGAATGAAAGAGTTTGCGAGCCGGGTGACCTTCGTACACACCGCCTTCTCGAGGATTGCGGAGGCCGTACAAGGGTTGGGGATAGCGAAGGTGGACGGGGTCTTGGCCGACTTGGGAGTTTCGAGCATGCAGCTTGATCGCCCGGAACGCGGCTTTTCGTTCCGCGAAGCCGGGCCTTTGGATATGCGCATGAGCAGCGGCGAACTGGAAGATGACGCGTTGACCGCTGAAGAGATTGTGAATCGCTGGCCGGAGAAGGAACTGGCCGACCTGCTCTACCGCGAGGCGGAAGAGCGCGATTCCAGAAGGATCGCCAGGTACATCGTAAGGGCGCGCCCCATTCGGGACACCGCGCACCTGGCAACGGTTGTGGCAGGCGTTCGGAAGCAATGGGGAAGGCAGAAACTGCATCCCGCGACAAAAACGTTTCTGGCGCTGCGGATAGCGGTGAATCGAGAGTTGGAGGAACTCGGGCAGTTTCTTTCCCGGACCCCTGCCACTTTATATTCTGGCGGTCGCTGGGTGGTGTTGACGTACCACTCGCGAGAAGACCGCCCGGTGAAGCACGCGTTTCAGGAGGCGAATAAAGCCGGAACGCTGAAAGTGCTCACCAAACACGTGATTGTGCCCAGCCCGGAAGAGCAAGCGGCGAACCCGAGATCGCGAAGCGCGAAACTCCGGTGCGCGGAGAAGGTGTAGCCATGGTGGGAACGAACAAGCCGGCGATGGTGGAGTTTCACACGGTGAAGCGCATTGATAATTCGCGCCTGGTGCGCCACGTCGAGCCCCTGAAGATGCGCAATCTGTACAAGACTGCCGGTCTCGGTGCCGTCGTGGCCATCTGCTGCATGCTTTACATCTACCAGCACTTCCGCTGCATTGACCTGAGTTTTCAACTGGAAGAATCGCGCGCCCGGCAGCAGCAATCCCAGGAATTGAACAGCGCGCTGAAGCTGGAAATCGCCACCTTGCGCGACCCTCAGCGCATTGACTTGCTGGCCCGCCATCAGCTTGGTTTGACCGAACCCACCGCGGAGCAGGTGCGCGAGTACTCGGCTTTCGACGGCTCGGAAGTGGCTGCCGTGCGCTATGTGCGCCCGAATCGTGTGCAGTAACTTTGTGCTCCACCGGCATGGCGACTGCCGCTCTTTTCCGGGTTGTGAAACACCTTTGCATTTCGCCCAGACCAAGAGTCTGGTTCAGGAGCCATGCAGCAGGATAGAGTTCATGCCCGCTTACTGATACTTGCCGCCGTGGCCCTCTTCTGGATGACCGCGGTCTTTGGCCGCGTTGCCTACCTGCAACTTTTTTGTCACGGCGAATACCTGGCCCGCGCTTCGCGCCAACAACGCCGAGTCATCGAAATCACACCCATGCGCGGCGCGATTTATGACCGCAACATGCAGGCGCTGGCGATGAGTCTGCCCGTCGAGTCGGCCTTTGCCGTACCCTCCGAAGTGAAAGATGCGGCCATGGCCGCGCGGCTGCTTTCCAGCGTCTTGGCCATTCCGCAAGACGTGCTTCGCCAGAAACTGGATGGCGGCGGCACGTTTGTCTGGATCCAGCGAAAACTTCCCCCGGAAAAAGCCGAGGCCGTGAAGTCCCTGAATTTGAAAGGCGTCTATTTTCAGGAAGAAAATCAGCGTTACTACCCCAAACGTGATATGGCCGCGCATGTCTTGGGGTTCGTGGACGTCGACGAAAAAGGACTTGGCGGCATCGAGCACGAGTACGACGATCTCATCCGCGGTAAGGGCGAAAAAATCATTGTGATGGCGGACGCCAGGCAGCGCTGGTTTGATGGCGGAGAAGCGCAGCGGGACCGCGGCGCCAGCGTCGTGCTCACCCTCGATGAGAAAGTGCAGTACATCGCGGAGCGCGAACTAATGGCCGCCATCGAAAAGACACACGCTCCCGCGGGCACCGTCATCGTGCAGGATCCCAATACGGGAGCGATTCTAGCGCTGGCCAACTGGCCCAAGTTCAATCCCAATGCGGCTACCGACGCGCCCGCGGAAGCCCGCATGAATCGCGCCATCAGCGCTATCTACGAGCCGGGCTCGACCTTCAAACTGATCACCCTTGCCGCCGCATTTGACCAAAATCTGACGCGGCCCGACGAGGTCTTCGACTGCGAGAACGGATCGCTGGTCGTCGGCGGACGCCGCATTCACGATCACAAAGCCTATGGGCTCCTGACCGTCTCCGATATTCTTGCGCATTCCAGCGACGTGGGAGCAATGAAGATTGCCCTGCGATTGGGTGCGCCGAGATTTTTCGACTACATCCGAGGTTTCGGTTTTGGCTCGCCCACCGGTGTAGACCTCCCTGGGGAGAGTCGGGGGTTGCTCGAGCGCCTGCAGCACTGGGTGCCCTCTTCCATCGGCGCTATTTCCATGGGCCAGGAAGTGGGCGTAACTCCGCTGCAGATGGCCACTGCGGTGTCCGCCGTGGCGAATGGTGGCCTGCTCTACAAACCGCACACCATCCAGCGATTCATGCGTGGCGAACAGATTTTGCCGTTGAGTGGTCCAGCGTCTCCTGCCGAACCGCGCCGCGTGATTCGCCCGGAGACGGCGGCGACTCTACGCCACTTAATGGAAGGCGTCATCCTGCATGGCACGGGGAAAAACGCGCGGCTTGATGGTTGGACTGCGGGTGGAAAAACGGGCACGGCGCAAAAGATCGATCCAGCCACGGGTCGCTACTCTCGCACCAACGTGATTGCTTCCTTCACTGGCTTTGCTCCCATCAACAATCCCGCAATCACTATTCTGGTCTCCCTGGATTCTCCCGAAGGCTGGCCGCACGAGGGTGGTGATGTGGCCGCTCCGGTATTCAAGCGCATCGCAGAACAGGTCCTGGCTTATCTGGACGTGCCACGCGATGTGCCTCTAAGTCCACGCCTCGTGCAGACGGCCTTTCACCCGGGGACGGGCGCGGAGAGCGACTCCGTGGATGATTTGGCGCCCGTGGATTTCAATGCGCAGACGGATTCTTCAGAGACAGAGTTGAAATCACCTCCGGCCAAGAATCCGGAGCCAACTTTGCCGCAAGTGACTGTGGCTGTGGACGAAGGTGGCGACATTCCCGTGCCGGACTTTACCGGGAAAACCATGCGCGAAGTGTCCGAGGCATGCCTCCGCCTGGGACTGAATCCTGTTCTGGTTGGCACTCGCCTTGCCTCTCTACAATCACCGGCGGCCGGCTCCAAGGTTCGCCGCGGCAGCAAGGTGACCGTGCAGTTCGGCGGCACTCCGGCGCATGCTGGCAATGTGCGCTAGGAAAAGGATTTATCGCAGCTATGAGCAACGGAATTACGGTTGCAGACGAACTACAGAATTGTGCCGCCAAGAGCGGCGAGGACGAACGGAAACAGACTGTGGCTGAACAGGGACACCCCATCGAGCAAACGCTCGGCCCTCTGCTAGAGGGCGTTGAAGTGCGTTCCGTGGTGCATTCGCCTGGTTTGCCGATTCGACAGATTGCCTGCGACTCCCGCAAAGTCCAGCCTGGTGCTTTGTTTGTGGCCATCCATGGTGTGGCCACCGACGGAAACATCTATGCCAAAGACGCGGCGTCGCGCGGCGCTCTTGTGGTGCTCAGCGAAGATCTCGCGCCCGCGGATTGGACGCGCGACGTAGCTTGGGTGCAGGTGAACGAAGCGCGAAAGGCTTTGGCCCTCACCGCCGCAAATTTCTATGGCAAGCCTGCAACCGCGTTGAGATTGGTCGGCGTCACGGGCACCAATGGCAAAACCACTACGACTTCGTTGGTTGATTCCATCGTCCGCGCTTCGGGAGCGAAGACCGGCTTGTTCGGCACCATCGCCTATCGCACCCCGCGCGGAGAATTTCCCGCGCGGAATACCACGCCGGAATCCGTGGACCTGCAGAGCTTCTTTGCGGAGATTCGCGACGCGCAAGGCACTTACGCGGTGCTGGAAGCAAGTTCACACGCGCTAGCCCTCGACCGCCTGTGGGGTTGCCATTTTGCTGCCGCCGTTTTCACCAACCTTACTCGCGATCACATCGACTTCCACAAAACTTTCGACAATTACTTCGCCGCCAAGCGCCACCTGTTTGAAGGTACGGGCGCAGGCGCGCCCGATGTTGCGGTAATCAACACGGACGACGAGTGGGGCAAAAAGCTTCTTGGGTTGGGTCAAAAAACGCTCACCTACGGTCTGCAGAACGGCTCAGACCTGGCGGCCAAGAAATTCCAGCTCAGCTTTAGCGGTTTGAATTTCACGGCGCAGACTCCTAACGGGAAAATCCAGGTGCAATCGGCGTTGGTTGGCCGCATCAATGTGTACAACATCCTTGCTGCAATAGGCGCTGGAATTGCCCTGGGCTTTTCCAACGAAATTATTGAAGACGGCATTCGCAATCTGGAAGCTGTTGCGGGCCGCTTCCAGCGCGTGGATCAGGGACAGCCCTTCTTGGTCGTGGTGGATTATGCGCACACCGACGACGCGCTCGAGAACTTGATCCGCACCGCCCGTGAACTGAATCCCAAGGGCCGCATCATCACGCTCTTTGGTTGTGGCGGCTCGCGCGACCGCACCAAGCGCCCGATCATGGGTGAACTTTCCGGCCGCCTGAGCGATCTCTCCATTCTCACCAGCGACAACCCGCGCCAGGAGGATCCCCTCAAGATTATCAATGACATCGTTGTTGGCATGCAGAAGTCCGGCGGCAAGTACATGATCGAACCGGATCGCGGCAAAGCCATCACGCTGGCGATTGATGAAGCGCAAGCCGGAGACATGGTGCTGCTCGCTGGGAAGGGTCACGAGGACTACCAGGTCTTCGCCGACCACAACATTCATTTTGATGATCGCGAAGAGGCGCGAAAGGCCTTGCGCGATCGCGGCTATACGGAGCCCCGGGGTGGTTCAGGATTTGGCACGTAGCGCGCTCGTCTCCTGTTGTGCGACGAGGGCCTGCGGGCCAAGGCAGTTGTTCGCAGACTAGTCTGAAGGAGGAGCCCTCAACCGGTGAGAACGCACAGTGATGTGCTTTACGGGCGAGGTGAACGCTTCGCCCGAACTCTGGAGAAACCTGGCTTATTGAGGCAACTATGCGGTGGACGCTTACACAAGTGGCTGATGCGGTGGCGGCAAAGCCGGGGCATGGGCTGGACCCCCTGGCCCGGCTGGCCGGTGTCTCGATTGATTCTCGCACGCTACGTCCCGGAGAACTCTTCGTCGCCATCCACGGCCCTTCTCACGATGGACACGACTATGTGGCCGCAGCCCTGGAAACCGGGGCCGTGGCAGCAGTGGTGGCGGAGCCGCTCCTCTCGAAGTATCCCGGCTGGCTGCAGGACCGCTGCATCGCCGTTCCCGATACCCTCGCGGCACTGCACCAGTTGGCGCGCGCTGTGCGCAAGGAATGGGGCCGCAAAGTTTGCGGGATCACGGGTTCCGTCGGGAAAACTACCACGAAGGAGATCCTGGCGGCACTGCTGGGCGCGAAGTTACGCGTCCTGAAATCCGAGGGCAATTTCAACAACGAGTATGGCTTGCCGCTAACGCTGTTTCGCCTGGAAGAGACTCACGATGTTGCAGTGCTCGAAATGGGCATGTCCTATCCCGGCGAATTGAAGCGGTTGGCGGCGATTGCCCTACCCGATGTTGCGATTGAGCTGCGCGTCGCTCCGGCGCACCTGATGAACTTTTCTTCCGTGGACGAGATTGCCCTTGCGAAACGCGAACTCGTCGAGGGACTGAACGGGCCGCGTTCGCTGGCGGTGCTGAATGCCGACGATCCGCGTGTCGCGGCGATGGCTGCTGTCGCTCCGGGGAAGGTGCTCTTCTACGGGATCGAAAAGCCCGCGGAATATCAGGCGGAAGAGATCGAGGATCGCGGCGCGCTTGGCTCGGCATTCACGCTTGTACATAAGGGAAAGCGCACACGCATGGAAATGTCGCTGCCTGGGCGTCATGTCGTCTTAAATGCCCTCGCGGCGATTGCTGCCGCCAGCGTGTGGGGTATTGGCGCTTCAGAGGCTCAGCAGACTCTTCCTGCACTGCGCACGCCTTCCATGCGCGGCGAACTGATTCGCTTTACGAATGGCTTTGCTTTGATCAACGACTCCTACAACTCGAGCCCCGCGGCGCTCCAGGCGATGACCAGCCTGCTGGCGGCCACGCCGGGCTTTCAGCGGCGCGTTCTTGCGGCCGGGGAGATGCGCGAATTGGGCTTGAGTTCTCCTCAGCTTCACCGCGAGGGTGGCACCTTTGCGGCAAAAACCGGCAAGGTGGATTTCGTAATTGGCGTGCAAGGCGACGCTGCCCAGATCGTGGAGGGTGCCGTTGCCGCCGGGCTTCCGCGCGAGCGCACCAAGTTTTTCGCCTCCCCCCTGGATGCCGCCAACTTTCTTCTGGATTTTGTGAAGCCGGGTGATGTGCTTCTGGTCAAAGGCTCTCGCAGCGTGAAGATGGAACGCATCGTCGAAGTTCTGCTGGGACGTTTTGCGCCGGAAGATTCCCGGCCCAATGTGGGAGTGGGTCACTGACATGCTCTACTACCTCCTCTACCACGTGTTGCAGAAATTTTTCAGCCCCCTCAACGTGTTTCGTTACATCACCGTTCGCACCGTCTATGCCAGTTTGACCGCCATGTTCCTCGCCCTGGTCTTCGGCCCCTGGCTGATCCGCATGCTGCGCGAGCTTCAGATCGGGCAATACATTCGCGAGGAAGGGCCGCAAGAGCACAAGAAAAAGGCCGGGACGCCCACAATGGGCGGAGTCTTGATCGTTCTTTCCACGGCGGTTCCCGTGCTCCTCTGGGCTGATCTGGAAAATCCCTTCGTATTGCTCGCGCTGTTCGCCTTGTTCGCGTTTGCCGCCATCGGTTTTGTGGACGATTACGCAAAAGTCGCCAAGCGGCAGAATCTTGGTTTGAGCGGTACAAGCAAGCTCACTCTGCAAATTCTGGTCAGCAGCGTTGTCGGCATCACCCTGCTCGTTTTGGCTACGCACTACGCCTATTCCACGCAACTTGTGCTGCCGTTCCTGAAGCGGTCGCGTCCGGATCTGGTCATCCATTCGCTCTTGCATTCAAATCATCTGTGGCCGCTGGCCTTTGTGCCGTTCCTCGTTTTTGTGGCCCTGGTCATCACCGGCAGTTCCAACGCCGTGAATCTCACCGATGGATTGGATGGCTTGGCCATCGGGTGCACGGTGGTCGCCGCTGGCGCGCTGACCGTGCTCACGTACGTGAGCAGCAATTCGCGTTGGGCCAACTACCTTGATATCCAGTACATCCCCCGGATCGGTGAACTCACCGTCTTTTGCGGTGCGCTGGTCGGCGCCTCACTCGGCTTTCTGTGGTACAACGCGCATCCCGCCGAAGTGTTCATGGGCGATGTGGGCTCGCTGGCCCTGGGCGGGACTCTTGGCACCATCGCGGTGATCATCAAGCAGGAAGTCCTGCTGGTATTCGTGGGTGGCATTTTTGTGATCGAAGCGCTCTCTGTAATCTTGCAGGTAGCCTCGTTCAAGTTGCGCGGCAAGCGCATTTTCCGCATGGCGCCCATCCATCACCATTTTGAATTGCTGGGCTGGAGCGAAAGCAAGGTAATTGTGCGTTTCTGGATTGCGGCGCTTGTGTTTGCGCTGTTCGCGTTAACGACGTTGAAATTGCGCTGAGCGGATTGCTCTGAAAGGTTCGGCGGTCGAAGATATGCCTGGTTCTATTGAACTGCGAAAGATGCGCGTGCTCGTCGTAGGCCTCGCGCGCACCGGTGTGGCCACGGCGCTCTTTTGCGCCCGCCACAACGCCATTGTCACGGCCACGGAGTCTCGCCCGGAATCCGATCTCGGCGATACGCCTGCCAAGTTGCGCGAAGCCGGCGTGACCCTGGAACTTGGCGGACACACGGAGAAAACTTTCCTGGCGCAGGACCTGATTATCCCCAGTCCCGGCGTCCCGGCCGATGATCACTTCCTGCAGGCCGCTCGTTCAAAGGGCATCACGATTTGGAGCGAAATTGAATTGGCGTACCGTTTTCTGGAAGGCAAGCTCATTGGCATCACCGGCTCCAACGGCAAAACGACAACCACGACGCTGATTCACCACATTCTGAAGAGCGCCTCCATTCCCACAATCCTCGCCGGGAATGTCGGCACCGCGCTGATCTCCTGCGTGGAAGAGATGAAGAGCGACACAATCACCGTCGTGGAACTCAGCAGCTTTCAACTCGAACTCATCGAGAAGTTCCGCCCGGACATTGGTCTTTTCCTGAACCTCACTCCCGATCATCTGGACCGCCACAAAACAATGGAAGCATACGCGGGCGCGAAGGCACGCATCTTCGAGAATCAAACGGAGCTTGACGCTGCCGTGCTGAATGCCGACGATCCGCCTACCGTGCATTACGCTCCGAAGAAGCCGCAACTCTTCTGGTTCAGTCGCAAGCAGGGCGTGGAGCAGGGCGCTTGCTTGCGCGGCGACGACATCATCATCGTGCACCACGGCAAGGAAGAATTCGTGATGAAGCGGGCGGAGATTCCCCTGGCTGGCGCGCACAACCTGGAAAACGTGCTGGCGGCCGTGACCGCGGCGCGCCTCGCCGGCGTGGATACTGTCACGATTGCAGAAGCGGTTCGCAACTTCGCAGGCGTCGAGCATCGCCTGGAATTTGTTGCCGAAATTGCCGGCGTTCGCTACTTCAACGATTCGAAAGCCACCAACGTGGACGCCACCTTGAAAGCCATCGACGCTTTTCCTGGCCGCATCCTGATCATCCTCGGCGGAAAAGACAAAGGCAGCGACTACACCGTCCTGCAGAAGCCCCTGCGCGAAAAAGCCATTCTTGCTCTCCTGATTGGCGCCGCCGCGGACAAAATCGAGAAGCAGATCACCGGCAGCGTGGCCATCGAACGCGCCGTCACCCTGGACCGCGCCGTGGAACTCGCCGCACATGCCGCCCAACCGGGCGACATCGTGGTTCTCGCTCCGGCCTGCGCCAGCTTCGACCAGTTTCAGAATTACGAGCATCGTGGACATGTCTTCAAGAAACTCGTCCATCAATTGCGCGAGAGTTCGACACACGATTCTTCCAGTAAGGGGTGAATGACTTGGCGAGACGTTCCGATACCGACCGCTGGCTCTTTATAGTGACGCTGGTGCTGTGCCTGCTTGGGGCGGTAATGATTTTCAGCGCCTCCGCCGTCACCGCGCAACAGCAGTTTGGCCATTCCTACTATTTCGTGGCGCGACAGGTGGTGTGGCTGGCCGTCGGGCTGCTCGGCATGTTTGCGCTGATGAAACTCGATTATCACCGTCTGCGCGAACCCGCGGTTGTCTACACGGCGCTCTGCCTTGTGGTAGTGATGCTGCTCGGCACGTTTTTTCTGGATAAGTCGCATGCCACGCATCGCTGGATTCGCTTTGGGCCGGTTGGCATTCAGCCATCGGAACTTGCCAAACTAGCTGTGATCCTTTATCTGGCCTGGTTTCTGGATTTGCGCCGCCGCGCTCCCACCAGCCTCGATTTCCACAAGCAGGATTTGCTGCAGACGATTCTTCCCGCGGTTGCGCCCATACTGGTTTGTGTGGGACTGATCGTTGCGCAACCGGACCTGGGTACTTCCGTGGACATCGTCCTCATCATGACTGCCATCCTGTTTGTCGCTGGGCTTTCCTGGAAATGGGTGGCCGTGGGCCTGGGCGTGGCTCTGCCCGCGCTCTACTCGCTCATCGATTTCGTTGCCTACCGCCAGGCGCGCTTGATGGCTTTCTTGCACCCGGATTCCGACCCGCAAGGTGCGGGCTTTCAATTGCTGCAATCGCTCATCGCTGTGGGCTCGGGCGGCTTCACGGGCGTTGGCCTTATGGAGAGCAAACAAAAGCTCTTCTATCTGCCAGAGGCGCACACGGATTTCATTTACGCGGTCATTTGCGAGGAGCTTGGCTTCATCGGCGCGGTCATCGTTATTAGCTTGTTCGCGGTCTACGCCTGGCGCGGCCTGCGCGCGGCGTTCAATGCTCCTGATGGTTTCGGGCGCATGCTGGCGCTCGGCGTCACCGCCATGGTGCTGTTCCAGTCGCTGATTAATTTTGCCGTGGTGCTGGGAATGATGCCCACCAAGGGCATTCCGCTCCCGTTTGTCAGCTATGGCGGATCAAGCTTGCTGGTGATGCTGTTGGCAACCGGCGTGCTCCTTAATATTTCGCAGCAGGCTGGTTGCCGCACGGTTGTGGATGCGTAGACGAGGCCGCGAATGAAGCTCTTGATTGCTGGCGGCGGCACTGGCGGTCACGTTTTCCCGGCGATTGCGATTGCGCGGGAGTGGTTATCACGAGGTGCGGAGAGGGAAGTCGTGCTGGTGGGAACACAACGCGGGATTGAGGTGAAGCTGGTGCCACAAGCCGGGCTGCCGCTGGAGACGATTCGCGTGGCGGGCCTCAAGGGCAAGGGAGGCATAACGCTGCTGAAGAATCTCGCCATGCTGGGCAGCGGACTTGCCGACTCCTTTGGCGTGTTGAAGCGCCACCAGCCCACCGTTGCCTTCGGCGTGGGAGGTTACGCTGCCGGACCGATGTTGCTGGCCACCTGGCTGCACGGCATTCCCAACGTGATTTTCGAGCCCAACGCTGCCCCGGGATTCACCAACAAAGTGCTCTCGCGCTTGGCGCAGCGCATCGCCACCGGCTATGAAATTTCTGCCCTCGAATGGGGAAAAAAGGCCGTGGTCACTGGCTGCCCGGTGCGCGCGGAATTCTTCTCCATCCCTCCGCGCACGCCACAGAAGCCTTTTCGACTCCTCATCACCGGAGGCAGCCAAGGCGCTCTGCCTATCAACCGCACCTTTGTGGATGCCATGGATCTTCTCGCGGCAAGAAAGAACGAGCTGCAGATTGTGCATCAGACCGGTGAACGCGATTATAATGCGGTGCGCACCGCCTATGCCCGGCGCGAGTTTCTTGCGGAGGTTGCCCCCTTTCTCTCGAACATGGCGGAGCGCTTTGCCTGGGCCGATGTGATTGTCTGCCGGGCGGGCGCGATAACGGCCGCGGAAGTAGCCGCGGCGGCCCGGGCCGCCATCTTCATTCCCTTCGGACGCGCCACGGACAGTCATCAGTTGCGCAACGCGCAGGAAATGGCCAACGCGGGCGCGGGACGAGTGATCCCCGAGCCGGAACTCACCGCGGAGCGATTGACCCGTGAGATATTTTCCCTCCTCGACCAGCCCCGGGAGATTGAAAGTTTAGCGACGGCGGCACGCCGTGTAGCCCACCCTGACGCGGCGCGCGAAATCGTGGATTTAATTGAAGAGGCCGCGCGGCGAGCGAGCCGGAAGGAACCCTTACGCGCATGATGGTATCGTTTCGCAATTTTCAACGCATTCATATGGTGGGCATCGGCGGAATCGGCATGAGCGGTATCGCCGAAGTCCTCCTCACTCTCGGCTATTCCGTTGCTGGCTCAGACACCCGGCCCTCCACGATCACCGAGCGGTTACAGGATCTCGGCGCAACGATTTTTGAAGGACACCGGGCCGAAAACATCGAAGGCGCGCACGTTGTGGTCATCTCCTCCGCCGTGAAGCCCGACAATCCCGAAGTTACCGAAGCCCACAAGCGCAAAATCCCTGTTATTCCCCGCGCGGAAATGCTCGCCGAACTCATGCGCCTGAAATATGGCATCGCTGTCGCCGGGGCACATGGCAAGACCACCACGACCTCGATGGTCGCTTCCATTCTCGCGGCCGCTCATCTCGACCCCACATTTGTCGTTGGCGGCAGGGTCAACCAGGCCGGCACCACCGCGCGTGTGGGCCGTGGCGAATATTTCGTCGTCGAAGCCGACGAGAGCGACCGCAGCTTCCTGATGTTCGCTCCGGTCGTCGCCGTGGTCACCACGATTGACCGCGAACATCTCGATCAATATTCCTCGCTTGAAGACATCCAGAGCGCTTTTTTGCAATTCGTGAATCGCGTACCATTCTACGGCGCGGCCATTCTTTGCGTAGACGAACCGAATGTCCAGGCCATCATCCCCAATGTGAAGCGCCCCATCATCACTTATGGAACTTCGAGCCAGGCCGATTTGGTCATCAGCGACATCCAGTTGAACGGACTGACCAGCGATTTCCGCCTGACCTACAAAGGGGACGACCTGGGAATGTTCCATCTGCCGCATCCCCCGGGGATTCACAATGTGCGCAACGCAGCCGCGGCCGCTGCCGTCGCGCTTTATCTGAATGTTTCGTCTGACCTGATTCGCGAAGGACTGGCCAAATTTGCCGGCGTGGGCCGCCGCTTCGACATCAAAGGCGCCGTTAGCAACATCACCGTTGTGGACGACTACGGCCATCATCCCGCCGAGATTCGTGCCACGCTCGAAGCCGCACGCGGGTGCAAGTTTAATCGCCTGCTCGTGCTCTTCCAGCCGCATCGTTTTTCGCGCACGCAACATCTCTGGGACGAGTTTTCCCGCTCCTTCAATCAAGCGGACCTGCTCGTACTGATTGATATCTACGCGGCCAGCGAATCGCCCATCGCTGGCATCACCAGCGAAGCCCTGGCCAACAATATTCGCGAAGCGGGCCATAAAAATGTCCACTATTACCGCTCTATGCAGGCCGCTATCGAATTCGTGCTGCGGGAAGCCAAGCCGGGCGACGCCATTCTCACTATCGGCGCGGGCAACGTCAGCCGCGCCAGCAGCGAGTTCATGGTTTTGCTGGGTACGGAATACCGGATGACCGACGGAGTAAAGGATGCGCATTGAAGATCCCAACGTGTTGAAGGCCCTGCGCTCTATGGATGTCGAGTGCAAGTCCGCCGTGTCTCTTGCCGAACTCACTTATCTCGGCATTGGCGGCACCACGGATCTCCTCAGCATTCATCGCCACGAGGCTATCCCCGATCTCCTGAACTTGCTCGACAGCCACGCTATCCCGCACAAGTTTCTTGGCGGCGGCTCGAATCTTCTGGTGATTGATGGAGAATTGCCCTTCGTCGTCCT
>Ga0181532_10001646_pt1 | contig 21419 bp, 20 predicted proteins | sample PEATcosm2014_Bin_33_FD_119768 | JGI IMG/M metagenome (GOLD analysis project Ga0181532, IMG submission 119768) | Peatland microbial communities from MTU Mesocosm Facility, Houghton, MI, USA - PEATcosm2014_Bin11_30_metaG | ecosystem: Environmental > Terrestrial > Soil > Wetlands > Peat | place... | reverse complement strand
GCGATGATCGTCAAGGTATTTTCGGCGAGCAGCGCTTTGAGCGCGCCGAGCGGCATATCAGGCGAGAATACGGCGCGGAGATGCGCAGCCGAGACCGCGCTGATCCCCGGTGAGGACAGCGTGACATAGCGCGGCTCCTGGTTGGCCTCGGCCGAGCGGTGATAAAGCACGGTGCCCAAGGCACCGACCGCGATCGCCTGCACGAGTACCGCGGCGGTCAGCCATTGCACGGCGGTCCATCGGCGAGCGGGCTTGCTCGAAATTCTCGCGATAGCGGGTATGGCTGCCGGGGCCTCGCGCTCGAGTTCATCGATGCGCGACAGCGTCTTGGCCAAACCCGGCTGAGGCGCGTAATCCAGACTCGACTCGGATTTCAGCAATGCCCGCAGGCTGCGCTCATGCGCTAGATCATCGCGACAGACCGCGCAGCGCTCGAGGTGACGCGTGACGCGCTCGGTATCGCCCGCGTCGAGCCGCCCGACGACATACCACGGCAGTAGGCGCGCGGCCTCTTCGTCGCAACGATTGCGATCAGAACGTTCATTCATCGTGCTTCTCCCCACCGGCAGGCTCGAGCAAAATCGTCCGCAGCTTGCGCCGCGCATTAAACATTCGCGTCTTAACCGTATTGACGGGACAGTCCATGATCTCGGCTATCTCCTCGCACGAATGATCGAGGAAATACGTGAACTCGAGCACCAGGCGCTGCTCGAGGGGCAGCTGAGCCAAGCCCGCGTCGAGCAGTTGCCGCTGCTCGAGCGCCTGCGCGCCATCGCTGACCGTGGCTTCCGCCTCCGCAACCTGCAGCGTCATCGCGCGCTCATGGGTGGTGGCGCGGCGGATCATATTCAAGGCGCGCCGATAGGCAATGCCCATGATCCAAGTCGAGACCCGCGAAGCGTTGCGAAATTCCCCGGCACGCTGCCAGACGATCCATAGCGTGTCGTTGATGATCTCCTCCGCGTCCGCATACCGATGCAACAGGCGCGTCAGAAAACGCGCCAGACGACGGTGGTAGCGCAAATACAGATCGCGAAACGCATCGCGATCGCCGGCGCTGACGCGGCGCAAGAGTTCGCGTTCCTGCTCGTTGGAGTCTGTCCCGGCGTCACCGCCAGCGAATTCCAAGTCCGCGTGATCCAATTGAATACCCCAGTCCGCGCATCAGCGGATAATTCCTGACCATGGTATGTACCCTGACCGCGCCCATTGGTTCATTCCGCCGAAAAAATCACCCGTAGGGCCGATGGCCTCAGAAGCGGTAGACCGCCGACAGCACCCAGGTGCCATTCGCGCTGGCGTCCTCATAGAGCCGGTTGACGGTGGAATCGGCGAAAAAACGCACCAGGTCGAGCGTGACGCTCCGATAGATGTATTGAGCCCCGGCATCGCCCGCCCAATATCCGACGCCGAAGAGCCGATGCAGGTCGTAGTAACCGGCCCCGGCGGTCAGTGCGAACCCCTTCGGTAGCGGCCACCGTCCGCCCAATTCATAAGCCAAACTGGGTCGCCGCTGGGCAAATCCGAGATCGGAGTACACAGTGTAGTTGGGCTGATACGAAACCGTCGCAATCAATTCGTCCAGGTAGCTCGCCGACAGTGCGAACTCATCGTAGTCATAGTGGGCCGGCCGTCGATCGTCGAGGTATTGATAGTGCGTGTAGGTCACGGTGGCGTTGACGTCGTCGCCGAGCGGTCGGCGAATCCCGGTGTACAGGTCCAGCTCGATCGCGGTGGCGCCGAACGGGTACGGATCGACATTGGAAGCCCACGTACCCGCAAACCAGCCCTGGGGGGTTTGGTAATTGGCGCCTAGCTGTAACGCCCCACTGTCGTAGGTCTGCGAGACGCCTCTGAACACGTAATCAGTCGTCGCGCCGATCGAGGCGCTCCAGGGCCCGTCGGCGGCGCAGGACATCAGCGGCAGACCGGCCAATGCGATGAACTGGATCAGCGCGTCGCGACAACGCCGGATGCCATACCGCCCGGCCGACGGCGCGAGCCGCCCTGATTCCGCGACGTTCTCTGGCCGCATCTCCATCGTGGCCAGTATACGGATTCCGAGGTGCACAGGCTGCATCGGCCGCGCTGATCCAGACGTTGCGCTCGTTCAATCGATCCGCCCCAGAACTTTTTGACGGGCTCGCGTTACCTACCGGCAGCCTTGATTGAACCAGGCCGCGCGCTTCGGCGCGGCTACTGTTTTGCAACGGCTGCAGGCGGACCATGCCCGCGGCCTAGTGAACTTAGCATTAAAGGGGATCAAATCATGAAATCGAAACTCGCAATCCATCATTCGCGCTGGCTGATCGCGGCCGTCGTCGCGCTCGGCGGCTGGGCCGGCCAGGGCATCGCGTCGGACGGGGACCATGCGTTCATTCCCCACGCGGTGAACTCCTCGACGATACCGGCCAACGGCGATGTGAATCCCTACGGCGTCGCCTTCGTGCCCGCAGGCTTTCCGGCCGGCGGCGCAATCGCCGCCGGCGACGTGTTGGTCAGCAATTTCAACAACAGCGCTAATATACAAGGCACGGGAACCTCAATCGTGCAGCTGCGGCCCAGCGGGCCGCTGGCCCCTCCGGGTAGTGCCGTCACATTCTTCTCGAGCCCGCTCGCGGGACTCAGCACTGCACTCGGCGCGCTGCGCGGCGGGTTCGTGCTGGTCGGCAATGTGCCGACCACCGATGGCACATTCGCGACCATCGGCCAGGGCGCGCTTCAGGTCATTGACCGCAACGGCAACTTGCTGCAAACCTGGACCGATTCGCGGTTCCTCGACGGTCCCTGGGATTTGACGCTCGATGATCACGGCAATGCGGCGCACGTGTTCGTCTCGAACGTGCTGAACGGGACCGTTGCAAGACTCGATGTCGCCGTGACCCCCAAGGGCCTCGTGCTGACTCGGAAAACGACGATTGCCTCGGGATACCAGAGCGTTCCGAACGCCGCAGCCGTCGTGCTCGGCCCCACGGGCCTCGCCTATGAGGACGCGAGCGATACCTTGTACGTGGCCTCCACCGGTGACAACGCGATCTATGCCGTCCCCCATGCCGCTCATCGCTCGAGCGCGGCGACGCTCGGCGATCGCGTGTTCGCCGGCCCGCAGCTGCGGGGTCCTTTGGCGCTGCGATGGGCGCCGAACGGAGATCTGCTCGCCGCCAACGGCGATGCCGTCAATGCCGACCCTCTGCATCCCAGCGAGATCGTGGAATTCACGGCCTGGGGACAATTTGTGCGGGAGTACGACGTGGATGCGAGTCAAGGCGGCGCTTTCGGCATCGATACGGTGTTGGACCGCGATGCACGCTTCAACTACGCGGTCGTCGATGATGTCACGAATAATCTCTTGGTCATCGGTCTGCCGGTCCCTTGATTGCGAAACAGCGGCACAGCCGTGGCGGGTCGTAGACATTCAGCGCTACGACGCCGCCACGCCCAAGCGCCGTTGGATCTGCTCCAGTGGAACGCCCTTGGTTTCGATCACGCGGGTCTGCACCCACAGCAACTGCACCAGCATCATGCCTGCGAAGAACGCAAATACGTAGCCGGGCGGGAATGCGCTCACGACTTTCGGGAACAACGTCGTCAATAGGGCTGCAAATATCCAGTGCGTGAAACTGCCCAGCGCCTGGCCTTCGGCACGCTGACGATTTGGAAAGATTTCCGAAATATAGACCCAGATGACGGCGCCCTGGCCAACGGCGTGCGCGGCAATGAACGCAAAGACGCAGACCGGCACAAATGCATAATGTGCCGTAAAGAAGGCCCAGGAGACCAGACCGAGCGAGGCTATGTAGCCGAACGAGCCGATGAACAGCAGCGTGCGCCGGCCCAATCGATCAATGAGCCAGAGACCTACGAACGTGAAGATCAGATTGGTCACGCCGATGCCGACGGACTGCAGCATCGCGGCTTTGGATCCCAAGCCCGTGAGCTCGAATATGCGCGGCGCGAAATACAGGATCGCGTTGATACCCGACATCTGATTGAAAAATGCGATCAATACGGCAAGCAGGATCGGAATCCGCAAACGCCGAGTCCAGAAATGCCCCGATGTCGTCGCACCCTCCGATGCAGCGCGGATCGAACCGGCCTCGGCCGCGAGCTGCGCCTCCGACGCTTCGGGACGGATGCGCCGCAGCACCCGCATGGCGGCATCGATCTCGCCCTTCCTGGCAATGAGCCAGCGTGGGCTTTCGGGCAAGCCGAAGCACAGCATGGTATAGAGCAAAGACGGGAAGGCCGCCACGCCCAGCATCCAGCGCCAGGCATGCTCGCCGATGCCGCTCAATAGCGCATTCGAGAGGTACGCGATCAAGATCCCGAATACGATGTTGAACTGAAACATGCCGGCCAGGCGCCCGCGGTACGCGGGCGGCGCGATCTCCGCGATGTACAGAGGCGCCGCTACCGTGGAAATGCCTATCCCGATGCCGCCGATCAGGCGCGCGGTGCTGAACGAATAGACATCGGTTGCGATCGCCGACCAGCTGGCACCGATGAAATACAGCACACCGATCAACAGCAGCGTTGCCCTGCGTCCGAATCGGTCGGTAGGCCAACCGCCGAGCAAGGAACCGGCCACCGTGCCGTAGAGCGCCGAAGCGATCGCAATGCCGTGCCATAGCGGGCTCAAGCTCCAGAGCTGCTGAATTTTCTGCTCGGCACCCGATATCACGACCGTGTCGAATCCGAACAGAAATCCCGCGAGCGCGGAGGTGATCGACCACAATAAAATCTGCCTACTCATGACGAATGTGGCGCGTTATCATTGTGCTGCGTAAACATTGATCGGGAACCCACCGCCGCAGGCGTGCGTGTACGGCGACGCACAGAATACACGGGCCCCTGACGCTAGCCTAATCGGGTGGATGCAAAAATGACGAGCACAGCAACTTGAGTATCTTCGACGAATTGGCCCGGTACCCCGATGCGACGCGCATACGCGCGGCCGCGCAAGCCCGTCCGGCCAGCCTCAATCCCCAAGGACAAACCACGATGAATCCGATATCAAGCTTCTTGAGCCTGGTCTGCATGGTCCTCGCCGCCGCCGCGGCTGTTCTCTTCAACAGCGTCGCCGCCGGCCTCGTGTTCGTCGCGGCCGCCGTGATCATCGCGATGTCGCTGAAGATGGCCAATGTCTGGCAGAAATTCGTGATTCTGCGGCTCGGAAAGCTGCAGAGCGTGCGCGGCGCGGGGCTTTTCGTCATCATTCCGATCATCGACAACATCGTAGCGGTCATCGACGAGCGCATTCAAACGACCGCCTTCAATGCGGAACAGGCACTCACCAAGGACACCGTACCGGTCAACGTCGATGCGATCATCTTCTGGAACGTGCACGACGCCGAAAAGGCCGCTTTGGCGATCACCAATTATCGTGAAGCCATCGATAGGGTCGCGCAAACCTCGCTACGGGAAATGATCGGCTCCTCGATGCTCGCGGCGCTGCTGTCGGACCGCCAGGAGGCCGACCTGCAATTGAAGACCGAAATCGGCGCGAAGACCGCGCCCTGGGGCATCTCCGTGACGTCCGTCGAGATCCGCGATGTCGCGATTCCGGTCGCGCTGCAGGATGCGATGTCTCGTCAGGCACAGGCCGAGCGCGAAAAACAGGCGCGCGTGATCTTGGGATCGGCCGAAGCGGCGATTGCGAGCAAGTTCGTCGAAGCGGCGGCCACCTACGCGGGACACCCCGCCGCGCTGCAGCTGCGGGCGATGAACATCATTTATGAAACCACCAAGGAGCGCGGCGCGACGATCCTCATTCCGACCGCGATGATCGACAGCATGAATCCCATGGCGCCTTCGCTGGCGCTCGCTCTCGCCAGCCAGCAAATTCCGCTCGCTGCACCGGCCGTCGGAGCCGCCGGAACGCCAACGCCGCAAGCGCCGGCGTGAGCCGGCGGTGTGCGCATCGCGTGGGGCGTTTCCACGACGCTCCAGAGCGCTCTCACGTCATTCCAGTGGCGCCGCCGCGGCTGCGCGCCGAGAGCGCTTCGCCCACCAATAGTATACGGGCGAGGTGACGGCGAGTCCGACGATCCACGAGAGATCCACGCCGCCCATGGCGCGCGCGACGGGACCCGTGTACAGCGGCGATGCGACGAATGGCAGCTGCACGAGAATTCCCATTGCGTAACATACGACGGCGACCGTATTGACGCGGCCGTAAATACCGCCGTCCCGAAGAAAGAACGCGTCGACGTCGTATTGACCGTGACGCAGAAAATAGTAGTCGACGAGATTGATGGCCGTCCACGGAACGAGCACGTACAGCAACAAGAGAATGAAACCTTCGTAGTTGACCATGAACGAAGCCTTGCCGAGCAATGCCGCGGCCAGCGCACAGCCGAACAAGACGACGGTGATGACGGTGCGCGAGCTTAGGTTCGGCGACCAGCGCGAGATCAAGGTCTGACCGACCGTCAGTGTGGAGAGCGCGCCACAATAGAGATTCATCGCGGTTGCCGCCGCAATGCCGACCGTAAAGACGATCAATACCAAGGGCGCGATGCCCTTGGTCAAGACCGCGAGACCGACGACGAGGCTGCCCTTCGGCGTCAGCAAACCCACCAAAGCGCCAAGCATCATCGGCAACAGCGAGCCGAGCGTGCAGCCCCAATAGCTCGCCCAAAACGCCGGACGCGCGCCGGTATCCTTCGGCATGTAGCGCGAGTAATCGGACACATAGGGCGCATAGGCAATCTGCCACAGTGCGGCAGCCGAAATCGTGCCGAGCAGCCCGGAAACATTGAACAGATTCTTGCCCGAAACATCGGCGGGCAGTCCGTGCACCCAGACGATCCAGACCGCCGCCAACAGCAGCACGGCGCCGCAACCATAGCTCATGATGCGCGTGTAGGCATGGATCAGGTCGTAGCCGTAGATCGCGGCGACGACACTGAGTGCGCCGACGAGCGCGATGCCCGGTACGTCGCCCATCGCGGGTGCCAACAGCGCGAGCGACTCCCCGCCGATGACCAAATTCGACGCCATGAACCCGACGTACATCACGATGACGATGACGACGACGAGCAAGGAACCATAGGATCCGAATTGGCCGCGTGTCTGCACCATTTGCGGCACGCCGAGCGTCGGCCCCTGGGCGGAATGCAAGGCCATGAATACGCCGCCGACCAGGTTGCCGACCGCAAGAGCCGCGAGCGCCCATCCTAGGGGAAGCGCAAACACGGTCACCGCGAGTCCGCCGGTCACGACCGTCAATAACATGAGATTGGCACCGAACCAAACGGTGAAGAGATCGCGCGCGGTGCCGTGCCGCTGGTCGGCCGGAATCGGCAGGATCGTGCCGATTTCGAGTCGAGTCGATTGCTCCCGGTTCGGCATGGCGTCGCCCGCCGCTATGCCAGCCGCAGCAGCAACGCGTCGAGCATCGCATCGCAGCGCTCAACCTGGTCGACGGCAATGAACTCGTCGGGTTTATGCGCCTGATCGATCGAACCGGGGCCGCAGACGACGCTGGGGATACCCAATCGGCCGCTGAACAGGCCGGCCTCGCTGCCGAATCCGACCTTGATGCGTTCCCGGTTGCCCGTCAGAGCCGCCACGAACTCGACTAGGGGCGCGTCGGGCGGCGTCTCGAGGCCCGGATATTCATTGTCGACGTCCAGATCGCTGCGGCTGTCGGGGCCTGCCTGCATCGAAGCCGAAACGGCCGCCGCGTCGGCGCGCAGCGCGGCGACGAGCAGCGCGGGATCATCGGCCGCGAGATTGCGAATCTCCAATTCGAGATCACAACGGTCGGGCACGATATTGAGTGCGCTACCCCCGTGAATGACGCCGACGTGCAGGGTCGTATAGGGAACCTCGTACGCCGGATCGCGCATGCCCGTCAATTCGATTTGCGCCTGCCGCGAACGCACGGCATCGATGAAATCGACCGCCAAATGGATCGCATTGACGCCGGCCGCCGGCCGCGCCGAATGCGCGGCGCGCCCGTGGCAGCGCGCCGTCATCGCGGTTTTTCCCTTATGCCCCACGGCAGTGCGCATGAGTGTCGGCTCACCGACGATGCAGAACTTCGGCCGATGAGCCCAGCTCGCCATGTCCTCGAGCAGCGAACGCACGCCGAGGCAGCCCACTTCTTCATCGTAGGAAAATGCCAACTGCAGCGGCACCGCCAAGGCGCGCCGGTTCGCGAGATCGGCGGCGCGCAGCGCGCAGGCCAGAAAAGCCTTCATATCGGCCGACCCGCGCGCATACAGGCGGTCGGCGCGCCGCTGCAATCGGAACGGATCGGAGCTCCATGCCTGACCGTCCACGGGCACTACATCGGTATGTCCGGAAAGCAGCACCCCGCCGCGATCCCGCGGGCCGATGCAGGCATACAGATTCGCCTTGCCCCCGGCATCGTCCATATAGAGCCGGGAATCGATGCCGCGTGCCGACAGGAACTGCCTGACGAAATCGATCAAGCCCAGGTTCGAGTCGCGACTGACGGTCGGGAAACCGATCAGCCGCTCCAGAATCTCCATGCTGTTCATCGAACTACGATACGCGAATCGAACGCGTACGAGGAGCCGGCCGCGCCGGTCAGTCGAAGGGGTTTCGCCGGATGATGGTCTGATCCCGGTCGGGTCCCGTCGAGATGATCGTGACGGGCACGCCGACCAGCGTTTGCAGCCGCTCGAGGTAATTGATCGCGTTGTCCGGCAAGTCCTCGGCGCGCGTGATGCCCACGGTCGACTGTTTCCATCCCGGCAAGTCTTCGTAAACCGCAGCGCATTCGCCGAAGTGCCCCGTCAGCAAAGGCGGCGTATCGACGACCTTGCCGTCGATCTCGTAGCCGACGCAAACGCGGATCGTGTCGAGGCCGTCGAGCACATCGAGTTTCGTGACGCACAGCGCCGAGCAACTGTTGTGCACGACCGAGCGGCGCAGCGCGACGGCGTCGAACCAACCGCAGCGCCGCCGCCTGCCGGTGACCGATCCGAACTCATGGCCGACGCGCGACAGATGCTCGCCGTATTCGTCGAACAGTTCGGTCGGAAATGGGCCCGCGCCGACGCGCGTCGCATAGGCCTTGACGATGCCGAGCACCTCGTGCAGCCGGCGCGGTCCGATGCCGGTTCCGGCCGCAGCGCCGCCGGCCGTCGTCGTCGAAGAGGTCACGAACGGATAAGTGCCGAGATCGCCGTCCAGCCTGGCTCCCTGTGCGCCCTCGAACAGCACGTTGCGGCCATCGAGGCTCAATTGTTCGAGTATCCCGGTGACATCCGCCACCAGCGGCTTGAGCCGCTCGCCCAGCTCGAGATTCGATTCCAGCGTCTGCTGGAAATCGATCGGAGCCGTGTGAAAGTACCGCTGCAAAATGAAATTGTGATAGTCGAGAATTTCGCCGAGCCTGGCGGCAAAACGCTCGCGATGAAACAAATCGCAAACGCGCACCGCGCGTCGCGCGACCTTGTCCTCGTACGCCGGGCCGATGCCGCGGCCCGTGGTGCCGATCGCGTTGGCGCCCTGTGCCTTCTCGCGAGCGCGGTCGAGCGCGATGTGCGACGGTAATATCAACGGGCACAGCGGGCTGACCCGCAAGCGCTCGAGCACGGGTACGCCCTGCTCGATCAGCATCTGCGCTTCTTTGAACAAGGCCTCGAGCGACAAGACGACGCCGTTGCCGATCAGGCATTGCACTTGCGCATGCAAGATGCCGGATGGAATCAGCGAGAGAATCGTCTTCTTGCCGCCGATGACCAGCGTGTGGCCCGCATTGTGGCCGCCCTGGAATCGTGCGACGGCTTGCGCGAAATCGGTCAGCAGATCGACGATCTTGCCCTTGCCCTCGTCACCCCACTGCAAGCCGATCACGACGACGTTCTTACCCATTGCGCGCCACCCACAGCAACGCCAGACCGGCAACCATGCTGATCAGTCCCCCCCACCGCAACTGCGAAGTCTCCGTTTGCGCCAACCTGGCCATCAAGCGCTGCGCCGCGCCCGGATTGAGGAACGGCAAGATGCCCTCCAGCACCAAGTAGAGCGCAAACGCCCCCGCCAAGTAACGCAGCAATTCCGACCAGCCGATTTCCATGGTGAGCAGCTGCGGTGCTATTTCTGCGCTTGCGGCTGTTTGAAATACTTGAAGTAGTTGCTATCCGGTGCAACCACCACAATGTCACTCTGCGTGCCGATCGACTCGCGGTAGGACTGCATACTGCGGTAGAAACTATAGAACTCGGCGTTCTTCGTATAGGAACGCGCATAAATCTCGCTCGCCGATGCGTCGCCTTCGCCGCGAATCTGGCCGGCTTGCCGAGCGGCATTGGCGAGAATCTCGGTTTGCTGCTTATCGGCTTGGGCGCGCGTCGTCTCCGACACTTCGACGCCCTCGGCGCGCAGCTTGGCCGCCTGCGCCTTGAAAGTCGCGCGCATGCGATCGAACACTGAATCGCGCACCTGTGTCGGCAAATCGATCTTGGTGATGCGCACGTCGACGAGATCCACGCCCAATTGTTCGGCCGCCGGCCGCGCATCCTTCATCGTAGCCTCGGTGAAATCGGCGCGCTCGGCCGTGATGACCTGCTGCAAAGTACGCTGCGTCACCACCGTCTTGATGCTGTCCTTGATCGTCTCGCCGAGACGGTCGTTGGCCACGTCCTCGGATCCGCCGGTGGATTCATAGAATTTGCGCAAATTGCCGATGCGCCATTTGACGTAGAACTCGACGATCAACTGTTCCTGTTCGCGCGTCAAGAACCGCTCCTGCGAGTACGGGTGCGTGATGATGCGCTTGTCGAACTTCGTGACTTCGTTGACGAGCGGAATCCGGTAATGCAAGCCCGGCTCATAGTCCGCCGCGATGATCTCGCCGCCGACCGACTTGATCGCGAGCTGTCCCTCGCTGACCGTGAACACACTGGCGCGCGCGATCAAAATGACGGCGACCAGGCCCAACAGCACGTACAGCACCCTGTTTTGCATCAGCGTACTCCGCGCGCGCGAGCGGGATCTTCGGGCTGCGACACCTGGACCTCGGGATTCTTGGCCGGCGCGACGGTCATCGTCTCGTTCGGCAGCGTGATCGATTGCGGCGATTGCGAGACGAGTTTATCGAGAGGCAAATAAATCATGTTGTTGCCGCCCGCCTTGGTGTCCATGAACACCTTGCGGGAATTCTTATAGACGTTTTCCATGGCCTCCAGATACATGCGCTCACGCGTCACGCCCGGCGCATGATCGTATTGAGCGAGCACTTGATCGAAGCGCGAGGTCTCGCCCTGCGCCAAGGCGATGACCTGCAGCTTGTACGCTTGCGCGTCCTGCAATTCCTTCGCTGCCGCGCCGCGCGCCCGCGGCAGAACGTCGTTGCGGTATATCTCAGCTTCCTGCTGATAACGCTGGCGATCCTTGTCGGCCTTGATGGCGTCGCGCTGCGCGTCCTGAACCGCCTCTGGAACGCCGACCTCGTTGAGTTTGACGCCGAGGATGTTGATACCCATGCCGTAGTTGTTGAGCGTCTTTTGCATCAGATCGCGCGCGCGGTCGGTTATCGACGGATCGAAGGCGAGAGCCTTATCGAGAGAGGCCTGCCCCACGGCCTCGCGCATCGCACTCTCGCAGACTTGGGTCAAGGTTTCTTCGACGCCGCGAACTTTGAACAATACTTTGAGCGCATCGGGCTGCGTGTATTGCACCGCGGAATGAACTTCGACGAGATTGGTGTCGGCGGTCAACATGCTGGCGTCGTCGGTGATGCTGTAGACCTGCGAGACGTTGACGATGATGTCGCGCTCGATCGGCCAGGGCAAATGCCAGTTGTAGCCGGGACCGGTCGTTTCGACATACTTGCCGAAGCGCAAGATGACCGCGCGCTCTTGGGCATCGACGCGATAGACGCCGCTGCCGACCCAAAGCGCCGCAATCAGGACCAATACTCCGACCATTCCCCGGCCGAGGTTCGACGGGTTCGGCCCGCCGCTGCCGCCAACGCCGCTGCGACCGAAAAACGACGACAAACGGCGCTGAATATTGCGCAACACGTCGTCCAAATCGTTCTGCTGCTGATGCGGGCGATTCCAAGGATCGCGTTTCTCGCCGCCAGGTTCATTCCAAGCCATGCGTCATGCCTAATGTAAGTTGCTGTTTAGTGTCGTCGAAGCAGAGCCGGACATTCTAGGGAGCCGGTAAGCCGCTCACAAGCCGGCTATGCCACGCGCTTCTCTATGCGCTGCCTGGTGCCGCTGTCGGCATTATCCACGAGATTGACGCCGGAGTTACCCGCTAATTTGGCAATCTCGCTCGGATCGAGCTCGACGTCGATTTCCCAGCTGCCGTCGTCGTGCTGCCTCTCCAAACGGACGGCATTGCGCGCATACAGTGCGGATCGGACCGAGGCCGCGCCAAGATCGATGTGCAGGGTGCGCTTGACTTGGTTCGGACGCACGGCGCGGGTGATCGCCGTGCGCAATTCGGCGAGCCCCGCCGCGGTGACGCAGGACACCCACGCCCGCGCGGGCAGCCCGTCCGGGCCGTCCTCATCGCGCGCAGGCTCGTCGATCAAATCGATCTTATTGAAGACAAGAAGCTCGCGCACGTCGCCCGCGCCGATACCGCCGAGCACGCGGTGCACCTGGTCGATGCGTTCGTTGCGTGCCGGGTCGCTGGCATCGACGATATGCAGCAGCAAATCCGCATCGCGCGCCTCCTGCAGCGTGGATCGAAACGCCGCAATGAGTTCATGCGGCAATTCGCGCACGAATCCGACCGTGTCGGCCAGCACCACTTCGCCCACGCCTGCGAGTTGCATCTTCCTCACGGTTGGATCCAGAGTCGCGAACAGCTGATCGGCAACGTAGGTGGAGGAACCGGTGAGCGCATTGAACAGCGTCGACTTGCCGGCGTTGGTGTAGCCGACGAGCGCCACCGTCGGGACCGGCACTTCGCGCCGCACATGCCGGCCGGTTTCGCGCTGGCGCGAGAGCTTCTCGAGCCGCGCGCGCAGCGTGCGAATGCGCTTCGCAATCAAGCGCCGATCGGTCTCCAGCTGCGTTTCGCCGGGACCGCGCAGACCGATGCCGCCCTTCTGGCGCTCGAGGTGGGTCCAGCCGCGCACGAGACGCGTCGAGAGGTGCGTCAGCTGCGCGAGCTCCACTTGGAGCTTGCCCTCAAAGCTTCGCGCGCGCTGCGCAAATATGTCGAGTATCAATCCGTTACGGTCGAGGACGCGGCGATTTGTGAGCTTTTCCAGATTGCGCTCTTGGCTCGGACTCAAGGTCTGGTCGATGAGCACGAGATCCGCGCCGTGTTCCTCGGCGCAGGCACGAATTTCCTCGGCCTTGCCTGACCCGACGAAATATTTGGGGTCGGGCCGCGCGCGCGTTGCAAGCACGAGTCCCGCTTCGATGGTACCGGCGGAGGCCGCCAGCGCACGAAATTCAGAGGTATCGCTCGGATCCACCGGATGGCCGATCCCGACTCCGACCAATACGGCGCGCTCGCCGCCCCGTGGGCGCTCAAACAACTGCAGAGCGCCTGCCACTCACTCGACGATCGCCGGTTCCGTCACTTCGCCGTCCTCACCCGTCGGCAAGCGGACATTGCGCGCCGGCACGACGGTCGAAATCGCGTGCTTATAAACCATTTGGCTCACGCTGTTTCTCAGCAGCACGACGAACTGGTCGAAGGAATCGATCTGTCCTTGCAGTTTGATGCCGTTGACGAGATAGATTGAAACGGGCACCCGTTCTTTGCGCAAGGCATTCAAAAAGGGGTCCTGCAGAGACTGGCCACGGGCCATGTGTAAAGCTCCTTATTTTTTGTGTCATCCGTCATCGAATACCGCGTCCATAGGGCACTCGGACCTTACATGGGCATGCTAGCACAGCGGCATCGGATGCGGCTAAACCTTTGACCACTCTGCAAATATGCCCTGCGAGAGTGCATCAAAAAGAAAACCTGCCACATGCGGATGCATGCAGTCGAAAGATTCCGCCCGAGAACGCCGCCGCAGCCAAGTCAACTGGCGCTTCGCCAATTGTCGCGTTGCGGCAATTGCCTTTTGTTGCGCCCCTTCGAGCGTGCTCATGCCGGCCAAATATTCCCATATCTGCCGGTATCCGACCGCACGCATCGCCGGATGTTCCCCGGTCAGGTCGCCGCGCATATAGAGCGCTCGAACCTCGTCGAGCAGACCCTGACCCATCATGGTCTTGAAACGCGCGCCGATCTGGGCGTGCAAAAGGCTGCGCTCGCCTGGAATCAGTGCAATTTCAAGTAGATTCACGTCCTCAAGCATCGTGTGCCGCTCGCGCTGCAAGTGCGTAATCGCTCGCCCGGTCGTCCGATAGACCTCGAGTGCGCGCTGGATGCGTTGGGCATCGTTGCTGTGAATTCGCGCCGCGGCATCCGGATCGACCTCGGCAAGGGTTCTATGCAGAGCGGCCCAACCGTCAACCGCCGCCGCGGCGTCGATTTCGGCACGCACCTGCAAATTCGCCTCGGGCAAATCCGCAAGGCCGGCAGTCAATGCGTGAAAATACAGCATCGTCCCGCCGACCAGCAGCGGCTGCAGGCCGCGCGACCATATGTCGTCCATTGCGAGTTGCGCGTCGCGCACGAATTCACCGGCCGAGTAGCGTTCGGCCGGATCGCGTATGTCGATCAAATGATGCTTGATGCGCGCGCGCACCGCTGCGGACGGTTTGGCCGTTCCGACATCCATGCCGCGGTAGACGAGCGCCGAATCGACGCTGACGATTTCGAGCGGAAAACGCTCGACGAGCCGCAGCGCGAGATCGGACTTACCGGCCCCCGTAGGGCCCATCAACAAGACCGCGCACCGGTGCATCAGCGTCCGCGCGAGAACAGCCGATCCAAATCGGCGAGCGACAAGCGCACCCAGGTCGGGCGTCCGTGGTTGCATTGGTCGGCGCGGTCGGTGCGCTCCATTTCGCGAAGCAGCGCGTTCATTTCCGCGAGGCTCAGCGCGCGCTGCGCCCGCACCGCGGCGTGGCAAGCCATCGTCGCCAGCAAGTGATCGATCGACTCCTCGACCCGCCTCGATCGCCCTTGGTCGACCAGATCCGACAATACGTCGCGCACCACGCCGGCCGGATCGCGATCCGCGAGCAGAGTGGGCACGGCGCGCAGCGCCAATTCGCCCGGCCCCAATCGCGTCAACTCAAAGGCCAACGCGGCAAACTCCTGCGCATGTGCGTCGGCTGCATCCGCCTGCGCCGCACTGACCTTGATCACTTGCGGAACCAACAGCCGCTGTTGGGCATTCTCCCCATGCAGCAGCTTTTTCATGCGCTCGTAGGTAATCCGCTCGTGTGCCGCATGCATATCCACGAGCACCATCGAGTCCTTGGCCTGCGCGAGAATATAGACGCCGTGCAATTGCGCGATCGCATAGCCGAGCGGCGCATCGGTCCATGCAGCGGAGGCTTCGTGCACCGCGTCGGCTGCGGCGCATTCGCCTGGTGGGGCTTGGCCGTCAGCCGGAGGCGCCAGCGTCAGCAGCTGTCGATAGTGATCGACGGCCTGTCCCTGCGAGCGTGCTTCGGGCAGCAGGAAATGAGCTTGCGCCGGCCGCGGCGCGCGCGCCGGCCATGGATGTTCGAGTTCAGGCCGCAGTTTGTCGTAGCGCGCGCTTGCAGTCAGCCAATCGACCGGGGCGCTGCCGGGCGAGTCCTGGTGCGGCCGTGTTGCGGCGAGCGAGCGCTCGAGAGTGCGAAACATGAACTCGTGCACGAGGCGCGAATCGCGAAAGCGCACTTCGAGTTTCTGCGGATGCGCGTTGACGTCGACCATTGCGGGATCCATTTCAAGATACAGCAAGTAGGCCGGAAACCGGCCATGGAACATCACATCCTGATAGCCGCGCCGCGCCGCGCCCGCGAGCAGTTTGTCGCGCACGAAGCGGCCGTTTAGAAACACGAATTGCAAGTCCGATTGGCTGCGCGAAAACGTCGGCAGTCCGAGCCAGCCCGACAGGCGCAAATTCTCGCGCTCATGGCGCAATTCGATGACGTGCTCGGCTAATTCGTCGCCGCAAACGGTCGCGACTCGCGCGAGCCGCTCGGCGGCCGAGATCGCCGGCACGAGCGACCAGACGCGCTTGCCGTTGTGCACGAGACTGAAGGCGACGTCGAATCTCGAGAGCGCCAGGCGCTCCAGCATTCGCGCAATGTGCTGAAATTCGGTCTGTTCGGTGCGCAAGAATTTGCGCCGAGCCGGCACGTTGAAGAATAAATCCCGCACCTCGACGCTGGTGCCGTAGGGATGCGAGGCAGGCTGAATCGCCTGCACGGTCCCGTCCTGCGCGAGGACGCTCCAGGCATGCGCGGCGGCAGCGGCTCTCGAGGTCAGCGTCAACTGCGATACGGAGGCGATGCTCGGCAAGGCTTCACCGCGAAAGCCCAGAGTGGCGACGTTCTCGAGGTCGCGCAACGAGGCGATCTTGCTGGTCGCATGCCGCGTGAGGGCTAGACCCATGTCGGCCGCATCGACGCCGGCGCCGTCGTCGCGCACACGCATCAGCGCGGTGCCGCCGCGTTCGAGTTCCACGTCGATGCGCCGCGCATGCGCGTCTAGCGAGTTCTCGACCAATTCCTTGATGACGGAAGCCGGCCGCTCGATTACCTCGCCGGCAGCGATTTGGCTGATGAGTTCATCGGGAAGTACGTGAATCGGCAATGGCAACCTCGCGAACACCGTATGTTCGCATATCGGCGGCCTAACGGGGCGCGTCGGCCGCGGTCGCGAGCACGGTCCGCTGCGCCGCGAGGGCGGCGAGTTGCGCGATGCGTGTGCCGGTCGGCGGATTCGCGTAAAAATATGCACGCAGACCCTGATGGATTGCCGCAGCCAATTTGGCCTGGTGCGATTGGGCGCGCAAGCGCTGTTCTTCCTGGGGATTCGAGATATACGCAGTCTCGACGAGCATCGAGGGAATGTCCGGGGACTTCAGCACCATGAAGCGCGCCTGCTGCACCTGATGCTTGCGCACTTCGCCGACCTGCCCCAATCCCCGCAGCACCTGCTCGGCCGCGGTTTCGCTCGCACTCAAGGCAGCGGACTGCGATAAATCGAGCAGTACGGAAGCGAGCACATCATCTTTGTCGTCGAGCGATACGCCGCCGATCAGGTCGGACGCATTTTCCCGCTCGGCGAGCCAGCGTGCCGCCTCGTCGCTCGCGCCGCGCTGCGACAGGATATAAACCGAAGAGCCATCGACCCGGCGGTCCTGAATCGAGTCCGCGTGTATCGAGACGAATAAATCCGCTTGCTGTGCGCGTGCGCGCTGCATGCGCTCGCGCAGCGGCAGAAAATAATCGCCGTTGCGCGTCAAGACGGCCTTCATGCCCGGCTCGCCGTTGACGCGCTGGAAAAGTTCCTTGGCGATCGCGAATACCACATCCTTTTCGCGCGTGCCATTGATGCCGATCGCGCCCGGATCGTCGCCGCCATGTCCGGCATCGATTGCGATGATCAGATCGCGCGTGTCTGGCGGGGCATGCTCAATTTTGACCGGCACAGTGGCGGCAACGGCGGCCGGGCCAGGGCCCGCACCCGCGCCCGCGCCCGCGCCCGCGCCCGCGAGATCGATGACCAGACGGTAGCCGTAGTGATCGTTGGGTGCCGTCAAGAAACTCTTGGCCCGTACCGCGTGCGTCAGATCGAGCACGATCCGCACATCGGCGCTCTTGCCGCGGGCGACGCGTACCTGTTTGACGGACCCGGCGGCGGCCGGGGTCGTGTGCGCATTGGCCCGCATGCGCACACCAGGGATATCGAGCACGATGCGCTCAGGATTCTTCAAGACCGACAAGCTATGCCGCGCACTGCCAGACAGATCCAAGACGACACGCGTGCTCTCCGGGCTCGCCCATAGGCGTATATCCCGAACTTCGACGGCATGCGCCGGCAGGGCCAAATACATGACCAGCGATACGAAAACGGCGGCTCGTGATAGCAAAGATCTCATTGCACCAAGAGTTAACGCCGATAAGAGATTTTTTTCAAGTTAAATTAGATAGATAGGGGACTAATCTACTGTCAGCCCGTAGGTTCGCAAGCCACTGGGCACCGCGAGGGCTGACGGATTGCAGCTGCGCTTGGCGACCCTGGAGCCGGTAGGACAGGCGCAAGCACAGATCCGCAGGCGGTAGCGATGAGCCGCCCCTCTCCGGCCACTCGATCAGCATGAGATTACCGGGCGCCAAGTAATCGCGCAGACCGAGATCCTCCAAATCCTCTGGACCGCGCAGGCGATATAGGTCGACATGGATGCATTGGATCCGGTTCGCGGCATAGATCTCGACCAGCGTATAAGTCGGGCTACGCACGATCCCGCTCACGCCGAGCCCGCGCAGCAGGCTGCGTGCGCAGGTCGTCTTGCCGGCGCCGAGTTCCCCGCTCAAATAGAACACGGTGCCCGCGGTATCCGCGAGAGCCGCGATGCACTCGGACGGTAATGCGAGTGCCAGAGCGGCCCCCAGAATCTCGGTCGCCGCGGTATCGCTCAATTGAAGCGTCAAATTGGTCTCGTACATGCCGTCCCTTCGGGCTGCGGGCGGCCGCGGTGGCGCGGATTATACTGTAGGTCGACATGGCCTCACCTAAGCCAGACTCCGCGCTAGATCGAAGTGCTCTGCTTGCCGACATTCGCCACTGGGGCGCGGATCTTGGTTTTGCGAAACTGGGCGTCGGTACGATCGACCTCGCCGACGACGAAGCGCATTTCGGCGAGTGGCTGGCGGCCGGATTCCACGGCGAAATGTCTTATATGAGCCGCCATGGCCTCAAACGCACTGGCCCCCAGCAACTCGTGCCAGGCACGGTGAGCTGCATCAGCGTGCGCATGGATTATTGGCCCGCCGCAGCCGCCGCGCCGGAATCGGTGTTGACCGACCGAGAAGCCGCGTACGTTTCCCGGTACGCGCTCGGCCGCGACTATCACAAACTCATGCGACATCGCTTGCAGCGGCTCTGCGATCGCATCGAGGCCACGGTCGGGCCTTTCGGGCACCGCGTCTTTACCGACAGCGCGCCGGTCCTGGAAAAGGCCCTGGCGCGTAATGCTGGGCTAGGTTGGATCGGCAAACATACGAATCTCATCGATCGCGACGCCGGATCCTATTTTTTCCTGGGTGAGATCTATCTGGACCTGGAGCTGCCGGTCGACGCGCCGAGCAGCGCCCATTGCGGGACCTGCAGCGCTTGCCTACCCGCCTGCCCGACCGGTGCGATTCTAGCGCCCTACCGTCTCGATGCACGCCGTTGCATCTCATATCTGACGATCGAACTTTCCGGTTCAATTCCAACCGAGTTTCGCCGCGCCATCGGCAATCGAATTTACGGCTGCGACGACTGCCAACTCGCCTGCCCGTGGAATAAATTCGCGCGGCCGACGCGCGAGGCGGATTTCGCGCCGCGCCACGGACTCGATCATGCCGGGCTCATCGAGCTGTTTTCCTGGAGCGAATCTGAATTTCAGGAAAAAACACGGGGTAGCGCCATACGGCGCATCGGCTATTCACGTTGGCTGCGCAATCTTGCCGTGGCCCTCGGCAACGCAGCGACTTCGCCCGAGGTCATCGCCGCGCTCGAAGCGCGCGTGCAGTATCCCAGCGCACTCGTGCGCGAGCACGTGCAGTGGGCGCTCGCGCAGCATGCGTCAATACCGGTCGATGATGCGAACCCGTAAATTGTCGGTCAAGCGAATCGCGCCCAGCTGCGCGGCGGCAAGCACGACGAGATCGCGCGACGAGGCGCGCACCGGCGCGAGATCCGCGGCCTGGCGTATCGCCAAGTACTCGGGCCGGATTCCCGCGGCGGCGAGCGCATCCAGCCCCTGCTTTTCGAGCGCCGCGTAGTCGCGTTCGCCCGTATCGATGCGCTTTCCGACTTGGCTCAAGATTGCATAGAGGCGCGGCGCGACTGCGCGCTGCTCGGCCGTCAAGTGTCGATTTCCCGTCGCGAGCGCAAGCCCATCGCTTTCGCGAAACGTCTGACACGCCACGACTTCGACCGGGACGAACAAATCGTTGACCATCTGGCGCACCGCGACCAGCAGCTGAAAATCGCGTTCGCCGAACACCGCTATATGCGGTCCGACGAGGTTCAGCAGCTTCAGCAGCAGCGTGAGTCCCTCGGCGATATGCCCCGGTTGATGCGCGCCCTCGAAGATCTTTGCGAGCTGCGGAATGTCGACGCTCGCCGACAGATCCGTGCCAAACGGATACAGCTCTTGGACCGGCGGCGTGAATAGGATATCGGGACCGACCTTGTGAAGAAGGTCCCGGTCGGCTTCGTGCTTCGACGCGTCGCGCTCTTGCAAACTCGCAAATATGCTGACGACGACCCGATCGGCCCGCTCCTGCGCCTCGGCGACGAGGCTCAAATGCCCTTTGTGCAAGGTGCCGGCCGTCGGCACGAGCGCAATTTTCATGCCGGCGTCGCGCCAAACCTTGAGACGATCGCGCAATGAGGCGCTGCGAGTGAGTATGTCCATGACGAGAATTCCTCTTGCACCGTCGGTGCGTTAACTGGTCGGCAGCAAACTACCACCCGCAGGATTGAAAAAATGCCGTCCGCGTCGCGTGCGCATGATTTCGGCGAACAACTGTTGATATTCGGCCTCGTTATTGATCGGATCGATCGATGCCGCGTTGACGATCAGCAGCGGCGCGGCGTCGTAGCTATGGAAAAATCGCGCGTAGGCTTGCGTGAGCTTTTCCAAATAGCCGCGCTCGATGTATTGCTCGTAGCGAATGCCACGTTTGGCAATCCGGTCGAAGAGCACATCGACGGGCGCCTGCAGGTAAATGACCAAATCGGGCTTGGGCGCATCGACGACGACCCGCTCGTAGACGCGCTCGTAGAGTGCGTACTCGGCATCATCGAGCGTCACGCGTGCAAACAGCCGGTCTTTTTCGAGCAGATAGTCCGCAATACGCACCGCGCCGAACAAATCCGCCTGCCGCACGTCTTCCAATTGGCGAGCGCGCTGAAACAAGAAGAACAACTGCGTTTGAAACGCCGCGGCGCGCGGATTACGGTAGAAACGTTCGAGGAATGGATTTTGATCCGCTTGTTCGAGCACCAATTGCGCGCCGAGCGACTTCGCCAAGCGGCGAGTCAGGCTGGTCTTGCCGACGCCGATCGGACCCTCGACGACGATGAAGCGGTGCGGAATTGCGCTCACGATAAGGCTCTAGTACTACCCTTTAAACTCATGTTCTACGTCAGGACGGACAGCCCCAGGCCGCCCACCCGAAGCATCAGATCCGCCACTCGACCACAGCCGGGGATGCGCAAGGTCGGCGCAATATCAGCGAGAGGATACAGCACGAAGTTGCGCTCAGACACTGCCGGATGGGGCACGCGAAGCCCCGGCTCGTCGATCGGCGCACCGGCGATCCAGATCAAATCCAAGTCGATGATGCGCG